>Ga0137378_10002556_pt1 | contig 15622 bp, 15 predicted proteins | sample SagtaG_21_FD_104813 | JGI IMG/M metagenome (GOLD analysis project Ga0137378, IMG submission 104813) | Vadose zone soil microbial communities from Sagehorn Ranch, Mendocino, California, USA - Sage2_L_60_16 metaG | ecosystem: Environmental > Terrestrial > Soil > Vadose zone | place: USA... | reverse complement strand
CCTACCACGAGTCCGCGCCCCGCTTGCAACCGGACCACTTCATCGATGCCTGCCTCACGCATCCAGCGGAGGTCGGCCACCGTTTGTTTCGAGCCGGGCAGGATGACGAGGTCTGCCGTAGCCACTTCTTCTGCTGTGCGGCAAAAGCGCGCGTAAACGGAGGGCTCCGCAATGAGCGGATCGAAGTCCGTGAAGTTAGAGATGGAGGGAAAACGGATGATGGCCACGCGAAGAAGCCGGTTTGAAGAATTGTCCGCCAGCCACGGCTTGCTCTCGGGGTGTTCAATCGATACGCTGTCCTCTTCGTCCAGGTGCAAGTCTTCGATGTACGGCACGACACCGAGGCAGGGCTTTCCAACGCGCTCCTCCAGGTTGCGGATGCCGTCCGACAGAAGGCGAATGTCTCCACGGAACTTATTGACGATGAATCCGTCGATGAGATCCCGCTCAGAAGGCTCAAGGAGTGCGAGGGTACCAAACAGCGATGCGAATACGCCACCCCGATCGATATCGCCCACCAGAATGCAGCGCGCGCCGGCAAGCTGGGCCATGCGAAGGTTTACGATATCGCGGTCCTTAAGATTGATCTCGGCGGGAGAGCCGGCGCCCTCGAGGATCATGAGGTCGTTCTGCGCAGCGAGGATTTCGTAGCTTTCGCGAATGACTGGGACAAGCTCCTCATTGCGGCGGCGGAAGTAGTCTTCGGCAGAGAACTGCGCGAAGATTTTGCCTCTTACGATGACCTGCGAAGCCGTGTTGCTGGAGGGTTTCAAAAGAATGGGGTTCATGTGAACGGAGGCAGGTATCCCCGCGGCCTCGGCCTGCAACGCCTGAGCGCGCCCGATCTCCAGACCTTCGGGAGTTGCCGCCGAGTTCAAGGACATGTTCTGCGCCTTGAACGGAGATACCCGGAGCCCGCGTTGCGAAAAAATGCGGCAAATCGCCGCAACCATCAGCGACTTTCCGACATGTGACCCGGTTCCGAGCACCATCAATGCGGGCGTCCTCGTCATGGCTGGATGGCTCCCCAGGGTTGATCGAAGGTCTCTGAGCGGAGCACGTCTTCCAGAGGCAGGCGGCGTTCCCACCCGGCGCGTTCAAGCTCCGGTTCTGCGCCAAAGCTCTGCACAAATCCCATACAGAAGTAGCCGACCAGCGTCATTGAAGCTGGAATGTTCAGGACAGCTTTCACGCGCTCAGGATCGAGAATGCTTACCCAACCGAGGCCGACACCTTCGGCGCGCGCGGCAAGCCAAAGATTCTGGATCGCGCAAACCGCCGAGTAGTGAGCCGTCTGCGGCATGGTGTGCCGTCCGAGACGATGCCCTCGGGAGCTCTCGCAATCGCACACCACGCAAAGGTTGAGAGGCGCGGTAAGAATCCCTTGCAACGTCAGCCGCGAGTAGACTTCGGCTCTCTCGCCGAGGTAGGTCTCGTGCTCCTGCGAACTCGCATCCCGGAAGATGTCAAAGACCTTTTCCCGAATGGCGCGCGATTGAATGATGATGAAACGCCAAGGCTGCATCAGACCGACGGACGGAGCCTGATGCGCCGAAGCGAGCAGGCGAAGCAGAAGCCCCTGTGGCAGTGCATCGGGAGCAAATCCGGAGCGGACGTCGCGGCGCTCGCGGATGGCGCGATACACACCCGCCCGTTCTTCGCTGGAATAGCTTTCCATCACCATGCCCTCGACCAGCGCGCGCCGGGATGCTGCGCATCGCGGAGGCGCGAGTCCACGCCAGCCTCAACCTCGAGCAAGCGCCCGAAGAGCCAGACCAGATCTGACAGGCGATTCAGGTAAGCGACAACGTTTGGATCGACCTCGCCCCCAGACTCGATGAATCGAACCACAGCGCGCTCGGCGCGGCGGCACGTGGTGCGCGCCATCTCATAGGCAGCCGCCTCCGGATGGGCTCCGGGCAGCGACCAGTCCGAAACAAGCCCTTCTGTGGCCTCGATGCGGTGAACCAGTTCTGTGAGGTGCTCAACGTCTTCGCTGCCGATCTTCGGCGGCTGCTTCTTGCTTTCCGTCGGCGTGGCAAGATTAGAGCCCAAGCGGAATAGGGTTCGCTGAATCTCTTCTGTCCATTGCTTGATCTGGCTGTTCTGGCAAATGCTGCGCGCGAAGCCCAGCACGGTGTTGAGTTCGTCCACCGTTCCGTAGGTCTCGACCCGCAGGTCGGACTTGGAGACGCGCACGCCTCCTGCAAGGCTTGTCTGTCCGGAATCACCGCCTTTGGTTGCAATGCTCATAGTCTGCTCCTATCTCCTCTTCGGAATTCAACGTTTCGTAATGCTCGGTAATGGCGATGCGATTCACGATCCAGGTTCATGCGCTCCTCCAGGCTGCTCGGGAGGGATCGGGACGATGGCGGCGTACTGAGCTGAGCAGCGATACGCTTCGGAACGCGGGAGCGAATACAGCTCCGTCAGGGCGCTTCGGATAAAGCCACCATGCGTAATGGCGATGAGTGACTGCACTTCAGATTGCGCCAGCAGGAACGTCATCTCCTGCCGCACGCGCTCCAGGAAGCTTCCGTAGGGCTCACCCCCGGGTATCACGCCTTGCGGGTACCACTCCATCCAAGCTTGAGCCTCCGCGGGAAAGAGTCGTTCGATCTGCTCCCATGAGAGGCCCTCCCATGCGCCGAAACCGATCTCGCGCAGACCGGGCCGCAGATGCACCGGAAGGCCGAAGTGAGATGCGATCAGTTCGGCTGATTGGCGCGCCCGCTTCAGATCGCTCGCATAAATCACATCCGGGCGTTGGCCGAGCATGGATGCGGCAAGCCCGATCTGCTGAGTGCCGGCATCGTTGAGCGGCGGGTCGGAGTGACCGCAGAACAGGCCGGCCATTGCAGTCTCGCCGTGCCGCAACAGAATGCAGGGTTTCATCGCATCCACGCTCCGCACATGTAAACGGCAATCTCCGAAATTTGAATTGTGGCGCCCATGCAATCGCCTGTGACTCCCCCGATACGCCGCTGATAATACATGCCGCTGAAGGTCGCAACCGCCGATACCGCTGCGATTGGTCGCCATGCGGAGAACTGCAGAAAGTAGCACACAACTACCATTGCAAGCAACGTACCGAGTGCGACAGCGAACCACGACGTTTTGCCGGCGATACGTCCACCCTGGCCCTCCTCTCCTCTCGCCGGCTGGAGAATGGCGCCCAGTGGTAACGGGGTCCATCGTGCCAGAACCTGCGCGGAGACCAGGTAGCTCAGCACCGTGCCGGCGGGAAGCGTGGCCAGCAGCAGGATGCGAGCACCGAGCGACAACACCACCGCAATCGCGCCGAAGCTCCCGATACGGCTGTCTTTGAGAATGCGCAGCCGGTCTTCACGCGTCCACCCTCCGCCGAACGCATCGGCGCAATCAGCCAGTCCATCCTCATGCAGACCGCCGGTAACGATGAGCATCACGAGCACCACAACGAGCACCGTTAACGGTCTACCCAGATGGGGAACGACGATCCGATAGCAGACCGCTCCCAATCCCCCGACAAAAAGCCCAACCAAAGGGAACCAGGCTGAGGCCCGGTTCAGCCGCGAGGGATCGAGGCTTCTAAACCGGATTGGCACACGGGTCATGAACTGCATCGCGAGGGCCATATCTCTGAGCGGCTCGATCATGAGCTCGCTCCGCTCACGCCAGCGGATGTGAAGGTTGCCATCTCGGAAAAAAGCCGCAACGCCGATTCAACGATCGGAATCGCCAGAACGGCTCCCGTGCCCTCCCCTAGCCTCATATTCAATCGCAGCAGCGGCACGATACCAATGTGGCGCAGAAGAAAGCGATGTCCCGGCTCTTCGGAGCAATGGCCGGCAATGAGGTATTCCTTGACGTGCGGGACAACGGCGCATGCAATCCCAGCAGCAGCCGTCGAGATAAATCCATCACAGATGATGATCTGCCGATGACGCGCCGCAGCAAGCATAAAGCCTGTCATGGCGGCGATTTCGAGGCCACCGACGCGGCGAAGCACTTCGAGCGGCTCGGTATTCCGGCCATCGGGGAAGTGCTTCCGCAGGGCTCGGCGAATCACGTCCAGCTTGCGGTTGCGCCCGGCATCGTCAAGGCCGGTTCCTTTCCCGGTTACTTCGGCGGGATCGCGATGCGTGAGCACGGCGGTGATGGCGCTTGCAGACGTGGTGTTTCCAATGCCCATCTCTCCGGCGACAACGAGGTCTACTCCGCGGTCATGTGCTTCCTCCGCGAGCGAAATTCCGATCTCCAGTGCAGCGCTCATTTCCTCGTCGGTCATCGCCGGCTCTTCCAGGAAGTTCCGGCTGCCTCGCCGCACCTTCATTACGCGCAATCCAGGGCTCTCGCTGAATTCCGCATCCACCCCGGCATCCACAACGGTCAACTCCGCCCCATGCTGACGGGCAAGCACGTTGATGGCGGCTCCGCCCTGCACAAAATTCTTCACCATCTGCGCCGTCACCTCGGGCGGATACGCACTCACACCTGCACGCGCAACGCCGTGGTCGGCCGCAAACACATACACCGCCTTTCGCAACGGAAGGTCCAGGTTGCCGCCCCGGATCGCAACCACCTGAGTGGCGATGGACTCCAGTTGGCCGAGACTACCGAGAGGCTTAGTCAATTGATCCAGATGTTGGGCGGCCCGCGCAAGGTCCCCCGGATTCAATGGCTGAATGGATTGCGCGACAGCGCGAACTCGGTCGGTGGCCGCGGGTTGCGAAAGCTTCATAGCGCAACTTCTCTCCTGGAGTGAACATCTGGTTCGAAGTTGAAGGTCGGTGCAGGACATTGGAACGCTCGCTCCAGAATGTCAGGCCGAAGCACATCTTCCGGCGAACCGATCAGAAGCGGCTCTTGCGAATTGATCAGAATGACGGACGAGAATGTGTGAGGAATGAGAGCGAGATCGTGCACTGCGGCAAGAATATCGATCCCCCCCCTGTGAAGCATGCGGATGAGAGCCATCAGTTCCATCAGGCGCCCGAAGTCGAGGTTTTGGGTCGGCTCATCCAGCAACAGGAGTTCCGGCTCCTGCGCTAGCCCGAGCGCAATCTTCACGCGCTGGCGCTCGCCTCCGCTGAGTTCGTTGTAGATTCGGTTTCGCAGCGAGCCGATGCTGGTCAGTTCGATGGCCCGTTCCACCGCTTTCCGATCCCTTGCATTGAATCCGCCCCACGTACCGACGTAGGGCGTGCGGCCCTGTTCGACGATCTGCTGCACCGTAAATGAGAATGGGATCTCGAGATGCTGGGGAACGAGCGCGATCCTTCGCGCCACTTCCCGCCGCGACAGGTCGGCCAGTTCGGACCCTTGAAACAAGATCCGTCCGGAGGAAGGCCGAAGTAGTCCAGCAGCCAGACGGAGCAGTGTTGTCTTCCCTCCGCCGTTCGGCCCGATCAGAGCGGTACATGTCCTGTTCTCAATGTGCAGATCGGCGCAATCGATCACTCTCCTGTGTCCGAAGGAAAATGAGACGCACTCAAATTGGAAAAGAGTCTTCATGCGCTATATCCCCGCTTGGTTCGGCGCAGCAGATAAAGGAAAAAGGGACCGCCGACGAACGCCATCAGAATGCCCACCGGGAGTTCCGATGGCGCCATAATGGTGCGGGCCAGGGTGTCTGTCAGGACCAGAAAGGACGCACCAGTGAGGACGGCGATGGGCAAAAGCCGCACATGATCGGGGCCTGCCACCAGACGTGCCAGGTGCGGAACAATAAGTCCTACGAACCCGATCAGTCCGCCGAGCGAAACCGCAACCGCCGCAAGCAGAGATCCTACAAGGATGATACCGATCCGCACCGACTCCACATGGATGCCCAGTTGCCGTGCGTACTCATCCCCCAGCGCCAGCGTATTCAAGCGGCGTGAAAGCATGGCGGCCGCAATCAACGACAGCAGGAGCAGCAAGGCAACTGCTCCAAGCTGGCTCCAGCGCGGCACTCCGATGGACCCGTGCAGCCATGAGGCCAATACGCGTAATCCGAATCCGTAATCGCGATCGAGCACCTCAACGAAATAAGACGAATAACTCAGCATGGTGCTTACCGCAAAGCCGGCAAGCAACAGTGTAACTACCTGTGTCGTGCCGCCCACGCGCGCCAGGCTGTAGACAACGGCGATGGTCGCCACCGATCCGGCAAAAGCGAGGAGCGCGATGGCGCTGAACCCGAGCCATGTTACCTGCGGCAGCAGAACCATTCCGACGGTGGCGCCCAGAACCGCTCCGCCCGACGAGCCGATCACATAAGGGTCAGCTAGCGGATTGCGGAATAGCCCTTGAAACAACAGTCCCGCAGCCGATAACGCGGCACCCACCATCGCCGCGGCGATGATTCGTGGCAGACGGATCTCCATCAGGATGACGCGTTCATCCTCAGAGAGAGGATGTGTGTGCGTGAGCCAGGCGACAATGCTGGGTAGCGGCACGTGAACCGCCCCGCACGTAATGCCCAATACCATCGTGAGGAGCAGGACGAGCAGGAGGGCAGCCGAAGTCGCCGATGTCCTCCACTGCAATCGTTGCGCGTTTTCCGGATTTGCGGCGAGACGAATTACTTCAGTTTCCAGGACTCACCTCCGAGCGTCAGTTGCACACCGGAGCGGAACGTGAACGGTAGTGCCGGATATCCGAAAGCTTCGCTGTAGCGTTCGCTGAGCAGATTCTGAAATCTACTGGTTATCTGAATGCGAGGGCTCATTTGATAGCTCGCGCTCAAATCAAGCCGCTGATATGCACTGTCCAGATTGCGGTTGGGCAGCAGCATTGTGGGCATGTAGTTGCCGTCGTTCGCCAGGAAATCACTGTCGTCGCGTCGCCCAACCAGCGTGCCGGTCAACAGCGAGAAAAACCGTGCGTGCGCATAACTCACACCGAAGTAGCCGGAATGTGGCGCGCGCCGGAATGGACGCGCTCCGATGAGTGGCGAATAGGCGCCGATCGGGATGGTGGGGAAGTTCGGGTTATACGTCGGCCCGATCGCATCGGAACTGAACGAGCGCTGGACCACCGCATCGAGGTACGTGTAGCCGCCGCGCACAAACAGGCCCCGTGATACCTGCGCCTGCGCCTCCAACTCGACACCCTGAGCACGGAACGCCTGGGAATTGACTGTGGCCCCGTAGCTCGCAGCCGCGGCCACTGACGTCGGAACTCCGAGATCGATCAGCCCCTGGCTGGGAATGTACTCGATGCCGTTGGTGAATTCATTATGAAAATACGTGATCGCGAGTTTGGCCCGCCCGTGCAACAGTTCCTGCTCCACGCCGCCGTCATAGGTGCGCGACCACTCCGGGCCGATCTGTCCCACGTGATACTGCGCAATGAGCTGATTGCCATTGGGAAGCGCCGCCAATTGATCGTAGAGCGAGTCGGTCTGTTCAAAGATGCTGGGCTCCTTGATCCCTTTCCCGAAGCTTGCACGCAGACGCGTTCCTCCCAGAACTCCAGACTGATTCGGCTGCTTCAACAAGTACGCGAGCGAGGCGCGGGGCGTTGGCACCACGCCGAATAAGTCGTTGTCCTCCACTCCTGTCCCGAGCGTGTAAAAGAGCCTGCCTTTGATATCGCCCTGAAAGAGAAGTGTGTAGCTCGAATTCCGCCGCTCGATCGAATTCGCCAGGCCCCCGGAATAGCCTCTTTCGTCCTCATACTGAAACCCACCGAGAACAAGCAAGTGGCGACGGACGAGATAGTCCGACTGCGCATACACCGAATCGCGGTCGGTGGAGGTTGCGTAAGTGTTGGGGTACTGCTCGGGGTATTGAAAGATCGCTTGGCCGGATACGGTATAGCCGTTGGCGCCATGAACCGTGACCGGTGCGCCTAGGTATCCCTGCAACATCTCTTCTGTGTAGAACGGAATTCCCGTCGGAGCGAAGTCGGTGTACTCAGAACGCAACCGGAGCCCACCGTAACGAACAAGGTTGTGCCAGGCCGCAGTGGTCTGTGTTTCAAACGTCGCGCCGAAATAGGAATCCTCATTCGCCTGCCGCGTGTCGTCCGGAATCCCGTATAGAAGAATCGCGTTCGGCTGCCCACCGGCCAACTGGTCGTGCCGCACAGTTGCGCGAAGGCTTGCGTTGGGTGCCAGACTCCAGCCGAAATTTCCGCTCGCTGTGCCGATGTGAAACCGGTTGTTTGGAATGCTGTTCGAGGTATCGAGCCGCGAGAAATCGGCGAAGTAGTCGGCCGCCTTCCATTTTCCGCCGACATTCGCCTCGTTGTGAAAGGTCGAAAAATTGCCTCCGTCGCCGACATAGGTGACCTCAGGCAGAGGAGTCGAACCGGACCGCGTTGTCAAGCTCACCACTCCCGCCATGGCATCGGCTCCATACACAGAACTGTTGGGGCCGCGCAGCACCTCTGCCCTGGCGAGCGCCGAGGAAGAGATATCGGCAAATTCGACCGCGCCCCCGAGATCATTCATCGGTATACCGTCCATCAGCACCTTGTTCGCATCGCTGTTGCCGCCGCGGATGTAGAGAGCTGTTGTTCCGCCCACCTGTCCCGTTTGCGTCATCTGCACTCCGGGAATCCAGCGCAACGACTCCTGCACCTCATCGGTGCCGGCCAGTTGATTGGATCCGAGAACACTCACGGCCGCACCAAGATGCGACTCGAGCGTGGGCGTTGCCGTCGCAGTGACGGTAACCTCCTCAGAGAGCGTATCGAGACGGAGAGTGAAATCTCGAATGCTTTCTTCAGAGTTGCGCACCGCCAGATTATCCGCAACCGCGGTCTTGAACCCCGGGGCCGACACGCGTATCTCATAGCTTCCCGCGGCAGGAACGGACACACTGTAATGCCCCCGCTGATCCGTCGATAGCGTGGAGAGCCTCTCGTGGTGAGCGATAACATCTACAGTTGCGCCTCGGACGACTGCGCCCGTTGAATCGACCACGGTCCCGGTGATCGCCGAATCATTGTTGAGAGCGAACAGGCTGGTGCTGAGGTAAAGAGCGAAGAGTAAGAAGCAAGAGACTCGAATGGATGGTCGAACGTGATTCATCATTCCCCTCGGAATTTGTTGGCGCAGAACCGGTCTCCTGACTTGCGATTCATCGGGCATGCCCACCTTCCCGGAGTCGTCTCCAGTGGTACTTCGGGCAGGCCCTCCACGCTTACAGTTACGGGGTAGTGGCGGATTCGCACCGCGCTTCCCGAGCATTCTGCGATTGAACTTCGTTTGAGTTCGGACGGAGCGAGTCCGTCCTACGGGTGAAGCTGTCTGGCCAATTCCTCCATAGCGTAGATTGCGGCCGGACTGGGCAATTCGATCCGCTTGTCAACGAAAAAGGCTCGGCTCTCTCGAACAGCGGAGAGCGCCTGCCACCCGGGCCGCCCAGAGAGCTCGGCCAACGAAACCTTCGAGCCCTTGATCAGCAGGAGAGCATCCGGATGCCGGGCCACAATGGCTTCCAAACTCACCTGCGGCCATTCCTGCGCAATGTCGCTGGTAATCGAATTTCCACCCGCGACTTCGATCAGCTCGGTGATAAATGCGTGTCTGCCGACCGTCACAATCGGGTCGTACCAGACCGGCATGAAAAGCCGGACCGCCGGCTTGCCCAGCGCACGGGCCCACACGCCTTGTTCGCGCGCCTTCAGATCGCGGAGAAGACGCGCCGCCTCGGAGTCTCTGTCCAGCGCGTGTCCAAGACCTGCAATCGACTTGTAGATACCAGCGAGGCCGTGAGGGTTAACCATGAACACGGGAATGCCGTCGCGCTCAAGCTGATCGATGGCAGGCAGAAGATTCATATCTCCCGTGCCCAGCACCAGATCCGGGTGCAACGCGATAATTTTTTCGAGCGAAGGATTCAGAGGAGCGCCGATGGTCGGCTTTTTCGCCGCCTCAGCCGGGTAAGTGGTGTACTCCGATACCGCGATGACATCGTCTCCCGCACCCAGGCTATACACGTCATCGACAACGCTGGGAGCCAGGCAAACGAGCTTATGAGGATGATCCGGCACGGCCACCGTGCGCCCGAGTTCGTCCGTCAGGGTCCTCGATGCGAAGCACGCCGCAGGACTGAGAAGAAGCAGAAGAAGAAGGCGCTTCATCGCACCTCCTCAAACCGCCGCGCGACCTGCTCGGCAATATCGACGATCCTTTGGGCGACTGAAGGCGCGCCTCTGAAATGCAGATGGATGTAGCTCGCAAAGACGTTCCCGCACGCATATCCTTCCGCCCCTGTCCTTTTCGATAAAGTGTACCGGGCCTCAAATGCCGCTGGCAAATCGCGAGTGACCGAGCATTGAGAGCAGTGGAAGCTGTGGCCCCGCAGCACAGTGCCTTTCGCGCCAATCAGGGAATCCATGAGAAGCTCGACTTCGACATAGCCGAAGCCCACCAGTTCCTCCGTCATCTCCGTCTCGATGGGAAGCACGCATGCCATCACATGCACATTTCCGTCGCGCGTGCGGAGTCTCTCGCCCAGGTACATCATCCCGCCGCATTCGCCATATACCGGGCGGCCCGATGCTGCGAACTCACGAATTTCGTGAGCGAGAGTTGAATTCGCACTCAACCGTTCAGCGTAAAGCTCCGGGTATCCCCCTCCCAGGTAGAGAGCGTCGAGCTCCGGCGGCAGATGCTCATCCCGCAAGGGGCTGAATTCGACCAGCTTCGCTCCTGACCGCTCCAGAAAATCCAGGTTGTCCTGGTAGTAAAAGCAGAACGCCTCGTCCCGTGCGACTCCGATGGTGACCCGCGGGACTGGCCTTGCTGCGACGATATAGGCTTCAGTCGTCGGCAACTCGAATTCGGGAACGAGCAGGAGCTCCAGGTTCAACTGCTCCTCGGCGAGCTCTTGCAGCACGCGTCGCTTCGCGCGCCAATCCACCTCCGCAGCCGTATGCAAGCCCAAATGGCGCTCCGGAATGCAAACGGCAGGCTCCTTCGGCAACCAGCCCAGGATGGGCGTGCTGCAGTTTGGATTAATTGCATCCGCGAGAAGCTGGAAATGCGATTCGCCGGCAACCCCGTTCAGCACCAGACCTGCAAAACGAAGCTCAGGATCGAATACTTCGAACCCGCGGATTACCGCTGCTATGCTCCGCGCGCTCTTTGAAGCGTCCACCACCAGAATCACCCACAACGAGAGGATCTTCGCAATCTCGGCCGCGCTGCCTGCTTCGCCCCTTCCGGAGATACCGTCGAAGAGACCCATCATGCCTTCCACCACGGCGACGTCCGTATCCGCAGTCGACTCAGCAAAGGCTGCAAGGACACTTTCCACATCCAGCATCCATCCGTCCAGATTCCTGGCGGGACGTTCTGTGACTGCACTGAGATGGCCTGTGTCCAGAAAATCCGGTCCGCATTTGAATGCCTGAACCCGCAATCCACGCGCGTGCAGCCCCTCGGCAATAGCGAGTGATAGGGTGGTCTTCCCCACACCGCTTGCGGGTCCCGCAATCAGGAAGCCCTTCATCGGAGCCCCTCGATTGAGCCCTTGATGGGCAGCGCTAATCCGGCAATCATCAGAATCACCCCGTCAGCAATGGCTGCGACGCGCTGATTCAACTCTCCGAGCAAGTCGCGAAACAGCCGTCCCGCTGCGTAGGCCGGGACGATGCCGCTGCCCACCTCGTTGGAAACAAGCACAACTCGACACTTGGCATTGCGCAACGCTGAAATCAGATCTTCGGTTGCGGCGAGTAGTGCAGGCCTGTCTTTGCCGTGAGCTTCCATCAGATTGGCAGTAAAGAGGGTCAGGCAATCGACCAGCACAAGCTCATCGCAGGTGCTCATGGCCGTGATCAACTCCGCCAGCTTCAGTGGTTCTTCTCTGGTTTTCCAGTGCGCGGGCCTTTCGCTGCGATGCCGCTCGATCTTGACGCGCATCTCGTCATCGGACGCGCGAGCGGTCGCCACGAATGTCACGCTCGGTGCCTTCGATGCGATTTCAAGCGCGAAACGGCTCTTCCCGCTGCGCACTCCACCGAGTACCAGCGTCACCAAATTTCGGTGAGATTCCTGCATATGAAGCCTCTGACCAAGCGCGGCAGCGCACTGGCGAAGCGGGATAAACAGGCAGCTTTCAGTGCGGTGATGACCGCCAGGAATGCTCTCCAACTCTCCCATCGAAGTTGGATTCGCCCGGAAATGATCTGGCCGGTCTCCTGACTTACACCTCGAGCGAACTTGAGCGCCTTCCCGGTAGCAATGCCGCCAGTGGCTGGGATTCTCCCTGCTCAGTTCTCGGTGCTTACAGTTACGGGGTAGTGGCGGACTCTCACCGCCTTCCCGAACACCAGATGTTTTGCACTATAGAGTCGCGCTGATTTGAAGTCAAGCAAAAGGCTTCGAGCCTCGATGCGCGCTCGCACGAAATCGCGCAGGATACGGCCCTGGGTTCGGTCTCAGCATCACCTATCCGCATTCCCTCTCGGATCGCACTTGAGGAATTCTGTCGTTATCCCTTTGTCCTGACCTCATGCGAGATGTACCTCTCGCGTGCGGCTACACCGTGCCTTCAGACGTGCTGGTTTGAAGTCCACGATCTGCATGAAACTTCGGTTTGCTAGGTAGCTACGACACTTCACCCGATCGGGCGTTGCTTGCCAGATGCCGCACAACGGAAGGCCCTTAAATGCAAGTAGCGACTTAGAAGAAAGGTGATCCACATCGAAGAGTTTAGCGGGGCCTGTGCGGGCGGCCAATAACCACTTGTCGCGTTTTGGCCCGGGCCAGTCGGACATGATTTGTTCCGGATCGCATTTAACGGCTCGTGCCGTGCGCAAATATGCGCAGAGTTCCTGCCGAAATCGTTTGGCGCCCATTGGATCAATGCGGTGAAGCGCACTTGCCGCCGGATTCCGGGTGTGACGGTCCACTAATGCGGACCATACCGGAAAAGGAAACTGATCAAATGCCGGTTGATGAAGTCCGAACGCCCCCCAGCCTTGCAGAAGCGATTCCATTTCGCGCTTCGGGTAGAAGAGGTTGCGTCGCGCGGTCGGCCTATGGCCCGATAGAACCTCTTCAGACGGTTCCGCCTGATGGTCCGAAGACATCATCTGCTCGGGTAGTGTTGTCGAGATTTAGGTTCCCGAGCCCACCTGGCTTTCGAAATATCCTTCTGTCAGAAGCTGAGCATAAGCATGCAGAACGGTCTGAGAAAGTCCGGCTCTTACCGCACTACCTTGGACGGCTTCAAACTCGATGAGATCAGAATCGAGCGTTGGCTCAGAGGGCAATCACATTCGTAACCTATTTTAAAATAAACAATTTCTATGGCTGCCCCTCAGGGATTCGAACCCCGATCGATCGCTCCAGAGGCGACTGTCCTACCATTGAACGAAGGGGCAACAAGCCCAAATTGCGCGGCTTGAAACCGAACTTAAAATCTGGATTGGATCGGCCGCAGCAAACGCCAGGCACAAAGAGCCAACCTGTTCATCATAAGAGGATTGAGCAGGGCCGTCAAACCTCGTCGAGAACCCGAAATCCGATCGCAATCAGCCGCTCCACCCCTCCTCGCGCCAGCACATCGGTCCCGGTCATCGGTCTTCCTACCCCACAGTCGAAACCGGCGTCATCATGATTGAGTTCATCAACCAGCCCCGCGCCCGCCGACGTGGCATGGAGGCGTCCAGCTACGAGCACATCGTCGAAAGCAGCGGTAGAGGGCTCAGTGCTGCGCCTGCGGCCGGTCATGATGACCATGCTGGTGGCGACGCTCGGCTTGCTTCCCGCCGCCCTCTCCCACGCCATCGGCTCGGACTCGCAACGCCCCTTCGCCATCGTCATCGTCGGCGGCCTGTTGGCGAACCTGGTCATCGGCGTCTTCCTGCTTCCCGCGCTCTACGTCTGGTTCGCCCACGAAGACGACGTCCTCCCCACCGCCGAAACCGCCCAGGACTTCTAAAACATGCCGTAGGGGACTTGCACGACGCAAAAAAAAACGGGTTACTTCTTCCGAATGATAGAGATGGACACAAATTTGGGGGGATTTTTGGGTCCAATGTGATTTAGAACACAGTGGACAGTGAACAGTGGGCAGTGAACAGCTTAAAAGGCCTGGCTGTTGTCCGCTAATGCAGCTTGGCGTTCGAGGAACGGGCCCCGTTTCGGTTGTCAAAGAGCTTTGGACGGACCTCGGGACAGGGCTCGGAAATGCACACGAACGCCGCTCGGAAATCTGTCGTGTCCTGGGACTATGTTTTAAGTATGGCAGGTTCGAATAGTTAATACCTAATTGGAGCAAAGTTTTTTGCGCTGATTCTAAAGGGAGTTACAAACTATTTTCATTTTTGCCTATTGACAAGTTTTCCACAGGGCTCGGGCAGCTCGAAAACGACCCCCACGGCGCGCAGGCTCAAGGCGTGCAAACCTGTTAACTAGATGGTGATTTTCCGCATAGCCGGTTATCCAGGAGTTACTCGATTTAAGAGCCGAAGTGTCATTCGTAGCCATCAGGCACCTTGGGGGCTTCTATCCACTCAGCCTCAAAACGATCTCGCCAATTCTGAAGAATGTCGTAGAAGTCGTCACTGCGGAGCCAAACGTCGCGCAAGGTTGCTGGGTCATACGACAGATCAGGAGTGCTTACGTAAGCGATCAATCTGACCTTTTTCAAATCATCAATTTGCAATACATAGCTGCCGTCGTCAAATGCTGTATCGCCGTCTGGTGCCCACTCCAGACGATTCGCGTTAATCGCATCATCGAACTGAGGAGCGGCCATTCCAAAGAATCGTTCGCTCTCGCCACAAATCGCATAGCCAGCACGCCTAAATGCATGAGCTATTTCCCCGGCGCTCGCATCAATCGGGAACGTGCTATTGTGACTGCCTCGTGCCGCTAATCTCCTGCCAACCTCATCAAACGAGCAGGCCAGCATCGTAGCATCGGGTTCTTTCACGCCGTAGCTTCGGCCTGCGATGTGGATAACGAAACAGCCTAACGCCCGCAAACTAAGCTTTTCATAGGCTTCGGTGATCACGGATTCAATTGCAGATGTCTCTGGACTACCAATGATCATGCGCACTCCCGCAGGTTTGGATAATGGACATGAACCATCTTAGTGCGTTCCGGTTGGTGGCCAAGCTGGACAGAACTCGCTTTTTTTGGCTACCTCTGAGTCGCCGGTTACGAAGAGACCCAGATTCATTTGCGTCGAGCCCGGTTCATTGGGCGCGGGAAGATATTGACGCCAGAAGTTGGGAGAGCTGACCTGACTTATCTCAAGTTGTTGGCTAGCGCAGGCGCACCCGCTATCGTCACCTCAGTGTAGCCAGCATCTGTAGGGTCATGCCACGCCGTCTTATAAGTTAGTCTCGTTGGCTGGAGTTGCTGTCCCTCCGGATCTTCCTCAGGATTCCGGACCGTGGAGTAGAGGTGAAAATCCGTGGCGAAGGTAGTATTTGGGTACTTGAGTTCACCTTTCCTACTGCCCTCGACAAACAAGCGCATTCGAATATGAGTTACTTCATCAAATACTCCTTTTGGTTGATGGAGACCTTTCAGGACATTGAGAACGCCGGCGCCGCCTAACAGCCTGTGGCGTAAGTAGCGATTCTCCGGCACGGTTTCGAGTAAGTTGGGAGTGAAGGTTCCGGAGCGAAGATGGGCCTCATGCGCGCGATCATGCTCCTGCAGGGTCGAGGGGCGGGTTGG
>Ga0137378_10002549_pt1 | contig 15642 bp, 12 predicted proteins | sample SagtaG_21_FD_104813 | JGI IMG/M metagenome (GOLD analysis project Ga0137378, IMG submission 104813) | Vadose zone soil microbial communities from Sagehorn Ranch, Mendocino, California, USA - Sage2_L_60_16 metaG | ecosystem: Environmental > Terrestrial > Soil > Vadose zone | place: USA... | reverse complement strand
TGGTACCGGTCTCCCCGCCACGAACTAAAAGTTGGTTGCGCTGAAAATCCACATCCCGCCAAGTCACGAACCAACTTTCGGAAATCCGCAATCCTGTATAGGCAAGGAACTTTACTAGCGCGGCGCAATCAGCAGATTGTGGAGCACCAGCCGCCTCAATTGTTTTTACGAACCGCTCGAACTCTTCTCGCGTTGGAAGCTGGAGACGTTTTTGTCGAACTTTGACTCTCTTCAAGCTCGCTGCCGGATTCTCGAACCTTGCTCCTGAGTTCACCGCGATTTCAAAAATTGCTCGGAGCGTTCCAATGGAATTGTTGACGACTGTAGGCGAGTACTTCTGTTGAAATTGAAAAAGCCATCTCTGGCAATCCCGTTCATTGATTTTGCGAATGTCCGCGTGTTTCAATTCAGGCCACGTTTTTACGATAAAATTCGACAACGTTTGACGATAATGTTTTGTCGCTGGCTTTAGCGACACGTCCGATTCCACACGATCTAGGTAAGCGTGCATTGCTTGCCCAAAGCTCATTTTGCCGTTCTGAAGAGCACTACCCGCTTCAAATTTGGCGCGGTGCTGCCGGAGCATGTCACCGAGACGAAGCTTTGCAGTTGTGAGATTTGGCGTCTTGAGACTCTTCCGAAACGGTTTGCGCCCAATTTTGAATCGTGCAAAATAGGTTCCCGAAGGGCGGTAGCGAATTAGGTTTTGCGTGCCGGTTGATTCCCAGTCTGTTTTGACCTGATTTGGACTCATTTTTGACAAAGAGGTTACAAAATGGGGGTACAAATGTCAAGAATTATAGTTTAAAGGAATCAATTTTCCCTATGAAACGCACCGTTAGCTCAATTGGCAGAGCAAGTGACTCTTAATCACTCGGTTGCAGGTTCGATTCCTGCACGGTGCAAATCCTTGACCTAATCGAGGTACTTTTGCGCGATCGGCATGCGACGGCCAACGCCGAAAGCGAGACTCGTCACTTTCAATCCGGGAGCAGCCTGCTCGCGTTTGTACTCGTTTAGATCGACACGTCGCTGCACCCAGCGCACCGTCTTTTCGTCGAATCCATGCGTGATAATGTCTCGCGCGCTCAAATTTTCTTCCACGTAGAGCCGTAGGATCTCATCGAGAATCTCGTAGGGTGGAAGGACATCCTGATCGGTTTGATTTGGCTTCAGCTCTGCGCTTGGCGCTTTTTCGATTGTTGATCTTGGAATGATTTCGCGCCTGCGGTTTCCTCGCGATGCATAGTCGGAGTTGATCCAGCATGCCAGCTCGTAAACCATGGTCTTCGGCACGTCGCTGATCACGGCGAGCCCGCCCGCCATATCGCCGTACATTGTGCAATAGCCGACGGCGAGTTCGCTTTTATTCCCAGTCGTGAGCAGCAGATGGCCGAACTTGTTCGAAAGCGCCATCAGCGTCATCGCACGCAGGCGCGGCTGCATATTTTCCTCGGTCTCGTTTTCAGGCAGCCCCTTGAAAATTTCGCTGAACTGCGCTTTGAAAGCTTTGAACGAATCAATGATAGGAATCTCCAGACATTTGATTCCGAGATTGCGCGCGAGCGCGAGCGCATCGTCAATACTGCCGCGCGAGGAATACGGGCTCGGCATGGAAACTCCGACAACGTTCTCCGCTCCGAGCGCGTCCACCGCGATCGCCGCGACCACCGCGGAATCCACCCCGCCACTCAGACCAACCACGGCAGAATGGAAGTTGCATTTGCGGAAATAATCGCGAACTCCGAGGGAAAGCGCAGCGAAAAGAACCTCGGGCGTTTTGCCCTGATGGAACTCGATCACGGAATTAGATTCCGTATCGACGATCGTCTCCGCTTCGCGAAATGCGGGCAGTTGTGCGATAAGGTTACCCGCAGAATTCACCGCAATGGAATTGCCATCGAAGACAAGCTGATCGTTACCGCCCACGACGTTGCAGTAGCAGATGGGCACTCGATACGTGCGCGCCAAACCTGCAACCATCTCGTAGCGGATCGCTGGCTTGTGCACAGTAAACGGCGACGAACTCAAATTGACGATGATCTCCGCGCCCTGCTCGATCAAACCGCGGACTGGTTCGACATCGTAAAAGGGGCGGGGAAGGTAATGTTCGGTCCAGATATCTTCGCAAATGGTCACGCCGATTTTTTTGCCGTGCACTTCAAAAGGCTCCAGGTGGCGTGCTGGCTCGAAATAGCGGTCCTCATCGAACACATCGTAGGTTGGTAAAAGCGACTTATGAGCCTTCCGGATTGGTTTGCCACGCTCGAGTAACGCGGCCGCATTATGAAAGGGCTTGCCCCGACCTTCATTGCGATCAACGAAACCAACCATCAACGCCGCGCTTCCCACGCGAGAGTGAAGCTGCTCGAGGACCTGGAGGTTCTCTGGAACAAAACGCGATTTAAAAAGCAAATCCTGCGGCGGATATCCGGTAATGGCCAGTTCCGGTGTCAGAACCAGCTCCGCGCCCGCAGCAGCGAGACGCTCGTAAGCGTGGATGATCTTCTCGAAATTGCCGCTCAAATCTCCGACAGTCGGGTTAAGTTGACCAAAACCGATCTTCATGCTGCGCATCGCAGATTATGCGCGACACAGCCCACAGCAATCCTCTTTTCCTGCGTTGAATCGATTTCTTTTAGACTGGCAATATCGACAGAGCTCTCCGAACCGTCGTCAGCTCGCAGGATAAAGGATGAACACTCACCAGAATCCCCACTGCTTTGTTTTCATGATCCAGAGCCCAAGAAGCAGATTCGTAATTGCATGCGTCACAATGCATGAAGAGAGATTTTTCGTTCGATAAGCGACACCGTTGTAAATTACTCCGGTCACCAGCGCAACTGCCCAATCCGCCGGTGAATGTGAAAAGGCAAAGGCCAGCGCTACGATCGAGAACGAAAGCCAGGAAAATGCACCAAATGGAACGTGCTCGAAGTTTTCGTTGATCAAATAACGAAGGAGAAAACCGCGCCAGAAGATTTCTTCCACAAAGGGAACCACCACAACCAGCCGAAGGAAACGTAGAATAATGGTTGGCCAGTAAAGAAGCGACTGATTGCCGAAGATGCCGACCGGATTGAAGCCGATCGTGCGCGGTGCCAATCCAAGAAATTGTTGCGGCGAAATCCAGAGGAGAAAAACTAAAACACCGGTCGCCATGGTGAAGCCGACCCGGCTGGGGGACCGAAAACGATATTCGCGGTAAAAGCGGATCAGCAGCGCACCACAAAGGAGCGTTTGCACCGGATAAATCCAGTATTCCGCCGAGTTAAACCATATGTTGTTGCCGAGCTTGCGTAGCACGCTGCCGGCCCCAAGCAGAAAGACGAACGTCACCATCGGCAGCGTGTAGGCGAGTAATTTTCGTCCGTCAGGCATATCACCTCCAGAGGTCCTTTTGCACCATCCCTGATAGTTCCGGCAAGGCCGAATCAGTGAAAATGATCCGGACGATCGCTTTGCCTCTGGCTTACTTGGAGTAACTCACCGCCAGATCGTGTCGTTGGCCTCTTCGTTGAAAAGGGGCCATCTACCGCGACTGTGATTCCCTCCGGCCGGCACCAAACATTTCCATCAGGCGTAACCAAGCCGGTAATGAAGTCTTCATACCACCGCGCGCTTTGCCGGTCGAGTGATCAAACGGGACGCGCACGATTTTGTAACCGGTGCGCTTCGTTGGGTTCCACGACCGGTGAAATGCCGCGAAAATATCGCCTTTGTATTCGGCACGCCGAATGAAATAGGGATCGCGGAACAAAAAGGACCAGCCAATCGCCGATTCTCCATTACCTCGGAATTGTTTTCTAGGCGGAGGTCGCGTTCAGCGTGTAACAGCAGAACCGTCTGATTTTGGCGCCTCGGCCAATTCACTGTCTCTCTTACGTTCGTTAATCACGAAGGTGTTGTTTTCTCCCCAGGTTGACCACGGGCCGCGCGGCACTTCGCTAAAGTCCACAAACCTCCAATCGGTCACATCCGTTTCGTTTAATCCGAGGTAGTCCCGCACGGCCGGCGAAACATCGAGACCGGCGCCTTTGTTGAGGTTCGGTTTTGGCCGTTCGTTCCCAAAAACGTATTGCCAATGGTCGGTGCGGAAAGGTCCGGCGTCTTCCCACTGCGCATATACCGTTCGATTGCCCTTGCGGATCGCGAGCCATCGATCTTTGCACGTGGAAACGGCGGGACCTTGATACGCTTCCTTGAACCACGGGACAACCCGCGGGGCTTCTGGTCGGTGCCCCGTGGTTGCCTTGTCGCTGTACGGAAGCGCGCAGTAAAATGGATTCTGCCGGGGGGTGAATTTTACGGGAATGTAATTGCTCCGGCGCGCGGGGTTAGGATCGTCAAACCCGCCGTAGTTTTTTGTCCAATCTTTGTCCCAGGAACTCGCGCGATTCGGGACTGGATTATTTCCGCTCGGTTGCTCACCGATCCAAAAGACAGTTGTCACTATACTTTTTTTCCACGGATAACGCTGTCCAGGCTCGGGTGGCCCAGATAGATGCCCCGGAGAAAAAGAGATGGGATCGACCCTGAGCGAGAGATCTTCGGACAATTTGTTCGATTTTTTGCTGAACTTTACCTTCTCAGGTTCTGCTTTGGAAGGTGTCGAGTGTGCAAAAAGAGACGAGATCGACGAGAGCAGGACCGCGATGGCGTGAGCAATTCTTCCAGGTTTCATTTTGTATCTCCTTAGCGCAGCGCGAAAAGGAGATATCTTCCCTCCCTTATTGATTCGTTCACGATGACGCGGATGCGCGCCGATCGCGGCGAGTTTCAGATGCGCCGTAACAAAGCCGCCGAATCTCAATGCAGATTCGGCTTAGTCAACGAATTTTCCCGGATTTAGAATCCCGTGCGGATCGAGCGCGTTTTTGAGCTTGCCATGGAGGTCGCGCACGGTCTCGCTCGTTGCGTCTGGCCACCACCGTTTTTTCGCCAGGCCAATTCCATGCTCGCCGGTAATCACGCCACCCCAGGCTAACACTTGCGCGAAAAGCTCGTCCAGTGCGCCGTCCACCCGCTCGCGCACGGCTGCGTCACGATTATATCGATTCGCCATGATGTTGACATGAATATTCCCGTCGCCAGCATGACCAAAGCAGGCGATCGGAAATCCATGTTTTGCATGCAGCCTCTCTGCGAATTCCATTAGATCGACAAGGTGGCCGCGAGGCACAACCACATCCTCGTTTAATTTCGTTAGACCGGTTGCCCGGAGCGAATTACTGAACTCACGGCGCAGCGTCCATAATTTCTCGCAATCTGATTCGCCCGTCGCCATCTCGAGCGAATTCGGTTTTTTCGTCGCCACCAATGCGCGAATTGCCCCCGCTTCACTGCGCACACTCTGTTCCTGGCCATCAAGATCAACGAGCAAATGGGCGCTACCTGGCGGAACAATCATCTTGCGAAGATCGCGCCGTGCTGCTTCCAACGTAAAATGGTCGGCAATTTCGAGCGAGGCAGGCAGAAATCCTGCCGCGAAAATCGCTTGCACCGCTTCAGCGGCTTGCGCAGCGGTGGCAAATGCAGCCGACAAAGTAGCACGCGCTGGAGGAAGTGGCAGCAAACGCAGCGTGATCTCCGTCACCACACCGAGCATTCCTTCCGAACCGACAAAGAGCCCAATCAAATCGAACCCGGTTTTGTTCTTATGAACGCGTCCGCCGGTCCGCAGCACTTCCCCATTCGCCAGCACTACCTCAAGTCCGATCACGTAATTGCGTGTCACGCCATATTTCAAACAGCGCGGACCGCCCGCGTTAGTCGCAACGTTGCCGCCAATCGTGCAGTCTTTCATGCTCGCTGGGTCCGGCGGATAAAATAATTTTTGCCCGCGCACGGCCGCCTTCAGATCAGCCGTAAACACGCCCGGTTCAACAATTGTAACGGCATCGGCAAAGTTGATTTCCTTGATCCGATTCATCTGCACAAGGGACAAGACAATCCCACCGCGCACCGGCACGCATCCCCCTACGTAGCCAAATCCGCCCCCGCGCGCCGTGACCGGAATTTTTTTGGCCGACGCAAACTGGAGCAGTCTGGTTACGTCACTTGTCGATCTTGCAAAGACAACAACTTCAGGTTCGTGCGCGGCGAACCACTTGTCGCCACTATGAGCGGCGAGCGTTGCTTGCTCATCGGAGACAGCGTCGTCGCCTAACAATTGCCGCAGTTCGTCCACCAGGGACATGTTAGAGCACGATGCTGTAATGCCGCGAACGTTCGTCCATTCGCATAAGAAGCGATTCGGCTTTCGGATAAATCACCGGCTTGCTTTCATCTTTACCAGCGAACTCTCTCACCGCGTCCATCGAATCGAAGCGCAAGAGCGTGACGAATTCCACCTCGTCATCATTCTCGTGAATGAACAACTCCGCGCCATGATACCCTCTGATGTTTCGAGCCACGATCGACGGAAAAATCTCATTGCGGAGCATCGTTTCATATGTTTTCGCGTCCGCTGGTCTCGTCCAGCCGTGCCAAATTCGCGCGATCATGATGTCGATCTCCCTTCCGCAATTAGTTCACATCCCGATGATCTGATAGCCGCCATCAACAAAAATGACTTGCCCAGTGATCGCCGCGGCGCCGTCGCTCGCGAGAAACACCCCGGTCTGGCCCAACTCTGCAGGATCGCAACTGCGCTTCAACGGCGCGCGCTCCTGATAATGTTTTAACATCGACATGAAGCCGCTGATGCCGCGCGCGGCCAGCGTATTGACGGGCCCGGCGGAAATGCAGTTCACCCGGATTCTCTTCGGGCCGAGATCGTAGGCGAGATAACGTGTGCTGGCTTCCAGGCTCGCTTTCGCCACACCCATGACATTGTAATGCGGCACCACTTTTTCTGAGCCGTAATAAGTCATTGCCACGATGCTGCCGCCGTTTGTCATCATCGGCGCTGCTTCGCGGGCAAGCGCCACGAGCGAGTAGGCGCTGATATCGTGCGCCGTGCGAAACGCTTCGCGTTTCGTGCTCACAAAATCGCCTTCCAGCGCTTCTTTAGGCGCGAACGCAAGTGAGTGCAGCATCAACTCGAGCCGATCGGTCTCTCCGCGAACCTTTCCGAAGAATGCCTTGATCTCATCGTCACCCGAAACGTCGCAGGGAAATAGTGGTGTCTTTTCTCCAAATTCACCGATGAGTTCCTCGACGTTTTCCTTTAGCCGCTCGCCTTGATAATTAAAAATCAAGCGCGCGCCGGCCGCGGCCCAGGCTTTCGCGATTGCCCAAGCGATGCTGCGCTTGTTCGCCACGCCAAAGACGACACCTGTTTTTCCTGCCAAAACTTGTGGAGTCATAAAACTCTGCACCATACGCGCATTTCAAGCATCGCAAAGATGCGGGCCCTCGCTACATTCTGCTGCCTATGACTTCGCGACTTCCAGTTTTCGGTGTTTCGCTACTCTCGATTTTTGCCGCTTCAATTTTATCGGCTCAAGAGGAAACGCCGCCAGGTCGCTTGCCGATCAGCGGCGCGTCGCCGGCAGCGTCGCCCGCCAGTACCACTCCGCCACTCTCTTCTGCGCTAACGCCAGCTCCTTCTCCGAGCGCTCTGCAGCTTACCGACGTGCTTTTCAAAAATCTGAAAGCCCGTTCGATTGGGCCGGCGATAATGGGTGGCCGCGTCTCGGACATTGCGATTGATCCGCATAACCCGTTTGTGTTTTATGTCGGGCTCGGGCACGGCGGCGTGTTTAAAACGAACGACAACGGAGTTAGCTTCGAGCCGATCTTCGACAAACAACCGATGCTCTCCATCGGGGCGGTTGCGGTTGCGCCTTCCGATTCCGAGGCTATTTGGGTCGGAACCGGCGAAGCCAATGATCGCAATTCGTCCGATTGGGGCGACGGCGTTTATCGATCTACCGATGGCGGCGAAAAGTGGCAGAACGTCGGGCTAAAGAACAGCCGCGCCATTGCGCGCATCGTTGTCGATCCCAAAAAACCGGAGGTCGCTTACGTCGCGGCAATGGGGAATTTGTGGGCGGACGGCGGCGAACGCGGGCTGTTCAAGACAACTGATGCAGGCAAAACGTGGAAACTGATCTTGCAAGCGATCGCGCCGCACGAGGCTCGCACTGGCTGTGGCGATGTGATTGTAGATCCAACGAATCCCGAAATTGTTTACGCTGCGCTTTATGCCCGACAACGTACACCGTGGAGTTTCACATCCGGCCCGACCGTAATTGGCGGCGAAGATGTCGGCGGAATTTTCAAGAGCACTGACGGCGGCGCGGCCTGGAAGAAACTTGGGGGCGGGTTGCCGGTTCAAACCGGCCGCATCGGTCTGGCTATCAGTGCGAGCAATCCAAAGGTTGTCATGGCGGTGGTGGAAAGCTTTGAGGGCGGCACGAGCCAGTTGACCGACTTGCGCAGCAAGAGCGGCGGCGTGTTTCGCTCGGAAGACGGAGGCGAAAAATGGACACGCATGAGTGCAATGGATCCGCGCCCGTTTTATTTTAGCCAAATCCGCATCGATCCGGCAAACGACCAGCGCATTTACCTGTTAGGATTCGCTCTGCTGGTTTCCGATGATGGTGGAAAGAATTTTCGAGAAGATCTTGGGGAAAAAGTTCATCCGGATTGCCACGCAATTGCAATTCAGCCTGGCACCGCTCCGCCGCCTAAACCGCCCAAACCGGAAGACAAAAACAAGCCGCCTAAACCGCCAGTTTGCCAGCGTTTGTTACTCGGGACTGATGGCGGCGTGTATCAAAGCTTTGCCGGCGGCAAGAATTGGGATCATCTGAACAAGATTCCCGCGGGCGAATTTTATCGGATCTCGCTCGACGACACGAAACCGTATTTCCGAATTGCGGGCGGACTTCAAGACAACGAAAACTGGGTCGGATCGAGCGGCGTGCAGAGTAAGGAAGGCATTCGCAACTGCGATTGGACCGCGCTTGCGGGTGGCGACGGCTTTTATGTCCTATTCGATCCAACCGATCGCGACACATTTTACGCGGAAAGCCAGCAGGGTGAAGTGCATCGCATCAATTTGCGAAACGGCGAACTGCGTCGTTTGCGTCCCGAGCCGCCTGAGGGCCAGCCGCGATATCGCTTCCACTGGAATTCACCGATGCTCACGAGCCGGCACAAACCTGGCGTGATTTATTTGGGCGGAAACTGCGTCTTCCGGTTAATCGATCGCGCGGAACGATATTCGGTGATCAGTCCCGATCTGACGCATAACGATCCCGCGCGCACAAATGCTACGGGCAGCGGCGCGGAAAATTACGGCGTAGTGTTTTCACTTGCCGAATCGCCGAAGCGCGCAGGCGTGCTGTGGGCGGGGACCGATGATGGGCGGCTCTGGGTCACGGAGAACGAGGGCGGCAAGTGGACCGAATTGACCAACAACTTGTCCGAGCCGGCACGCGGTCAATGGGTCGTGCACATCGAACCTTCCAATATCGATGCTAATGTCGCTTACGTCGCGACGAATGCATATCGCTCAGGCGACGATCGCGCCACGATCTTGCGTACGGCTGATCTGGGCAAAACCTGGCAGTTGGTTACGGGCGATCTCCCGCCAGATAACCCGGTCGAAGTTGTGCGCGAAGATCCGGTGAATGCAAAGCTGCTTTACGCCGGAACGCACTTTGGATTGTTTGGGTCGTTTGACCAAGGCACGCACTGGGTCCACATCGGCGATGTTCCCCCGGTCCGGGTGGATGATATCCAGATCCATCCGCGCACAGCAGACCTCGCGATTGCAACACACGGCCGCAGCATTGCCATTCTGGACGATACGATCCCGTTTCGCGAATTCACGCCGGAGATTGCAGCAAAGCCGGCCCAATTATTTAGCGTGCGTTCGGTGACAGGCGCTTATCTTCAGCCGGGCTTTGTGGACGCGAACGGCAAAGGGATTTATCGCGGCCAAAATCCAGCTGAGGGCGCGCTGTTCACGGTTTGGATACGCGAGTTCACAGGTGACGAAATCAAGATCGCTGTCACAAAATCAACTGGACAGCCGGTCGCAAATCTCAAAGCACCCGGTGCGCCGGGTTTCACGCGATTGAACTGGGATTTACGGCCGACCAAAGATGTGAGCATCGAATACGGTGGCGACGATCCGAAGCGGCTTCTTCCAGCGGGGGATTACACGGCGGAATTAACTTTCGGCACAACGAAGATGAAACAAACGTTCCATGTCGATCTAGCCGAAGGCATTACACCGCGGTAACGACGCAGAGCAGGAGTCCAGACAAAAACCTATATTTCCGGCATCTTTGGAACTGGAGTTGTCGGCGATACAGTGTTTGTGAACGATAAGGGCCAACTCGGCGCTGGGGCGATTTCCTCGGCGCGGTTCAAGGACGAGATTAAACCGATGGACAAGGCCAGCGAAGCTATCCTTGCGTTAAAACCAGTTACCTTCCGTTATAAGAAGGAGCTGGATCCAACGGGTGTCGCGCGATTTGGCCTCGTCGCCGAGGAGGTCGAAAAGGTGAACCCGGCGTTGGTAGCTCGCGACCCGCAGGGTAAGGTCTATAGTGTGCGATACGAGGCCGTGAATGCAATGTTGCTGAACGAGTTCCTTAAAGAGCATGGCAAAGTGGGAGAGTTAGAAATGACTGCCGCGCGACAGCAAAAGGAAATCAAAGTCCTTACTGCCGCCTTGAAAGAGCAGGCCGCGCAAATCCAGAAGGTGAGCGCCCAGCTTGAAACGCGCAAGGCTGGGCCGCAAGTAGTACTGAATAATCCGTAAAAAAATCAATCTCTGCCAATCAGCCGCCGCGTCTTACCGCGTGGCGGCTGATTGTTTTTTGCTGCAAGAGCAACAAGTGAGTTAGACAAGTCGTCGCGGATGTGGAGAATAAACCCGCTCAACCGGACTCCTTTTAATCTTCACTTAAATGCCTGCCATCGGGATCACTGGCGGAATTTCCACAGGCAAGACAAGCTTTTCCGAATGTCTCCGCGATATCCTTCCGGCCGCCAAGTTTTTCGACGCCGATCAGGCGGCGCATCAACTTGTCGATCTTGATCTGGAGGTTAAAAGAGAGATTCGACGCGAATTTGGGAGTGCGCTTTTTTCGGTCGATAAGGAGTTGAATCGAGAGGAGCTTCGCCATATAATCTTTACCAACGCGGCTAAAAGACGCGCGCTCGAACAGATTCTCCATCCGCGGATTCGTCGTCAATGGAGCACGAAAGCGGAAACGCATCGTAATTCTCCCAATTTTTTCTTCGCTGATATCCCACTACTTTATGAAACCGGCGGTGAAAAGTTGTGCGATCGAGTGATCGTGGTCGCCTGTTCCTACAGGACTCAATTACGCTGGCTGATGGAGCGCACGTCGCTTGAACACTCTACGGTTAGACAAATGATCAACTCACAAATGCCTCTCGATGAAAAAATCAGACGGGCAGACCACGTGGTCTGGAATAACGGCGCTCGTGCGGCTCTCGCCGAGCAGGCGGGCAGCCTCGCCGCGCTCTGGCAAAAGCGATCATGGACGAAAAGATAGAAAATCAGCCCGCTGCAGCCGGCGTTGCTGTCAGAGGGCCGGGGTCAGCGCTCCCGACTACAGCTACGGCGCCTGCAATTGATCTGAACGAACTGCAAGAACTTTCGGGTGAAGAGCTGGAATCGTTGGCGCGCGATTTGGATCTGCATCTGCATCCGGCGCGCTCGCGTCATCAACACATTCTTGACGTAGCTCGCGCGGCATTGGACGCCGGGGCAACGGTTAAGGCGGAAGGCTTTCTCGATCAAGTGAACGACTCCTTCGCTATGCTTCGCTGGCCGAAATTGAACTTTTTGCCTGTCCCCGAGGATGTTTGTGTTCCACATGAGGCGATCGAGCAATATCGACTGCGTCCCGGTCAGAAACTCGCCGGAATGATAGGGCTACCGGGTCACCGCGAGAAGTTCCTCACGCTTGAAAAAATCACAATGATCGAAGGCCAACCAGCGAACCAGTGGAGCGAGCCGACGGACTTCGACAAACTGACGCCGCAATTTCCACAAGGCCGGATCATGCTGGAAAATCCGAAGACGAATTCCATCAGCGCCCGGGCAGTTGATTTGCTGGCGCCGCTTGGACGGGGGCAGCGCGGCCTCATTGTCGCGGCGCCGCGAGTGGGCAAGACAATCCTGCTCAAGGAAATCGCTAAAGCGATTCGGGTAAATCATCCGGAGATCGTCCTCATTCTGCTATTAGTGGACGAACGGCCGGAGGAAGTGACCGATCTGGAACGAGAAGTTGATTGCCAGATTTACCATTCGAACTTCGATGAAAGCGTCCATCGACATGTGCAGGTAGCGGAGCTGGTGCTGGAGCGCGCAAAACGTTTGGTGGAAATGAAAAAAGACGTGGTGGTTTTGCTCGACAGCATCACGCGGCTTTCCCGCGGTTATAACAATCTGCAACCAGGCAAAGGCCGGATCATGTCTGGCGGCGTCGAGGCAAAGGCGCTCATCAAACCAAAGAAATTTTTCGGCTCGGCGCGCAATGTCGAAGAAGGTGGCAGCCTCACAATTCTCGCGACGGCGTTGATCGAAACCGGCAGCCGCATGGACGAATTGATTTTTGAAGAGTTCAAAGGCACAGGGAACATGGAGTTGCATCTCGACCGAGCGCTGGTCGAGAAGCGGCTTTATCCGGCGATACACGTTTTGCAATCGGCCACGCGCCGCGAGGATTTACTGTATCATCCCGATGAATGGGAGCGTGTGCAGATGTTGCGGAAGACGATGGCGGCGCTTCCTCCTATCGAGGCGATGGAAAAGTTAATCGAGAATCTCGAAGCAACGAAAACCAACGCCGAATTACTCTTGAGCGGATTGAGGTGATCGCGAGCATTTCACAGCTCGCTGAGCTGCTCCCGCAAATTGAAAACGTCGATCGCGTGGCGGTCGATACCGAAGCCGACAGTCTCCATTGTTATCGAGAGAAACTTTGTCTGCTCCAGGTCAGTCTGCCGGGGCGGGATTACGTTGTCGATCCACTGGCCGGTGTCGCCGGACCCGCCTTCGCCGGGCAGCCCCTTCAATCGGAGCAACGCGACCGGATCAGCGACGAAGATAGAAGGGGCTGGGCGATACAGCCAGTTCAGCCAACTGGCTGCCCTCCTGGCGCGGAGCGGATCGATCTTGCGCCGTTGTGCGCCGCGCTGGAGCGAAAAGAAATCGTTTTACACGGCGCAGATTTCGATCTGCGACTACTCCGTCGAGGGCTGAACTTTACCGCGCAGCGCCTCTTTGACACGGTGATTGCCGCGCGGCTGCTTGGGATTCGTGAATTTAGTCTGGCTGCTTTGGTGAAGCGGTACTTCGGCGTGGAACTTGGCAAGGGTTCGCAAAAGGCAAATTGGGCGCAGCGTCCGCTCCCCGCGCGAATGCTCGAATATGCTATAAATGACACGCATTATTTGTTGCCGCTTGCCGAACGCCTCGAGTCGCAATTGAGACAGTGCGATCGGATCGATTGGTTGCGGCAATCCTGTCAACGCGCAATCGACCAGGCGGCGGTGGAACGTGTGCGCGATGAGGACGAAGTTTGGCGCGTTCGTGGATCTGCTTCGCTGCGGGGCCGGGCGGCTGCCGTGTTACGCGCGCTGTGGCAGTGGCGCGAGAAAGAAGCGGAGGCGGCGGACCGGCCGCCATTTCATATTTTGCAAAATCACGAGCTGCTGAATGCGGCGGTAAGTTTCGTCTCGGAAAAGCTGCCTGATTACAGACATTTTTCCTCGCGGCGGCGCCAGGCATTTCGGGCAGCAGCGCAGAGCGCGTTAGAGTCGCGCGAATCGGAATGGCCGGTTTCGCGGCGCCGCTCCGGAACACGGCCGAGCGCGGAGATGATAGCTCGGACCGAAGAATTGCGGCGGCGACGGGATCGCGCGGCAATGGAACTCGATTTGGAGCCATCCTTTATCGCTCCGCGCAGTACGCTCGGGGTGATCGCTGCGGACCAAACTCGCGCAACAACTTTGCTGGTTCCGTGGCAACGGGAATTACTCGCCGGTTCGGGATAGTTCCGAAGGAATCGTGGCTGGCTCCACGACAAAAATTTAGTGCCTGATGCGTAAAAAGCTTGACCTAACAAAAGCCAAGCCTCAAAAGCCCGTCGGCAATACACATGGCCGGGCAGGTTCATCTTCTTTCTCTTCCTCTGATAACGATCACATGGTCGCTTGCGAACTGGCCTCCCAGCGGGCCGAGCGCCCTGCCACCCAACGAAGCCCGTGTCACGCGAGTAACGAATGATGTTCGATTGCTTGACCCGCTCGCCGCAACGCGTCGAGCGTCCTTGAACGATAGCGTGAGGGAAGGAACGGTTGTGCGAACCGGCAAGGACTCGCACGCCGAACTGACTTTTTCCGACCAAACGGCTGTGCGGTTCGCGGCAAACACCACTTTCAGTTTCAAAAACGGGACGCGCGATTTGAGTTTGGGTGAGGGCGCGGTGCTGATTCAAGCGCCGAAAAGGGCGAGTGGCGCGACAATTCACGCGGCCAGCGTCGCGGCGGCGGTGACGGGGACGACCGTCATGGTCGAATATCATCCCGGCGTTTGTAAGTTTTTGGTGCTGGAAGGCACCGGCCGATTGTATCGACCGGACCATGTGGGCGATTCGGTTCTGGTTGACCCAGGCCAATTGGTGATCGGTAACCCAAAGGCGGCTGTGAGCGATCCGGTGGACTTCGATATTGCCCGGTTTGTAAAGACCAGCCGGTTCATTGTCGGTCTTCCACCGCTGCGCAGCGAAAGCTCGATGGCGTTCGAAGCACAAAAACAGCAGCGCGAGAAATCGAACAAGACTTTGATCGACACCAACCTTGTCATTTTTGGCGGCGGAACGCGCGTGTCGCTTGTCGGCCAGGCGCAGACCAACGCAGGTGGTCAGAAAACTGCCGCACCGACGGCACGTTCAACGCCAATCCCCGCTCAGGAAGCGGCCCGGACATCACCATAGCGAATGAATATGAAAAGATCTTTACCGAAAACTTTTAGCGGCGGATCGATCACGCTCAGTTGGATTCTTCTGTCTTTCCTTGTCGCAAGACCAATGGCAAGCGCTGCGCCATTACAACAAGCACGCGTCTCCCAGGTAATTCAGGACGTGCGGCTGTTAGAACCACATGCCACGCCTCGTCCCGCGGTCGTGAATGATAAAGTCACATTGGGTAGAGCAGTGCGCACAGGGGTGGAATCGCGCGCCGAGCTAACTTTCACTGATTTCACTTTAACGCGGCTCGGCGCGAACACGATTTTCAGTCTTACAGCGGGGGCTCGCGAGATAGACCTGACGAATGGCACGATCCTTGTGCAAGTGCCGGCCAAAGCAGCCCCCGTCAAGATTAACACAGCATCTGTTACCGTCGGCATTACGGGCGGGACGGCTCTTTTGTCGACGGGTCCGCCCCTAAAATTTATGGTTCTCGAAGGGGTCGGTACTATTTATCCAAAGGGTCACCCTGAAAAAGCGGTGACTGTCCACAGTAGCGAAATGGTGATGGTGACCGCAGACGGGCGCATTGCGCAGCCGACAGAATTTGATGTGAAACTGGTCTTGGAAACATCGCATCTGATTGTTGATTTTCCGCCGCTCGTGAACTTGCCGTTGATCCTAATGGTGATGAATCAGCAGCTCGCAGAGCAAGCAGTTCTGACTGTCA
>Ga0137378_10002548_pt1 | contig 15643 bp, 11 predicted proteins | sample SagtaG_21_FD_104813 | JGI IMG/M metagenome (GOLD analysis project Ga0137378, IMG submission 104813) | Vadose zone soil microbial communities from Sagehorn Ranch, Mendocino, California, USA - Sage2_L_60_16 metaG | ecosystem: Environmental > Terrestrial > Soil > Vadose zone | place: USA... | reverse complement strand
TATGGGCACGCCCTTCGGGTTTATGGCTTTTCTGGGAATCATCAGCCTGGTCGGATTGATCGTGAGTCACATCATCGTGCTCTTCGACTTCATTGAAGAGAAGCACGCTGCAGGTGAACCGCTGAAGGAGGCGTTGCTGGATGCCGGCATTATGCGCCTGCGCCCGGTATTGATAACGGTACTCGCTTTAGTGATTGCGCTCGTCCCGCTGGCGCTTCGCGGCGGGCCGCTGTGGGAGCCGATGTGTTACGCGCAGATGGGCGGAATGCTCTGCGCGACCTTCATTACGCTGCTGCTGGTTCCTGTGATCTATTCGATCTTCGTCCTCGATCTCAAACTCATTAAGTGGGAAGCGGCAGGCACGCCGAACAGTGGAGATGAGCAACCGCAAGCTAATGAGGGGAACGCAAGTGGTGCGACGAATGTCTCGCTCCCTGTGCAACTAGGCGTCGTTTCCTTGAAGAAGTAGGAGGAACAGATCGTGGATCGCCGCACATTCATACAGACCAGCACGTTAACCGCTGCGGCGATGGTGACGACATCCGTCGACTTAAAGTCCGTTGCGACTTTCATCTCTGGAGACCTGCTGCGCCGTCAATTTAGCAGACAATATTGTGCCAGCAAGTCGACTACACCTATTATTGAGTAGGCTGAAAAATTGCAGGCTGTAGGATCGCCGAGACGACTACAAATGCGAGGCGCTAGAGGAGAAACCGAAATGACGAAACGGACGGACCTTGGCGGCAGCTTCACGCTCCCCGGCACCTCGATGACACTGAACCGCATGGGCTATGGCGCGATGCAACTTGTCGGTCCCGGAGTGTGGGGACCACCACGCGATGTTGACGGTGCGATTGCGGTTCTGCGAGAGGCGGTTGCGGCCGGCGTCAATCATATAGATACCAGCGACTTTTACGGTCCGCATGTAACCAATCAGATTATTAAGCAGGCACTTCATCCCTATGCGGATGACCTGGTGATTGTCACCAAGGTGGGCGCTCGCCGGGGTGAAGACAAGTCTTGGATTCACGCGCTTTCGCGTCAAGAACTAATTGATGCCGTACATGATAACCTTCGAAATCTCGAACTAGACAAGCTGCACGTCGTCAATCTCCGGGTTGGCGAAGTTATGGCACCCTCGGAGGGGTCCATTGAAGAGCCGCTGACCGTGCTGGCCGAACTCAAGAGTCAAGGACTGGTCAGTCATATCGGTTTGAGTAATATCAGTCCCCAGCAGTTGGCGGAGGGTCAGAGGATTACTGAGATAGTCTGCGTGCAGAATCTGTACAACGTAGCACACCGTAACGATGATGGCTTCATCGATGAGCTCGCAGGGCAAGGTATAGCTTATGTGCCGTTCTTTCCACTGGGAGGATTCAGTCCGCTACAGTCGTCGAAGCTCGAAGCAGCAGCAACGTCACTTCAGGCGACGCCTATGCAGGTCGCTCTCGCGTGGCTTCTGCAGCGCTCATCTAACATCCTATTGATCCCGGGCACATCTTCACTTGAACATCTTCACGAGAATCTCAAGTCTGCAACTCTGCAGCTTCCTCCCGAAATCATCGCTAATCTTGACTCGATCGGCCTAAGATCCGTTACGAGTGTCATCTCTGGAGGCTGACATTCGTGGGCAGCAAATCTTGCGGGAGGACGTTTAAGATCTGTTGACGCCTGAAAATCGATCTAGAGAGAATTGCTGAAGAGAATGGAGCGGGCGATGGGACTCGAACCCACAACCTCCAACTTGGGAATGTAGCCGGGTGAGCCTTTGTTTTCAATACTTGCAAAAATGCTTAGAAAATTTACCAGCGCATAGTGTGCATCATGCGCATTGGAGCGCCTTTTTTGCAGATCGTTGTGGGACATTTGTGGGACAGAAAATTCCTGTTGATTCACTATTTGAAATCCGAGCACGTTCTTCGAAGTCTTCGCACGTCGTAATCGACCGCTATCAGAGCACCGTCCGGGCTAAAAACCGGACGAGCACTGACAAACAACGGCGCACAACCTAAATTGTCATCGCTTATGCGTGCCGAAGGGGGGACTCGATCTGAACGCGCCAGATAACTTATGGGAATTCAACAGGTTACTACTAACACTTTGAGGTTAAGAATTTAGAACTTGTCTCTTTGGTGCTCACGATTCTCTTTAGTCTCACTGGTGCGCTCTCATAATAGACACCAAACAGACGCCAAAAATGGAAGGCAGCACAATCTCCTTCGTTTTGTAGGGCGACGAGGCTGGACCACGCTGCAGAAAGAAACTCACTCGAGCGTGATGTTTTCAATTCCCGTCTTCGACATGGTCGACTCGCGCATTCTGCTATGCGTGCAGTGACAGGGCCAGCCGCGTCACCCAATCTAGAGGCTGCGTACGAAAACTAAGGTAGCATGTCGAGGTCGGGCCATGGGCCCGCCGCGGACCGATATCGCCGGTAGTAGTTTGGCGCGGAGGCGATGAGCCACAATAGCGTTCGTGGATTAAGACATTAGACGTGAACGGGTCGTAAGGCTTTCCTTATCGGCTCCGACTCACCGAAAGTTTTCCACCAATTTCAGATCGCAAACCTCCCAATCTCCGAGCGCCATCAAAGCATAGCGACCGTCTGGTGAAACACTTAGGCCTCCGTTCGGATTTAATTTGATGCCGGCAACTTTTTCAGTAGTGGCCGTGGCAAAGCGGTAAAACTTTAAAGAGTTTTCTCTGGAAGACGCCGCATATGCTTGATTGCCACCGTCAATAAAATAGATTCCTTCCGCAACGACCGTGAACCAAAAAACCCAGACTGGTCCGAGTACTCTTGTCTCATCACCACCCGACACCGGAACTTTCCACACATCAGTTTCGCCAACTACTTTCGCATAGTAAATTACTTTCCCGTCTACGGACTCGATCGGCTCAACTCCACCGTTGTGGGTCACCTGAACTGCCTCGCCGCCTTCGACTGGCAGACGCCAGATTTCCATTCTGCCTGTACGTTTCGACGCGAAATAGATCCACTTCCCGTCATGCGAAACGCTAGGCGTGACGTTGTCGCTCAAATCATTGGTGAGGCGCGCCGGGATCCGACTGTCCGCGTCAATAGAATAACTATCTGCGTGCCCTTCCTTGTGGAGGTCGAACACTAACCGGTGGCCATCCGGAAACCATCGCGGTGACCCCGCAGAGCCGCCCAGTGATGTCAATTGCACTGGGCTCGAGCCATCGCTGTTACACACCCAGATCTCAGAATGCCCTGAACGATCTGAGGTAAACGCGATTCTCGAACCATCCAAAGAGTATTGAGGGCTGTCGTCGAGGTGAGTCGAGGCGATCAGCTTCACGCCTGGACCGGCCGGTTTGCCGCGGGACACTTCTACTCTCCAGATGTCAGTGTCCAATTTCCAATCAGCATAAACGAGCCGACTTCCCTGCCGGGAAATTGATGCGTGTGAGCCGTTTTCGCCAACCGAGGCAAGGGGTTGCGGTTTGGCTGAACCTGACATCGGAACTCTCCACAACCTTGTCTCTCCTGTTCCCCACGGCTGGCTTGCCGAATAGATGATTTCTTGCCCGTCAGAGGTCCAGGCGGGACCTGTAATAAACGACTGGGGAAGATCTAGACGCCTGGCTTCACCAGCTGGCCCGTAGTCTTCTGAAAGTGGGAGCAGGTGGAGTTGAGGATTACCATCGGAGATAACTCTCACAAATGCCAAGACGTGTCCATCTGGCGAGATGGCAGGATCACCGTCGGCACTCGCTGCTGCTGGTGGAGTTGTCAACCGTCGTCTTTCTCCTGTCGTGACAGAGAAAACGAAAAGACTGAAAGGCTCCTCCGGGGATGCTTGGTCAGCCATCACGAGGTACTTACTATCAGGAGACCAGGAAAGGTAGTTTGCATTCCAGTCAAGTTCACCGCTTGACCTGGAGGGTATCGTCTCGGCGACTTTCCGCTCCGGCCCGCCAAGCGGAGGGATAAGGAAAACCTCCAGTCTTTGGCCCTTTGGTCTGACAAATGCTATGGAGCGACCGTCTGGTGACCAGGCCGGGAATTCTTCAACCGCGGGACCCGACGTGAGACGCAACGGCTGCCCACCGGTACCGATCTGCTTAATGTAGAGGTCGAAATCTTTCTGCTGCTCGCCACCGCCAGCTATGAACGCCACATAATTCCCGTCCGGCGAAAGCGACGGCATACCCTCGAATCCCGGATCTGTTGTGAGTGGACTGGCAATGAATGCTGTTATCGGCAAGTCGCGATGTTGTCTTTCGTTCACCCAGGGTCTGACGAAGTACCACGCCGCCAGCGCGATGAGCATGAAGCAAACCAACACACCGGCGGCCAAGAAAAACTTACGAATCGACTGGCCTATGCTTGGCGTTGAGTGGGCCGCTTGAAATCCGCCGATCCGCTTAGGCGTGTCGTCAGCCGTACCGCCAGTCACTCGCGCGACCACAGGGTTCCGCTCGTCGCTTAACTCCGCAGGCGCGGATCGGTCGAGCCTGGCCGTTCCTTCAAATTCCTGCTTCAAGCTTTTCAGATCGATAAGCAGATCCCTCGCGCTTTGATAGCGTTCCTCACGATCTTTCGCCAGACTCTTGCGCACGATGCGCTGCAATTCCGAAGGCGCGTTCGGTGCTAACCGAGAAACCGGTACGGGTTCGTCTTCTAGAATCGCGACCGCAACGTGGCTGGTGGTCTCCCCGGTAAATGGCGTGCGACCCGTAACCATCTCGTAAAGTACTACGCCCAGGCTCCAGATATCGGTGCGTGCATCAACCTCTAATCCGCGCACCTGTTCCGGCGACATGTAAGCAACCGTGCCCATGACGACACCGGGACCTGTCTTGAGTTGTGTCGGCGCCTCTATATCGACGTTGAGTCCTCCAACTGCTTCAGGCGGTTCCGACATTTTCCCGCCGGGCGGCGGTGCTGACATTTTCGCCAGACCAAAGTCGAGTACCTTTACCAATCCGTCATCACGGCGAATCATGATGTTCTCTGGCTTGATGTCGCGATGAACGATGTTCACTCGATGTGCGGCCACCAAAGCCGAGGCTATCTGAATTGCGATTTCGATGGCGTCCTGAATCTCAATTCCCGCCTGCAAATGTTCGCGCAGCGTCTGACCTTCTATGAATTCGGCGGCGATAAACCGGTGACTGTCGACTTCGCCAATCTCGTGTATCGTTAAAATGTTCGGATGGTTAAGAGCGGACGCAGCGCGCGCTTCCTGTTCAAAGCGACGCAGGCGTTCACGATCCTGCGTGAAGTTCGTTGAGAGGAATTTAAGCGATATTCTTCGATGGAGCTTAGCGTCTTCGGCGAGGTAGACCTTGCCCATTCCACCTTCGCCGATCAACCGAATGATCCGGTAATGAGCAATATTTTTTCCTGCTTTGAGATCAACGCCATCAACCAACATCTCAGCCGCAGCTTTATATGCAGGCGCATCCACAAAGTTACCGGTCTCTTCATGAGACTTCAGCAGCGACTCGACCGCGCGGCGCAAAGAGATGTCACCGTTAGAGGCCTGGTCGAGATAGGCTGCGCGGTCAGGTGGCGCCAACGCCAATGCTGCGTGAAAGATCTCTTTCAAATTTTCCCAATATGAATCGGGCATAAGTTGGCGTGTAAACCTAAGTCCTACGTGCTCGTCATCTCGTTTCGCAACCATGCACGCGCAAACGTCCAATCGCGCATCACAGTTCCGTGCGAGACCTGCAAGACATTGGCGGTTTCTTCAATGCTTAGTCCGCCAAAAAACCTCAATTCGACAATCTGCCCCTGGCGCGCATCGATCGTCTCCAGCATCTTGAGCGCGTCATCAAGCGCAGCCACGTTAGCCGACTGCCCGTCCGCCAAACTAGTCGCTTCATCGAGTGGAACCTGGATCAGGCTGCCGCCGCGTTTGGCAGCGTTTCGCTTGCGCGCGTCATCCACCAGAATTCGGCGCATTAACCTGGCCGCAATCCCAAAGAAATGGCTCCGATTCTCCCAACGTATCTGCGGCTGGTCCACCAAACGAAGATACGCCTCGTTGATGAGAGCGGAGGTTTGCAAAATATGTCCCGGCCCTTCACGAAGCATGTGCTGATGCGCCAGGCGGTGGAGTTCGTCGTGAACCAGCGGTATCAATTGCTCCAGCGCAGTCTCGTCGCCGTCACTCCATTTCTTCAACAGCCTTGTGACCTGATGCAGCGCGATTGTCATTAGAGGTTTCCTGCGCGATTTGCGCATTAGTAGTTAGAGCAAAGAATACCAGCAATCGCAGCGTGCGCGCCAGACGTGGCCGGGCGTGCGTGCATGCAACCACTACGGCCACCAATTGATCGCGACAGACGTAGAGAAGTGGTTTATCAAATCACAAATTTCGTCGCGCAGGAGGAATGGTATGAACAAGAAAATGGCGGGTAATAATGGGAGCAGCAGGATAGTGAGAATGATCCACAACATCACGTTCGTGAGGATTGCGGCTCTGTCGGTGTTGTTGATCGTATTCAGCGCGACCGCGACGGCCCAATGCGGTGCTTCGTTCAGCGCAATGGCGACAGCCGCGGCTTCCATCCGAAACCAATCGCAGCCAACACAATCGTTCGTCCAAAATGGATCTGCCGCCACGAGCGATAACGCGGTCAACACCTCCATCGTTGGACTTTGGCATATCCGCTTTCTGGTTGGGGATCAGCAGATCCAGGAGGCGTTCCAGATCTGGAATGCCGGCGGAACCGAAGTTCACAACCCGAACGTCGATCCCAGGCAAGGAAACATCTGCCTCGGGGCGTGGAAGGAGGCGGCGCCGCAGACTTTCAAGCTTGCTCACCGAGTATGGTTCTACGATGTAAGCGGAAATTTTCAGGGAACGGGTAATCTGTCCGAAACGCTTGTTCTTAGCGATAAGGGCAACACCCACAGCGGTACGTTCACGCTGGATATCTATGATCCAGCCGGCAATCTCGTCGCTGAGGTTCCGGGAACGGTAGTCGGAGAGCGCATTTCCCCCAACTGAACCTTGAGACGGCACGGAGCGACAACTCGCCCGGCGCTGATGGTCGCTCCGTCTCGCCAAATCTTTTGTCCGAAGGCGATCTTTTGCTGGTTGAGCCAGAGCCTGGCAAGTTTGACTAGGTCATACAAGACTGACTTCATCGCTACGTAACAGTCTCTGACGCAGGCGATAGGGTAATCGCAGAGAAATCAGCGGCCACTATCGCTCCTTCTCACAGGAGGATGCTATGAAACAAAAGACCGGATGCTTCATCGGCGGAATGTCGTTGATGCCAAAAAATTGCGCCAGATTCTGCCAGTGAGGATTCCTCTGATCGACCAAGCGGAGAAAGGCCTCATGAATCAAGTCTGTAGTTTGCAGCGTTTGTCCGGGAGCTTCGCGTCGTAAGTACCGTGAGGCCTGTCGGCGCAATTCCTCATAAACCAGCGCCACCAGTTCGTCGAATGCCTCTTTGTCGCCGGCGCCCCATGCGTTCAGCAGGTCTGTGACATTCTGCTTAGCGTACGGCATGAGATCTCCAATAGGTAACGCCCGACAAGGGCAGCGAAGCATAGGATCATTTTCAAGGAGCGGTCAACAGTTAGCTTTCGACAGCCGGTGAAGTGCGAGTGGTAGCGACTATTTGACCCCGTTTTCCCGCGACCGGCGCGTTAGGACGTGAAGGCGGCAATGGTGCCAGCCTGAAACCTTAAATTTCAGGCCATAGTTCAGGACATCCTGCGCGGTAGCCTGTTATTCCTGATCACTAATTACAACACAAGGAGTGATTATGGAAAGGAAGTTTTTGTCTCGACTCGTGCCCGTGTTGGCAATCTGCTTGACCATCCTAAATGCTGCAACTACAAGTGCGCAGACACCTAAGAAGGAAGAAGCCACCTCTCCCGTCAATCGCGGCAATTCATGGTTTCTTGATCACGACTTTCAAAGAGCCCTCAAGGACTACGATATTGCAATTGTCTTTCACCCTAATTCCGCAACTGCTTACTACAACCGGGCTGTCCTCTTGCAGGTGGCGGGAGAATGGGAAAAGGCGCTTGCAGACTACAACAAAGCGATTGAAATCAAGCCGCGCTACGCTTCTGCCTATTCCAACCGCGCTGGTATCTATTATGCTCAAGGGCGAGTTGATGCGGCGCTTTCAGATTGTAATCGGGCGATCGAGATAGACTCGCGCCATGCCGGTGCTTATACGAATCGAGGGGTTGTACGCAGTACAAAGGGCGACCTTGCGGGCGCGCTGGCGGACCATAATAAGGCAATCAGACTTAATCCTCATCTGGCAACTGCTTATTTTAATCGCGGCGTCTTCTTTTTAAATCAGAAGGGGCTGAAGCTAGCTCTAACTGACTTTAACAGCGCGATCGAGAATGCACCTTCACTGGCAATGGCCTACGTCAATCGTGGCAGTGTTCGTGTGGCACAAGGGAATTTTGCTGCTGCGCTCACTGATTACGATCGAGCGATCAGCATCAATCCCACCATGGCGGCTGTCTATCAGAATCGCGGCATCGCCTACTTGTTACTTGGAAAGGAGAAGGAAGCCGAGCGTGACTTTGCCCGCTGTCTTGAATTGGATAGTTCATTGAAGCCTTCATTAGCCAGGGCCGTGACAGCAGCGAAGAACCGACGCTGACCACATGGCGATTATGTGCCACGGTACCAGACTGATTCACTTATGATTTCCTCACGGTAAGAACGCCTGTTTGTAGTCATGTGCGAAAGTCGAGAAAGAACGGGCACGGTGACCCGTGACATCTTGAACTGCGGTTGAGACTGTCTCCGCTTCTCACGTTAATCAGAATAAGTCAATTCCCTTTGACCGTGTCTGCTCCCGCAATTCGAGCAACAGACGTAAACCGGCGACAGCTACGCCAGACACATGCGCCAGGTCAAGTAAACAATTACGCTCGCCTCCGACCGCGCAAGGGTTGCATTAATCAATAAGTCATTGGATTAGAACTCAATCGACCAAACTAAAAACCGTTCGCGATGGGTTACGCAGATAAACAAAAACCGACACCACCGAATAGGACATGGTCCCATCAGTATCTTGTAGGTGTAAGGCTTTTGGTGTCTATATGCTGTGTGAGTGCCGAGCCCGAGGTTCGGTACTCCGTGTAAGTTGCTGAATTGGTTGAGGTTATGAAGTCGATTTGCCGAAGGGGGGACTCACTTACCCTGCTGTTTTACGCCGCTTTTCAGGCCTTTTTTGATTTTCCTCAGTATTCTGACAATTTCTCGCGTCGCACTATTTACATAGCTCGCACCATTCGCATTATTTTGTGACTTAGATGTGACTTCGGATTTCTCTTCGCCACCGTTTATGACTGATGTTAACGCTCGGGACGGCAGGATTCGAACTCGCGACCTCACGCGCGCCGCGACGCAAGCCGGGCCGTGCGTTCTGTCTTTGTCTTGAAATGACGTGTGCGTTAACGGCAACCAAGCACGACCTTCACCTGATTGGCGGCCGCAATCAGTTGGTTGGCTTGGCTTGCAGTCAATGATTTCTTCGTTTGTGCCTAAGTCTCGCTGATGAAAGACGACATCACGTTACAGGCCGTCGCTCGATCGGCTGATGGCTGCTTCTGCACGCATGAATCGAAGATCCTTCGCGCGGAGAACTGCGAGATCGAAGCGGGGAACTTCAACATCGTCTGCAACGAAGATCGCTGATGCTCCGGTGGTTGCAATTTTTGGCGTGTAACGAGGATTCGAAAGAAAGGTGACGTGGCCTCGTTCCGCTTGCTCCAAGCCGGCCGCGCAGGTGATCTCGATGTCGCCGTCGCTGGATTTAAGGTGTGCGCCCGTCAGCGTGCCAATTCCGCAGTTTCATAGTTGCGGCAGTTTACCGCATGCGCCTGGTCGAAGCATCATGTTGAGCAGAGAAGTTCGAAAGTGGCGCTCGCGACTAGAGTCTGCTTTCTGCTCACGGTTCACTTTTCACTTCACCTCGAACTTCACCGTGTAAAAGAACGAGCGATCACTGCCGACATAGAAACTCAGCACGTATTGACCCGACGTCAGGCCCTTGGTGCTCAGATTAAAAATGTAGCCGCCGCCGGTTCCGCCGAGCGTCGGATCGTAACGGAAGGTGTAATCAGGGTTGGAATTGCCTGAATCCTCAATTGAGGCCAAAGTGTTTCCACTCATTCGTCGGAGGTCGCGGGTGACGAGTGAAGTGTTTGCAAACGAGATATTCACATTGCTTGCATTCTGCAGCTGTAGCTTTAACGGAATCGTACTACCACGCTTATAGGCCCTTGTTTGGTCAAACAGGGTCTTGATATGCGTCCCTCTGCGCGCCAAGTAGAACGGACTGAAAGAAGTAGTTGTGGCGTAGATGGTGAGACTTGCGTAGTCGCGCGCCGGGGTTGAGGCAGTTACATCCACCAGCGTACCGTTGACGTTGTGCAGGATGGCCAGGCTATTGAAGTCTTGCTCGGCAATCGGACCCGGCACTTTGAAAGCGAGTGTGACAGAGCCCGTGAAGGTGGCGGTAGTGCTGATTTCGTAGGCTACAGAGTCTGAGATGGCGAAGCCTCCGGCCACCTGTCCGACCGACGCTGGATCAATCGGCGTAACCGTCGTCATACCGCTCGTAGTTGCGTCAGAAAACGTGAGCAGAGTTTGGCCGACTTGCGTCGTCACATTAGTTCCCGCTGCAGTTTCAGCATTCGGGACCATGGCTCGTATTTCTTCGGCGGCGAGAGGACGTTTATAGATCACTATCTCATCAATGAGGCCATTAAAGAACCCATCTTGTTTGTCAGAGTAGACGTATACGCCGATGCCGACAAAGGGTTGGAATTCTCCCGGGTTGACAGACTTGCCTTGAGCGGCGAGTGCGCCGTTGAGATAGACTTTAACGTTGAAGTTGCTGTCGTAGGTCATGGCGACGTGATACCACTGCTCGTGAGTTACATGCGTCAAAACGGGTTGGTCGTAAACATCTCCGAATTCCCACCGTAAATCCCCGTTATTGAGGAAGAAAGTAGGAGTGCGCCGATCGTCGCCACCATAGCTGCCCGTGATGACGCTGAGTTGAGGAGGCTGGGAATCTTTGCTCTTAAACCACAATGCAACAGTTCCGCCCGACAAGGAATAAGTAGAGGCGCTGGTTCTACCGTAACCGGTGACGCCGTCAAAACTGAACGCCTGGCCGACTTTGCCGGCGGGATCGAATGTCGCTCCGCCGAATAGCGTAAAGTCATTGTCAGCTATGCTGTCGTCGGCATTACCGTCGCCCGACCATTTACTAACAGGCCCATACCCATTGTTAACTTCTACGTCTGACAGCGCCCGGTCATATATTTCCAATTCGTCAATAAGCCCCGCGTATGGAAAGGCTCCCTGCCAGGCTCCGACTGTAAGCGGTTGTCCGTTATTAGCGGCAATTGTTATTGAGCCGGAAACTTGAACGTCCACGTCGCCGTCAATATAAAGAGATAAGCTGTTGCCGTCATAGACGCCGGCTACATAATGCCAGTTGCCATCATTAACTGAGTTAACGGAGGTTGCCGTTACCTGGCTCTGAGCATCAGATATCTTCATTTGGAGTTTGCCGCTCGAAAGGTGAAGATCAAAGCCGCCGGGAGAGCCGGGAGTGAGTTTGGTTGCGATTCGCGGCGCTGTGTTCGAGTCGGTAGTTCTGATCCATGCTTTGATGGACATGGCGGCGTTGATACTACTCAACGCAGTCGAATCCGGTACTAATATTTGGTCGTCTATTCCGTCGAATTTGAACGCGTCGTTGAAAACTCCGGAGGCACTAGTCACACCATTTTCCAAGGTGCAGGATCCTGCGACCAGACAATCCTTCGCAGCGAGGTTCCCACGAAACAAACTTAACAAACCAGGGGTAATATCCTGCCCATGGTAAGTGGCATCTATCTCTGCGGCAGATAGCGGTCGGCTGTAGACGCTAACCTCATCCACGAGACCATTGAAGAATTGACCCGCGCCTGATGGGGAACCATATGCGCCAATTGCAAACATTTCCGGAAATCCCCCCGGATCGCTGGCCTGTCCCTGCCCGGCAAGAACGCCATTGACGTAGACCTTGACGTTGAAGCTGCTGTCATAAGTCATGGCGACGTGATACCACTGATCCTGAGTTATGTGCGTCAGAGCGGGTTGGAAATAGACATTTGCAAATTCCCACCGCAAGTCTCCGTTATCGAGAAAGAAAGTAGGAGTGCGCCGATCGCCGCCATCGTAACTGCCGGTAATAACGTTAGTACCCGGTTGCTGCTCCCTGCTAGCGAACCAGAGACTTACGGTGCCTCCAGACAGAGAGTAAATTTGGGAACCCGCCTTAGCGTAACCGCTGATACCGTCAAAGCTAAAGGCCGACCCGATCTTTCCACCGGGTACCAGCGCAGCGCCCCCGGCCAGTAAAAGGTGGTTGCTCCCCACCGAGTCGGCGACCACAAATTCGCCGGTCAACTTTGTAACGGGATCTGCGGTGTTAGACGCAGACGAATGATAGGTGCATAACCCAATTGTGATCGAGATTACCGAGATCAGCAGGCAAGTATGAGGGACACGGGTTATCTGGTTTCGTGGCATTGGTGACTCCTTCGAAGAATTACCTGGAGGGTTGATTGAGCCGGGCAGATTGCTCTCTTACTGTGTCGCCAGGCAGCGTTCAAGGATTCGTGATATCAATCGAGAACGACAGGTAGAAATCGCCCTGATCGACCTCGATCGTTTTGTATCTTGAAGTAGATAAACGCGCCAGCTTGGCGATATTTTTCAGTTGGCCGTCGGGTTGCGTCACGCTGGGCTCGATCGTCCAGTGATTACATTGTGAATTCGTGGCCGAGACCACGCCGATACATCTGACCAGAGCATAGTTGGTCTCAGCATATTGCGACGAACTCATCCAGACGTGATACGTGATTCCGTTGAAGGCGAATCTGAGGACGAACGGCGTAAGCAGGGTGGAGTTTAATCCGGTCATCCCGGCAACCTTGCCGGTTCCATACAGCAGGTAGCTCTTGGTTTCGGTCATGGCGGCAACGTTTGCGGTCAGGAAAGGCGGGGTCGCGTTGCTGCCGGCTACCGCATCGCGAAAATCAAGCAACATCGTCCGGATGGGCGAGGTGGACGCGTCTAAGCGCCAGTCACCTCCCGACTGAATCACCGACTGAACTGAGTCGATTCCGTCCCGATATGGGCCGAATAAATCGCTCTGAAACCGGTAGTTGAAAATTGTGGGGTCAGATATCAGGCCGCTTCCCGCAAAAGTTGAAGTCACGGGAACGTCTTTATTCTTCACTGGACGCTGCGCGAGGATTTCTGAGTGCGAAACAAAACAGAGGGCCAAAACAGCGATGGTAATGAGACGAAAGGGTTTAGTCATTGAGTTCTCCTGAAACCAAAATGGGGCTTCAACTTGTATAGCGACGTTTTTGTCGCGAGTGGTATCATCCGGCGGAACTTTTTTTGAAGGGTTCGGTCGGTTGGTACTTTCGTGATAATGGTCGCCGCTCATGCCCGCGTTCTCTGCTGAAATCACACAACTCTTGTTGAATTGGAAAAAAGGCGACGAGGCCGCCTTTGAGGAACTGATTCCGCTGGTATATCCAGAGTTGAAGCGGCTGGCCCGCTCGCATATGCGCCGCGAGAACCCGGGGCACACTTTGCAAACCTCTGCGCTTATTAACGAGGCTTATCTGCGTCTGGTAGATCAACAGGACATCCAATGGCAGGATCGCAGCCATTTTTTCGCCGTCGCCGCCACCATAATGCGGCACATACTTACAGACCATGCGCGCGGTCACTCCCGCAGTAAACGTGGCGCAGGGGCACCCCATGTTCCGTTAGACGAAGCCGAAGCACTGGCGAAAGAACGGGCAGCGGAAATCATCGCGCTCGATGAAGCCCTGAAGAGCTTGGCGGCAGTCGATGCTCGTAAGAGTCAAATCGTGGAATTACGGTTTTTCGGTGGGTTAACCGTCGAAGAAACAGCCGAGGTTATGGGTCTCTCTCCTATTACCATTAAGCGCGAATGGCGGTCGGCCAAAGCCTGGCTTCATACTGAGGTTGGCAACAAAAACGCGCGATGATACTCGCAGTAAATAATCGTCGCTAGATAAATTGAGGAGATACTGAACCGTAAGGTTCAACCGACGTACGTGATGACGCCCGAGACATGGCAGCGAATCGATGAAGTGTTTCAGGCGGCGGTGGCGTTGGAACCCTCTGAGCGTTCAGCCTTTTTGCAGAAAGCATGCGGCGCGGATCAGATTGTTCACGGCAGGGTATCCGCCATGCTGGCCTCAGACGATAGCGGCTGGGACTTGATCGAACATCCCGCGTTGGAAGTTGGTGCGCCCGTACTGGCATCTGACCGGCTTCAGCTCACTGCTGAACAGCAAATCGGCCATTACCAGATCATTCATTTAATCGGACGTGGCGGCATGGGCGAAGTCTATCTCGCCAGGGACAAAAGACTAAATCGCAAGATAGCGCTTAAGCTGTTGCCGGCTGGTTATCTGCAACAGCCTGAACGGCTCCGACGGTTTGAGCAGGAGGCGCAGGCTGCTTCAGCGCTGAATCATCCGAATATCCTGACTATTTATGAAATAGGACAGATCGACGATCAGCAGTTTATCGCCACCGAGTTTGTCGAAGGCGAAACTCTGCGTGAACGGCTGAAGCGCAGTCGTCTGAGTTCAGAGGATGCGATGGACATTGCGATGCAGATCGGCGGAGCCCTCGCGGCAGCGCACAGCGCGGGGATCATTCATCGGGACATCAAGCCTGAGAACATCATGCTGCGGCCAGACGGCTATGTAAAAGTCGTCGATTTTGGCCTGGCAAAACTGACTGAAACAGCTGAACCCAGGATGAAACCAGAGGACGTTACGGATGCCGGGATTTCATCTGGGCTCGTGATGGGCACAATCAAGTACATGTCGCCTGAGCAGGCGCAAGGAAAATCGGTAGACGCGCGCAGCGATATTTTCAGCCTGGGCGTGGTCCTTTACGAGATGCGGACGGGTGAGTTGCCGTACCAAGGCAAGAACGCCGCGGAAGTCGTCTGCGCGATTCTAAATAATGACCCTCCATCGTTGAGGGAACGCGTACCTGATGCGCCGGAAGGCTTGCAGCGCATTCTTTGTAAGGCCTTGGCTAAGGACAAAGGAAACCGCTATCAAACGGCGGAAGAGCTGCTCGATGATCTAAAACCACTGAGATATCACTTACAGGATTCGGCTCAGCCCAAAGTCAGCTCATTGACAAACGAACCGAGACTAACTCAACAAACTGCAACGGCAATAAGCATTGGCCACGTTAGGGAGATCACACATAAACGATGGGCTGTCTTGTTAGCGATGGCTGTTGTTGTGGCGGTTGGCGTGCCGTTGCTAACGTTCAGGGTATTCCAGCGAAATCCGTCCCGTTCTTCTGCGCCCAGCATGACTTTGCGAAGACTCGCGACCGCAGGCAATGTCATTGGCGCGGCCATTTCACCAGACGGGAGTCATATAGCGTATGTGGCTAACGACGCCGGGCAACAGAGCCTCTGGACACGCGAAGTTGCGGGAGCCAGCAACATCAGAATCGTCGGGCCGGGCTTAGCGCTTGACACTGACCCGACCTTTTCGCCTGATGGAAACTATATTTACTATCGCGTGATTGAT
>Ga0137378_10002541_pt1 | contig 15682 bp, 13 predicted proteins | sample SagtaG_21_FD_104813 | JGI IMG/M metagenome (GOLD analysis project Ga0137378, IMG submission 104813) | Vadose zone soil microbial communities from Sagehorn Ranch, Mendocino, California, USA - Sage2_L_60_16 metaG | ecosystem: Environmental > Terrestrial > Soil > Vadose zone | place: USA... | reverse complement strand
CGTCCCAGCTACGCGCGATCATGCGGGCGCGCTGGATCCAGTCGCCGGGGGCGTGGCGGCTGCCGGCGAGCTTGCGAACCTGGCGCTCCTCGCCGAGATCCTTGGGGGGGGCGCGCAGCAGCTTGGGCATGGCGGCCTCCTCGTGCCATGCGTCAGACACCACGCCAAGCATGCCACGGTTGCACACCATGGTTGAGGAACGCAGCACTAGCAGTACTCCGTTAGCTCTTGTTGGAGTGCCGCTCGTGGGTGTACCCCTCAAGTGAGATCCCCGAGTCGAAACGAGCCCCGCCACCACCACTGGTGGCACCACCGTGACACCCGCACAACTTCGACGTCTCCGAACCCGCCTGACCGCGTTCGCCGAGGACACCTTCGCGTCCATCCCTCGTAAAGACCAGCGCCGCTGGGGCCAGAGCGACCTGCGCGGGCTGCTGTTGGACGGCAAGCGCAAGTCAATCGAGCCCGATGGCCGCGTGACTGGCCGCGGCGATCCCGCCGCCAACGCCGACGCGTTGGAGCAGGCGCTGCAGCAGTTCGTCAACCAGTCCCCCTGGGCCCCGGTGCCGGTGCGCCGCCGGCTCGCCGAGCGCATGACCGCGGCCATCACCCCGGCCGCGTGGGTTATCGACGACACCGCCTTTTCCGAAGTTCGCAGCTCGCGCTGGAGCTGCTCGACGAGCCGGCCGCCTGGGAGCTGGTGCCGCCGGTGATCCTGGCCGATGCCACCTACGGCGAGGTCAGCCAGTTCCGGCTCGGCCGGGAGCAGCGCGAGCTCGGCTAGGTCGTGCAGGTCCCCGGCACGCTCAGCGCCGACCCCCAGGACGTGGTGCCCGAGACGCTGCCGTACGCGGGCCGGGGGCGGCCATCGGTGCCCCGCTACCGCCGGCGCCGCTCGTCGCTCAAGCAGTTGGTGGAGGCCGCTGGTGGGCAGGCCGCCACCATGGTGGCTGGCGGCAGGGCGCTGCTGACGCCCAGCTGGCCTCGCGGTTGTCGCGCTGGGGGTACGCCCCGCTGGGATCAAGCTGCGCCGCGCTGCCCACGGCACCGAGCTGCCGGTGCGCCACCTGCTGGCCGAGTGGCCCGACGGCGAGCCCGAGCCGGTCACCGACTGGCTGGCCAGCCTGCCCGTCGAGGTCGGGCTGCAGCGGCTGGTGTGGCTGGCCAAGCTGCACTGGCGAGGGGAAGAGGCGCGAGGCTGGCCAAGCATCGGACCCAGCGCGGACCGGCGACCCGATCCGTACCATTCCCTTGGTGAGTGCTGTTCAGCATGAAGGTGCGCCAATCGGCGGGGAGGCGCCTCCGGCCCGCGGGCCGGAGGCGCCTGTCCTCCCACGCACGCGTGCGCGACCTGCGGATCGTTACGACGCCGGCGTGAAGAAGCCGGTGGCCGATCCGAAGACGTGGATAGTCCCGAACGGGAACGTTTGGGTGGTATCGAAGCTACAGGTCACCAGATCGCCGTGCACATTGTGCTTGGACGAGGTGTCCGTCATTGTCTCGGTCGGCCCCCCGGGAGGGGTGAACTCGAAGGTGGTGTCAAGGGCCTGCGGGACGAACACCGCCGTGCTGCCCACGATGTGGGCGGGCGTGAACTCCCCGTTGCCGTTGAGGACGACCTGGACCGTCAGCCCGTTGTCGCAGGTTGCTGGGAACGTAAAGCTGTTCTTGGCGTTGACCGGGTCGGCGGCGGCGCCCTGGGCAAGGGCCGCCAGCATCAGGATTCCCAAGGTAAGCGCCACGCAAAGACGTCTCAGCATGCAGCTCCCCCTTCACAGATAACGTCGGACGTCTGGGCCTGGTGCGGAGCTGGGCCCAGCTTCCATGGCCCTGCCGGGACCCGACAGTGGCGTTCAGCGGTCCAAGGCGACCACCCCCTCGCCTGGCCAGGCGGCCGCGCCGGAACCTATCCGGTTGCCAGCAGGAGGGGAATCGTGCAATCGCCGTAGTCGGCTTGAGAGTGTCGAGAAACTCCTCACGGACCAGCCGCTGTGACCTGCCGGGCGACTAGGGCGTCCAGGTAGGACCGCATGGTGTGCGATGTCGCCTCCACGGGCATGGGCACCTCCTAGTTGCCGCAGGGGAACAGTTCGGTGATGCCGGCCGGGAACTCGGTGGCGAAGACGTTGTCGGCGAAGCAGTTCCCGGTGCCGGTCCCGTCGTAGACCAGGTCGGCGCCGGGAGTGACCGCGCGGACCGGGTCGGGGCTGCGGCCGTTCTGCAGCACGACGTTGCCGCGCACCTGGCCGAAGTCCGGGTTGGGCTCGATGCGAGGATCGGCGCTCGCCAGGAAATTCTGCAAGACGATCACGCCGAGCGAATCGTTGCCCAGCACCCGATTGTCACGGACGACGACGTGGTCGGCGCCGAAGTTGACGATCCCCACCCCGGTCGGAACCCCCCCGATCTCGTCGCCGCTGTCGGGCGGCACCGGGTTGGGAAGGTTGTTCTTGATTATCTGGTTTCCCTCGACCAGGACCTGATCGGTGAACGGCCTGGGGTGGTCGGGAAGGACGGCCGCATAGACGCCGGCCGTGTTTCCCTGCAGGAGATTGTCCTGCACGATCGCGTTGATAGAGTTCTCCACCACGACACCGATCACGTAGTTGGTGACGGAGTTGTTCCGGACCGTCACCTGGTCGTCGTCGCCGACGTAGATGCCGGTGTCGGTGCTCGGCCCGGCCGCCGAGCCGCCGCCCACGACCTGGTTGAAGTCGATCAGCCCGTCGTGGGAGCACACCGGGAACGGCCCGTACACCGGGTTGTCGAGGTAGCTGGTGCGGGTGAGGTGGTAGCCGTCCACGCCGACCAGGAACACGCCGCTGAAGCTGGCGTGCTCGACCGTCAGCCCCTGCAGCGTGAACCCCTGTACCGCCGGCGGTGGGCAGGTCGGCACCGGGCCGCCCCGCGAGATGCTGCCGCTGCCGACCCTGATCCCGGTCCGGAACCCGGCCGCGTCGATGATCGCGGCGCGGCTGCCGGTGATGGTGAGGTGGCTCTTGGTGACCAGGACGCTCTCGCGGTAGGTCCCCGGCGGCACCAGGATCGTGTCGCCTGGCTGTGCGGCGTCGACGGCCGCCTGGATGGTGGTGGTGACGACGATCGTGTTCCCCGGGAGGGCAGCGGCGGGGGCTGCGGCCCCCGCCAACGCCAACCCGAGCAGGGCGAGCACGACGATGAGGCTGGCGGGTGAGATCCTTCTGCGCATCGATACCCCCTGCACGGGTGCGGAGTGTGTTCTCGTCGGCTGGAAGCGCCGCTAGTCCTCAGGTGAGATGCGCACCGCCGGGACGATGCGCGCGTGCGGAAACTCCGCCCGCTGGTTTGCCTCCCGCACCGCTGCCTGGGAGGGGCCGGCGAACAGGCAAAAGCAGCACTGGTCCTCGGGCGCGAAGGTCGAGCCGAGGTAGCCGACGGCGACGCCCTCGGCCTGCATCTGTGCGGCCACCGCCTGCACCCTGGCGATGGCGGCGCGCAGCGCCTCCTCGCTTACCCCAGGCAGGTAGCGCTCGACCATGTAGGTGCCCATCGGCTCTCCTTGGCGGCGTGCGTGCGCTGAGCTTGGGCGCCGGCGGTGGTGGAAACAACCGGAAGAAGTTCGGGATTTGCCCTTCGCCGCTCCAATCGCGGCCGTCCTCGTCGCGGGAGCGGTACGGTCATCGATACTGGTGTTTTCCACCCAAAGGGGAGAAGATTACCTTTGCGCGGCGCCAACCGTCGGGGTGGGGGCATGGATGCAGCGCAGGAGCTGATCGGCCGCCAGGAGGAGCTGTCCCTGCTTACGGGGTTCCTGGCAGACCTTGCGGCCGGCCCGCGCGCTCTGCTGGTTGAGGGCGAGGCGGGGATCGGGAAGACGGCGCTGTGGCAGGCCGGTCTTGCCCAGGCCCGCGCGCGCGGGCAGCGGACGCTTGCCTGTCGGCCTGCCGGCTCGGAGGTCAAGCTCTCCTTCGCCGCGCTCGGCGACCTGCTCGCCGGCGGACTCCAGGAGGCGCTGCCCGCCCTTCCGGCGCCGCAGCGGCGGGGGCTGGAGGCGGCGCTGCTGCTCGCCGACCCCGAGGCGGAGCCGCCCGATCAACGCGCCATTGGGCTTGGCTTGCTAAATGTGCTCCGCACCCTCTCCTTGGCCGGCCCCCTGCTGGTGGCGATCGACGATGCCCAGTGGCTGGACCAGCCTTCGGCCGCGGTGCTTGCCTTCGCGCTGCGCCGTCTTGCGGCGGAGCCCGTCGGCGTGCTCGCGACCGTCCGCCTGGCCGGTGGCGAACCACCCGCGGTTGCGTTTGAGCCTTGGGTGCCGGCGGGGCGGCTGTGCCTTGGGCCGCTCAGCCTGGCCGCCGTCCACGAGCTGCTCCGAACGCGCCTGGGGATGCGGCCTTCGCGCCCGACCCTGGTCCGCCTCCATCAGGCCGCGGGCGGCAACCCATTCTTCGCGCTGGAGCTTGGGCGGGCGCTGTTGGCGCAGGGCCGCGAGCCCGCACCCGACGAACCCTTGCCGGTGCCTGCGGGCCTGCGTGCGCTGGTGCGCGCCAGGCTCGCCCGCCTGCCGGCGCCGGCCCGCGAGTCGCTGCTGGCCGTTGCCGCGTGCTCCCGGCCGACGGTCGCCTTGCGACGGCCGCCGTCGGGAGGGGCGAGCGCGGCTCGGCCGATCTTGAGCGGGCCGCCCGCGCCGGCGTGATCGCCTACGAGGGCGACCGGATCCAGTTCGCCCATTCGCTGTTTGCCTCGACCATCTATGCCGAGGCGTCGCCATCGCAGCGGCGCCGGCTCCACCACCGCCTGGCCGAGCTGGTCGTCGATGCTGAGGAGCGCGCCCGCCACCTGGCCCTGGCCGCCGACGGCCCCGACATCGCGGTCGCGACAGCGCTGGAGGAGGCGGCCGCGGAAGCGCACCTGCGTGGCGCCCCGGATGCGGCCGCCGCGCTCTGCGAGCAGGCGTACGCGCTGACCCCGCCCGATCGGCCGGGCGAGCGGCGCCGGCGGACCACGGAGGCTGCCAGCTACCACCTGCTCGCCGGCAACACCTCCCGCGCCCGCATGCTCCTCGAGCAGGCCGTCACCTCCGAGCCGCCTGGCCACCAGCGGGCGCGCCTGCTGCAGCGCCTGGGCCAGGTCCACTACCACGAGGACAGCTGGGCGACGGCGGAGGACCTGCTCACCCAGGCGCTGGCCGAGGCCGGGGACAACCCCTCGCTTTGCTGCGAGGTCCAGCAGGGGCTTGGCTTCGCCCGGCACGTGCGGGGCGACATTCCGGCCGCCGCAGCCCACGCCCGCGCGGCGCTGGAGCTTGCCGAGCGGGCGGCGGACCCTCGGCTGCTGTCGGAGTCGCTGGTGCTGGTCAGCCTGTATGAGTTCTTCCTCGGACGGGGCATCCGCCGTGACCTGATGGAGCGCGCGGCCGCACTCGAGGAGTGGGCGGCTGCGGCAGGGTCGGCGCGGCCGGCGCCGCTGCTGAGCCGTGGGCTGGTGTGGGCGGCGATGCTGAAGTGGGCCGATGAGTTCCAGGCAGCCCGCGCTGGCTTTGAGGAGCTGTACCGGCGGATGCTGGAGCGCGGCGACGAGGGTTCGCTCGCCTTCCTGTTGTCCAACATGAGCGAGCTGGAGTGCTGGGCGGGGAACTGGGACCTGGCGGCGCGGTATGCGGCGGAAGGAGAACGGCTGGCCGCGCTCACCGAGCATGGCACGATGGTGAGCGCAAATCTGTACGCCAAGGCGCTGGTCGAGGCCCACCGCGGCCTGGCCGACTCCGCGCGGGCCGCTGCCGAGCAGGCACTGGCGCTCGCCAAGGCGAGCGGCAACGCCACCGTCACGCTGATGAGCCTGTCGGCACTGGGGTTCCTTGAGCTGTCGCTCGGCGAGCCGGTCGCCGCCCACGCCCGTCTTGGTCCGATCACCCAGGGCCTGACCTCGCTCGGCCTGGGAGAGCCGGGCGTGCTGCGCTTCCTCCCCGATGAGATCGAGGCCCTGATCGAACTTGGGCAGCTCGGGCAGGCACGCGCGCTGGTCGACGCGCTCGAGGAGCGCGGCAGCGCGCTCGACAGGGCCTGGGCCCTCGCGACGGGGGCGCGCTCACGCGCGCTGCTGCTGGCCACCGAGGGCGACCTTGCGGGCGCCCACGCCGCCCTGCAACGCGCGCTGGAAGCGCACGAGCGCCTCCCCCAGCCCTTCGAGCGCGGGCGCACCCTGCTGGCCCTTGGAACCGTCCAGCGACGCAGACAGCAAAAGCGGGCGGCACGCGAGACGCTCGAGCAGGCGCTGTGGATCTTCGATCACCTCGGCGCCCGCCTGTGGGCGCAGCGGACGCGCGGTGAGCTTCGCCGCATCGGCGGCCGGGGCGCCAGCGGCGGGCAGCTGTCGGAGACGGAAGCGCGGATCGTCGCGCTGGTGTGCGCTGGGCAGACGAACCAGCAGATCGCCCAGGCGTTGTCGCTGAGCGCCAAGACGGTCGCGTGGAACCTCTCCAAGGTCTACCGCAAGCTCGGCGTCCGCTCGCGCACCGAGCTGGCCGCGCGAGCCCCTGCAGGCTGGCACCCCGGCAAGGGCCGGTAATTCCAGCGCAAATCCCGAAGTTCTTCCGGGTGTTTGCCGACGCCACGCCGCCTAGTCTCGCGCTGTGAGACGGAGGCCGAAATCCAGCGATTCGCAGCGCCGGCGACCGTCGCCCGACGGGCGAGCCGGGCGACACCCCGGAGAGGCAGAGAAAGAACGGTCGGCGGACGCCGGGCCCGGCTCGACGGTATGCACCGGCAGTCGGCCCCGTGCGCCGACGCCACAGCCACAGGCGTGCCGACCCAGCCCACGCCGTTATCCGCGCTGGTCGCGCTCGGTAGGTGATCCACAAATTCGGAGGCGATGATGATGACGCCCCTCAGGCAGTAGCCGGCCACGGCGGCGGTGGTCCCGTGCGCCATGGGGCCGTCGTTCTAGTGTCCGGCGCTGCGTCCGCCGCGGTACACAACTCGGGCGTGCTGCCCGTGCAGTCCAGCGCGTTCTAGGCGACGTACGGGCAATGGAGCGCACGCTGGTGGCAGTGGATCTGGTCGGCGCCCGACCCGGCCAACCCCGTGGCCGACACCACGGCGGCAAAGGGAGCGGTCGGGCAGTCGGGACCGTGTGGTGCCCTGGTCGGAGCGTTCGGTGGCTCGGCCTCCCGGCCGGCTCCACCTGCCAATCCTGAGGCCGCCCGCGGCGGTCGGCGGCCGCTTGGACGGCCACCGGGCGCTGGCCCGCCCCACAGCCGCCTCCCAGCCCACCAACCGGAAGGAATTGCAATGACCCTCTCTTCATCCCGTATCCCGCGCGCCGGTCGCCGGCTGCTCACCTTGGGAGCGATGCTGGCGCTGGCGGGCCTGGCCGCAGCCGCCCTGGCGGCGCCCGCCGCCCTGGCGACCACCACCGGGACGACCCCGCCGCTGAGCACCACCACGGTCAACAACGGTCCCGGCGACCAGAGCGACCCGCACCTCAGCGGCAGCCTGGTCACCTACACCAGCGCACTGTCAGGGGACAGCGAGATCCGCTACCACGACCTCGCCGACGCCACCGACACCGCCATCCCCACCAACGGCGGCCTGGACTTCCTGTCCGACGTCTCCGGCAGCACCGCGGTCTACACCCACCTGTCCAGCGCCGGGTCAGCGATCGTCTCCTACGACACGGCCACCGCCGGGCCACCGACCGAGCTGGACCCCCAACCCTCAAGCAACCGCCGCGGGTCGGCGGTCGGCGGCCACACCGTCGCCTGGGTCGATCTCGGCTTCTACGCCAGCACCAGCTTCCCCGAGATCGTCGCCTACGACCTGGCCAGCCGCAGCGCGACGCGACTGACCAGCGACCTGCTCTTCGACACCCAGCCCGCGGTGGCCCCCGACGGCTCGGTGATCGCCTGGACCAAATGCCAATCGGCAGGTAGCAGCTGTGACATCTGGCAGGCCACCGCCGGCGCGGCGGGCTGGACGAGCACGCGGCTGACCGGCCCCGAGGGCGAGGAGGGAAACCCCGACAGCAACGGCCAGCTCGTCGTCTACGACTCTATCCGCGACGGCGAGCGGGACATCTTCTGGCAGCCGGTCGGCGGCGGCCCGGAGCAGCGGCTGGCCCTCCCCGGCGCGCAGTACAACCCCAACATCAGCGGCCACATGGTCGCCTTCGAGAGCTTCGAGACCGTCGACGGGGTGTCCGCCTGGGACCTCATGCTCTACGACCTGGCCAGCGACACCGTCTACCGCCTCACCCGCTCGACCGTCGACGAGACGCTCAACGACGTCTCGCTGGCCGCCGACGGGCTGGTGCGCGTCGCCTACACCGCCCAAGACGGCCCGGACGCCAACGTCTACGCCGTCTCGTTTGACGTCACGGTGGTCGACACCACCCCGCCGGCGCTGCACCTTCCCGCCGACATCACCACCCAGGCCACCGGCAACTCGCAGGCCATCGTCACCTACACCGCCACCGCGACCGACCTGGTGGACGGCCCCGTGCCCGTCAGCTGCAGCCCCGCGTCCGGCAGCTCCTTCCCGGCGGGCACGACGATGGTGACCTGCTCAGCGACCGACGCCCACGGCAACACCGCCACCGGCTCGTTCACGATGAGCGTGGTCTACGGCTGGGCGGGCTTCTTCCAGCCGGTGGACAACCTGACCACGGTCAACACCGTCAAGGCAGGCAGCGCGATCCCGGTCAAGTTCAGCCTCAGCGGCAACCAAGGCCTGAACATCTTCAAGAGCGGCTCCCCGGCAAGCGCTTCCTACACCTGCAGCGGCACTGCACCGACCGACGCGATCGAGCAGACGGTCACGGCCAGCAACAGCAGCCTGTCCTACGACTCGACCACCGATCAGTACACCTACGTCTGGAAGACCGACAAGGCATGGGCGGGGAGCTGCCGAGCGCTGGTCGTGAAGCCGGCCGACAACACGATGAGGACGGCGAACTTCCAGTTCACCAAGTAGCCAGCACCAGCGGGAGGCCGCTCACCGATCCCGCGGGCGCCCGGCTCGCAAGCATAGGGGCCTCCTTCGGGAGGCCCCTGACGTTGGCGCTCTCGGATCCTGCTGCGCCGACCGTCGTGATCGATCCCGCCGAAGCCGTTCCAGATGCCACGCCAGCAATCTGACGTTCGGCGCTAGGTCGCTTATACCTCGGCTGCCCCACCGAACGGCGGAATCTTGATCACGCCGACGGCAGCGGCACGCCCCGCAACCTCACCCAAGACGCGGCGGTGGACGCCACCCCAGCCTGGTAGGTCAGCCAGCCCCGACACCCGGTGCGGCGGGGGCCGTGCCCCCGCCGCGGCTCTCGGCCGCGGTACCGCGACCGCCCCCAAGCAGTCCCCATGACGAAGCGACAGCGCGCACCCTGACGCATCCGCTGGACCTTCGCGCTCCCGGCTAGCGCCCAGTGCCGGCTTATGCCGGACCACTCGCGCGGCGCCACGACTACCGACCCGAGGAACAGTCGTGCCCAACCAGCACTCGACCGACACCCGCGGTGGCGTGCTCGCCCAGGGCCTCGGCAAAGTGCCGGAGTGTCGGTTTCACAGGCTTGTGATGCTCTGGCTACCACCGGCACCGTTGGTTTGCCCATCGGTGTGCTGCCGGTCCTGCTCGTCAAGCAAGACAAGGGACCGTATACTCCATCCTGCCGGGGAGCCCTGGAGCCCGGGCTGGGGGATCTGGTGAGCTCGGGTGCCGTGGTTCCGCCTGGACCCACCCGCAGGCGGTTGCGTGTTGGCCCCATCCTGTGGGCGCTGCTCCCCGCGCTGTCATTCGGGTTGCTGGCACCCGGCCCACCCGCCCGACCATTACCAGCCAGACAAGCCCGCACTATGCTGAGGCCCTGGGGGTCGCCGCACCTGGCGGCCCTACCAATGCGCCGTCAACCCAGTCCCGGCGCTACGGCCCATAGTCCCCGCGCGGCTTGCTTCCGTCCCTTGATTTCGAGGTACTCAGAAGTCCATGGCGCGTAGGCGAATGCCAGCGGCGGTAGGATCACGTGCGCCGCCTAGTGACGCGCGCGACGTGCGGGGTATCTTTGCTGGTAGTCAGGCGAGCGAGCTGTTGAGGCGAAGTATGGGCAGGACCGGTGTGGGGCAGAGCCCGAAGCAATGATCCGCGTAGCGTCAGCGGGGTTCAAGACGCAATGGGAGAACGCTTAACTGCACGCCGATAGAACATTTTACTATGGCACCTACGGTCGGGCGCGACCTGGGGAAACGACGGTCCGCACAGCGGTTCCCTGCATTTTGCTGATAAGGAAGAGGTCCGAGGTTCAAGTCCTCGCAGGCCCACTCGATTTCCGCAGGTCAGCGGGTCTTTACCTGTACTCTGGCCGCGTTTGTCCATGCGGTTCACGGGAGCGGGCAGCAACGGGCAGCAATCGGCGTTGCCGGACGTCTTGCCCGAGAGATGGGAGAGCCGCTCTCTGGGGGAAGGCAGTGGCACAGGCAGAACCCTGGCGCCCACCGCCATGGGTTCCTCTACGGGCTCGGCGAGATCGCTGCTGCTGGCGGTGACATCCGCCCACCGACTGTTCAGCTGATCGCCATGGAGACGACGGCGTCGCGGCGCTGGCTGCCGGGTCGGCCAGGGCCGGGCATGGTGGGCATGGAGGATCACCCTTCGCCTTTATGCCGGCTGCTGGCTTGCAGGTACGCGAGGCGGTTGCAGGTACCGACCAGCCACGGGTGCAGGGCCCCGGCATAGTGCGGGATTGACTGGTCCACGGGCTTCTGGTGCCGGGGCGGGTGCGGGGTCGGGTGGCGTCGCGGGCGTTGCGGCGCAGCGCGGCGGCGACGTCGCGCCAGCCGTGCGCGGAGGATGGCGACGGCGAGGTCGCGCAGGCTGGCCATGGCCTCGGGGGCGGTGCCGCTGCGGGCCTGGAGGCGTGCTCGGCGACGGTGGTGCCGCGGAGGTGGTGCAGGGCCTCGATGGCCCAGTGGCCCGGATGGCGTCGGCGAGGCGGGTGGGGCTGGCCTGGGCGGCGGTGGGGCTGGCGGCCGCGTACACCGTCACGACCACCCATGCCGCTGATCGAACGACCCGGCAAGGTCGGCGCCTGTCGCCCGCTCAGGCACTGGTGCACAGGCTTTACTGAGGGCGAAGGTCATGGAGCGCGGCCGTCGATGACCTCGAGCAGGATGTCGCCGTGGCAGGGCCGGTCGGGCGGGCACCAGCAGGCGAGCGTCCTGCCGGCCAGCTCGCGGCGGGCGGCCTCGACCAGCTCCGGGTGCTCGCGGAGGTGCCGACGGTAGAGCGCCAGTGCCCCGGGGAGGCCGTGCTCGCTGACGCGGTAGGGGTTGCCCCACTTGCCGGGGCGGGAGATGACCACCGCGCCGGGCGGCTTGCGCCATCCCCTGGTCCGTCGCAGCTGGACACGACGCGGAGAGGAAGTCGCCTTGCTGGTGCGCATCCGGCTGCCTCCTCGGGGCGCGCATACCCTGCTCGCGCGCCGTACCAGCGTACGCACACGTGGGAGTGCCGCCCACCTCCCGACTGGACCGGACTCGGATGCAGGGGCGAAGGTGCCACCCGGCCCACGGGCCGCTAGCAACGCCGTGCGGCGGGCGGGCCTACTCTGTAACTAGACGGATACGTAACCGATGGGATACGCTCGGCTCGTGGAGACCGTGCTGAAGGCGATCGCTGAACCCCGGCGCCAGGAGATCCTCCGCCTGATCTGGCAGCGCGAGCGGGCAGCCGGCGACATCGCCGCGCACTTCGACATCAGCCGGCCGGCAGTCTCCAAGCACCTGCGGATCCTGAGGGAGGCCGGGCTGCTGGCGGAGCGCCGCGTGGGGACCCAGCGCCTCTACCGAGCCCGGCCGGAGCGGCTCGCCGACGCCCGCAGGTTCCTCGAGAGCTTCTGGGACGAGGGCCTCGCGGCGATCAAGCGCTCCGCCGAGGATGACGCGCGGGATCGGCGGGCCTGATGGCGTCCATGGCGCCCGAGCCCGAGGAGATCGTCCGCGAGGTCCGCATCGCCGCCAGCCCCGAAGCGGTGTTCCCGTACTTCACCGACGCCGACAAGCTCGTGGTTTGGAAGGCCGTGCGTGCCGAGCTCGACGCGCGCCCCGGCGGCGTCTTCCGGATGGACGTGACCGGGCGAGGCGACGTCGCACGCGGCCAGTACGTCGAGATCGATCCACCTCGCCGCGTGGTGTTCACCTGGGAATGGGAGGACCAAGGCGCGGCGACGCCGCCCGCCCGCAGCGTGGTCGAGGTCACGCTGTCCCCGGACGGCGACGGCACGCTGCTGCGCCTAGTCCACCGCGGCGTGCCGCAGGAGATCCGACGCGGCAGCGCCGCGGGATGGGCGCACTACCTGGCGCGGCTCGCGCTGGCCGCGGCAGGCCACGACCCGGGGCCTGACCCGTGGGCAACCGCCGGAGGAGGCCCGACGTTCGAGACCGAGGAGGTCCAGTGACGGACGCGGAACGCAACAAGGCCAACCTGCAGCGCCTCTACGACGAGGTCATGAACGGGCACGAGGTCGACGCGGCCGACCGGCTCATCGCCCCTGACCGACCCGACCACGACCCGACCTTCCCGCCCGAGTTCACCCGCGACCGTGAGGGGTTCAAGAAGCTGTTCCGCATGCTCATCGGGGCCTTCCCGGACCTGCGGTTCACCACCGACCTCATGGTCGCCGAGGGTGACATGGTCGGCGCGTTCAGCAGCGTGCAGGGCACCCACCGCGGCGAGTTCATGGGGATCCCGCCGACGGGGAACTCGTTCACGATCAGCAACACCGACTTCTGCCGCTTCACCGACGACGGCTTGATCGCCGAGCACTGGGGCCTGGTCGACATGGCGTCGATGATGCGCCAGCTCGGCGTGGCCGGCTGACGATGATCCTCGTGACAGGCGCCACCGGGCTGACCGGCGGCGCGCTGGTCCGCCGACTGTCGGCAGCGGGTGTCCCCGTGCGCGCGCTGGCGCGCAGCGGCAGCCGGGCCGAGGGGCTTTCCGCGCTGCCGCAGGTCGAGGTCGTGGAAGGTGACATGGCGCGGCCTGCGACGCTCAGCCAGGCGCTGCGCGACGTGGACCGTGCCATGCTGATCTCGTCCGCGGACCCCGCGATGCTCGAGGTCCAGTCGAACTTCGTCGACGCCGCCGCGAAGGCGGGCGTCGGGCACGTCGTCAAGCTCTCCGGCATCATCCCGGACCTCCACTCCCCCTTCCGGTACGCCCGGATGCACGGCGAGATCGAGCAGCGGCTGGAGTGCTCGGGGATGGCGTTCACGCACCTGCGCGCCGGAGAGTTCATGCACGCGTACTTCCGGCAGGTGCCGTCGATCGTCGCCACAGGGAGGCTGCTGCTTCCCATGGAGGACGCCAGGATCGCGTCGATCGACGTCGGCGACATTGCCGAGGTGGCCGCTGCCATCCTCACCGGCTCTGGGCACGAGGGGGCCATCTACCCCCTCACCGGTCCCGAGGCGCTGGGCATGGCCGACGTCGCCGAGAAGCTCTCCGCCGCCAGCGGCAAGACGGTCCGGTACGTCAACGTCGCTCCCGAGCAGGCAACCAGCGCCCAGCTTGCCGCCGGCATGCCCCCGTTCACCGCCGCCGCGCTGGCCGAGCTGTTCGCCGAGCGGCGCAAGGGCAAGGAGGCGCAGGTCTCACCCGTCGTCCAGACGATCCTCGGGCGGCCGGCGACCAGCTTCGACGAGTTCGCCGCGCGGCACGCCGCCGTCTTCCGCGGCGAGCAGCCGGCACCCGCGGTGTGACGTCCCACCGCGGACTGGCACGTTCGCGAATTGGATTCTCTGGTGACCCAGGAGGGGCGGACGATGAAGCCGATTGTGCTCTTCGGGATTCAGTTCACGTTGAGCTTGGTGGTGTATTCGCTCATCGCATTCTGGTACGTAGCGCCCCGCTTGTCCGAACTGCCACGGGAGCTGGCCTTGGCGCCACTGCTGTGGGTCCATGCATTTCGCATCGTCGGTGGGACGATCCTGGCTCCGGGAGCGGTCGGCCCCGGTGTGCCAATGGAATTCCGAACGATGATCGGATATGGCGACCTGATAACGGCACTCCTCGCCCTGCTGGCATTGATCGCCCTTCGCACCCGCCTCCCACGCGCCATCGCATTCGTCTGGCTGTGCGTCATCGTCGGCATGCTCGACACGGTGAATGCGATCATCCAATCGGTGCGTTTCAGCGTGTTCACGTACGCGCTTGGCGTGAACTGGGTGATCGTGACCGTCTATGTGCCAGCATTGCTGGTGAGCAGTCTCCTGATCTTCATGCAGCTGCTCGACCGCAACCGCTCCACCACCACCAAGGGAGAGAGGCAGACTCCCTTTGCGAGACACGGTGAACCGTGATCGTGCGCGACACGGATGACCCGGCGTTCCTGTGCTACGCATGGCGTCGCCGTCATGCGTTGCGGGGTGGCTCGGGAGCTCACCTGGCGTTCGCGAGGAAGGCGGCCAGCGCGACGGTGTCGAAGTGGAACATCCGCGCGCGGGCAAGCCTCCCATCGACGACCTGGTACAGGCCGAGCACCGGGCCGTCGAAGCGCTCGCCGGCGGGTGCAGCCGGTGCCTGGTCAGGGCCCCGGCAAAGTGCCGGAGTGTCGGTTTCATGGGCTTGTGGTGCCCAGGAAGTGCGAGAGCCCCAGCAGTGCTCGGAAGGACCATGCGGCTCGTCGAGCGTCTCGGCCCCACCCCGCTCCGTTCGAGATCATGAAGGTGGTCGTTTGACGCGAGCAACCCACCTGTATTGCGTGGGTCGCCGCCGGCGCTCGGCCGATCCGACTCGACCTGTTCGACTGGGATGCTGCGATCGCCGCGGCCCGGGACGTCGACGCTGTCGTCAACGTGGCGACCAGGATCCCTTCGCCACCGGCGGCGATCGGTAAACGACAGCAGGGCACCGGGTCCGTCGCCGCCCGATCCTGCGGCACGACGGCGCCGTCGCGAGCGTCATCTCCGTCTGCGGCCCCATCGAGCGCTCCTGCGACGAGGTGGGAGCCTGCGCCGGCCACGTGCTCGACGTCACCGGGTCGCGCAGCGCGAAGCTCGGCCGCCGAGCCTGAGGAAGTCCCGCTCGGCGTCTGTCGGCGCCATGGAGGCGGCACGCTGGTAGGCGGCCGCGGCCTCGCTGTCGCGGCCCAGCCGCCGGAGCAGATCGGCTCGGGTGGCGTGGAACGGGTGGTAGTTGTCCAGGTCCAGCTCGTCCACCAGAGCCAGTGCGGCAGCGGGGCCTTGGACCTCGCCGACGGCGATGGCGCGGTTGAGGGCCACGACCGGTGTGGGGGCGACCGCGAGCAAGTGGTCGTATAGGGCGACGATCTGCGACCAGTCGGTCTCCTGGAGGGTCGGGGCGTCGGCGTGCACGGCGTTGATGGCGGCCTGGAGCTGATAGGCGCCGGGTTGGTTGCGGCGAAGGCACCGGCGGACGATCGCCTGACCCTCCCTGATCAAGGCCCGGTCCCATCGGGTGCGGTCCTGCTCGCCGAGCAGCACCAGGGAGCCGTCGGGCCGGGTTCGCGACGCGCGACGGGACTCGGTCAGCAGCAACAGCGCCAGCAGGCCGGCCACCTCTGGCTCGTCAGGCATGAGGGTGGCCAGGATCCGTGCCAGCCGGATCGCCTCGGAGCAGAGACCGGGTCCGGCTGGGCCGCTCAGCCCGGCGTTGTAGAGGAGGTAGACGACGGCCAGCACGGAGCGTAGGCGCTCGGG
>Ga0137378_10002539_pt1 | contig 15688 bp, 15 predicted proteins | sample SagtaG_21_FD_104813 | JGI IMG/M metagenome (GOLD analysis project Ga0137378, IMG submission 104813) | Vadose zone soil microbial communities from Sagehorn Ranch, Mendocino, California, USA - Sage2_L_60_16 metaG | ecosystem: Environmental > Terrestrial > Soil > Vadose zone | place: USA... | reverse complement strand
GAAGCTCGTGCGCATTTTGCACGAGCAAGCCAAACTGGACGAGTTCACGATGGGTGCCGATGCGCTGGTGACAAAATGGGACGGCAAGAACGAAGAGGGCGAAGATCTACCGGCTGGAAAATATCATGCCCGCGGCTACCTCGTTGGTCGTTTCAAAATAGAAGATCTCGGCCAAGCCGCGGCTCCCACCGCCGAAGATAAGGCAACCGGCAATGTAAAAGTGAAACTCATGCCGAACCCGTTGGCCAATGACGAAAGGCCGATTGTCGATCTTGGCGTCGGATTTGACGATGAGGACAGTTTTCTCAAAACCACCGATGGATTGCCGCTGTGCACGGTTAGTGAAACGCCGAATCTGATTCGCGTATCCATTAAAAAGAATGGCGAAAAATCGGTCGATGTTTGGCAGGATGATGGTGCAGTCGTGGAGCAGTTTCGCATCTCGAACATCGATAAAATGATGGCATTTGATTGCGGCGATTTTGAATTGAAATGAAGTGTAGCGGCATCGGAGCCTGTCCTGAGCTTGTCGAACGAGTGAGCCGCTGAAATTAAAGAACAGCGCTTGACACGAGCGTCGCTACAACGCAAGCGACTAGCTGTGGCTATTACGTCTGAGCTTCAACATACGGTTGGAAAAACTGCCGGCTTTAGCGGCACGTCGCTGCATACCGGCGAAAAGGTCTCGCTTAAATTGCATCCGGCGCCGGTCGATCACGGAATCAAATTCAAGCGCAAGGATTTGCAGGACGAACCAACCATCGATGTCAAGATCGACAATCTGAAAACGGTCGAGCGCGCGACAACGCTGGGCGAAGGGGCCGTGCGCGTGCACACGGTCGAGCACGTGCTCGCGGCGCTTTCCGCGATGGGCGTGGACAACGCTATCGTTGAGATGGATGCGAACGAGCCGCCAATCGGCGACGGCAGTGCGCAGCCCTATGTCGATCTTATCAAGAAAGCTGGTCTGACCGCGCAGGAACAGCCGCGAAAGTTCTTCGATGTGCGCGAACCGATGCACGTGGAATCGAAAACGGGCGCGCTGCTTGTTTTGTTGCCCGACGACACGTTTCGCATCTCCTGCACCCAAGCTGGACCGAACAATCGTTTCGCCCAGTTTCTATCGACAGAAATAACGTCGGCAATTTTCGAGCGGGAAATCGCGTCGGCGCGGACATTCGTTTACTACGAAGATGTTCAACCGCTAATGGAGAAAAATTTGATCAAGGGCGGCAGCCTCGAAAATGCGATCGTCGTGCGTGGAGAGGCGGTTTTAAGCAAGGAACCTTTGCGCTTCGCCGACGAATTCGTTCGCCACAAAATCCTCGATATCATCGGCGACCTTGCGCTTGTCGGACGGCGGATTCGTGGTCACGTCGTGGCGGTGAAGCCCGGCCACGCGGCGAATGCGGAGCTTGCTCGCGTGCTCGCTCGGGAGCAGGCGCGAAGAAGCGCAATGCGTACACCACGCGCGGTCCCGTTAGGCGATGGCGGATTGGACACGGATGAAGTGATGAAGATACTGCCGCATCGCTATCCGTTTTTGATGGTTGATCGGGTCATCGGCTTCGAAGGCGAAAACAAAATTACGGCCGTAAAATCGATCACGATTAACGAGCCCTTTTTTCAAGGACATTTCCCAGGTCATCCGGTAATGCCCGGCGTCATGCAGGTGGAAGCAATGGCGCAAGTGGCGAGCTTGTTATTATTTAAACTGGCAAAAACGACAAGCCGCATTGGCTATTTCATGAGCGCAGATGGCGTGAAATTTCGCAAACCGGTGCTCCCAGGGGACACGATGTTCATTCACGCCGAGCTGACCAAATCGCGCGGCGAACGCCTGGCGAAAGCGAAATGTCATTGCGTCGTGAACGACGCAGTCGTCTCGGAAGGCGAATTGATGTTCACGTTTCTCGATAAATGAGCGACGTGCAGATTCATCCGACGGCCATTGTCGATCCACGGACGGAAATCGGCGCGGGAACGACCATCGGACCATATTGCGTGATCGCAGCCGACGTCGTACTCGGTCAAAATTGCTGGCTGCAACAGCATATCACGCTTTGCGGACCGATGTGTGCCGGCGCTGGAAATAAATTTTATGCCGCCTGCTCGATCGGTCAGCAGACGCAGGACCTGAAATACCAGGGCGAACCGACTTACCTGGAAATCGGCGATGAAAATACATTCCGTGAATTTGTCACAATCAGCCGGAGCACAACCAGCCAGGGCAAAACGCGCATTGGCAACCGCGGCACCTTCCTCGCCTACAGCCATATTGCACACGATTGCGTAGTCGGAGACGAGGTTGTTTTTTCCAACAACGGCACGCTAGCAGGACACGTGGAGGTGGGCGATCACGCCGTCATTGGGGGGCTTACGGCCGTGCATCAGTTTTGCCGGATTGGACGCTTCGCCATCACCGGCGGATGTTCGAAGATCGTCCAGGACGTTCCGCCGTTCATGATTGCCGATGGTAACCCGGCGGAAATTCGGGGCATTAACCTGATCGGCTTGGAACGCAAGAATTTCCCGCCCGAAAGCGTGAAGCTGATCAAAGAGGCTTTCCGCCTGGTTTATCGTTCCAAATACAATACGCAGCAGGCAATTGAAGCGATCAGCAAAGACTTGCCCCAGACCGAAGAAATCACCCAGATTCTCGAGTTCATCGAACAAAGCGAGCGGGGAATTATTCGCTAGATGGTTTACCTAGACGGCGTGGCCTGGCTGACAGCGCGCTCTGCATCTTCCTCAAATTTCCTCAAAAGCGGCGCTGCGGATGCGTCTGGAGCAGTTCGCAGCGAACTTCGGATAAGATCGACAGCTCGTGTTGGCTTGCTCTGCTTGACCCATGCGTCTGCTTCCTCGAGCACGAGACGCAGAATGTCGTCGCGGTTCGAATAAAAGGTTCGCCCCTGGCCAAAACAATCTGCTGCTGCCGGAAAATTCCCATCGCGCGCTTCGATCGAGCCGAGGTCTTCAATCATTGGGCCGTTGCGTGTTCGCGATGCAGTTTGTCGCGCCAACGTCCGGAATTCCGACGCCGGACGCGTCGCATTTTTGATGGCAAATTCATGATAGGCCTTCCAATCGGACTTGTTCTTTTCGGACTCGCTGTTCGGCTCAATCTGAAGCCACGTTGCGAACGGCCGATAAAGGGGATCGCCTACCATTACCGACATCCAAGAGAGCCCCGGCATCGACATATAGGCGCTCTCTGCAAACGTGAAGCCATGAAGCAACCGATTGTTGAAGATATCGAGATGCGAAGTGAGTTGCAGATACGGTTCGTAAACGTTGCCCAGACTCGCGGCCGCGCCTTTCGAAAGAAGCGGGGCGACCCAGTTTGCATTGGGATCGCGCAGTGTCCTGGCGCTGAACGAGTGGATGTGCACCGCGATCGCTCCCGGCACGAAGCGAAAATCCGGTCGAGTAAAGGGACCTGCGACATTGCCTGCATACCAACCGTAATAAAGGGCGCAGTCCGTCATCGGATACGCGTCGGGGAAGATCGCCGGCGTATCGTCGTACACGACTGGATTCCCGACCTTGTGAAGCTGTGTGGTCACCTCAGCGAGCCATTCGTCCCCAGCTGCGAAGCCGGCGCCAGTCTTGTGTGCACCATCGACATAGGCACGCCCCCACAATCCGCTCTTCTCCGTTGCTATCGAATCGACAATCATGTTCCGCACTGTCGCGGCAGTCGGCGCGTCGAGACGACAGACGAGCAATAAGGTCGCATTCTCGAACTCGTTAATCGCACGGAAACTTTGGAAATATGAGTTCGGGGTCGGCCCCGAAATTTGGCGCAAATAGAGACCGAGGACCGCCAGTTCAGAATCGACGGATGCTTCGTTGCGGTTCCCGGGTTGCCCGGATCTCGGTTGGTCTCCGCGATAACCCGTGGTTGAACGAATTTTCAGCGGCACACCTTTGATTGTCGCGACAAAATGGATCGTGCTGGCGGTGACCACTGGCGCTTGGCCGGGCGGCTCGCGCAACGTCCACCAGTGACGTTGTTTGAAAATTTCACGAAGCGGATCAGCGACGGTTCTATCGTACTCTTCACGGCTGATTTCTTCCTCGGTCGAACAAGTGAGCCCAATGAGATGGTCGGCTGCGATGCCACGTTGCTCGGCGTAAAATTTCGCGAGCTCAACCGAATCAGAGACGGCTTTGTTGTAGAGAACGATCGTCGATTGCGCTAATGGTTGCTCCGCGGCGGAAGCATTGAGCAAGAGTAAGACAAAGAGTAAGAGAAAAGGCCGAAAATGTTTCATCTAGAAACTGAGCTTGAGGCCGTCGTAAGCAATATGGGCGCCGGCGGGTAGCCGCGACTCGGCCGCTTGCGGAAGCTCGTGCGCAATGTGCGTGAAATAAGTCGTGTCTGGTCGCACGCGCGAAGCGACTTCCAACGCTTGCCGAACACTCAAATGGGTCGGGTGCGGTTTGTCGCGCAACGCATCGATGATCAAGACCTTTACGCGCGCGATAAGATCGACAATAGCATCCGGAACACCGCTGCAATCGCTTAAATACGCGACGAGTTTCTCGCCGCCGCGCGAAAAGAGATATCCGTTTACGATGGAATCACCATGCGGCACGGGTAACGGCGTAATCAGCGTGCCACCCAACTTGAAAGGACCGCCAATGACGTGCGGCTCTGGTTTCAAATACCAGGGAAATGGATCGGAAGTCTTAAATGCAAACTGAAACACCCGCTCAAGGTCGCGCATCGTTTCCGCCGAGGCATAGACCGGCATCGAGCCGCGCGCATGCGAGAAACGCCGAAGATCATCAAAGCCCATGATGTGATCGGTATGCGAATGAGTGAAAATCACTGCATCGACAGTGAGGATATTTTCGCGCAGTGCCTGCGTCCGAAAATCGGTTCCCGTGTCAACGACCCAGGAACATTCCGGCGTTTCGACATAAATTGACGAGCGCAATCGTTTGTCGCGCGGATCGGGAGAACGACAAACCTCGCAATCGCAGCCGATCATCGGAACACCCTGTGATGTGCCGGTGCCGAGAAAGGTCAATCTCAGTTGAGAGCCTTTCTTGCGAAGGCTTTCGGAGTTGTGAGTTGAGATCGGAATTGGCAAGTTGGAACTCTTAACTCTCAACTAATAACTCTCAACCCTTCCGATGGCCGCCGTTCTGAATCTGCTGCGAATTAAGAATCTCGCGCTCGTGGAAGAGCTCGAATGGCAGATGGCGCCGGGGTTCATCGCTGTCACCGGTGAGACGGGTGCGGGGAAATCGATCATCATCGGCGCGCTCCAACTTTTACTCGGCGAGCGTGCGGACAAATCTCTCATCCGCACCGGGGCCGATCTCTGCACCGTAGAAGCAGTTTTTAGCGGAGACGATCTGCAAAAATTAAATCTGCGACTGATCGAAGCAGGCGTTGAAGCGTGTGAAGGCGATCTCATCATCAGGCGCACCCTTTCTACAAGCGGCGCAAACCGTCAGTTCATCAATGGCTCGCCGACCACCTTGGCGATCTTGAAAAATCTTGGCGACGAACTAGTCGACCTTCACGGGCCGCACGATCATCAATCGTTGCTGTCGCGAGGCAAGCAGTTGGAGTTGCTCGATTCGTTCGCGGGGGCGGGCGGGCAGCTCGACCAATATCATAAACATTACCGCCAACTACAGACGCTGACGGCAGAACATGCCACGTTGGACACGGCGGAGACGGCGCGCGAACAAGAGCTCGATCTGCTTCGGCATCAGATCAATGAGATCACTGCGGCGAATCTCGTTGCGGGCGAAGAAGAAGAAATCGAGAGCCGCTATAAGCTCGCAGCTAATAGCAAGCGGCTCATTGAGCTGGCGAGCGCAATTGTGAACAAACTTTCCGAAGCAGATGGTTCTGTACTTTCGCAACTGGCAGAAACGCAGCGATCGCTGCGGGAACTGGAAAAGATCGACAACTCCATTTCGCGATTCTCCTCAGCGCATGCGACGGCAGTTGTCGAACTTTCCGAAATTGCTCGCTCACTTTCACAGTACGCCGAAAAGCTCGATCTCGATCAGGCACAGCTTGCCGCGCTCGAGCAACGCGTTTCGCTCTTCGAAACTTTGAAACGGAAATATGGCGGATCGATTGCCGATGTGATCTCATTTGGCGAACGCGCCGCGGAACGGATGCGCAAAATCGAAGGACGCGATGCCGAACTGGAACGCCTGATCGGCGAAATCGAAAAAGTGCGCGGACAAATGAGTCGCGCCGGCGAGGCACTGCGGAAACTCCGCGCCAAAGCGGCGCCAAAACTTTCGGCAACGATCCAGAAGAACCTTGTCGATCTTGGTTTTCGTCAATCGAATTTTGAAGTAAAGCTCAGTGCGCTGGACGAACCGCACGCAAGCGGACTCGATTCCGTTGAATTGCTTTTCTGCCCGAATCCGGGCGAACCGTTGAAACCGCTTCGTGGGATTGCCTCAAGTGGCGAAATCTCGCGCCTGATGCTTGCGATCAAGTCCGCGCTGGCAGCACATGACGCGATCCCGCTGCTCGTCTTTGATGAGATCGACACGAATGTGGGCGGCGAAATCGCGCACGCGGTCGGAGCCAAAATGCGAACATTGGGTCGCGATCATCAAGTAATTTGCATCACGCATCTGCCTCAAGTAGCTGCGACTGCGTCTTCTCATTTTGTCGTGACAAAAGATGTTATGCGCGGTCGCACTTTTTCAGACTTGCACGAAGTGAGTGAGAAAGTGCGCCGCGAAGAAATCGCCCGCATGCTCGGCGGGAAAAGTGAATCCGCCTTGCAGCTCGCATCCAGCCTTTTGAAGGGACGGATCTAACCACCACGAAGGACACGAAGAGCACGAAGGATCACAGAACGAAACGTTTGGTGCCGTTTTGCAGCTTTGTGACGTTGAAATTGATAAGCAAGCCAAGCGACACTTTTGAGAGTCGCATGTACGTAAGAACTTGTGCTTGATGGATTGGAAGAAGCGTTTCGACGATTTTGATTTCCACGATGAGATCGCTACGTACAAACAAATCGATCCGATAGCCGCAATCGAGCAGGAGATCTTTGTAACGAACCGGCAGCGCTAACTCCATCTGAAACGGAATGCGCGCGTGCGAGAGCTCACAAGCCAGGCATTGCCGGTAGCTCGATTCGAGTAGGCCCGATCCGAGGTTGCGATGAACTTCGATTGCGCATCCGATGACGTTTTGCGACAACTCATCAAATTCCATCTTCGTGTTCTTCGTGATCTTCGTGGTGGTGAAGAATCCAGCTGATTATTTCTTCACCATGCCGAGCGGGAGCACGATTTTACCGAACAATTCGTTAAGCACCTGCGCGAGGCCAGCATAAATCGCGGAGAAACCGCAGAAGATTCCTTCGTAACCGGTGAAATGTTTGAACCCGGTGCTGGCGTTTGTGTAATCGCCGTAGGCGAGGAGAAAGAAAAGAATCGCCAACGTGCCGAATACGACCTCCAAAGCGCGGTTCAGCCGCAATGTGGCGACAAACATAACGGCGGTGAACAATCCCCACATGGCGAGATATGCGGCCATCGCGGTGTCGTTTGAGGCCGCGCCCCATCCGAGTTTCGCCAAGACAATCAGGGTCACCAGCGAGAGCCAGAATAAGCCGTAGGAAACAAACGCGGTAGTGGCGAATGTGTTGCCTTTCCTCCATTCCATGGCTCCGGCGATAATTTGCGCGGCGCCGCCATAGCAAATGCCCATCGCCAGAATCATGCTATTGAGCTCGTAGAAGCCGGCATTGTGCAGGTTGAGCAACACGGTCGTCATGCCAAAGCCGAGAAGCCCGAGCGGAGCCGGATTCGCCGTCGTATCCTTGATTTGAGTGATGGATTCGTTCATGGCGCAGTCAGTCTGTCGAAAGGAAGATCGACAACGCAATAACAATAATCGGCTAGCCGACGTGGGAGACCGCAGCTACAAGAAAAGTCGTGCTCAATTATATCTGGCTCGCGCTTGTTTTACTCGCCGTCGCGATTGGTGGCTGGAACGATCGCTTGAAAGATGTGACCGTGGGCGCCTTCGATGGCGCGAAGACGGCTGTCACAATCGCGCTGGCTCTCATCGGGATCATGGCGCTCTGGCTGGGCGTGATGCGCCTGGCCGAGCGCGCGGGGCTCGTGCAGCGAATCGCGCGCGGGCTGCGTCCGATCATGAGAAGGCTTTTTCCAGACGTTCCACCGGATCACCCCGCGATGGGATCAATGGTCATGAACATGTCGGCCAACATGCTCGGCCTTGGCAATGCTGCGACCCCTCTCGGTTTGCGCGCGATGCGCGATCTCGAAACACTCAACCCTCGTCCCGGCGTTGCGACAAACGCGATGTGCACTTTCCTCGCGATCAACACGAGCTCTGTTCAGTTAATTCCTGCCACGGCAATTGCGATTCTTGCCGCATCGGGATCAACGAAACCGACGGCAATTGTCGGCACTGCGCTTCTTGCGACGCTTTGCGCAGCGACCGTGGCAATCATCTCTGTGAAACTGTTGGAAAAATTGCCGATATTTCAGCTGGCGCGTGAAACGCCTGCGATCGCCGATGATTCGCCATACCGCTCAACGTCAAAATCGACAAAAGACTCGCGAGAGGAAGTGGCAATCGTGGAAGAGCCGCCGCCTGGATCATCGATTCTTGGTTTGATCGCCCTAATCGTTCTTACTCTTTTCTTCGCCGTGCTTTTTGTCCGGATGGTGGCGCCAACTCTGTTCGGTGTGCCGATGGTGGCAGACGCGGCGGCACAGAACGTTTTTGTCCGCAGCGTGAACGCCTTATCGATCCTGGCGATCCCATTTCTTCTCAGCTTCTTTCCGCTTTACGCCGCGGCGCGCGGAGTGAAAGTTTATGACGAGTTTGTCGAGGGCGCGAAAGAAGGATTCGGCGTAATCTTAAAGATTATTCCGTTCCTCGTCACGATGCTGGTGGCGATCGGAATGTTTAAGGGCGCCGGTGGGATCGATCTGCTGAGTCGCGTACTTTCACCAGTATTGTCTCCACTGCATTTTCCTACCGATCTGCTCCCGCTCGCGTTAATGAGACCACTGAGCGGAAGCGCAACGCTCGCGCTGTTGACCGACGTCGTTCATCGGCTCGGGCCTGACAATATCGTGAGCCTGACGGCGGCGACGATTTATGGGAGCACTGAGACCACGTTTTACGTGGCGGCAGTTTATTTCGGTGCCGTAGGCATAAAACAAACCCGGCACGCGATCCCGGCAGGCTTGCTTGCCGATCTTACCGGCGTAATCGCCTCGGTGGTTATCTGCAGAGCGGTGCTGTGAAAATTGAGGTTACAAATGTTACATTGGTGCAGTCTCAATGAACGAGCTTGTAACGATGTAACCTTTCTAACGATTTAACTTGTCGGCGCACTAGCGCCGAATTTATCGTGCGACTTTTCGAAAATGATTCAGCGCGACTATCTGATAATCGGCGGCGGGATTGGCGGAGCCAGCGTCTGCCAGGGAATTCGGCGCTACGATAAACGTGGCAGCGTCACGCTCATCAGCGCGGAGATATTCCCTCCTTACAAGCGCTGGATTCTGTCGAAGAGTTTCCTGCGTGAAAAGGACCCTCAGCTGAAAAAATTACAGGAACCGGACGAACACTGGTATCAAGCAAACAAAATCGAGACGCGATTCGGTACGGTTGTAACCCAATTCAATATCGACCGCCGCCTGGCCGTGCTCGCAAACGGCGAAAGCATTGAATTCAACAAAGCCTGTCTGGCGATGGGCAGCCGCCCAGTGCGGCCACCTGTGGCGGGCGTCGGTCTCGGAAACGTCATTTACCTGCGGACAATTCGTGACGCGCTGGCTTTGCGCGAGATGGCGACCCTGGAGAAAACCGTCATGGTCGTCGGCGGTGGACTGCTCGCGTGTGAGGCGGCAGCGAGTTTGCGGATGATGAAACTGAAGGTCAGCCTCATGCATCGCGATTCCTATTTATTGAACCGATATGTCGATCCCGAAACGGGCGGATGGCTTACTGAATATTTCGCAAAACACGGTGTGACGATGCTGATGGGCGAAAGTCTCAATGGTTTTGAAGGGAAAACCGTCCTTCGCAATATCCAGACAAAAAGCGGCAACCGGGTCGCCGCGGGCCTCGCCGTCGTCGCCTGCGGCGCGGAGCCAAATCTAGACTTGGTTCGTAACACGCCGCTGGCCGGACCGCATGGATCGCCGGTCACAGAATACCTCGAGACAGAAGAAAAAGGAATCTACGCAATCGGCGATGTGGCATTTTATCCGGATAGGGTGATGGGCGGTGTGCGGCGCCAGACCCATTGGGACAATGCCCGTGACCAAGGTGTGATCGCAGGCGCGAACATGACGGGCAAAAAACGAATTCGCTACGAGCAGATTCCCTACTTTTGGAGCGAGATGTTCGACTTGCACATGGATTGTGTCGGCGACTTCAGCGTGCTGCCAACGCGTATCGATCTACGCGGGACTTACGCGAAGAAGAAATTCGTCGCACGGTATTATCAGGGAGAAAAGCTCCGCGCGATTCTACTTTGCCAGCAAACGCCGCGCGAAGTAGAAGCCGCCAAAAAGGAATTGCGGCACGCGCTCGGCAAATGAGCCGCGCCGAGGAAGAGGGTCTATGCAGCGAATTGAATCAGGCCGTAACGCAGGCAGCTTGCCTCTTCGCCGAGCAGGCTTCCAGCCCGCGTAGGTTGGCTGGCCGGGCAGGCTGTCCGGCGCACGACGGCCAGCCAGGATGGCCGTGTCACGATCTATCAGTCGAAGTCGACTGGGATTTCGAGTGTGGAATTGCTGACATGGACCAGTTTCCAATCCCAGGGTCTGGCAGAGAGACGGCGCCACTCGAGTTTGAACGGGCTTACCAGCGAATTAACGCGCTCTTTCAGGAGCGCCATCCCCTCGCCTTCATCGCCATCGATCATGATTTTTCCGCTCCAAATGGCGCGCCGGTTTTCGATTCGCACCGTTGGATTGGACGCGTTAATTCGAACGCCGCGCACATAACGAAAACCTTCACGCATTCGTTCGAGAACACGGGCGCGATCGTCGCCCCACTGATCGTGATAATCACTGCCGATTAAATCCGCTGCGCCTGCCCAGTTTTTATGCTCAATAGCGTGGAAAAAATTCTCAGTATGACGCCTGACCTGACGCTCAGGCCGCCAGAGCTGGATCAAAAACAATCCGAGCAAAATTGCGGCGATGAGGCCGCCATAGAATCCGCCGCGAAAGGAAATGGGCACAGTCGCAATTTTGGTGCTTGGAGCTGCCGTTCGTTTCAGTGGGCCGGATATGCTGGAGGCGAATAAACGTTAAAAGTCACGGCGGGCTTCCTGGCTCGATTCACAAACCGGTGTTTCACGCTCGCCGGAATAATGATCACGTCGCCTTTCTTTAAGTGCGGACGTTGATCGCCAACTTCACCTGTTAATTCGCCATCCAGCATCAATAAAACCTGATCGCTTTTTTCGTGCGCCTCGGCTTTGTCACCTGTCGCATCGCCCGGCGCGAGCGTCATCATCGCGGTCTGACTCCGCTCACCCGTTTGCAAAACTTCAAACCAATCTTTTGCCTCGCTAATGTTAGTTACGTTCATGCGTCAAACCTACCAGCGGATCACACAGATTTCGCACATTCCATTTTCGTCCACGCCAGCCGGCGTGACATTCTCGCCCTCGTGAATCCCATGCGATTCGCTCTATCCGGCATCGCGCGCGTACCAATCCACCTTACGCGTCACGTACATCACGATCGCCAGAACAACGAAGAGCGCGATTGCCCCCATGAGCAAGGCATAATCCTGCTGCCGCAAAGTGATATAAAGGAATGTGTAAACGCCGGCGAGTCCGGCGCCGATCATCAGCGTTCGCACACCGCCTCCGAGGAAAAACCGGCAATACCACGTAATCAACAGCGTCGATGCAACAGCCGCGATCAGATAAGCCCAACTAAATCCGATAAATTCCGAAATCGACAACAGCAGCAGATAAAACAGGCAAAGCGCCGCGCCCACCATCAAATATTGGAATGGATGAATCTTTTGTCGCGCAGTGACTTCGAAGAGGAAGAATGTTGTAAATACGAGTACGAGGAAAAGGACGCCATACTTGATCGAGCGCTCGACGTAACGATACGCATCCAACATCGACAAGAAATTCGCGCCGAATCTTGAGTTCGTTACCGACTGAACATTGAAACGCTCATTTCCGGCGCGACTCGTCCATGACTGCGGATAATCGCGGCCATAATACGAAACTTTCCAGGTCGCGTTAAATCCGTCCGGCCGCACCGATCGTTCCGCCGGCAGAAACGATCCGCGAAACGCCGGATCGGGCCAGTTCGATTTCAACGTCGCTTCGTTTTGCACGCCGAACGGCGCGAAGAAAACTCCGTCGCTGCCGTTGAAATCGAGCGGAATGGAAAATGTAATCTCGTTCGCGATCGGCTTATCGCCGCCCAGCGACGCGGTCGCGCCGGTCGTGTAGCCCGGCACTTGCGATCCCGGCAGCATTGGCCGTTTCGTTCCGCCCCAATCGAGCACGAGACCTTCGCGCGTTCCACGCAGATCGTTCACCGCGATTGTCACGAACGCGTCCTTCCATTGCACATCCTTCACGTCGATCTTGAACGGGCCGAAATCGGGCGGCACAAATTTTCCCGATAGCGTCACCTGCGCGCGGAACACCGCCGCATCATAAATTCCGCGATGCAATGTCTGCGTCTGCACGTCGCCGTCGATCTTGAGTGATTGCGGCAGAAAATACGCGGTTCCAGTCGCCGTTTCTTCCACCTCGCGCCGCTCCAGTTTCCCGTCCGGCCCCGGCGTTTCCTTTACCGCTTTGAATTTGTATTGAAACGGAATCCCAAGCACCGGGCCGATCACATTTTGTTCCTTCCCCCACGACGAAGTGATGTCCGCAACTGCTTCATTCCGCCGCGACAACCGATCGCTCAACACACCGGTGATCAACCCTAGCGGAATCAACAACACCAGTACGAGGGCGCCGACTCCGAGCAACTTGATAATCGTGCTATGCCGCCGGCCAAACGATGGTTGCGACTTCGGCAAGGGCGGCGGCGCTTCTGTTTCTGCCATGCCAGCAGGATGGGTGAGTTGATTTGGTTAGGCAACAAAACTTGTTCGGCGACCGCTCATCGCCGCGGGGCTAGGAGGGAACAGCTCCACCAAAAGCTACCCGCTTGCCAAGATGCGCCTGTATTCCTGCCTGTATTCCTCAATTTCCTTGTACGCCGCTTCGAGCCCTTCTTTCGCCTGCTCTCCACTAAGGTCTTTCAACGTGGCAATTAAATTCTCCAGGGCCGCGATCCGGTTCCTCAGGGTCTTCATAAGGATTTCGCCCTTTTCAACTACACCTTCCAAAGCCGCGATCTGGTTCTCCTGAGCGCTGACGATCTTCTCCAAGCCGGCAATATAGTTCTGATTAGCAACCGCTACGTTCGCCTGTTTAACAGCAAGATTCTTCTCAGCTTCGATCACTCTTCGCCTTCCGAACATGTTTTCGCTCTATCCTTTCGTCACATCTCTAACTCCGCCGTCCGTCCTGCAGTTCCCACAAGCTGCCTGGCACCGATTACTTGCCGATACAAATGAAAACCAAACCACCCAACAGACACGGCGCGAGCAACGCCGCCGCCAAAAAGCAGCAGCCCATAGCTCTCCCGACCTTCCGTTGACGACCCGATCTGCTCAACGGAATCCCGATGCGCCTTGATATCTTCTGCTTGGCGCCAGAAATTCCGATCGCCCGCTTCCAGGAGAATGAAAAACCGTATTTTCTCATCCGATTTGTCTATCTACAATGCTGAGCACCGCGCCGCAGAATACTCGTAAACCACCCGATTACGCACGCATAAATGATTCTCGATTATGAACGCACCAACCGCCACAACCGTCAATGAAGACATCTTTGATTGGGATAAGGTTTCGCTGAGCGATTATAGCAGAACGCTTCTATCCACTCGGGAATGGTTTGAAACAGCCAATCAGATAGCCGCAGCACTGGCGATATTGAAACCGCACCTCTTGGATGAATGGGAGACAATCCGCGAGTGGTCCCGACGCAACGGCGTATTCCCGGAGCATAGCTTGTGCGGGATCTATATGATGTTGGCCGGATTTGTGATTGAGAATCTCTGCAAGGGCCACGCTGTTGACGAGCTTACGTCACACGAATGGCTAACGAGAAGTAAACTAGAGCAGCAAGTAGCCGAGGGTGAGCTGAAGAAGGATGCGATCGTGCAACACTGCTGGAAACTGACGTCACACGAACGCGAAAAGGTGAAAAAGAGCGGGACTCTGCCCAAGCGGATAAAGGATCACGACCTTCCGCGCTTCGTAACCAATACTGGACTTTCCCCTATTGACATCGCCGAAGAAGAACTGCTGGAAAGGCTGAAAAGAGCCGTTGTTTGGTTCGGCCGATATCCTGTCCCGACACGCTATCAGAACCGTGACCGCACACGCCTTAAGGACGGCAAAATCTATTCCACTTCATGGAGAGGGGGCGCGGACCCTCCTCGCATCAATGCTCTAATTAAACGACTTCGTGAACATCTCGGAGCACCCGAATCCTACCGAGCGAATACGAGCGGTTGATATTCCGGTCTGGCGGAATTCACGCCAGCTTTTCCGACGGCGACGGCATCGGGGAACACATTCCTGACCGCTGTCATGGGTTCTGCGAAGCCCTACCGCTGTTTGAATTTCACCGTGTATGGATTCGACTCGTCAGCGGCGGAATGCCCAACCTTGGAGGAGAGCATGTCCGCCGCTGACGATGATTCACTGAAGAGATGAGGAGGAGGAGTGAGAGATAAAAGCTCGGGTAACTTCTCAGCGCATCACGGGTGTGGCTTGGGGCGGAATCGAACCGCCGAGCCTGCGCCTTGCGTGAAGCTGTTTGGATTTGCTTGGGATTGTTTCTTATTGCTATGACGTGTCCCTACAGTGCCCCACACTGGCGAAGATTTTTCCGTGTGGAGCGGAGTGCGCTCTTCCTGGCGCCCGCTATTGATGGCCGCCAGCAATGCCTCACTGGCCGAGATTGGCCGGGTTGATCGTACCGACGATGCTGCTGTTGACGTTACCGACATCGATCCCCGGCGGACGAACGAAGGCCGCTTTCTGCTGTTGGTATGGTGACGAAGCACACGCTCCGAGTAGTAATGTCAGTGTTAGTAGTAGTGTTGTTCTTTTCATTTTTGCTCCTCCGTTGAAAAACGGGTCTTGTTGCATTTCGTGATCTGAACTTTGTTTTCACATCAACATATCATCGTAAACGCGAATCACACCATCATGTGAACGGCTGAAAAACTTTGCGTAGCCGACTGCGTTGCTAATTGCGTTTGGCTCGCCGTACCAAAGCCGACCCAATGGCAGCGCATCGGAAATCAGATCAACGCCGCGTTTATCCCGGCGCGGATGGACTTCGTAAACGTGCTGAGGGGTAGTCATCGCAACGTCCGAGCGTCGCCGTAGTCAATACACCAGCACGAGCGCAGTAGCTTCTTTGGCTTGTTCCACTACGTCGTCAAATTTCATGTCCTTCGCATTCGGTTCTTTGAGTTTAGCGGCTATTTCCGGCACGGATTCTAGGAAGCCAAGCAAGAAGCTGCTCTTCACTGCGTAACTCACATTCTGTGGAAACGCGCCACTCGTGGCTAG
>Ga0137378_10002538_pt1 | contig 15693 bp, 11 predicted proteins | sample SagtaG_21_FD_104813 | JGI IMG/M metagenome (GOLD analysis project Ga0137378, IMG submission 104813) | Vadose zone soil microbial communities from Sagehorn Ranch, Mendocino, California, USA - Sage2_L_60_16 metaG | ecosystem: Environmental > Terrestrial > Soil > Vadose zone | place: USA... | reverse complement strand
TAGCATTCAGTCTGAGACTTACAGCGCGATATTCCTCCGAGACAAACAAAGGACGGACACTGCACTCAGCACATAAACGCTCGAAATCGAGAGCAGATCATGAAGCAACTGGCGGGGAGTGGATCGGGAATGGATCGTGGAAGTACGTGTCGAGCTCAAAAGACTGATCCATGACAAGCGAGCGACCGATCCTGGGAACCCGAATGGGATCCCCTGCTTTTACAAACGCATTGATCGACAAATCTGACGGCGATCGCCGCGGTGCAAGTCTCGTCTGCGCAGACACTCTTACGGAGGGAGTCGCTGGGCGGATCAATTCCTGCTGAAATCCGTCATCGTCGGGAGACACGATGGAAAAGAAGAGAGCGAGGATACCCATTCCGCCAAGCAAGTTAACCCAACCCACTCGCCGAGGCGCAGTAAAGCGGGAGAGCGTCCAGCCAGCAAAAGCTGCCAGACCCACTAACAACGCACAGATATTTACACCGAGCCCCATGCCCCGACACCTCGGAACAATCCTGACTGCGACGGGCCCCTTTGGAAGTTAAGAAAGGCTATGCCGAGCCTAGATTGATGTCAAGAAGCCCACAAGCCAGATTCGGAGCCCGGCATGATTACTGGCCTATTGTCGGCAAACAGGAAGTAATGGCCTGATCGGGTCTCCTGGAATTACTTCCGGAATTGCCCGTAATCCAGTCACAATCGCCAAAGCGATCAGGCGGAATACATCAACGGTTTGACTGCCGCCGACCGGATCGCATCACTCATGACAGTAGATGCTCTCCGACTGGCTGCGGTGCAGCGCATTACCCCTTGGCGCAATCACGGTCGGAAGGAATAAGTGTACTTGACGACGAATCGGTTCTCGTAAAACTGAGCTGGGCTGACAGCCGCAAGGCTGGCGAACTTCTGACCCGCAGTGTAGATCACGTAAAGATCGCTATCGGGACGGTAATTCCATCGCAGCCGGATATTGGCGCTCGCAGCTTGTGCGTTGGCAGTGTCGACCTGAAGAATCGTCGAAAGAGAGACGAACCTGGAGAATGCGTAGTCAGTTTCCAGAGCGCCGAACACAACCGAGAAGTCGCCGTTGGCAAGCGGCAGGCGAAAACGGTTCCACTGCGGGCCCGCACTGAACGATAGTCGTTCGTTCGCGCGATATGTGGCACGAACGCGGAATTCGTTCAGTCTTCCATTATAGTAACTCCCGAAACGCTCGAAAAACCGCACCGTGAGTCGGCGATCTTCCGGAGAGCCGTAGGTGAGCTGGTGCCTCGTCCAGTTGTAAACCCCTACTGGAATATTGACGTTCTTGTAGATGTTGAACGGGATAATAAGCCGCTGAGCAAACACGTCAACGATGTCGTCGTCCGTATAGGAACCGTTGTGAAAATCAGCGCGAAAGGTGGTCTGCCACTCCTGCGTCTGGACAACACCGTGCGTATCTGGAGCGTGGAGGATGAAGCCCTCAAATTGCATTTCCCGCACACCCGCGAATTGAGGCCGAGTCTTGAAAGTGGCATCCGCAAAATCGCAGACGCAGTCGGCTCGCTCGAGAAAGCCTACCTGTGGGTTGAAGTTTCGACCCACTTTTCTGTGCTCCGCTTCAAAGTCAAGCCAGTTGGAACGGAAGGTCAATCCCGCACCCAAGTTGGATTGCCCGCTTGAATACCCAGGCGTGCGGGTCTGAACGGCGTAACCGTTCAGCACGAGGTTCTTGAAGAGAATAAATCTGCCATCCACGCCGGTTGTCTGGTTGAAGCTGGACGTCACATTCCCCGATCGCTTGTCGATTCCTATGACTCCCACATAGGACCCGCTGCCCCACAGCGACCTCTTCAGGCGCAACACTGCATAATTCGCCCATGGGTTCGGCCCGGAAGATCGGGTATCGACATCCATGACTCCCATCTCGAATCCGCCGAGCGTACCTGTGACCTTAGCTCCGCCGTTGATCGGGACTTCTTGCCCCGTGACTGGATCAATCCCGATCTGCCGGCTGAAAAAGACCTGGTCCGCGTTACTGCTGAGGCTCATGGGGAAAGCAAAGACGCCCGCGTTCTCCAAGAAGAATTGCCGTTTCTCAGGAAAGAACAATTTATAGGGAGTGAGATTGAACTGCTGCACATCCACGTCACTGTCCGCGAAGTCCGTATTGCCGGTGAGATTCGCCACCAGGTTAGATCGGAGCCCAACCTTGATATCGACACCGCCAGTGTGCAGTGCAGTCGTGCCCGGGTTCAGACCGCTTGCGGTTGCATCGGCAGGCAGATGACTGAAGCCGCCTAGAACATAGGGTTTAACGATGAACAGACGGCCACTGCCGATTTCGTTGATCCCATGCAACTCTCCCGCTTGGCTGATCTTGGTTGCCCCAAAGGTTCTGCGCCAGCCGCTCCATAGGTCCTGTTCGTTCTTGCGGCGAATAAACCTTTTGAAGTTCACCCCCCACACGACATCACGAGACCGCATGAAATTCAGCGTAGAGAAAGGTATGGCAACGGTCGCGGTCCAACCGTCTCGCGTTATCCGTGCTTCGGAAGTCCAGACTCCATCCCAACCGGGATCGCCATCCTGGGTATCCCCGGCTTGCTCGTCGGTAACGAGAGCGTCTCTTTGTGTACCCAGCGGATTGATCTGGAAGACGTAAGCATTGCGCCGATCACGCCGGGAGTCGATCACGATCTCGAAATAGTCATCCAATTCCTGACTAACATCCCGGCGCAGTTGCGTGGCTACGGGACCGTTAACAGTAGAATCGTGGCACGCGACTCCAAAGTAAACTTCACTCCGCGTATATAGCACTCTTACTTCGGTTCGCTCCGTAGCGGGGCTGCCTTCGTACGGTTCTCTCTGCCTAAAATCGGTGATCGCGGAGGCCTGCTGCCAAATAGGATCATCGAGCGTACCATCCAGGCGTGGTGCACGATCGACTCGGACAGCTTCGACAATGCGTTCTGCCGTCTCTGCATCGGCCGTGCCAGCAGGTTCTGATTTCTGCCCGAACGTAAATTGATTCAAGACACAGAGAAACAGGAGAATCCGCGCGAGTCGAGCGCGACACCCCTTCCGGCGGCATGGCACGGAGGCAATATACTGATGTCTGCCTGAAGACCGGGTGAATGCGAATTGACTTAGAGGCTTGCCATGCGAAAACGACGGTGGGGTTTGGGTCATGTCGGGGCGTTAGCAATATTGGTCTCGATATTCGGCTGCACGGCCGCGGTCCCCTCCAACAACGCAGACACGGCACCACTGAAGAAGGTGGCGGACGTGCCCCTTCCGGATCCCGCAGTTCGCTTCGACTACCAGAGTCTTGACGGCTCTCACGGCCGTCTCTACATCGCCCACATGAATGCTGATCAGCTGGTGGTCTTCGACACGAAGAAACGCGAAGTTGTTGCGAACCTCGATGGCTTTCCCAATGTCCACGGCGTTTGGGTGGTTCCAGAATTGGGCAAAGTATACGCATCGGCAACCGGAGAGCATAAAGTCGTCGTTGTCGATACACAGACTTTGAAGACGATCGCCAGAGTCGGAACAGTCAAATATCCAGACGGTATAGCGTACGCGCCCGGCGCGAAGCGAGTCTTCGTATCTGACGAACACGGAGACGCGGATGCCGTGATCGATGCGACGACCAACTCGTTGGTTACCACGATTCCCCTCGGCGGCGGCGCGGGCAACACCGTCTATGACCCTGGCTCCGGCCACATCTTCGTTGCTGTTCACGAAAAGAACGAACTCGTGGCGATTGACCCGGCAGCCGCCAAGATCATTGGGCGCTACCCCGTGACTGGAGTCGCGAGTCCGCACGGGATTGCCCTCGACGTGAATGCCAGACTGGCGTTTGTAGCAGGAGAGGACAATAGCAAGCTGGCAGTGGTCGATCTCACGAACATGCGAGTGCTGGCGACCTATCCGGTCGGAAAGGACCCCGACGTACTCTCGTTCGATGCTGGACTCAAGCGGTTGTATGTGTCGGCAGAATCCGGGAACGTGACTGTATTCCGCGAGAATGGGAAGACGTTGATTACCGAAGGCGCCTTTTCCATGCCTCACGCGCACACGGTTTGTGTCGACCCGGAAACGCATTTGGTCTACTTCCCTTTGCAAAATATTGATGGTCATCCGGTTCTGCGGATCATGGCACCAAGCGGAAACCAGTGACATCTGGGTTTTCACGCGTGGTGTAAGAGCAAACCGGCAACGGCAGCACACGCGATAAGAACTGGCTCGGGTATTTTCCAGCGAAACAGTATTGCAAGGCTTAGCAAACAGATCAAAATTGTGGGCAGATCGTAAACAGAGCGACGAGCAAGGACTACCACCGCCCCCGCAATCGCCCCGGTAGCCGCCGCCGTTACGCCGCGCACGAATGCATTCAATTGGGGATTCTTCGCCCAGCGCTTGTACGACGGTGCCAGGCACACGACAACCAAATACACCGGCAGAAAAATGCCGAGCGCCGCCGCCGACGCCCCCGACACGCCGGCCACCAGATACCCAATGAACGCAACCGTGATCACCACTGGCCCCGGCGTAATCATCGCAACTGCGATCGCGTCCACGAATTGATGGTCCGTCAGCCAGTGATGCCCTTGTACCACGCCACCGTAGAGAAAGGGCACGACAGCAAGCCCGCTTCCGAATACGAACATTCCAGCTTTGGCGAAGTACACGAAGATCTGCAACAACATGCCGCTTGCGTCAAATGTCGCTAATGTCCCTGGCACGAAGAGCAACGAGAACGTGCTTCTGGCCTGCAAACGGCTAGGGAAGGCTTTCGCCAACAAGTTCACTACTCCGCCCAGCAGAAAGAGCCAAATGATTTCCTGCGAGGTCCATGCCGTTGAGACCGCGAGTAGCACGAATACTGCCCACAACAACTTGTCTTTCCCGAGGGTGAGCTTGCTCAGCTTAAAAGCAGAGCGCGCGATGATCCCAATGACGCCGGCGCCGATCCCGTAGAACATCCCTTGCATCCACGGCAGGCCTCCGAAGCGGACGTACGCCGCCGAGAGACCCAGGACCATGATGAAGGATGGAAGCACAAATGCCACACCCACTGCAGTAGCTCCGAACACCCCGGCGCGAATGTAACCGAGATATATCGCAAGCTGCGCTGCAAGGGGACCCGGTGCGAGTTGCGCCAGGGCGAGGCCTTCCAGGTAGTCTTCCTTGCGTATCCAGCCGCGATCATCCACCAAGTCTTGCTGCATGTGTCCCGCAAGAGCAATTGGCCCGCCGAATCCCACGGTACCGAGCCACAGAAAATATCCGACGAACTGAGTGAGCGACACGCTCTTTGGCTCTTGCACAGCCGAGCTGGTTTCTTGGTTCATTTTGCTGAATTTGTACTATCCAGCGCAGCTCGTAGGCCCTTCGCCAGTTTCAAAGCATCGTCATTTGCCCAGAAGTGCATAAAGAACAGGCGGGGCTCTTCCATCAGCATGTGGCTATGCAGCGCTGTCACTGCGATTCCGTTCTGCCGCAGCGCTTTGATGACCGGATTAACCTCACTTCCAAGGAGCACGAAATCTCCGGTGATCGCCGCTTTGCCGTTGCCGGTCGGTTGGAAGTTCAGGGCCGTTGCCACCCCCATCGAAGGTGGAACCGTCAGGCCAGAATCGGTGATTGTCTCCGCCCTCGGCACTCCGATCTGTAGAATCCCACCATTAACTTTCCCGGTGTGCCCGAGAATCTGCTCAAGCTGCTTCTGGTCGAAGCCTAACTCGGTCGCTGCTTGGGTTGCTGGATTGGCATCCGGCCCCGGTGTCTTGGTTAACGCCAGAGCATCGTGAATCGCTTTCGCCATCTGGACAGGATCGCCATGGCTGGCGATATGCATGTACATCACATGCGGCGATTCCTCAATGAGGTGATTATGGACAGCGGATTCATGTATGCCTCCCTCCTGCAGCTTCATCATGACGGGTTCGACCTCGTCCTCAGTGAGCACCAAATCGCCCATGACCATGGCCCCGCTACCGTCCCGCTTGAACGCTGCCCACGAACCTAAAGCGAGTCCCGGCTTGATATCGACGCCATCGAGCGTGACATGCAAATCCTTTCTCGGCATGCCAAACTTGATGACGTCCCCAGGTTGCATTTGTCCAAGACGACCCATCGCGCCCTCTACCTGTTTCCAGTCGCTCACAGGAGCAGATGAACTTCCCACTTGACCTGCCGTTAGAGGGCTGCTCAACATGAATGCCACGCCGACAGTGACACTCGCCCCTGTCCTCAGAATGTGGGAAAACAGATTGTCTCTTACAAGATTCCTACGCATGATCAATTCTCCTTTTCTATCGTTCTCGGTCGTGTTAACCAAAAAGCATTCAGGGATGTCCCAACGGCAACTCGCTCACGCCGCGAAGCTAAGTCGAACACCAGACCCCTGCCGCTCAGCCTTTTCGTACACAAAGGCTGCCGCAGCCACATCTTGTAATGCCATCCCGGTGCTATCGAAGATGATGATCTCGTCATCTGATTCGCGGCCCTGCTTCTTCCCTGCCACCACGTCTCCCAGCTCTGCGTATACGTCTGCTTGCGTAAGAACCCCCGCGTCCAACGCGTGATGGAAGTCACCCATTACTGCGCACTGCTGCAGGATGTCGGTTACGATTTTGCTTTTGGCCATCAAGGAGGAATGGAGTTCCTGTTTTTCAGGGCTATCAGCGCCAACCGCAGCAATAAACGTCCCGGGTCTGACATCGTCCGAACCCAGCAAAGGCTGCCGTGACGGAGTGCAGGTCACACAAATGTCACTCCGTCGAACTGCCACTGGGAGGTCAGTGACGGAAGTTACCGGAATTGCCAATTCTTCTGTAAGATTTCGCGCAAAGCGCAGCGCCTGTTCTTCACTCTTGTCATAGGCGAATACATTTTGCAGGTTGCAAACGCGGGAAAGCGCCCTGACCTGAATACGTCCTTGATTTCCGCAGCCGCAAATCGTGGCGGTGTGCGAATCCCGGCATGCCAAGTATTTCGCGGCCACTGCCGTTGCCGCCCCTGTTCGCAGCGATGTGATTCCCCGGGAGTCCATCACCGCGAGCGGACTACCTTTTTCGGCATCACAGAGAACAATGACCCCCTGGATTGTGGGCAATCCGAATCGCTTCCCGTTCTCCGCGAAATTCCCGTTTACTTTGGCACCAAAGTACGGCCTGCTGAGTTCCAGCACCCCGGCCTTTACGTGAAATCCCCCATCGTGAGTGTGCATACTCAACACTCCTGGCGGAGCCGCCTTGCCCTCTCCATGCAAGTGGAATGCATGCTCTACTGCCACGATGCATTCATCGATGGACAGCAAGCCTTGAATCTCTCGCGGCGTCAGTAGCAGAATTTCTTCCGCGTTCATGAGCGCGCCCCGACTGAAGAGGCTTCCCACAAGACTGGGCAGAGATTGGAGCCCGCTGTAGCCTCGACAGGCTCCTCGTATCGTCGGAAAATGCGAGCGGTATATGCTCCTTTCAAAGTAACTGCCCCCTCTTGCACCCGAAGAATCGAGCCCTCTCGTAAACCAACCACTGGTTCCTCGTTCTCTTCAAGGAACTGCATGATCCGTTCCTCCTGTGTCTCTCCCATGTGGGTGGATGAAGGGTCGGGGTCCAGGTAGTGTGGACTAATCTGGAATTGGACCAGACCCAACGCCTCGAACGATGGAGGCTGCACCACAGGCATGTCCTTGGTCGTCTTCAAGGTAGGACAGGCCACGATAGAACCGGCACTCGATCCGATGTAGGGCATGCCCGCTGCTACTCTCCGCCGGATCGGACCCAAAAGATCGTGGTTGTAGAGCCCGTTCAACAGTCTGAACGTATTGCCGCCTCCGATGAAGATCACATCCGCTTCGTCGATGGCTCTTGGCATATTGGAAAGATCATGGATTGACGTCAGCGAGAAACCCATGTCGCGAAACCGCTCTTGTGCCTTCGCCGCGTAAATTCCCCAGTCGTGCACAGCGAATGGAACAAAGATTGTTTTTGTCGCCTTCCCTACAAAATTCCGAATCTCTTCTTCTGCATGGTCTAAATAACCGCCGCCATGAAGAGTCGAGTTGCTGATCAGCAGCAACCGTCGGGCAAGGTCAATACTCTTCATAGACAGCTCCGCAACTCACGTTAACGAGTCGTATAAACCTTCGATCAACTCCATCCCTCGCTGTAGCAGTTCGTCATCTGGCAAATCCTGCTTTGCCCACCCATTTAGCACCTTGTCCAATCCCTGTCCTTCCACGCGGCCGAATTTCTCGTCATCGAGATCAGCATCGTGGACAATTTGAGCGATGCGCTTTACCCTGCCGTCCCGGATCGCGAACTGCTTATGCAGTGTCTCAAACGTGCAGTCCTCCCCACGATGACCGAAACCTTGTGACCCAAACATGTCGAACGGTATGGCGGCGGGGTGGGCACCGGGCTCAGTGCCAAAGAGGAAGCGTGCCTTCGGATCGATGAATCGCCGGATTAGCCACGCGGACGACACCCGATCAATGCCGGGACGAGGCCGGGTGATCCACAGGCGGTTGACGTACTCGCCGGATTTCCGTTTGTGGTTTCGCCCGGACTTTACAGCTCCAGATTCATCAGCATGTGCCAGCAAATTCTCAATCTTCGTGCGCAATGGATTCTCGAAAAAGTCGATATCTTGCACCTCTATCAGCCGACGGCGAATCCGATTGACCCGTCCAGTAGGTCTGCGGGACGAGGGCAGTGCGAGAAGTTTCTTCGCCTCGTGAAGCAGCTTCTGGTAGTCCCGCGATCGCGCTTCTACAAACAGTTGTTTTAGACGTTCCGCTGGCAGATCGTCGAAGCCCAGTACCTGAACTACCGACGCGGCCCCCTTGTAGGTCCGAATGGCTGCGGCGAGCCACTCCATGCGCTCTTGGTTTATTGCCGAATTGGGCAGAACATAACCTGAGCTACGCAGAGCCAGCATGCCGTACTTCTGCAACTTGCGCCATACCTGCACCCGCTCACTTGCACTCTTTGCCGGAAGGCTGAAGACCAGCAGTACCCATGGAGCTGTTTGAGGTCTGGTGGTTACATGCATTGCTTAAATGTTATATCTATAACATTCCTATGGCAAGGAGCTTCTACCTCGGTGGTGGGGATGTCAAATCCGTGCCAGTGCATCGTCATGGGCTCATGAAGACTGCCGGAATGGGTTTCGCCTTACTGTTAACATGGGCTCATGGCCACAGACGTCATTCAAAGGCGGCTAACCGTCAGTCGCGGTATTCGTCTGGAATATCTGACAGTCGGCTGGAACATCCTGGAAGGAGCGATCGCCGTCCTTAGCGGCATCATCTCTGGAAGCGTGGCTCTCGTCGGGTTCGGAATAGATTCTGCAATCGAAAGTTTTTCCGGTGCAGTTTTACTCTGGCGCTTACACGCGGAAAAGAATGGCCAGAAGGCTGACTTGCTTGATCGGAAGGCGCTCAAACTAGTGGGAACTGGCTTCCTGTTGCTTGCGGTCTATGTAGCATTCGACGCCATCAGCACGCTTGTCACAAGAGAACAGCCGCGCCGCAGCTTCATTGGTATTGCTCTCTCCCTGCTATCACTGGTCGTCATGCCACTTCTCGCAAGAGCAAAACGACGCACCGCGTCAGAATTAAACAGCCCAGCTTTGCATGCCGATTCGCGGCAGACGTCAATCTGCGCTTATCTGTCCGCCATTCTGCTTTGCGGCTTGCTCCTCAACGTTACGGTCGGATGGTGGTGGGCTGACCCCATTGCTGCCCTGGCAATGGTTCCCATCATTGCGCAAGAAGGACGCGAGGCTCTGAAGGGCGAGATTTGCTCTGATTGCCACTAGCGCAATGCGCCACGCCGCAGTGCCCGCTCTTTCATCAACACAAAAAATACCGGCACTAGAATCAACACATGAACGGTCGAGGTAATCATTCCGCCGACCATAGGCGCGGCAATCGGCTTCATCACATCAGAGCCGATACCACTCGCCCAGAGGATCGCAATCAGGCTGGCGAGAACCGCGCTCACTGTCATCAGCTTTGGTCGGAGCCGCTGCACAGCACCCTCAATCGCGGCCTCGTGAATATCGGCATGTGTAAGCGGGCGACCTGAAGCAATGCGCTTATCGAGCGCTTCGTGCAGATACACGACCATCACGACGCCCGTCTCCACCGCGATTCCAAACAGCGCGATGTAGCCGACCCACACCGCGACGCTGAAGTTGTAGCCAAGCAGCCACTGCAAGATCAGCCCGCCGGTCATCGCGTAGAACGTGGGGAAGATCAGGACCATGGCCTCGGTTAACGAGTGGAAAACCATGTAGAGGAGCAAGAAGATCACGAAGAACACCACGGGCAAGATGAGCTTCAGCCGCTCCTTCGCCCGCAGCTGGAATTCGTATTCGCCCGACCACTGGTAGGTGTAGCCAGCAGGCAATTGCAGCTTCTGCCGAAGCATGTTGCTGGCCTGGTTTACGAAGCCGCCGTAGTCGGTGGTGTTGAGATCAATATAGACATATCCCGTGAGCTGGCCATCTTCATCGCGGATCATGGCCGGACCGCGTGAGAAGGAAATCTTCGCTACTTCGGAAATTGGGATCTGTGCGCCCGAAGGTGTCGCGATCAAGACCCGGCTAAGCTCTTCGACGTTGTCGCGGAAATCACGCTGGTAGCGGACATTGATCGGGTAACGTCGGCGCCCTTCGATGTTCTCGGCGACATTCATGCCTCCAATGCCCGATTCCACGGCCTGTTGCACGTCGGCGATGGTCAAGCCGTATTTCGCCGCCTCTGGACGATTGACTTCCACGTTGATGTAAAAGCCCTGCGAAACCCGCTCGGCAAACACCGAACGAACCTGCGGCAGACCCGAAAGAATCTGCTGCACTTGCGCCCCGAGCTGTTGGATCTGCTCTAGATTGGTGCCCTGGAGTTTCATTCCCACGGGCGTCTTGATCCCGGTTAACGCCATGTCGAGGCGGTTTTGTACTGGCATGGTCCAGGTGTTCGTGAGGCCCGGAAACTGGAGCTTCTCGTCCATCTCGCGAATGAGCTTCTCGTACGTCATCCCTGAGCGCCACTTCGCGCGCGGCTTTAGCATTACGGTCGTGTCATACATATCGAGCGGAGCGTTATCGGTGGCGCTGTCGGATCGGCCGACCGCGCCGAAGACGGTCTCAATCTCTGGAAAGGATCGGAGAATACGGTCTTGCTCCTGTAAAAGCTGCGAAGCCTGCGTGATCGAGATGCCGGGAAGTGCTGTGGGCATGTAGAGCGATGAGCCTTCAAACAAGGGCGGCATAAACTGACTGCCGATTCTGAACATCAAGGGAAACGTCACCACGAGGAATACCAAATTGAGCAACAACGTCGTCTTGCGGTACTTCAGGCAGAGTCGTAAAACCGGCAGATAGAGTGCCTGCGTAACTCTTGAAATCGGATTTTCCGATTCGGGCCGCAGCTTCCCTCGAATGAAAATGACCATCAGGATGGGGACCAGCGTGATGGCCAACAAGGACGAAAAGCCCACGGCCAGAGTTTTTGTCCATGCCAGCGGACGGAACATGCGTCCTTCCTGTGCTTCCAGAAGGAACACCGGGAGGAACGAGACCACAATAATAAGGAGGGAAAAGAACAGTGCAGGGCCCACCTGCTTGGCTGAGTCGATGAGAATGCGCACCCGCTCTCGTTCAACTGCCTTCTTCGCGGATTTACCTGCGCTCGCATCTGTCTCTTTGTGAAGGACTGATCCATTCGAGGAATTCGTCTCACCGAATACTTCTCCTGATGCCGGGCGCTCGGAAAGATGCCGATATCCGTTCTCCACCATGACGATGGCGGCGTCCACCAAGACACCAATCGCCAACGCCAAACCGCCAAGGGACATGATGTTGGAGCTGACGTTAAGGTAGTACATAGGAATGAAAGAGATCACGAGCGCAATGGGCAATGTCAGAATCGGGATCAGCGCCGAGCGGAAGTGGAACAGAAACACAATGATGACCAGGGAAACGATGATCGCTTCCTCCAGCAGACTATGTTTCAAAGTGTTTATCGATTCGCTGATCAATCCCCCGCGGTCGTAGCTAGAGACGATCTCGACTCCCGGCGGCAGTGATCCTTTGATCTCAGCCAGCTTCTTCTTGACACCATCGATCACGTTGAGAGCATTCAGCCCATACCGCATGACCACGATGCCGCCCACGGTCTCGCCTTCGCCGTTCCACTCCGCTACACCTTCTCGCATGTCTGGGCCGAAGGAAACCGTGCCCAGATCCTTGATCAATACAGGCGTTCCGTTCTTCGCCATGACGGGCACGTTTGCCAGATCATCGAGCGACTTCAGATAGCCCAGCCCGCGAATCATGTATCGCGTACCGCTCAGTTCCAGTACGCGGCCTCCGACTTCATTCGTACTCGACTTCACCCGGTCAATTACGGTGGACAGCGGGATGCCATACGCGAGTAACTTGTTGGGATCGACATTGACCTGGTACTGCCGCACGAACCCACCGATGCTCGCCACTTCGGCCACGCCAGGAACGGTCGCTAGCTGATAGCGCAGGTGCCAATCCTGAATGCTTCGCAGATCGGCGAGGCTCTGCTTGTGGCTGTGATCGACGAGCACATATTCATAGACCCAACCCGCACCGGTCGCGTCCGGGCCGATGGCAGGATGCACATTCGCAGGAAGCCGACCCGCAATCGTCTGCAGATACTCCACAACCCGAGAACGGGCCCAGTAAATATCGGTGTTGTCTTCGAACACGACGAAGACGTACGAGTCATTGAACATGGTCTGCGCGCGTACCGCTTTCACCCGCGGCGCAGCTAGCAGAGCAGTGACGATCGGGTAGGTGACTTGATCTTCGATGATGTTGGGTGGTTCGCCTTCCCAATTGGTGTGAATGATGACCTGCACATCTGAAATGTCCGGCAGGGCGTCCAGAGGAATGTGGCCCATGGACCAAATCCCAGTCAGCGTGAGCAGAAGCACCCCAGTGAAGACCAGGAAGCGATTGTGTGCGCACCACTCGATGATTCGGGAGATCATGACTACATACCTCCCGTCGCATTGAGCGTGAGCTGCTTGTTCGCAATCGTTTGCCCGTTTCGTTGTGCCCTGATCGTGACCTGCCAAGTGCCGCCGGAGCCGAGATCACCTTTGCCTTCATACAGCCCGCCGCCTTTGTCGCTGGCATCGATGACGGTCTTCATCGAGGCCATTCCCATCGCCGGCATTGCGGCCATGAAGAAGGTCACGGTTACGTTTGCTCCCGTGATCGGTTTCCCATCTTGCCCCGTCACCTTCACGCGAACGATGTTGCTGCCCTTGTGCAGAGGGTCGGGGTCAGTCGTCAGATCCACACTCGCTTGTTGTGGCGCTGGAGCATTCATCGAAGCCGCCTGACCAGCACCGGGAGGCGGAGGAATAAACGCGCCTGCAGCCGCTTGCAATTGCGCCTCGGAATCAATCAGGAAGTTTGCCGACGTGACGATTTGTTCTTGTGCCTTTATGCCTTTCGTGACCACCAGTTCATCGCCGACTTGAGGCCCGAGCTCGACTTCACGCGGCTCAATGTTGCCCTCACCGCGATACACAAAGACCAAGTTTTTTGTTCCGGAATGAAATGCAGCGCTGGCAGGGATGACCAACTGCCTTCCCATCGGGAGCTTCGCGCGAACATTGACGTACATTCCAGGCCGCAACTTCAGGCCAGGATTGGGAAACACCAGCCGTACCGGCAGCGTGCGCGTGTTCATGTCTAACTGCGGGAGGATGTAATCTAGGCGTCCGGTGAAAACTCGACCGGGATACGCATCGACGGTGACTTCGGCCGGATCACCCGGCTTGATCTTCCCTGCGTCACTTTGGAATACCTGGGCGAGCACCCAAACATCGGAAAGGTCCGCTACGGTGTACAGCATGGTTTCGGGTTGGACGTACATATTGGGCAGCGCGTTTTTCTGCGTGATGTAGCCCGAGACTGGAGAAGAGATGGTGAGATCCGTGATGACCTTGCCCGTCTGATCGAGCTTGTCGATTTCAGCGCGAGACACTTCCCATTGCAGCAGTCTCTCTTTGGCAGCGCTGAGGAGCGAAGAGGCGCCCGAAGCCACTCCGTTCACTTTGCTTTGCTGCAAGGACTCTGAGTTTTTCTTCGCCAGCAGATATTCCTGCTCGGTCGTCACCAGGTCAGGGCTGTAGATCGTGAACAATGGCTGACCTTTGCCAATGAAATTGCCGGTGGCATCGGCATACACCTTGCGAATCCAGCCGGCAAAGCGCGTTTGCACATAGGCCTGCCGCCGCTCATCGACTTGTACGTTGCCGTAGAACCGGGTTTCGGTGTTTACAGCTTTGGACTCAACCTTCCCAAGCACAACGCCAATGCTCTGCATCCGCTGGGGCGTGAGCTGGATTGGGACAAGCGGCATCTCTTGCATATTGCCGGCCTGAGGGTCACCTGCCGCTCTGGGCTCGGAACCTAAGGCGTTTGCCGACGCAGGGTGTGACATCGCCTCCATTGACTCGTCTGCGGAACTGTTGCCAGACTGCGTCGAAGGTCCAGCATGACTTAAACGCCACCCCAAGACTGACGCCACAATCGCGAGCACAACGGTTGCGATCGCTGCAATCCAAAACGCCCGGCGATAGTTGTTCTGTTCTGTGTGGAGCATGTTTGACTCCTCATTTGCATTCGTTCTGAAGTTGCGCTCGTTCATGGCACATCCACCCCGGTCAGGCGCTCCAGTTCAGCCAGCGCCGATTCGTGCTCCACCAGCTCGTTCCGGTATTCCAGATCCAGATTCAACACATCGAGGAACCCGGAAAGCAGACTTTCGAAATCTTGCCGATTCGATTGATAAGCAGACAGGGCGGAGCGAAACGTAGCTTCCGATTGCGGGACGAGGCCGTCGCTGTAGATTTTCAACCGCTCCTCCGAAGTCTTTGCACGAATGTACTGTTGCTGGACTTCTGACAGGACGCGCTGCGATTCACCGTCCAGCTCTTGCCGCGCGCGCTCCTGGTTCTGTTCCGCTTCGGCCAATGCCGCGCGCTGGCGACCCCGGTTCGGCAAGCGCACACTAAAGCTCGCCATGTAGTAGTCCTTGAATTGACTCGCGGTGTGCTCGTATGTGTAGCCCACATTGAAGTCCGGGCGGAAGTCTTTGTGCGCGAGCTCGACTTGGGTGTCCTGCTGCCGGATGGAGGCCTGCTTTGAGCGTATCTCGGGATTCTGCTCGCGAGCTCGCTGCAGGAGTTCGGTCGCGGTGTACGGAAGAGATCGCACCGTAAGGGTCTCGGCAACGATGTCCGCGGACTCCTGCGGACGGCCCAAGAACTGCTTGATCTGAGCTTCAAGCAGTCCTTCCTCCTGATGGTGGTGTGCGACCTCTTGAAGAATCTTGGTGTGCTGCAACTGAGCTTTCAGCACATCCTGCTGATTGCCCTGACCCACGCGGTAGCGTGCCTCGGTCGCCTCCTGCACCTGATTCAGCAGCTCGTCACTTCTTTGCAGAACCCCGAGGGTTTGCTGAATGTATGCCAAGCGGAAGTAGACCATCTTGAGATTCCCCACTACCGTTCTGCGGATTGAATCCGTCTGCGCTTCCATAGAATCCGCTTCGTGTTCGGCGACGCGAGCGCGCAACTGCCGTTTGCCTGGATAGGGGATGTCCTGTGAGCCGCCAAATCCGATGTAAGCGAAGTC
>Ga0137378_10002535_pt1 | contig 15701 bp, 11 predicted proteins | sample SagtaG_21_FD_104813 | JGI IMG/M metagenome (GOLD analysis project Ga0137378, IMG submission 104813) | Vadose zone soil microbial communities from Sagehorn Ranch, Mendocino, California, USA - Sage2_L_60_16 metaG | ecosystem: Environmental > Terrestrial > Soil > Vadose zone | place: USA... | reverse complement strand
GGACGGCGGGTCTGGACCAGCACCCGCCCTCCGGTGGCCCGGGGACGGGCCCACGCCGCCGCCTCCATCCACGTGGCCAGGGCTCGCTCCCCGGCCTCCAGCCCGGGCCTGGCCAGGGCCCGGTCGGGATCGAGGATGGCCACGAGGTCGAGCCCCGCAGAGCCGACGTCCTTCACCGCCGCGGCGGTGCCGACGATCAGCGCCTCGGGGCCCGGCCGGGGTGGCGTCTCCCCCTCCCGCTCGACCCCCAGAGACGAGCCCGTGAGGCCGGCCGCCCACTCGGCCACCCGTTCGGTCCCGCCCCGTTCGACCCCAAAGGACGCGCCCCCGCAGCTCGCGCAGCGCCCCGGGGCCCCGCACACGCGACAGGAGAAGGCCCCGCCGGTCATGCCGATCGCCCCCCGGCACGCCGCGCACGAAGCCGGCTCGCCGCACGAACGGCACACCCTCGCCACCCCGTAGCCCCGCCGGGACACGATCAGGGCCGCCGACCGAACCTGCTTCAGCAGGCGGCCCAGCCGGATCGACCGGTCCTCGCCCTCCGGCGGGGTGGTCTCCACCAGCGGGGCCCGGGAACGCTCCAGGGCGCGCGATGGCCGGCGCACCCGTACCGAACCCGCCGACACCGCGGCCACGGTCTGCACGGAGGGCGAGAGCGAAGCGAGCACGCAGGCCGCTCCGTGCAGCCGGGCCCGGGCGGCCGCCACCTCGCGCACGTGGTAGTAGGGGGAACGCTCCTCCCGGTGCCCCGGGTGCACCTCCCGGGAGATCCACATGAGGCCCAGCCCGTGCAGCGGGGCGAACACCGCGGGCCGGGTCCCCACGACGACGTCGTAACGCCCGGCCCCGATCCCGAGCCACGTTCGGTACCGTTCCCGCCCATCCCCTCCGGTGAAGTTCGCCGCCCGGTCGCCGAACGCCTCCAGCGCGACACGGGCCGTCTCCGGAAGTGGCTCGGCCTCGGGCACCAGCACGAGGGCCTGCCTCCCCGCCTCGACGCAGGCGGCGACGGCGCGGACGCATTCGGCGGCCTCCTCCCCCGGAAGAGGGCGCACCCACGTGGTGACGCCGGGATGGAACGGCGGGGCCGCCGGGGAACCGACGCGGCCCTGCGCCTGCACCGTCTGAGCGTTCTCCTCGCCCGCCACCCGCGGAGGATGGGAGCGGTCGATGGCGACGCACAGGGGCGCGATGTAGCGGTGGCTCACCCAGCGGAGCAGGGACAACATGGCCGGGTCGAAGAACCGCACCGCCGAGAGGACCCGCCGCACCGGCAGGACCCGGGGGGGAGGCGCTTCGACCGGGCCGAGCACCCACCCCCGCACCGTTCGGCCGTGGAAGGGAACCGACACCAGCGAGCCGATGCCGACGTCGGCATCTTCCCGCAGCAGGTAGGTGAAGGGCCGGTCCAGCGCCAGCTTGGGGACGTCGACGCACACGTCGACGGGCCCCGCCAAGGGGTCCGGGCCTCCGGGGTCAGTCGAAGGCGGCCCGGAGCTGGTCGGCGCGGTCGGTGTCTTCCCAGGAGAACTGCTTGCGCCCGAAGTGGCCGTAGGCGGCGGTTTCCTTGTAGATGGGCCGGCGGAGGTCGAGGTTCTGGATGATCGCGGCTGGCCGGAAGTCGAACATCTGCCGGACCACGTCCTCCAGGCGGGCCGGGTCCACCTGGGCCGTGCCGAAGGCCTCCAGCGACAGCGAGACCGGGTGGGCCTTCCCGATGGCGTACGCCACCTGGAGCTGCAGCCGGTCCGCCAGGCCCGCCGCCACGACGTTCTTCGCCACGTACCGGCCCATGTAGGCCGCCGAGCGGTCGACCTTCGTGGGGTCCTTGCCGGAGAAGCAGCCCCCGCCGTGGGGAGCCATGGACCCGTAGGAGTCCACCATGATCTTGCGCCCGGTGAGGCCCGTGTCGGCCTTCGGCCCCCCGATCTCGAACCGCCCCGTCGGGTTCACCAGGACCCGCACCGTCTGCGCGTCCAGGCCCACCTCGCGCAGCACGGGGTCGATGACCTCTGCCTCGACGTCGGGCGCCAGGAGGGTCTCGATGTCGACCTCCTCGCGGTGCTGGGCGCTGATGACGACCGTGTCGATCCGGACCGGCCTGCCGTCCTCGTACTCGATGGTGACCTGGCTCTTTCCGTCGGGCCGGAGGTACGGGATGACCCCGGCCTTCCGAACGTCGGCCAGCCGCTTGGCCAGCCGGTGGGCCACCGCGATCGGCATCGGCATGAGCTCCTCGGTCTCGGTGCAGGCGTAGCCGATCATCATGCCCTGGTCCCCCGCGCCGACCTCGTCCAGGGGGTCACCGGCGCCTTCGGTTCGAACCTCCAGGGCCTTGTCCACGCCCATCGCGATGTCCGGGGACTGCTCCTGGATCGACACGGCCACCCCGCAGGTTTCGCCGTCGATGCCGAACTTCGCGTCGATGTAGCCGATGCCGGTGATGGTCTCCCGGACGATCCTGGGGACGTCCACGTAGGTCTTGGTGGTGATCTCCCCGGCCACGAGGACGAGGCCCGTGGTCAGAAGCGTCTCGCACGCCACACGGCCCTCGGGGTCGTCGGCGAGGATCGCGTCGAGGACCGCGTCGGAGATCTGGTCGGCCAGCTTGTCTGGATGTCCCTCGGTGACCGACTCCGAGGTGAAGAGGTAGCGCCTGCTCATGACCGGCGGATTATACGAGGTCGCATCGCGGGCCCACCGCCGGGTCGGCTTCATGCGGTTGGGCAGTCCGTGACCGTCTCGGGATAGGCCGCGGCGTTGCACAGGAGCGGCACCCATGGCTTCAGCGAGCCGTCGGGTTCGACCAGGTGGTAGTACCCGTCGTAGCTCAGCACGTTCCAGGAGATGCCGGTCCAGTTGAAGGCGTGGGCCATCGTCCCGTACAGCGACAGGATGTTCGGATCCTTCAGGGCGTCGGCGAACTCCCCCACGTACAGCGGGATCCCGCTCCCGGCCAGCCCGTCCAGGAAGGTCTGGACGAACCGCACCTGCCCCAGGGTCGTCCCGAGGTAGGGCGGGATGTTCGTCTTCAGCGTGAAGTTGAACAGTTGCGCCTCGAACTCCCCGTAGGTGGGGGCGGCGGGGTCGCCCACGAAGCTGAAGCCCGACCCCCATCGCGCCGCGAAGAAGTCGTGGACGTCGAAGGCCACGTTCCCCAGGGCCTCCCACCCCGACAGGTCGGCCTGGGTGATCCCGGCGCCGTTCGCTCCGCGCGTGGTGAAGAAGACCACCCGGTTCGGATCGATCGCCCGCACCGCCGTGGCCAGCTCGAGCTGCCAGTCCATGATCATCTGGGTGGTCGAGTGGTCCTTGGCCAGCGAGCCGGTGTCGGGTTCGTCCATCGGCTCGTAGCCGAGCAGGCCGTCCTCGTTGTGGACCCACCCGACCAGGCTGGTGAACCAGTCCTCGGTGAACTGCTTCATCAGGTCGTCGCTCCAGTAGTCGGTCTTGAACCGCAGGCGGTCGCTCAGCTTCGAGAGGTCGTAGTCGCGGTGGTGCGAGTTGTACGGAGCGCTGGCGAGCCATTCGGGCCAGCCGGCCGAACAGAGGCACTGGTTCTCGAGCAGCACCGAGATGTGGTGGGCCCGGGCCAACTGGATCTGCTCCTTCAGCGCGGGGATCTGGCCGGTGTTGTAGTGATGGGTCCAGGTCCCGTTGCCGTTGTCGGTGGGCGGGGCGTTCTCGAACTGCCGCCAGGACACGGTCATCCGAGCCTCGTTCATGTGCCACGAAGCCACCTGGGCATAGTTCGCGTCGCTCATGGGGGGGGAGATCTTGATGCCCGAGGTCTGCACGCCGTGGAGGAGCAGGGGCGAGCCGTCCATCCAGAACTGGCCGGCGCAGGCCACGACCTGGTGGGGCTGTGGGCTCGAACAGTCGGCCGCCGTACGCGTGGACGCGCTCCCGCTCTTGAAGCCGCCCCCGGTGCCTTCGAGCTTCTGCCTCGGGGCGCCCCGGTCGCCACGGTGGGGCGTCGCGCTCGGGGACTGCCGGATCCGGGGCGGGCCGTTCGGCCTCCCGGGCCCGGTTCCGGCCACGGTGACCTCGTTCGACGAGACCCACGGGCCCTGCAACCCGAGTTGGTCGGTCAGTCGCACCTGGGCCTGGATGACGTCGCCGGGGAGGTCCACGGGATCGAGATGCTGGCCCACCGCGCCCGGCACGACCACCCCGTTGATGGCCCACCGGATCGAGGGCCGGCTGGCCATGTAGCCGCCCGAGGCAACCCCCAGATCGGCGTCGATACCCTGGAGGGGCTGGGGGTTCGCCGGTCGGATCGTCACCTGGTCGAGCTGCGGCGGGGTCTCTCGGAAGAACCACGAATCGGTGAACGGCAGGCGCCCCTCGTATCCGGGCTGGATGCCGCCGAACAGCATCATCGCGTCCAGCGTGGGCACCCACACGATGGCTCCGTCGAGACGGGCCGGGGGCGGGGCGTCTGGACCGGGCATGGGTAGCCGTTCGGGAACCCGGGTCCAGGCGGCCCCGGGAACGGAGGCTCGCAGGTAGTACAGGTCGGCCTGGGAGACATTCGGACCGAGCCCGCCGAACAGCACCACCGCCTGGATCTGGGGGTCGTACGCCAGGCGGGTCCGTTCGCGGTCCGGGTTGACGATGTCCGCGGGCAGGTCCGGCCCCCGGGTCCAGGCGGTCCCGTCGAAGAGCCACACGTCGCTCTGGCTGTCGCCACCCGCGACCACCACCTCTCCCGCACCAGGGTCGTAGGCCATCCCGAAGAACTCCCGGGGCGGCATGTCCGCCGGGGCGTCCGGCCCGCGGGTCCAGGCGGTCCCGTCGAAGAGCCAGGTGTCCGAGAATGGCTGGACCCCCGACCCGCCGAACAGCACGATCTGCCCCAGCGCGTCGTCGTAGACCATCTCCGCGCCGACCCGGCCCGACAGGCCCGGGGGCGCGGGGCCCGCCGCCCACCCCGTGCCGTCCCAGAGCCAGGTCTCGCTCGGGTAGGGCGGCCAGACCTCGGTCCCGTCGGAGGCCCGGGCCTGCCCGCCGAACATCACCAGCCGCTGGATGTCGGGGTCGTAGGCCATCGCGGCTCCCGCCCGGGGGCTCAGCGCGGCCGGCGCGCCGGGTCCCTGGCTCCAGCCCCCCCCGGCGTAGAGCCAGGTGTCATTGCGCCAGTCGGTCGTCTTGTCCACGGGCGCCCCTCCGAACACCACGACCTGGTCCGAGGGAGGGAAGTAGCCGAACGAGAGGTCCCACCGGGGGGCGAATTGGGCGGGGAGGGACGGCCCCTGGGAGAACCCCACCGGAAGGGGCTCGAGCCCGGCGCCCGCCGCTCGGGCGTTCGGTGAACTCCGCACCGGCACCGCGGCGACCATCGCCACGGCAGCGAGGAGCCCCGCGGCGCGGACGAGCCGGCCGGAGCGAGAGTTCGGCATGCTTCCCCCCACGACTGAACCACAGGGGGGAAGCTGGCTTCCGTCCGGCGCGACGCAGCGGGCTAGGTCCGGCGACTACCCCCCTCAAACGGCCTTGCGCTCCGACCATACGGACCCCTGGGCCGCAATAGCAATCAAAACTGACCGAATCCCCCGCCCGAACGGCGGAAATGGCTCGATGGGACTGGTTACGTCCGGAGGGGCCCCTGGCCTTTTCCCCAGCCCTAGCCCGAACCCACCAGCCGCGGGAGGATCCCCCCCAGACGGTCGCAGACGGCCCGGGCCAGCTCGACCTTGGTCCACTCCCGGAGCGGCGTGTCCTGGCCCGTGGCGGACAGGACCGCCGCCAGGTTGGTGTCCGCCTCGAACCCCGTGCCGGCCCGGCCCACCTCGTTGACCACCATCAGGTCGAGGTTCTTCTCGGCGAGCTTGCGCCGGGCCTCGCCTTCGAGGTCGTCGGTCTCGGCGGCGAACCCCACCAGGACCTGCCCTTCCTTGCGCTTGCCGAGCGACCAGAGGATGTCGGTGGTGGGCAGCAGGACGACCTCGGGCGGGCCGCCCTCCTTCTTCAGCTTGCCGGGGGCGGCCTCACGGGGCCGGAAGTCGGCCACGGCCGCCGCCATGACCACGGCGTCGACCGATGGAAACCGCTCGAAGACCGCGGCAGCCATCTGCTCGGCCGTCTCCACCCGGACCACCTCCACGCCGGGAGGGTCGGGCAGCCCGACCGGGCCGGTCACCAGCGCCACCGAGGCTCCCCGCCGTCGCGCCTCCTCCGCCACGGCGAAGCCCATCTTGCCGCTGGAACGGTTCCCGAGGTAGCGAACCGCGTCGATCGGCTCGTGGGTGGGCCCGGCCGTGACCAGGATGCGCCGGCCGGCCAGCTCGCTCCCCGTCGCGGCAGCGGCGGCGACGGCCGCCAGGATCTCCTCCGGCTCGGCCATGCGTCCCAAGCCCTCGTCGCCCGCCGCCAGCGGGCCGGTGACCGGACCGACCACGGCGGCCCCCCGTTCGGCCAGCAGTCGCACGTTCGTCCGCGTCGCCGGGTGCTGCCACATCCCCGTGTGCATGGCCGGCGCCAGCACCAGGGGACAGGTCGTCTCCAGCAGGGTCGACGACAACAGGTCGTCGGCCAGGCCTTGGGCCAGCCTGGCCAGCACGTTCGCCGTGGCGGGCGCCACCGCGGCCACGTCGGCCCAGTGGGCCAACCGCACGTGCACCACCAGCTCCGGCGTGTCCAGGACGTCGGTGGGCACCGAACGGCCCGACAGCGCGGCGAAGGTGGCCGGCCCCACGAACCGGGTGGCGTGCTCGGTCATGAGCACCTGGACCTCCGCCCCCGCGGACACCAGAAGGCGGACCAGGTGGACCGACTTGTAGGCAGCGATCCCTCCCGACACCCCGAGCAGGACGCGCCTGCCCGAGAGGGCCTCCCCGGCCGGGCTGGAACCGCCCTTGGGGGCCATCGCCAGCGGCTACTTGATGCCGGGGGCCTCGAGCCGCTCGAAAGCCACCTTGCCCTCTGCGATCTCCTGGAGGGCGATGGCGAGCGGCTTGGACCGGAGGTCACCAGTCTCGATCAGCGGCGGGACGAACTCCCCCCGGCCCTCGCCGAGCTGGCTGTAGTACGAGTTGATCTCCCTGGCCCGCTTGGCGGCCAGGATGACGAGCGTGTACCGGGAGTCCACGCTCTTGAGCAGTTCGTCGATCTTGGGTTCGATCACGGTCGGATGGTCTCCTTCTGCCGGGTTCGGGTCCCCGGCCGGGAACCTGGGCCCGGGGACGAGATCAGGCCGGCCCGGCCTGCGCGCCGGCGGTGCCCGTCTCGGCAGCGATTATAGCGGCGACCTCGGCTCCGGCCCGATCCACGTCGTCGTTCACCACCACGTGGTCGAACCAGGGCGCGGCGTCCATCTCGTGCCGAGTGGCGGCGAGGCGGCGGGCCACCTGGGCCTCGCTCTCGGTGTGCCGCGACCGCAGTCGTCGCACCAGTTCCTCGAAGGACGGTGGGGCCAGGAAGACCAGGACGGCCTGGGGAAGGCGGTCCCGGACCGTCCGCGCTCCCTGCACGTCGATCTCCAGCACCACCTCCCGGCCGGCCTCGAGCTGGTCGGCCACGGGGGCCCACAGCGTCCCGGAGCGGTGCCCGTAGACCTCGGCCCACTCGAGGAACGCGCCATCCTCGATGAGCCGGTCGAACTCGCGCCCGGAGATGAAGTGGTAGTCGCGCCCCTCGACCTCTCCCGGCCGGGGGTCCCGGGTGGTGCACGAGACCGACAGGACCAGGTCGGGTCGCAGTTGCAGGAGCCGGCCCACGACGGTCCCCTTGCCCACCCCTGAGGGGCCCGAGACCACGAACAGGCGGCCGGGGCGGGCCGGACCGACGCCGGCCGAAGCCGCGGGATCGGCGGATGCCGCTGGACCGGCTACCGCTTCGAGAACTCCGTGAGGAGCGCGTCCTTCTGCTTGGCGCCCAGGCCCCGGACCCGCCGGGTGGCCGAGATCTCCAGGCGCTCCATGATCCTGCGCGCCCGCACCTTCCCCACGCCCGGCAGCGACTCGAGGACGGAGGACACCTTCATCTTCCCCACGACATCGTCCCCCTGGCGGCCCAGGACGTCCCGAAGGGAGAGCTTCTCGGACTTGAGCTGGCCCTTCAGCTCGGCGCGGCGCTTGCGCGCCTCGGCCGCCTTCGCCAGCGCCTGCTCTCTCTGCTCGGGGGTCAGGGTCGGTAGGGGCATCGCACTCTCCTTCTCGTCAACTGCCCTCGGTGGTCCCTCGGCCGGACGCCGGATTATACGCACTCCCCTTTACCAGGAGCAATCGCCGAACGGAGCCGTCAACCTCTAGGTGACGGTGACCGTTTGGCCGCGATGTCCAAGTAGCGCGATCCGGGTGGGACAATGGGGACCCCAGCCCGACACTGCGGACACTCGGCCCCGTCCCACGAGACCGCCTCGATCCGGAGCACCGACCTCAACGGGAACCCAGGATCCGCTTGCGACCGGTCGACCAGCGCCGCTACGCCCAACCCCACCGCTCCCGCCTCCGTCACCAGCGAACACACCTCTCGGGCCGAGTCCCCCGTCGTCACGACGTCCTCCACCACCAGGGCCCGCTCGCCCGGTTCGATGCGAAAGCCGCGGCGGAGGCTCAGCCGGCCGGACTCGCGCTCCGCGAACACGAACCGGGCCCCGGCGTCCAGGGCGACGGCGAACCCGAGGACGATCGCCCCAACCGCTGGGCTGACCACGACGTCGATGTCCGGATACCAGGACGCGATCCTGCTGGCCAGGGCGGCCACGGCGTCCGGCCGCTCCAGGACCCGGCCCTTCTCCACGTAGACGTCGGAGTGCCGGCCCGACGAAAGGAGGAAATGGCCGGAGAGCATGGCCCCGGTGTCGTCCAGCAGGCGCCGGGCCTCCGTGAGGGACATGGAGCGGCCGGCCCCCCTGCCCCGTCGGTTCATCCGACGCCGAGCTCCCGGAGCACCGCCACAGCGGCCCCGACCGGATCGGCCGAGCCGGTGACCGGGCGACCCACCACGATGAGGTCCGCCCCCAGTTCCATGGCCTCGCCGGGTGACAGGACCCGGGCGTGATCGTTCGCGGGCTGCCCTCCCGGTCGGACCCCCGGCACCACCAGGAGCAGCTCGGGCCCCACTGCCTCTCGAACGGCGCCGACGTCCTCACCCGAGACCACCACCCCACGGGCCCCGGCCGCCACGGCCTCGAATGCCAGCGAGGCGGGCGACGCCAGCCCCTCGCCGGCGAGGCTCGACAGGACGGTCACGGCCAGGATCGCGGGCGGATCGAACCCCCCGGCGTCAGCCCCTTCGGAGGCGCCGGCCACCGCGGCCCTCACCATGTCCGGGCCCCCCAGCGCGTGGACGGAGAGCAGGTCCGGTCCCAGGCGTCCGGCGTTGCGGGCGGCCCGCCCCACGGTGGTCGGGATGTCGTGCAGCTTCAGGTCGAGGAACACCGGCGCGTGGGCCCGGGCAACCTCGACGGCCCGAGGTCCGCCCGCCGTGAACAGCTCCAGGCCAACCTTCAGGTAGGCCACGGCCGGCCCCAGCCGAGAGGCGAGCTCCGCCGCCCGGCCCAGGTCGGAGGTGTCGAGGGCGACGATCAGCGGGTTTCGGGATGTCCGCGGCAGGCCCACTGGGTCAACCGCCATCCGGCCGCTCCCCCATCGCGTCAGCCACTCCCCGGGTAGGCGGGCTCCCGGACGCGGTCCTCGACCTTCACCCTCCCCCGAAGGTCGGCCGGGCCCCGCAGGCCCTTCCTGGCGAGGAAGTCCCGGACCCCGTCGGCGATCCGAACCGTGGCCTGGGGGTCGAAGAAGTTCGCCGTGCCCACCTGCACCGCCCACGCCCCGGCCAGCAGGAACTCCACGGCGTCCTTCGCCGTTCGGATCCCCCCGATCCCGAGGATCGGCACGTCGGGGAGGGCCTGGGCCACCTGGTGGACGCACCGAACGGCCACCGGCTTGATGGCCGGACCGGACAGCCCTCCGGTGACGGCCCCCAGCTTCGGCCGGAAGGTCTCCACGTCGATGGCCATCCCGAGGAGCGTGTTGATCAGGGACAGGCCATGGGCGCCGGCCCGGACGCACGCCTCCGCCACCTCCACGATGTTCGTGACGTCGGCGGTCAGCTTGGCGAACACCGGCACGACCGTGAGGCGGCTCATCGCCCCGACCACCTCCATGGCCTGGTCGGGATGGCAGGCGAACACCTGGTTCCGCCGCTCCACGTTCGGGCAGGAGATGTTCGCCTCGATGGCCACCACGCCCGGGAGGTCCCGAACGCGGATGGTGACCTGGGCGTACTCCTCCACGCTGCGCCCGGCGATCGACACGATGACCGGGGTGACCCCCAGGAGGCCCTCGATCCAGGGGGCCTCCTTGGCCCGGAACTCGGTCACCCCGACGTTCTGCAGGCCGATGGCGTTGAGCATCCCCGAGGAGGTCTCGGCCATCCGAGGGACCGGCATGCCCTTGCGCGGGTTCAAGGTGACGCTCTTGGTCACGATGCCGCCCACGCGCGACAGGTCGACCAGCTCCGCCATCTCTCGTCCGGTGTTGAAGCATCCCGAAGCGGCCAGGACCGGCGTGGCGAACCTCACCCCGTTCAGGTCCACCTCGAGGGACGGCTCGGGTGGTGAGACGATCCCTCGGCCGTCGGTGAGGACCGCCCCGTCGCCCGGCACCGTCACCTCCGACACCTCTCGTCGTTCATCGCGGTCCGGCCTCGACGGTCTCGGGCTCCAGCATCGGTTCGAACCCCTCCGCCGGTGTGATCTCCTCCGCGTCGCCGAGCCAGCGGTCCCACCACACCCGAGCCCCGTTGAACACCGGGCCCTCCACGCAGGCCCGGACGTTCCACCAGCCCTGTCCGTCCGACGCGATCAGCGGCACCGCGCAGGTCCAGCACACGCCCAACCCACAGGCCATGAGCTCCTCCACGGCCACCTGGCAGGGCACCCGCCGGGCCAGGGCGTCCTCCGCCACGGCCCGCAGCATGGCGTTCGGCCCGCAGGCGTAGACGACCTGCGCCCCGGTCTTCCGAACGACGTCGGGCAACAGATCCGTCACCCGGCCCCGTTCGCCCATCGAGCCGTCCTCGGTGGTGATCCACATCGTGTCGGCGAGGCGCTTCCCCTCGATCGGCTTGAACACCCGCTCGGCGGTCCGGGCCCCGATGATCATGGCCACGTTCTTGCCGTGGGCCCGAAGCTCCTCGGCCAGGAAGTACAGGGGGGCCGCGCCGTAGCCGCCTCCCACCAGGAGGCACGACTGCTGCTCCTTCGGCAGGACGAACGGCCGGCCCACCGGCCCGATCACGTCGACGAACTCGTGCTGGCGGACCTCCGCCAGCCACGCCGTCCCCGGGCCGACCACGTCGAACACCACCTCGACCGTCCCGGCCCACCCCCCTCTTCGGGAGGCCTGGTGGATCGAGAACGGCCGGCGGAGCAGGATCTCCCGGCCGTCGGGCACGCCGACCTGGACGAACTGCCCCGGCTTGGCCGCGTCGGCGATCTCGGGGGCGACCAGGGTGAGCGAGGAGTACAGCCCGGCCCTCCGCACAGACAGCACCTCGCATCGAGCCCGGATCACGGGGCCGACACCTCCACCGCGCATCCGGTCACGACGCTCCTCCGTGGAATGCGGCGGCCACCGGCACCTCCTCCTCTGGCGGCTCGGCCGTGGCCCGGCGGGAGCCCGAGGCATGGTACTCCTGCAGTGGCCGCGGCACCGGCCGGCCCGCCCGGAGGGCTTCGATGCCCTGCACCGCCGCCAGGATGCCGGGGACGGTGGTGATGCACGGGATGCCGGCCTTCACGGCCGCCGTTCGGATGAAGGAGCCGTCGGTGCGGGGCCCCCTGCCGAACGGCGTGTTGAACACCAGGTCGACCCGGCCCGCCTCGATGAGGTCCTCGGCGTTGGGCGAACCCTCGGACCGCTTCATCACCCTGGTCACCTTGACCCCGGCCCTTCCCAGGACCGCCGCCGTGCCTCGCGTGGCGACCACGCCGAACCCCAGCTCGCCGAGGCGGCGCACCGGGAACAGGATCGGACGCTTGTCGCGGTTCGCCACGGAGACGAACACCGTCCCCCCCGCCGGGAGCGCGGCGCCCGTGGCCTCCTGGGCCTTGCCCAGCGCCAGGCCGAGGCTCTCTGCGATGCCCATGACCTCGCCCGTGGACCGCATCTCGGGGCCGAGGACGGTGTCCACCCCGGCGAAGCGGGCGAACGGGAGGACCGCCGCCTTCACCGCCACGTGGCAAAGGTCCCGATAGCCGGAGGAGACGGCCTCCGGGACGAGGCCATCGGCCCTCAGCTCGGACAGCGTGGCTCCCGCCATGACCCGGGCGGCGATCCGGGCGAGGGGGACCCCGGTGGCCTTCGACACGAACGGCACGGTGCGCGAGGCCCTGGGGTTCGCCTCCAGGACGAACGGGACGTCGTCGCGCACCGCCATCTGCACGTTCAGCAGGCCCCTCACCCCGAGCGCGCCGGCGATGGCCCGCACGGCGTCCTCGATCCGGTCCAGCTCGTCGTCGGACAGCGTCGCCGGAGGGATCACGCACGTCGAGTCGCCCGAGTGCACCCCCGCCTCCTCGATGTGCTCCATGACCGCCCCGATCAGCACCTGGTGACCGTCGGACACGGCGTCCACGTCCACCTCGATGGCTCCTTCGAGGAAGCGGTCCATGAACACGGGGTGCCGTGGGCTGGCCGCGGCCGCCGTGGCCACGAACCCCTCAAGCTCCTGGGGCGTGTACACGATGTCCATGGCCCGCCCGCCCAGCACGTAGGACGGCCGCACCACCAGCGGGTAGCCGATGCGACCGGCCACCTCCCGCGATTCCTCCGCGGAGCCCGCCTCGCCGTGGCTCGGGGCCGGCAGGCCCAGCGCCCTGAGCACCCCGGCGAACTTCGTTCGGTCCTCCGCCAGGTCCATCCCGTGCGGGCTGGTGCCGAAGATGGGCACCCCTTCCCGTTCGAGCTCCGCGGCCATCGCCAGCGGGGTCTGCCCGCCGAGCTGGACGATCACGCCCGCCGGCTGTTCGGCCTCGCACACCGCAAGGACGTCCTCCACGGTGAGTGGCTCGAAGTACAGGCGGTCGCTGGTGTCGTAGTCGGTGGAGACCGTCTCGGGGTTCGAGTTCACCATGACCGTCTCGAACCCGGCCTCCCGGAGGGCGAACGCCGCCTGGACGCAGGCGTAGTCGAACTCGATGCCCTGGCCGATCCGGTTGGGGCCGGCCCCGAGGATGACCACGCGCGGGCGGGACCCCGGCCTGACCTCCGACTCGTCCTCGTAGGTGGAGTAGTGGTAGGGCGTTCGGGCCTCGAACTCGCCGGCGCACGTGTCGACGGTCTTGAACACCGGCAGCACGCCCAGCCGCCGCCTGGCCAGGCGGACCTCCCGTTCGGTCGAGCGGGTCAGGCCGGCGATGCGCCGGTCGGACAGCCCCGCCCGCTTGGCCTCCAGGAGCTCCGTGGCAGGGACCGAGTCCAGCTCGCTGCCCCGGAGGGCGGCGGCCCGCTCGGCGACCCAGGCGATCCGGTCGACGAACCACGGATCGATGGCGCTCGCCTTCGACACGGCCTCCACGGTGTGGCCGGCCCCCAGGGCCCGCTCCACCAGCAGCAGCCGGCTCTCCGTGGGCGTGGCCAGCTCCGCCAGGTCGAACCATCCGGGCGCCGTGCCCAATTCGAGCTCCGGCCTCTCCAGGCTCCGGAAGGCCTTCCCCAGGGCCTCGGCGAAGGTCCGCCCGATGGCCATGACCTCCCCCACCGACTTCATGGTCGTGGACAGCGAACGATCGGCCGAGGGGAACTTCTCGAAGGCCCATCGGGGGACCTTCACCGCCACGTAATCGAGGGCGGGCTCGAACGCGGCCAGGGTCTGCCCGGTGATGTCGTTGGGGATCTCGTCGAGCGTGTAGCCCACGGCGAGCATGGCGGCGATCTTCGCGATGGGGAACCCCGTGGCCTTCGACGCCAGGGCCGAGCTCCGCGACACCCGCGGGTTCATCTCGATCAGCACCAGTTCGCCGTCCTCGGGGTTGACGGCGAACTGGACGTTCGACCCCCCTGTGTCCACGCCCACCGCCCGGATGCAGGCGAGGGCGGCGTCCCTCATGCGCTGATACTCCCGGTCGGTGAGCGTCTGCTGCGGGGCCACGGTGATGGAGTCGCCGGTGTGCACTCCCATCGGGTCGACGTTCTCGATCGAGCAGATCACGACGGCGTTGTCCGCCCCGTCCCGCATGACCTCCAGCTCGAACTCCTTCCATCCGGCCACGGACCGCTCCACCAGGACCCGGGACACCGGGCTGGCCCGGAGCCCGTCGGCGGCCCGCCGGGCCAGCTCCTCCGGCGAGGACGCCAGCCCACTGCCTCCGCCCCCAAGCACGAACGACGGCCGGACCATCACGGGATATCCCAGCGAGTCGGCCAGCTCCAGGGCCTCGCGCACGGAGGTGGCCAGGCCGCTGGCCGGGAGGGGCAGGCCCGCCTCCTCCATGGTCCGCCGGAACGCCAGGCGGTCCTCCGCCCGCAGGATGGCCTCGAGGCCTGCCCCGATGAGCTTCACCCCGTGGGTCTCGAGCGAACCGGCCTGGGCCAGCGCCACGCTGAGGTTCAGCGCGGTCTGCCCGCCGATCGTGGGGAGGAGCGCGTCGGGTCGCTCCCGTTCGATCACGGCCAGCACCGACTCCGGGGTCAGCGGCTCGATGTAGGTGGCGTCGGCGAACTCGGGGTCCGTCATGATGGTGGCGGGGTTCGAGTTCACCAGCACCACGCGGTATCCCTCACGGCGGAGCACCTTGCAGGCTTGGGTCCCCGAGTAGTCGAACTCGCAGGCCTGCCCGATGACGATGGGGCCGCTGCCGATGACCAGGATCGAGCGGACGTCCTCGCGCCTAGGCACTCGCCATCAGCTCCCTGAACCTCGCGAACAGGTGCCTGCTGTCGTGGGGTCCGGGCGTGGCTTCGGGGTGGTACTGCACCGAGAACGCCGGGATGTCGAGGCACCGTACGCCTTCCAGCGTGTCGTCGTTGAGGTTCCAGTGGGTCAGGGCCACCCGCCCCCGGGTGGTCGGGGCCGTGGGAGGCTCTCCGCCGGCTGCCGCAGCCCGGGCTCGCTGTGGACGGCCCCAGCCGCCAGGGTCGACGGCGAAGCCGTGGTTGTGGCTGGAGATCTCGACCCTTCGGGTGTCCAGGTCCTTCACGGGCTGGTTCGCGCCTCGGTGGCCAAACTTCAGCTTGTAGGTCCGGCCGCCCAGGGCGTGGGCCAGGAGCTGGTGGCCCAGGCAGATGCCGAAGATCGGGACCTTTCCCAGGAGCTCTCTCACCGCTTCGATCCCGTAGGTCGTGGCGGCCGGGTCTCCCGGGCCGTTCGAGAGGAACACGCCGTCGAAGCCCCCGTCGACGATCTCGGCCGCGGGGGTTCTGGCCGGGAAGACCGTCGTCTCGCAGCCGTTCGCGGCGAGTTGGCGCAGGATGTTCCGCTTGAGGCCGAAGTCGTAGGCGGCCACCCGGTACGTTCGGCCGTCTGCCGGGACGGCTGGGCCGGCGACCTCGCGGGCCTCGTAGGACCGTGGCGTCGAGACGCTCGCGGCGAGGTCGGCCCCTTCCATGCCATCGCTCGCCCGGACCCGTTCGACCAGCGACACCGGGCCCAGGTCCACCGTGGACAACCCGGCGCGCATGGCGCCGGCGGTTCGGATCCTCAGGGTGAGGGCTCTGGTGTCGATGCCCTCGATGCCCACCACGCCCGCCTCG
>Ga0137378_10002533_pt1 | contig 15703 bp, 13 predicted proteins | sample SagtaG_21_FD_104813 | JGI IMG/M metagenome (GOLD analysis project Ga0137378, IMG submission 104813) | Vadose zone soil microbial communities from Sagehorn Ranch, Mendocino, California, USA - Sage2_L_60_16 metaG | ecosystem: Environmental > Terrestrial > Soil > Vadose zone | place: USA... | reverse complement strand
TTCGGGAAACCCGGAACAGGCGATTTGCTGGTAATCAAAGAGCGGACTTGCAGCGGCGACCGCAGCATGTGATCACGAAGAATGTATTCAGTTGAGCTCGATCGATCGAAGCGTCTCCTGGGAATCAATGCTCTGCAAAGGGTCACAGGGGAACAGGCCAAGCAGGCGGTGCAACGGGTACGCGAGCTCTTGCACGATGTGGCGCCCGGGTTCCGTGTTCTGGCGGATTTCCGGTGGCTGGACTCAATGGATTCGGGCGCGGCGCGTCACGTTGCCGAGATCATGGATGCGTTTGCCGAAAAAGGGGTCGCCTCCGTGACGCGAGTGATGCCTGATCCGCACAAGGATATCGGTCTCAATATTCTCTCGCAATTCCACTATGGTCCCGAAATCAAAATCGCGACGTTCGAGACATTGGCTGACGCGCTGCAAAGTATGCTAGGGGAGTTTTGATTTTTCCCGATCTATTGGCGTCCCACGGCGGCCTTATCCCCCTCTTTGATCGCGTCGGCTTCAGTCATGTACTTGCCTTTCTTAGTAGTGCCGTAAAAACGCGAGCCTTCCCTGTGATAAACACGTGTCTCCGTGTTAACCCACACGAGACCATGGCCCCCTCCCGGTACAGGCGGATTATTCGCTACCTCAGCGCCCGCGCTTTTTGCAGGGGCTGGACTCGCGGCCGCTGTACTGGCTGCCGCAGAAGTTTTCGGTTTAAACAAATCGCCGAGAGAGAATTTAGCAGGCGACGGTGATGCGGCCGGACTTGTTGCTGCCGCAGCTTCCGATTTTCTGCGAGCGCGCTTTGCCTTAGGCGAAGCAGCGGGCGCTGCGGCCGGCGATGGTGATGCAGCGGTCTTCGCTGGCGAGGCTGTCGTCTGGGCTTTTTTGTGGGTGCGCTGTTTCGCAGGCGAAGGCGACTCGCCCGGTGTGGGAGACTGAGCTTGCACCAAGCAGCCGCTGGCAAACCCGAGTACAACGATGAACGCAAAAAATTTGTTAGTCATAAGGGCGAGCATAAATAAGCCGCAAGATTGGAGTCAACGCATTTCCACTGAGAAATTGGATTAGGCTACGACGAGCCGAGAAAGTCTCGCGAAGGCCGTTGGCCTAGCTTTCGGCACGGGAGGCAGAACCTAGAGCCGCTGTTTATTGCTTGCTATCTGGTGGCCGACCGAACATTCTGCAGCGTTCAAACCTTGACCACAACTTATGAAAAAATCTGTTTTATCGTTAATTACTGTTCTGATCGGCGCCGCGTTTGTCATTTCCTGCGCACAAAAGCAGGGAACAACTGCAACTTCGACCACGGCGCCCGCAACTACCAAAGCCTCGCCCTCGCCTTCGCCAGCGCATAAGAGGAAAGCCGCAGCGAAGAAGAAAGCTGCCGGGACCGAGGCTTCGCCATCACCTGCAGAAGAATCTGCTTCTCCTTCGCCGACACCGTAGGAAAGAAGTCATAACCGAGGTGCTCGGGCGGGCATAATAGTAGCCGCGCCTTGGAGCAGGCTGATCCGCTCAATTGATTAACCCATTGGCGGAGCGCGTTGCCGACATTTCAAGAACGATCAGAGCATGTGCGCTCGACTCCGAAAGTTTTAGCGAGTTGAGCGTCTCGTTTGCTTGCGCTAGAATTTCCCCGGGATGCTTGAGACCATTGTCGGATGCCTCAAATGGGCTGCTGTCGGTTTCGTTGTTGCTTTTGCCCTGATGAAACTGTTCGAGGCCAGTCATATTCATGACGATATTCCCAAGCCCGCCTTCAAAATACGTCAGACGAAGCGGGCGACGTTCGTGTTATCGGCATTTGCGGCAATGCTCTCCGCTTTGGTCTGGTTGCTCGTGCAGAAGCTGGACTAGGTTTGCGCTGGCTGAAAAAGGTTAAAGTGTCAAGCGTTGCCCGCGTTCGCCAGGGCTACGGCACGCCAGGGAAACGTTGCAGTGTTCAGTCACAAGCGAGCAGTCCGCTCGCACGCAATCCTGCTATTCCTGCCCGCGACTGTTTGGGCCACCAGTCAGCCCATGTAGAAGCCGCCGTTTACGTTTAAAACGTGCCCGGTAATGTACGAAGCCATTGGGGAGGCGAGAAAGAGGGCTGCGTTTACAATTTCGTTTACCTCACCAAGGCGGCCGAGCGGGATTTGTTGGATGAAGCTCTGCATCGCTTCCTGAGGCACGCCTTTGCTTATGCCGATGTCGATGAAACCGGGAGCGATGGCGTTCACCGTGATGTTCTGACGCGCAAACTCGCGCGCCGAAACTTTCGTAAGCGCAATGATCGCCGCCTTACTCGACGAATAATTTGCCTGTCCGAATAATCCGAGCTGGCCGCTTACGGACGACATGTTAATGATCCGCCCGCCGCTTCGCAAAATCGCGGCGGCCTTTTGCGTGATTGTGAATGTCCCGGTGAGATTTACGCGCACCACGCTTTCAAAATCCTCCACCGACATCTTCTTAATCGTGCGATCGCTGATGATACCGGAATTGTTCACCAGAATGTCGAGCCCACCATGTCGATTTTGTATTTGCTGCATCATCACCGCGCACTGCGCGGGTTGCGTCACGTCGCATTCGATCACCAGTGGGTCGTTGAGTTCATTGGCCACATTTGTCGCATCGGTCTTATTTTCTCCCTGCGCGTCCGCCACATAATTCACCACGCATTGCGCGCCGCGTTTGCCGAATGCCTTGATCATCTCCGCGCCAATCCCGCGCGAGCTACCGGTGACAAGGACGACTTTGCCGCTGAAATCGAGTGGATCAGGCATTTAGTGATTTAATGAGTTAGTGATTTAGCGATTGCAATGGCTAAATCAATGACTCACTAAATCGTCAAATGGCTTCACCGATCCGCATTCTTACCGCCGTGCCGATTTGCGACGGACATGACAGCGCCATCAACACCATCAATCTGGAGTTCATCCGTCATGGGATCGAGGTCGTCTATCTTGGCTATCACCGCTCGGTTAGCGACATTGTGCGCGCTGCTATTCAGGAGGACGTGCGCGCGATTGGCATCTCGAGCTACAACGGCGGCCACATCGAGTTTTTCGCTGACGTCGTGAGCCAATTGCGCAAACAGGGTGCGCATGACATCAAGGTCTTCGGCGGCGGCGGTGGCACGATCACGCAGGACGACGCAGCCATGATGGCGCGCAAAGGTGTGGATCACATTTTTTTTGCTGGAACTTCGCTGAGTGAAATGACGGATTATGTTCGCAAACAATATGGCAAACCCCGCAATACACGTGCGCACCCAAAAAATCCCGACCTCATACTGGCGCGACGGTTGACCGGGATTGAAGGCAGATTCGCTGGGAGAAAGCGGTCACCGCTCACCGCCCACCGTTCAAGGTCCAATCGAAGAAAAAGAAATGCTCGGGTCATAGGCTTCACGGGCCCGGGCGGAGCAGGCAAGACCACGCTCATCGACGAGTTGGTGCTGAGGTTCCTCAATCAAGATCGACATTCTCGGATCGCAATTTTGTCGCATGACCCGAGTGTTATTGGCGAAGGCGCGCTGCTGGGCGATCGCGCCACCATGATCAACTCGCAGAACGATCGCGTATTCATGCGCAGCATGGCGACGCGCGGGCAAGCAGGCGGACTTTCGCCTGCAACACACGATTGCCTGGCGCTGCTTGCGCAATCGGATTTTGACTACGTCATTATCGAGACGGTGGGCACAGGACAGGAAGCGATGCCGTTTCAGAAAAATGGAATTGTCGACCGAATGGTGCTCGTCATGAATCCGGATTACGGCAGCCGGTTGCAGTTACAAAAAATCGTGATGCTCGATCTGGCCGACATCGTGGTAGTGAACAAAAGCGATCTTCAGCGCGCCCGCACCGCGCACACGGAGATCGAACAGCGTCTTGAACAAAACCGGCGTAACCAGCGACTGATCGATACGGTTGCAAAACGACATGGCGATCCTGGCGTGGACCGCTTGTTCGATCTAATTTGTCATCGCGGCCAACCAAGTCTGTCATGTCGAGCGAAGTCGAGACATCTCTTGATATTTCCAAGGCTAGGAAATAATTAGAGATTCCTCGACTCTGCTCGGAATGACAGGAATGTAAGACCGAATCTATGAGCAAGCTTGGACAAGTGATTGAGTCGGTTGAGAAATACAACAAGTTCGTTCTCGATCAGGTGAAGCGTGCTCGCGCCGATGAACAATTCGGGCGTGAGTTGCTGGGCCGCTGGAACGATATCAAAGCGAAAATTCCAGTTACCCGTACGCCAACCGGGCTACCGTTGCCGCGTCTCGCTTTGCCGGAGATCGATGAACCGGGCGAGATTGCGCGTTATCTCTTCAGCGAAGGATTACCAGGTGAGTTTCCATTTCTGAACGGCGCGTACCGCGAGATGTATCTGGAGCCGGTTCGCGAGATCGAAAGCTTCGAGAAAGATGGAGGCAGCGGTAGGGCGCAACCAGAGCCTGCTCGCCGTGGCGAGGGTGCCCCGGACAAGAAAATTCCCCAAGCCGAGGAGCCGACGCGCTTGTTCTCCGGCCTGATGCTGGCCGAGGACACCAACGAGCGTTTTCATTATCTGACGCAGCATCAGCGCACGCACCGGCTTAGCACCGCGTTTGATGGGCCAACACTTTATGGCATCGACAGCGACGCAGATGGCGTCTCCGGAAAAATCGGCGAGGGTGGCGTGGCGATCGACACGGTCGAAGACATGGTGCGGCTCTACGACGGGTTTGAGCTGGGCTCGCCGAATTTTTCCGCGTCAATGACCATTAGCGGTCCCGCGCCGATCATTATGGCGATGTACATCGCGGCGGCGAAACGGCGTTTTGGTCCGAAAGTTGTTCCAAAACTGCGCGGCACTATTCAGGCCGACATCTTCAAGGAGGTCCAGGCGCAGAATGAAACGATTTTCCCGATCGAAGCCTCGCTGCGTTTTCTCACCGACATGGTCGAGTTCACCACGCGCGAAATGCCGCGCTGGTATCCAATTTCGATTAGCGGCTACCACATCGGCGAAGCCGGTTCGACGCCGGTGCAGCAAGCCGCTTATACGCTCTCGAACGGATTCGCTTACGCAGAAATGTTCGCCGCGCGCGGAATCCCGATCGATCAATTCGGCCCGCGGCTGTCGTTCTTTCTCGATTGCGCTCTCGACGCCGAATACATTGCGCTGGCCCGCGTTTCGCGGCGCATCTGGGCGATCGGCATGCGTGATGCGTTCGGCTCGGGTCCGCGCGGGCAGCTTTTCAAATTGCATACGCAAACGAGTGGTCGGTCGCTCATTGAAGCGGAATTCAAAAATAATCTCACGCGCACCGCGGCGGAACTAATGCTCGCTTATATCAACGCCACGAATTCGTCTCATTCAAACAGCGCGGATGAACCATTCACAACGCCAAGTGAAGAATGGATTCGGCTGGCGGCGCACGGGCAGGCGATCCTGCTCGAGGAATCCGGCATTTTCAAACATACGATGAACATGTTGAGTGGTTCGCCTGGGATGAAAGCGGTTGAGCGCGCCGTTGAAGCCGCGATTCTGGACGAATTTCGCGAGATCGAGCGGCTAGGCGGCGTGCTCGCAGCGGTGGAAGACCGGTATCAGCGCAGCCAAATTCAGAATGCTGCACATCGTTATGAGCAGCAAATTTATGAAGGCATTCGCCCGATCATTGGACTCAATCGCTATCGGAACGGCAGCGACGACATTCCGGAAGTGAAACTGGTACGCACACCTCGGAAGAAACAGCAGCTCCAGGTCGATCGGCTTGCGAAATTCAAAAAGAAAAACGCGGAGAAAGCGAAACGCGCGCTGGATAAGCTGGCCGATGTTGTCGAACGCGGTGAGAACTGTTTCCCGATGTTGCTCGACGCGGTCGAAGTCTGCTCGTTAGGCCAAATCACTGGCCGTTTGCAGGAAGTCGTCGGCCGTTTCCGCCCGATGGTATAACTGCGAAGGAGGTTAGCCGCCAGAGTCAGCCTGGAAGCGTAACCTCCTCCTTCTTCCCGATTCGCCCGAGACGCATATTCTGCCCGTAAAAACGAGGCAGTGTGGATCGGCGACTCGCGTCGTCTTCATCGACACGATAATGTTCTCGCCCCCGTGAGCGATCGTTCCAGTGCCGGAGCTCATGAAGCTGTCTTCGAACTTAAACTCCAGCATCGTATCCTTGCCCGCAATTTTGGCCGGGCCGAGGCCGCGCCGTGACCATGTTATAAGCAGCATCGAACGCTACCTTCCTCAGGTGATGGATTACGCTCCCTCCTGAACCTGTCCCAAATTTCGAAGGTGGGATCACTCAGGATGACTACGGCGTATGCTTGGTTAAATCTCCAACTGCTTTGGAAACCGCGACAGAATTTTGCAGCCCCTTTTCGTGACCAGAACCACGTCTTCCAAACGCGTGCCGCCCAGCCCCGGATAATACAAACCAGGCTCGACCGTCAGCACTTGCCGATCTTTTAGAACAACTTTTTGCAAACGCGGATGCTCATGAATCTCCAGCCCGAGACCATGTCCAGTGCCGTGAAAGAATCCGACTCGCCGACCTTCGCGCACCTCGGTCGGAAAGCCCCGTTGGGCGAAAAAATCCTGAATTGACTTGTGAATCGTCATCCCATCGACTCCCGCCTTAACTTTCTTCAAAGCAAGCGCCTGACCAGCCTTCACAGTTTCCCAAAGCTTTCGCTGTCCCTCGCTCGCGTGGCCACGCAAGACCGTACGGGTCATGTCGCCAAAATATCCGGTCTTCGCATCGCGCGGAAAAACATCCAGAATAATCAGCGAGTCCGCATATAGCGGCCCGAAGCCGCGCTCATGAGGATCGCAGGCCTGATCGCCACCCGCGACAATCGTACCGGCGGGAATGCCACCTGCGCGCAGGATCGTGGAATCGATTTCGGCCCGGAGTATTTCGGAAGTCAGCGTTTTGCCGTTCCAGCGCAATCGTTTGCCAGCGCCTGCTTTCGACGCTTTCAAGATTTCAATTGCGCGCTTAAGTCCTCTTTCCGTGATCCTCAAGGCGCGGCCCATCATTTCGACTTCCTTTTCTGATTTCGCCTCGCGTTCCGGCCAGAAAAATCCGTCTGTTGCGCGGACACGGATTTTGCTCGCGGCGAGTTCTTCTGCGTAACGGAGAGGAAAATTTGCAGGGACGATTGCCGATCTTACGCCGCGTTTCTTGAGGAAATGGACAAGAACCTTTTCGTACGGCGGCGTCTTCCTGGATTTTCCCTGCGCTTCGCGTTCCAGCTTACTGAACATGACGAATTCATCCGCGTCAGCTTGCTTGCGACCGCGATCGATCTCCAGATCGCTTAGGACAAGGGCGCGTTTGCCATTTTGCTCCAGAAAAATGAACGGATCCGGCGCCCAAAACTTCGTCGCATATAGCATGTCGGGGTCGGCGTCGCTGGCGGCGACTATCAAGCGCGCTGTCTTTGGTTTTCTTTTGCTCATTTGATGGTCGCTTCTCTACGCTCGATTGCCACGCTTGTCATCCCGCGCAAAGCGAGGACGTTCCTCGAGGTCCCGCTTCACACAAGCAAAATTTGAGTAACGCATCACCGAATGTGTGGTCCTTCGTCGTCTGCGGGCTCAGGATGACCCCTGGAAACGCTAGCTTCTGCGCACTCTGAGTTCCCTTCGCAAAATCCAATGCAGCAGCGCAAGCAATCCAAGCGCGGATACAATCAGAACAATCGTGTTGAAGACAAACACACTAAATTTGATCCCGAAATACCGTTTTTGCGCGCCGAAGAAAACGTTCGGCCTGTCGCCGCGACGATAGTCGCTTTGTTCCATCTCGGCGTTTGAGATCAGGTCGGACACCTTCTGGTTGACGTAGAGTTGTTCGGCGGTAACCGGGCCATTGGCATCTCTAAAAAGCGAGCGATCAAACTCCTGTTTCCCAGCGAGCACCGGTTCGATCAGTTTCAAATAATGATCGATTTCTTTCCCGGAACGTCCTTCGAGACCCGAGAGCATTGCCAAAACATCCTTGAGATCATTAAGACGCTTGCGTTGCTCGGGCGTGTTCGCTTTGGGCGCGAGCTTTTGAATTTCGTCGTTGGCGCGGTCTTGCCTGCGTGTCAACGGATTCAGCTTCGCCTGGGCAACAATCATCTCTTCATAAGACCAGCGCATGGCGATGAATTGACAGACAAATGGCACCTGCAGCTTGCTCTCCATCTTCTTGCTTTTATCTGTGCTCGGATGTTCGGAGAACCAATGCGAGAGCGCATAAACCAGAGCAAGGTTCCGATTCATGTCTTCGTATTTGATGAGGGCGCCACCCATGATGATCTGCGGAATTAAGACGAGCGGGACGATGTTGGCCGCCGTTTTGGGATCGGCCACGAGTGACGAGATGAGCAGACCGAGCGCGAGGCCGCCCATCGCTGTCATGAACATGATCCCGAGATCTATCCAAAACATTCCCCGAATCTGCAGGACGTAATTGCCGATCAGGACGAAAAGGACACACTGAATGAGCGCAAACACCCCGAGCGTGAGAATTTTCGAAATGATGTAGTACGATAAACGGACATTGACATTGCGCTCACGTTGCAGCACGGGGCGATCCCGGATGATATCATCTGCGCTATTGGTCAGGCCGAGAAACATCGCGACGATCAGCCCGAGGAACAAAAATGTCGGAATATGATAAGCGGAAGCGAAATCGTATGTCCCGCTTTCTGAATAGCGCAAAATGGTCGCAATGAGCAGCGCCAGCACAGGCGAAACCCCGATCGTGATGACGAGGTTGGCGCGGTTGCGCAGTTTGCTTACGAAAGAACGGCGCAGCAGCGTGCGGAATTGCGTCCATTCGTCCTGCCAGCGAATTGGGAGCCGCTTCTTCTGGACCGGCGCGGCGGGCAACGGAACCACCGGCTCTTTGCGCAACGAAACTTGTTTAACGTCCTGGATCAGGCGGAACGCCTCGTATTTATCCCGCCAGAACTCCGGCGAATAACGACGCGCCGCAACGAGCTGGCCGCGGCTGTTCTCTTCGTAAATGACGTCGCCGCTAAAATCGCGCAGTGGCGTCTCCAGCACGTCAAAAATGAATTCTGGACGCGTTGTTCCGCACGCCGGACATGCGCCCAATTCGGCCCCGAACTGATGTTGGTGTTCCGCTTCGGCAAAATAGCGCAACATGTCGGAGGGCGTCCCGAAGAACACGAGGCGCCCACCTTTGTCGAGCAAGATCGCCTTGTGAAACATCTGGAAAAGTTTCGAGCTTGGCTGGTGAATCGTGACAACAACGATTTTGTTGTGCGCCATGCTCCTAATGATTTCCATGACGTGCTCGGAGTCTTTTGAGGAAAGACCGGAAGTCGGTTCATCAAACAGATAAACGTCCGACATCCCAATCATATCGAGTCCGATGTTGAGACGTTTCCGTTCGCCACCGCTCAGCGTTTTGCTCTCCGGGCTGCCGACAACTGCGTCCCGGCGTTCGCCCAATCCCAGCTCGACTAGCTTCGCGTCGAGGCGCCGTGTGCGATCACGCCGTGAGAGGTGCGGCGCGCGAATCGCCGCCGCAAACAGCAGATTCTCGCCAATAGTGAGATGCTCGTCGAACGCGTCTTGTTGGGGCATGTAACTGATGTAGTGCTTTAAGACCTCGAGATTCTGGTAGAGCGATTGTCCGTTAAGAATGACTTCACCGCTCGTGGGCTGGAGCTGGCCAGCCAGCACTCTCAGCAGCGTGCTTTTACCCGAGCCGCTCGCGCCCATCACGCAAACAAGCTCGCCACGCGTGATGCTAAAGGAAATTCCCTCCAAGCCAACCTCACCTTTGCCAAATCGGTGGCTGATCTCGTTTACTTCCAGGGTGCGAATGATATTGCGCTCTTCTTCGATGATTCGCTCTGAAAAGTTGCACCGCAGAAATTGCCCGATGTCGATTCGAATGGTGTCACCGTCTTTGAGTTGCGCGCTCGTGCGTACTGGGGTGTCGCCTACCATAATCGGGCGATCCGCTTCAATGACCTCCAGGACGCCCACCCGCTGATCGTAATCGCAGAAAATCTTCAGCAGCACGTCGCCACTCGTGCCCGGGGAGAGCAGAATATCGTCAGCTTCCAGCCGGCTCGGGTCGTTCGAAACTAAATATTCGGATTTGGAGGCCTTCAGTTGGAACCGGCCGCCCAGCGCGCGAGCCCGTCGGCGCAGATCGCTCAAATCCATTTCGCTGTCGTTGTGGAAAAGGATCTTGTCTTCCAGGGTCGCCTCGACCTGCACGCCGGCTTTTAGCTTCATCCCATTGAGCTCAGCATCTACATCCCGCAGCGCTTTCACGCGCACCTTCAATCCAAAAGTAACCCGGAGCGAGCTTTCACGCGTTCGGGAGCGCTCCAGTTCCACTTCATCCGAGTCCTTGTTTACGCGAATGAAAATTTGCGGAAGCGAAACATTCTTCTTGGCGTTGAAGTACTGCGCCAGCTCTTGGTAGCTGAGTACCTGGTCGCCTACCAGGATGCGCTGGCCAGGATAAATTCGGCAGAATCCGCCACGCACTAATGGTCTGCCGCGCACCGAGACGTTCTGTCCGCTATAATTTTTTAGCAAAATGAGTTCGTGATAACGAAAGGCCATCAAGCGATCGGTCTCGCCGAGATTCTTGACCACCACGTCCACCTTGCCGTTCGCTCCGAAGGAAAGCGATTCAAGCGGCGACGCGCCGTGCTGGTAGATCGCCGGATCCGAATCCTCCGACGCGTTAAGTTGATAGACGATGTCGATCGCCTGCGCTGCCATGCCCATCTGCGACATGAACGAATAGAACGCAACGACCTGTTCCTGTTTCAAACCAGCTTGCGAGATCAGGTCGTAGAGCTGAACGCCGAGCATGATCTTGCGCTCGGTGCTCAGTTGCGCGCCGAGTTTCTGCGCCATGGCGGCGAGGTCCTGCTGCTCGTAAAGCGCTTGCCGAAACAACTGTCGCAGTTCGGAGTAAACGGCCTCCGGATAATCGTACCGCAGAAAACCGAGGCTTGAGTCGATCTCTTCCTCGAGCAGAACGCCGTCCGCCTTGGTGAAACTTGCCAGTACTTGGATTAATAACGGCAGCAGATTCGGCCCCTCCGAGACACTGCGAGGCTTGCGCAACGCCCGGCGCACCCAACGGCGGCCAGTCCGTCGCACCCTGTAAGCAAGCGGGGTTACCCGCTGCACAGCGCGATCGATTTTATCTGCCACCGATGAGACAAGCTCTGTCATGTTGATACTAGGACGCGAATTTTACCTGAAACCGGCGAGCGACGCAACGCGCAGCCACGATACAGAGATGAGGGGGCGGCTGTCTCTCCAGACAAATTCCCACTCGCAAACGTCAGTCAGGATATGATCCGGAAGGGAGAAGGGCAGAGAGCGCCATTTTTGCATTGGCAGTCCGTTCATGTTAATTTTTAACGTCGTTAACAATCCTTATGGCTCAATTCGATCGCAACTCTCAAAGGGAGAATAGACCTCGCGGGAGCGAACCTAATTTTAATTGGCGTGGCGTCATCCTCATCGTAATCGCTTTTAGTCTTATTGCGATGGCCATGCTCTTTTACCGTGGAGGGATGCAGCCGGTTGAAGACGTGCCTTATAACCGTTTTCTTGAACTGCTCGAGAACAAGCAGATCGCCGTCGACAAGAACTATCCGCTGCAGCTGGTGGTAGAAGATGGCCGACCGACCCAAACCCTGCGTGGCGCCTACATCCGCCAGGGAATAGGCTCAGCGCCCGCTCAGCAGGTGCCGTTTCGAACCACTGTCTATTTGAGTTTCACAAATAATTTACAGGAAAAGCTCGCCTCCGCCGGCATTCAACCCGCCATCAAGACGGAATCAAATATGCTTGCCCAAACCGTAGTCGGTTTTTTGCCGATCGCCCTTTTTCTGCTGGTGCTTTATTTCCTGTTTCGCCAGCAAATCCGCATGGCTGGAAAAGGCGCGCTTAATTTCGGCAAATCGAAAGCGCGCATGCTCGCCCGGGATAAGAACAAGATCACATTTCGCGATGTCGCCGGCGTCGAGGAAGCAAAAGACGAGGTGCAGGAGCTCGTCGAGTTTTTGCGCGACCCGAAAAAATTTCAGAAGCTCGGCGGCCGCATTCCAAAAGGTGTTTTGCTGGTTGGTCCCCCGGGCACGGGGAAGACGCTGCTGGCGCGCGCCATCGCAGGCGAAGCAGATGTCCCGTTCTTTTCGATCAGCGGCTCGGATTTCGTTGAGATGTTTGTCGGCGTCGGCGCAAGCCGTGTCCGCGACATGTTCGAGCAGGGCAAGAAATCCGCGCCTTGCATCATATTTATCGACGAGATTGATGCCGTCGGGCGCCACCGCGGCCACGGCGTCGGAGGCGGCCACGACGAGCGGGAGCAAACCTTAAATGCATTGCTCGTTGAAATGGACGGGTTTGATACCCAGGAAGGCGTAATCATCATCGCGGCCACGAACCGCCCCGATGTTCTCGATCCTGCCCTCTTGCGACCGGGGCGTTTCGATCGCCAAATCACGGTTAATCTGCCTGACGTGAAAGGACGCGAAGAGATTCTGCGCGTTCACTCCAAGAAAGTGAAACTCGCCGAAGGGGTCGATCTCGCAGTCGTTGCGCGCGGCACGCCCGGTTATTCCGGCGCGGAACTGGCCAATGTGATCAACGAGGCGGCGTTGCTCGCGGCGCGTCGTGGATTAAAGGGAATCACGCTAGCCGAACTAGAAGAAGCGCGCGACAAAGTCCGCTGGGGCAAAGAGCGCCGAAGCCTTGCGCTCAGCGAAAAAGAAAAACAGAACACCGCTTACCACGAAGCAGGTCACGCGTTGCTGCTCGAACTTCTTCCGCACACCGAACCGCTGCACAAAGTTACCATCATTCCGCGTGGCCCCTCGCTTGGATCGACCATGTGGTTGCCCGAGGAAGACAAATACACCAATCGCAAAAACGAATTGCTTGCTGGTCTCGCCGTTAGCATGGGCGGCCGCGTTGCGGAGGAAATCATCTTTGGCGACATCACAAATGGCGCGCGCGGCGACATCAAAATGGCTACTGCAATTGCGCGGCGGATGGTTTGCGAGTGGGGCATGAGCGAGAAAATGGGCATGGTCGAATATGGCGAACATGAGGATTACGTTTTCCTTGGTCGCGACATCTCGCGTGCACGCGATTACAGCGAAGCGACTGCCGAGCAGATCGATCAGGAGGTGAAAAAACTACTCGATGGCGCGTATCAACTGGCGAAGACAACGCTCACTGCGCATCGCGACAAGCTCGAGGCAATCGCAAAAGCACTGCTGGAATTTGAAACGCTCGACGGCTCACAACTGAAAGAGATTGTCGAGCACGGCCGTCTGATCAATCCGCCGCCAGGCGTAGCGCCGCCGCCAGGGAAAAAAATGCCAGCGGAAAAACCGCCCAAGCAAGTCGTAGCCGCGCCCGACGTCACACCGCCGCTTCCCGGCGCCCTCGGTGGCGCCCCAGCCTGAGCGAGACGGTTGTTTTCGCCTGCGCTAGATTACCCAACGCTCTGCTTGTCATCGCCGGCGTGATTTGAGATCATTGGCGCTGATGGAAGCTGCGGTCGTCTCCGAGAAGAAGCCCAAGCTACTCGATCGAGTACGCAGCGACCTGCGCGTAAAGCGCTACAGCATCCGCACCGAAAACGCTTACATCGACTGGATCCGGCGCTTCATTCTTTTTCATGGCAAACGCCATCCCGACGAAATGGGTGAGCAGGAAATCAGCGCCTTTCTCACGCATCTTGCAGTAGACCGACATGTCGCCGCTTCTACGCAGAACCAGGCGTTCTGCGCACTGCTTTTCCTCTATCAGCAAGTATTACAGCGAAAACTCGATTTCATTGATGATGTAGCGCGGGTCAAACGTCCGGCCAAGGTTCCTGTCGTTTTTACGCGGGAGGAAGCCCGGGCCGTTCTGGATCATCTCGCGGGCGAATACCGATTGATGAGCGAGCTGCTTTACGGAAGCGGCCTGCGCTTGATGGAATGCGTCCGCCTGCGAGTGAAGGATATTGATTTCGGATACTGCCACATCATCGTTCGGGACGGCAAAGGCCTGCGTGAACGCGTCACGCTTCTGCCCGAACGCTTGCGCCGTCCGCTTGAGCTACATCTTGAACGAGTCAAAGAGCTTCACCTCCGCGATGTCGCGAAAGGCGGCGGTCGTGCTTACCTTCCCTTTGCTTTGCGAAGCAAATATCCGAGCGCCGCGCGTTCATGGGCATGGCAGTATGTCTTCCCAGCGGCGAAGCTTTCAACCGACCCTCGCTCAAACGAGATCCGGCGTCATCATATCGGCGAGAAAATCTTCAGAACGCCTTGAAACTGGCGATGCGGCGCGCCGGCGTTGCAAAGGCGGCGAGTTGTCACACGTTCCGGCACAGCTTCGCCACACATTTGCTGGAAAACGGCTACGACATCCGTACTGTGCAGGAACTCCTCGGGCACAAGGACGTTTCTACGACGATGATTTACACTCACGTGTTGAACAAACCGGGGTTGGCCATCCGCAGCCCCCTGGACGAGGAACCGCCGAGCCGCCGAAATGGTCCCATTTCCCAGTTAGACGAAGCTTTTTCGTCTAATTCTCGTTAGATGATTGTGCAGCTTGCCAGCTTTTTTAATCTTGTCGGCCCTGATTTCATCGTTATCGCGATCATTCTCTGCGTACTATTCGGGATACCGGCATTGATCGCACTCCCCATCGTTTTCATCGTCAACCGCCGCAGCAAGAAACCGCCCCTGCTGCCCGTGGAAGTACAGTCGCCAAAAAAGTAAAACTTCTGGCCCAACGTCCTCGATGTTGTCACGTCTATCATCTAACAAATCGCTGGAGCCAACCGCTGGCCGTTGTGAAGGCCACATTTAATTTTATGAAACAGTTTTCCATGTTTACCACGCTCGCCCCCGCCAGCGGTGGCTCAGGTAACATGATAGAGGAAGGATCCCGAGCGAAGTTTGGGTGCAAAACTAAACCCAAACAAGAAAGGAACCCTTCGGATGCAATACGTTGGCATAGATTATCACAAGCGCTACAGTGTGCTTTGTGCGACCGATGAGCGGGGCCAGGAGCTCAAGCGACGCCGGATCAACGGCAACTCGGCTTCTGGTTTCGCTCAATTTTTTTCCGAGTTAGGCAAGGAGAGCAAAGTGGTGATGGAGGCCTGCTGGAATTGGGGCTGGCTCTACGATCTGGTGGCCAAGATCGAACAGGTGGAGGAAGTAGTGCTGGCGCATCCGTACAAAACCCGGTTGATCGCCGAAGCCCAGATCAAGACCGACCGGCTTGATGCGCAGATGCTGGCTAAGCTTTTGCGTGGCGATCTGATCGCGCAGAGTCACGCGCCCAGCGCTGCCACCCGCGCGCGTAAACACCTCCTGCGCCAGCGGCTCTTTTGGGTGCGGCTGCGCACGATGTTGCGCAATCGCATTCACGCCGTGTTGGATCGGCAGCACGAGCTGCAGCGGCCGCAACTGAAAAACTTCTTTAGCCGGCGCGGACAGACTTGGCTCGAAGAGGTGCGCTTACCCTGTGCAGAGGACCAGCCGTTACTGAAGCAAAATCTGGAGGTGGCAGAGTTGCTCGAACAAAAGATTAAACAACTCGATCGGACGATTGGCCAAAGTCAGAGCGAAGAGGAAAAACTCTTGGAGAGCATCCCTGGGATTGGGCCGCTTTTTAGCAGTGTGATTGCCACAGAGATCGATGGCAT
>Ga0137378_10002532_pt1 | contig 15706 bp, 10 predicted proteins | sample SagtaG_21_FD_104813 | JGI IMG/M metagenome (GOLD analysis project Ga0137378, IMG submission 104813) | Vadose zone soil microbial communities from Sagehorn Ranch, Mendocino, California, USA - Sage2_L_60_16 metaG | ecosystem: Environmental > Terrestrial > Soil > Vadose zone | place: USA... | reverse complement strand
GAGAATGCATGCTCCGGCTTCTCTGGCGGCCTCAACGTCGGAGGGTGTGTCCCCGATGAAGCAAGTGTGTGCTTGCGGGCCGAGTTGGCGGCTCACGCGTTCGAGAGCATTCCTAAAAATTCCGGGGCGGCTTTCGCAGCGATCACTGAAGCATCCGAAAGTAAAGAATTCGCCCAGACCGGCAGCCTCGATCTTGTGCCAACCCACAGTTTCAAGATTTCCGGAAGCTATGCCGATCAACCGCCCGCTCTCTCGAATGGAGGTCAGAAGTTGCGTGATAGCTGGACAAATCTCCGGCACGATCTGGCGGGAATTGCTCTCGACCTCGCGGCAAACCACAGCCAGTGCCTGGCGAAGCCTCGATTCGAACGTACCGTCGTCGATGTCTTCTCGTGCCAGCGCGGCGCGCAAGATCGAAAGGTCCGTTTTCCCGTGGTACTGAATGCCTTCGATCGTAGTGTCCACGCCGTAAGCTTCGAACATGGCCTGATGCAGTGCGTTCCAGTGCACCAGGTCTCGGGTGACAAGCAGGGTGCCGTCAATGTCAAAAATGTAGGCATCGGCTTCGGGCAGGAGAACGTTCTTCGGTGACGAAATCGCAGACTGGGACAGCATGGACCTTGACTTGAGTTTCAGCTTAGCTCACCATGATTCGCTGAATCGAGAGCGCCTTCCCACTGGTATCGTCGCCTTCGACGACCACCGCACAGAGACGTGTGTCGCCGGTTGCTGGTTCAAAGCGAACTGGCATGTTGTTCAGGAAGCGCCCGACCACAAGTTCTTTTTTTACGCCAATTACGCCGTCATACGGGCCGGTCATGCCCACGTCGGTAATGTAGGCGGTGCCTCCAGGAAGCACGCGCTCGTCAGCGGTAGGCACGTGAGTATGAGTTCCGACTACGGCGGTCACTCGCCCGTCCAAATACCACCCTAAGGCGATTTTCTCGGAAGTGGCCTCGGCATGAACATCCACGAAAGTGATCTTGGCCTTGATCTGATTCAATAAACGGTCGGCGGTGCGGAAGGGATCGTCATTCGACGCCATGAAAATGCGGCCCTGAAGATTGATCACCGCATAGGCTACCCCGTTTTTGCGTCCCTCGTAGACACCTCTGCCGGGCAGATCGACCGCATAATTTGCTGGCCGCAACACTCTTCGCGCTGGGCCGTGCGCGTCTCCGTCCACCGACTGGAAGTAATCCACAATCTCGCGTTTGTCCCACACGTGATTACCAGTCGTGAGCACGTCAATGCCGAGATCGAACAAATCTTCGGCCAGAGCTGGTGTGATGCCGAAACCCGCCGCCGCGTTTTCGCCATTAGCAAGCACCAGATCAATAGAGTGCTCGCGCACCAAGCCTTTTAGTCGTTCCCGGACGATGCTGCGTCCTGGGCGTCCAAAAATGTCGCCAATAAAGAGAATGCGCACCTAGTTTCGATGATAACACGCAGAAAATGTAGGGGCGGACGCTCCTTCCGACTGCGCTCAAGACAGGCTCTCGTCCGCCCACTCTCGCCCCCTCACACTTGAAAAAGACGACAGTGTTCGGGCTTTACCGGCGCGAGCTGTCGAGTTCCGCTGTCTTCAGGAAGTCGTAGTTGCCGGAAGGATTGAGTTGCACGTTTTTCACGCGCTTCGAACAGACGATTACGTTGTCGAAATACCAGAGATTGATATACGGCAAATCTTCAGCAAGAATGCGCTGCAGTTCCGCATAGTCCCGCTTGCGATTGGTTAGGTTCACCTCCGCCCGCGTCCTGTCGATCAACTCATCAACTCGAGGATTGCGATAGAACTGGCGGTTAGCGCCGTTGGGAATGATGCGCGCAGAGTGAAAGGCGTATTCAAAGATGTCAGGGTCTTCGTTGGCTCCGACCCATCGCAGGGAATACACCTGAAATTCCCCGTGGGTCACGTCAGAGAAGAAAGTTGCAGCTTCAAAGCTGCGAATGTCGAGCGCAATCCCCGCTTCTCGAAGCTGCTGCTGAAAGACAGCCGCCATGGCGCGGGAGCTTTCTTCGGTGGAGGTCTTCATAGTTAAGTGAAATCGCACGCCGTTAGTGGCCGGATATCCAGCTGCATCGAGCAACTGGCGGGCCTTAGCGGGATCGAAGCCATATTGCTGGACGTTGGCATCATACGCCCAGCTTTCAGGGGGCAGAACGCTTGAGGCCAGGCGCGCGGAATCGCGCCACAGGTAATGGATCAGAAGTTGGCGGTCGATTGCATGGGCGATCGCCTGACGCACGCGGACATCTTTCAGGATCGGGTCTCGCAAGTTGAAAGCCATGTACCCCAGCCGAGTTCCCGGGCCCCGCAGGACGTCCAGAGCTGATTCCTTTTGCAATGTCAACTCCGTGTCCGGGGTGAGCGCGTTCGCCTCGATGTCTGCACTGCCTTTGCGCAACTCGAGCGCCCGGGTTGTGGGATCGGGAATTACAGCGAAGCGCACGCGCACAAGCTTAGCCTTAGCGCCCCAATAACTATCGTTTCGCTCAATCACGACTTCTTGGTCCTGTTCGGCGTTGAGGAAGCGGAATGGTCCCGAGCCGATGGGATTGCGTCCGATTTCGTCTCCGCTACCGTAAGGGACAATGCCCATGCCAGGGCTGGCGACATTCCAGAGCAGCGCAGCCCAGGGTTCCTTGAGATGAAAAACCACAGTGCTCGCATCCGGCGCGTCGATGCGGTCCACAAAGCGGTAGGCCGCGGACTTGGTGCTGCGGATTTTTCCTTGCAGCAGGGAATCGAAGCTCCACTTCACATCGCGCGAAGTAAGTGCCCGTCCATCGCAGAAGGTCACCCCTCCGCGCAGATGAAAAATGTAAGTCTTGGGATCAGGAATCTCCCACCGCTGCGCGAGACTGGGTGTGACACTCAGGTGCTCATCGCGTGTAACGAGGTTATCAAAGAGAAGACCATCAATTCGTTCCGACCAGGCGTCGATGCCGATGCGAGGATCAAGGTTGGTGGGGCTTGATTCAATGATCATGACCAGCGTGTCGGGATCAGGCCGGCGGGAGCAGGAGAGCAGATAGAAGCAGGACGCGAGAGCAGTGAATTGCAGAAACACTCTCAGTCCAATGCGATCCGAGTAGCAGCTTTTGCGCCGGCAACCTGATGGCCGACGCCTGATTGCTGATGGCTGAAGCCTTATCCGCATTCCGCCGCCATTTCGTACATTTTGTTCACGGTATTCCAATTCCGCATGGTGGCCGAAACCGTCAACACCCGATCCATCGGGTGTTTCCACAAGCTGCTTCCCGATACCCCATTAGGAAAATAGAAATAAATTTCTTTGCCGGAACAGCGCACCCGGTCGGGCGGCAGCGTGAACGATTCTAATTTCTTGATCGCCGCAGCCGGAGGAGTTTCCGAGAGGAAAACAACATGAAGTTTGGAGGGATCGACACCCTTTTCCTTCAAAAGCGGATTGCGTCGAATGATCTTAGTCATCTCATCTCTGGTCCGCGAAATGACGTCGGCGGAAAAACCGAAATCGCTCAGAATCCGCGCCTCGATCTTCTTAGACAAGGCTGCTGGCGAAACCTTCTCCGCCTCAAATACCAGGTTCCCGCTTTGAATAAAAGTCTTGACCTGCTTCAATCCCAGAGCCTCGCACGAGGCCCGCAGCTTTTCCATCTTCATCCGCTTGTGCGGGCCAACATTAATTCCGCGCAGCATCGCAATATAGACGGGCGTGATGAAACTCCGGCTCTGAGTGGTCTAGCTGTTCGCTCTTAGCTTCTAGCTCTTAGCTAAACCGCTTTGGATACACGCTAAAGGCTAAAGCTAAGAGCTTCTTTACGGATAACAAATCTTCCCCAGCACCGCCGGCCGTTTCGCGCCGGTTGCTGAAGGCACATTCGATGGCCGCCGATGCCAGGTTTCAAATGCAAGCACCGCGAAAGCAAATGCTTCTTTGGCTTCTGAGGGAATTCCGAATTCATCCGACGAGCGCAGGTGCAGTCCCAAGTGGCGGAGTTCGTCGGCAAGCCATGCCATCAGAGTGGGATTCCTGGTGCCACCGCCCGAAGCGACGACTTCGGAGAAGCTGGCCTTCGGCACGACGAACCTATGTATGGCGTCGCGGATCGAGCGCGCAGTGAAAGCGGTTACAGTCGCGATCACATCGCGTTTATCCACCTTGGCGGCCCCACCGCTGCGCTCGGGCTGCGTAGGGGCGGACGCCCTCGTCCGCCCACCCCGGACGAGGGCGTCCGGGGCTACATGGCAAGCTTGCAGAAACTGGCGCGCGAACTCCCTACCAAATTCCTCACGCCCGGCAGTTTTCGGAGGCTTCTGCCGAAAAAAACTCTCACGAGGGAACCGTGCCAGGACATGTTCAAGCACCCTACCAGCAGCGGCAATCTTGCCGTCCCGGTCGCAGCTCCGGCCGAACAACTGTTCCGCCAGCGCATCGATGACCATATTTCCCGGTCCGATGTCGAAGGCGATTACTTGATCGAGCGAAGCCTTCGCGGGAAGCGCGGTCAGGTTGGCGATGCCGCCGATGTTTAAGGCGATCCGCCCAATGCTCGGATCACGGTAAAGAAGATAATCGAGGTACGGAACCAACGGAGCCCCTTTGCCGCCGGCAGCTATGTCCGCCGGACGGAAGTCGGAGACCACCGGAACGCCGACGCGGAATGCGATAAGCGATGCTTCCCCCGTCTGCCAGGTCACGGCGAGCCGCTTCCCAAGAAACAGCGCCGGTGTTCCTTGGTGATAGAGGGTCTGGCCGTGGCAGCCGATAAGTTCTGCTTTCAATCGCAGTTTCTTTTGCGCCGACAATACCGCCTGGGCGTACAACTCGCCGAGCAGAAAATTCAAGCGCGCCAGATCGGCAACGGAGGCGCGCTGTGAGTTCATCGAGGCCAGAATTAGCCGCCGGACGTTCGCAGGATAGGAAAACTCTGCATGCCCTAGGAGTCTCAGGTCTGTGTGGAGCGGACCTGCCCTGAGCGAAGTCGAATGGGGCCCTTGCCCGCCAACCCCAAAACGACCCCCGGTTGATGGTCCGCGCTCACTGATGCGCACAAATGCGACGTTGATGCCATCCGCCGAGGTGCCACTCATCACGCCAGCCACAATCATCCATTCGCTCCGGCGCCGGCTGCGGACGCGAGCTTTTGCAGGCGAATCTGCTCGCTGAACTCCCAGAGCTGGCGAGAGAGGCGCTCAAAGTTTTCTTGTTTCGGAGAAGAAGTCGGCCGCAGTAGCCTGGCGGATTTTCGCTTGAAACTGGCAACGCGTTTCGCAGATTCGAGCACGCGGCGGCGAAACTTCGGGTCACGCTCCGCTTCCCCCACCATCGTCTCAAAGGCTCGCTGAATATTGTCTTCTTCGTGGCAGATGAGGCACAGGTCTCCGCCAGCGCGAACGAATTCCACGGCGGCACGGTCAATCGGCGCAGCTTTGAGCACACCACCCATTTCGAGATCGTCGGACGCAATCAAGCCACTGTAGCCGATGCGGAGGCGGAGAATGTCAGTAATCCATTTCTTCGAGAGTGACGCGGGCTGATTATCCCGGGTGACCGACGGATAAGTGGCATGGTTGACGAGCACCATCGGAAGTTCGCGCTTCATCAGCCGATACGGAATCAGGTCTTCTTCCCAAAGTTTCTTTAACGACTTTTCAATCACCGGCAAATCGTGATGCGAATCCAGATTGCCCTCGCCGAGTCCGGGGAAGTGTTTTCCCGCCCCGATTACACCCGCAGAACGCAGTCCAGCCAGGAACTCGCGCGTATAGCCGACTACGGCTTTGGGGTCGGTCGAAAAAGCCCGCGAACTCATCACACTGCGCGAGGATTCGAAGGCCAGGTCGAGAACTGGGGCGAAATCCACATTGAATCCAAGGGCGTGGCAAGTCCTTCCGATCAGCGCGCCGTGCTGACGAAATAGTTTTGGAGTCCCGCTGGCGAAAACGTCTGCCGCTGAGGGCGTGGGGCCGGTCAGGTTGCGAAAGCGGTCGACGCGCCCTCCTTCGAGGTCCACGCAGGTAAAGAGCGGCTCGCGAACAGAAGCCCGGCAGTCCTTCAGAAGCCTGTGGGTCTGCTGCCCGTTGACGATGTTGCGGGCGAAAAGAATCACGCCCGCAGGCTGGATGCGCGTGAGCAGGGAAGCAATCTGCGGCGACATCGCCGTGCCGTCGAAGCCGATGATCAGAAGCTGGCCGATTTCACTGGTGATTCCTGATTGTTGGTTGCAGGCCATCGCGGGCTGAATTGCTTATTCTACTTGCTTCTTCAACTGGGCAAGCAAGTTCAGCGCCTCAAGCGGAGTCAGCCGGTCGAGATCCACCTCGCGCAGGCGCTCTAGTACCGGCTGAGACAAAGGGGTGAAGATGGTAAGCTGTGCGGTTCTAGGTGCTGGCGAATCGCTGCTGGCCAACTGTGCGCTCAATTGCGTCTCCGCGCTCTCATGTTCGGCCAGCACTTCGCGTGCCCGGCGTACGACCTCATCCGGCAGCCCAGCGAGCTTGGCGACTTCGATCCCATAACTGCGGTCGGCGGCACCCGGTTCTATCTTTCTTAAAAAAACAATCCCAGCCCCAGTTTCCTTCACCGACACATGATAGTTCTTGACCCCCGAGAGCTGCTCGGCCAGTTCGGTCAACTCGAAATAGTGGGTGGCGAATAGGGTTTTGGCGCGGGTACGGGCGTGCAGGTACTCGATGGCCGACCAGGCAATGGCCAGGCCATCATAGGTCGAGGTGCCGCGGCCCACTTCGTCCAGGAGGATTAGAGATTTTGGGGTAGCGGTATGAAGGATGGCCGCGGTCTCGGTCATCTCAACCATGAACGTCGACCGCCCGCGCGCCAGGTTATCGCTCGCCCCAATGCGGGTGAAAACGCGGTCCACGATCCCCAATCGGGCTTTGGTGGCCGGAACGAAAGACCCCATCTGCGCCAGAATGACGATCAAGGCCGCCTGCCGAAGATAAGTGGACTTGCCGCCCATGTTGGGCCCGGTCAGAACCAGGATAGTGTGCGTCGTCGAGTTCAGATAGAGATCATTGGGCACGAATCGCTCGGAGGAAGAAAATTCCTGCTGTTCGATGACCGGATGGCGGCCTTGGACAATTTCGATGTCGGAGTTATCGTCAAACTGAGGCCGGCAGTAATTTCGAATGCTGGCGAGGTGCGCAAATGCCGCCAGCACGTCCACTTCAGCCAACCCCAGCGCCGTCTGCCGGATACGGCGGGCTTCTCCGGCGATGGCCGCGCGCAGCTCGGCAAAGATCCGGCGCTCGATTTCAACGATCTTTTCCTGCGCGTCCAGAATGTTCGATTCGTATTGCTTCAGCTCAGGCGTGGTGAAGCGCTCGGCATTGACCAGGGTCTGGCGGCGCTCGTAATCGGCCGGCGCCAGGTGCTGATTGGCCTTTGAGATTTCCAGGTAATAGCCAAACACGGAGTTAAACCGGATTTTGAGCGACGTGATTCCGGTGCGCTCCCGCTCGCGTTGTTCCATCTGCGCCAGGAACTGTTTGCCATTGCGGCTGAGCTCGCGGAGCTCATCGAGCTCACGATCAGCGCCGGGCCGGATCACGCCGCCATCGCTCAATGAAATCGGCGGTTGGGGAATGATGGCGCTTTCGATTCGCTCACGAACATCCGCAAGCTCATCGATTCCGGCGTGAAGTAACGCGAGCCGGGCGGACCCCAGCCGCGCCAGCGCAGCTCGGACCGCAGGAATTCTGCCAAGCGATGCCGCGAGCGCAAGCAGGTCGCGAGGATTGGCGGTTTCAAGCGTGACCCGGCTGAGCAGGCGTTCCAGATCCAGAACTCCTTCGAGAGCTCGCCGCAATTCCTCGCGCGCGATGGTTTGCTTTGTCTGCTCTTCCACCGCATCCAGTCGGGCTTGGATTTCGCTCGCGTCTGAAGCCGGCCGCAGCATCCAGGCCCGCAGCAGACGCTTGCCCATGGGCGTGACCGTCGAGTCAATCGAACGAAACAGGGTCAAGCCAGCGTCGGTCCCGGCAAATAGCGGCTCGATCAATTCAAGATTACGTACGGTGACTGCATCAAGGACCAGGCAATTCTGCTTCTCGTAGAAGCCGATGCGGTCCACGTGATCAAGCGAGCCGCGCTGGGTCGAGCGCACGTAGTAAAGAATGGCCCCGGCCGCTGTTGCTGCCGCCGGTTTTCCGGCGAGGCCGAAGCCTTCAAGCGACAAAACTCCGAAGTGATTTTCAAGCAGCGGGATGGCATGGTCAGGGGAAAAGATCCAGTCTTCCAGCGGCGTCGCCGCCCAGGGGGATTCCGTCCCAGACCGGGTGGGGACAGGCGAGCCTACCTTGGGTGCCTGGACGGGCGAGACGCCCGCGCCTCCATTGGCCGGTTTCTCGAACAGCGGCGCAGACGAAGCATAGAGCAACTCCTTCGGACACAGTTGCTGCAATTCATCCTGAATACGCCGTTCAGCGCCTTCGCCGGAGAACTCGGTTGCCCGGAATTCGCCGGTTGAAAGATCTAGGGCGGCAAACCCAGCGCGGTCTCCGGAAGAAACCACCGCCGCCAGAAAATTGTTTTCTTCCGAACTCAGCGACGAATCGGCTGCCGTCCCCGGCGTGACCACGCGCGTCACCCCTCGCCGCACCAGTTTCTTTGCCAATCGCGGGTCTTCTACCTGGTCGCAGATGGCGACTTTGTAGCCTTTGCGGATCAGCTTTGAGATATACCCTTCTGCGGCATGGAAGGGAACGCCGCACATGGGCACGGCAATACCTTTTTCTTTGTTGCGCGAGGTCAGAGTGATCTGCAGTTCTTTCGCCGCCAAAACTGCGTCATCAAAAAACATCTCGTAGAAATCACCCAGCCGGAAAAACAGCAGCGCCGAGGGATGATCTTTCTTGATGGCGGAATATTGCCGCATCAGCGGGGTAGAGGCTTCGGTCATGAAATCAGTGATCAGTGGTTAGTGGTCAGTTGTCAGTTGCCGATATTCAGCTTCTAGCTTCTAGCGATCCCGTTCGCGTTAGAGAACGCTAGTAGCTAATAGCTAGAAGCTAGGGGCTGCATTTGCGCGGATTATAGCAATCTCCCTCCTGTTACTATCCGTGGAAAACTGGTCCCTACGTCCCGACGTGCGATAATTTCTTGCTCAAATGGAACTACGTAAAGATCCTCTCACCCGCTCCTGGGTCATCACCGGCGATGACTTACCAGAAACTACGCCCCGTCCGGTCGCTCAATGCCGCCTGTGCCCGGGATCGCAGGATAAGCTTCAGCAGATCTCCAGCCGCACAGCCATTCAGGGAGGCCCATGGTCGGCGCGTGCCGTAGTCCATCCCAGCGCCGTTTACCATATCGAAGGTACGCTCGACCGGCGAGGCGAAGGCCTCTACGACCGCATGCCGACGGTAGGCGCGCACGAAATTCTGGTCGAGAATCCCAAGCATGACCGTCACCTGTGGACGGCGGACGACGCCGAGATCGAGCAGTTTCTGCTGCTCGCTGCCCAGCGCATTCAGGACCTGAAGGGCGATGCGCGTTTCCGCTACGTCAGCGTGTTCAAGAACTACGGCATCGGAGGGGGCCAGGAATTCGAGCATCCCAACTCGGAGTTGACCGCGACCACCTTCATTCCCCGGCGGGTGCTGTATGAATTGCGCGCCGGCCTCGATTACTTCAAGCAAAAAGAGCGCTGTGTGTTTTGCGACATCCTGGCGCAGGAGATGAACCAGGGGCAGCGTATCGTGGAAGTCCGCGGAGACTTTGTTGCCCTTTGCCCCTATGCCACTCGTGTGCCTTATGAGATCTGGATCGTGCCCCGCACCCACGACTCTAGCTTTGAACGCTTTGCCCTATCGCATCCCGGAAGCATGCGCGACTTGGGGGGCTTGCTGAAGCGTAGCCTGCAGCGCATTCGGACGATCACAGAATCATTTCATCTGGTGGTGCACACTTCGCCGAATAGATTTCACGCCTCCGCCAGCCTCGGCTACTGGAAGACTTTGGACGACGACTACCACTGGCACATTGAGATTCTTCCGATTCTGTCTGCCAAGGCCAAGTCGTACACATTTAAAGAGGTCTACTACTCGCCGGTTTCGCCCGAGAGTGCCGCCAAGCGCCTAAGGGAAGCACAGGTGGAGATATAGCAGCCAGTGCCCAAGCCCAATGCCCAAGCAACCAGAGAGCTGACCTCGGCAACGGTTCACCCAATAGCGGATTTACCGAAGTCAGGAAACACAGTTGTGCCGCGATCCATGGTCACAGTCATATTGTTTGGGCTTCTGTCGAGCGGTGGGCTTTTGAATGCGAGTAGACAATCTCCTACGTTTTACCGCGATGTGCTCCCCATTCTTCAGCAGCACTGCCAAGTTTGCCACCGCCCGGGTGAAATTGCGCCGTTTCCCTTAGTCACTTATCAGCAGACGCGTGGGTGGGCGCGGGCGATGCAGGCGGCGGCCGAGAACCGGAAGATGCCGCCATGGTTCGCCGATCCCTGCTGCGGGCATTTCTCAAACGATCCATCACTTGCCCCACAGCAGATTGCGACGATTGCAAGCTGGGCGGATGCCGGTACGCCGGCAGGCGATCCCCGCGAATCGCCCCCGGTGCCGCATTGGGCCGCAGGTTGGAACATTGCCCAGCCCGACCTGGTGCTCCGGATGCCGGTGGCGGTGAAGATTCCGCCCACTGGTGATGTTGAATATACCTATGAGATTGTGCCCACTCACTTCACAGAAGGGAAGTGGGTGCAAATGTCAGAGTTGCGTCCATCAGCCCGCGACCATGTGCATCACGCGGTCGTGTACATCCGCTCTCCTGATTCGGCATGGCTGCGCAGAGCGCCGGTGGGCGTACCTTTTACAGCTGCAACTCTGCACGACCCTCACCTGATGCACGATGCGCACTTCACCACCAGCGACCTTCTGCTGGTTTATGCTCCGGGGAGTTCTCCGGAGGAATGGCCGGAGGGCTTGGCGAAATATATTCCCGCGCACTCCGACCTGATCTTCCAGATGCACTACACCACCAACGGCCATGCGGCAAGGGACCAGACCAGCCTGGGAGTGGTCTTCGCCAAAGAGAAACCGGAGAAACGAGCGCTAACGCTGCAACTGGCTAATGAACACGATCCCATTCCAATTCCTCCCAACACGGACAATTACCGAGTCGAGGTGCATGGCACCCTGCCGAACAATGCGTTGCTGCTGGGGTTTTTCCCACATATGCATGTACGCGGCAAGCGCTTCGAGTACAACATTGTCCATGATGACGGCAGCCGCGAGACCCTGTTGCGAGTGAATTATGATTTCTACTGGCAGCTAAGCTACCGGCTGGCGGAGCCACGTCTGCTGCGCGCGGGCACCAAGCTCGAGGCGATTGCCTGGTATGACAATTCCAGAAACAATCCTCATAACCCAGACCCCGATCACCCGGTCGAGTGGGGAGATCAGACCTATAACGAAATGATGGTGGGGTTCTTCGACGTTGCGGTGCCTGCGGCGATGGACAAAGAACAATTCTTCGTTCGCAGCGGGAGAACGCCGGTGAGGTGAGCAAAACGTCGTTCGGGCCCTACTCCTGCCCTGCCTCGATCTGTCATCCCGAGCGCAGTCGAAGGACCTGGTGTTTGTGGGAACCGGCACGGACTGATTCATGACTGCAAACGAACTCGCCTCTTCATTCAAGTTCCCCCGCCCAGCTTCTCCAAGAACAAGCAGATGGATTCAATCCCGCGATGAAAATTGGGGATGTGAAACTTCTCATTTGGGGCGTGCAGATTGTCGTCAGGCAAACCGAATCCCATCATCACCGACGGAATCTTCAGCACGTCCTGAAAGTCGGTCACGATCGGGATTGAGCCCCCGGAGCGGATAAAGACTGTGTCTTTCTTGAAGACGTCATGCAGGGCTTCGGTCGCGGCCTTGATGTATTTATTGTCGGTGCCCACCACGCATGCCGGACCTTTGCTCCAAACTCTAATATTGGTTTCGATTCCCTTGGGCGTGAGCTTCTTCACGTACGCCCTGTAGCGCTTCAGAATGTCGTCGGGATCCTGATTGGGCACCAGACGCATGGAAACTTTTGCCTGCGCTCGGGCCGGGATCACAGTTTTAGCCCCCGGCGCGGTGAAACCTCCAGGCATGCCGTGCACTTCGAGCGTGGGCCGCGCCCAAGTGCGGTAGAGCACGGAAAATCCCGGCTCGCCGGTGAGGGTCTTTGACCCAACTTCGGTCTTTCGATAGTGCTCTTCATTGAAGGGCAGGCGTTTCCATGCCTTGAGTTCGGCTGCACTCGGGGCCTTGACGTTCTTGTAAAAACCGGGAATGAGGACGCGGCCTTTGGCATCTTTCAGTTTGCTGATGATTTCGATCAAGGCAAAAAAAGGATTCGGCGCCGCGCCTCCATACATGCCGGAGTGCAAATCGGTCTTCGGCCCGGTGGCCTGAATCTCGGTGTAAACCAGTCCGCGAAGACCTACGCACAACGTTGGAAGATCGGGTGCAAACAATTCTGTATCGCAGACCAGGGCGAAATCCGCTTTCAGCTTTGGCTTCTGTTTGCGGACATATTCGGCGATCGATTCTCCCCCGACCTCCTCTTCGCCTTCGATGATGAACTTCACATTGATCGGCAGCTTTCCACTATGCCCCTTCATCAGCGCCTCGATCGCTTTTACTTCCATCCAGAGCTGGCCCTTGTCGTCTACCGCACCGCGCGCGTAGACGTTGTTGTTACGCTCAGCTGGTTCGAAGGGAGGCGAAATCCACTCATTCAGCGGATCAGGCGGCTGCACGTCATAGTGCGCGTAGCAAAGCACCGTCGGCTTGCCCGCAGCATGCAACCAGTCGGCATAAATCAACGGGTGGCCCTGAGTTGGGATCACCTCGACGTTTTCCATTCCAATGCGCCGCAGTTCGCCCGCCACATAGTTCGCCGCTCGCAGCACGTCGGATTTGTGCTCGGGAAGCGTGCTGATGCTGGGAATGCGCAAGAGATCCTTCAGTTCATTCAGGAAGCGTTGCTGATTGTCGCGCGCGTAATCAACTGCGGGGGAAGCCATGGCGGGTCCTCTCTGGTAATTGCTTCAATCGCTGGGATTGCGACCGGAAAACGTTTCAGTATAGCTGAAGCGGATAGTCGTGAGAGGCCCGGGAGAGAGCGGCAGTTCTATGGTCTCAGAACTGTGGTCTCAGAACTTTCTTGAGTGCTCGGCTGCCCAGCGCTCCACAACGACTTTCTTTTCGGTATAGAACTCGACTGCATCGCGGCCCTGACCGTGCTGCACGCCGAAGAAGCTGTCTTTCCAGCCGCTGAAGGGGAAATAGGCCATGGGAGCGGCAACACCGATGTTGATGCCGATATTTCCTGCCGGCGCTTCGTATCTGAATCTGCGAGCCGCGGCACCACTGGAGGTAAACAATGAGGCCTGGTTTCCGTAGACGCTGCGTTCGAGAAACGCGAGCGCCTCGCCGAGATTGCTGGCGTGGACCAAGCTCAACACCGGCCCAAAGATCTCCGTATCAGCAAGATCGCTTCCGGGCGGAAGGGCATCGAGGACAGTCGGCCTTATAAAGTTTCCCTCAGCGCATCCGGGAATCTTCGCGCCTCGGCCGTCCAGCAGCACTTTCGCGCCCTGCTTCTCGCTCTGCCCAACCAGCGACTCAACTCGAGTCTTGCTTTGCGGTGTAATCACCGGTCCCATCTGTACGCCTTCATCAAGCCCGTTACCCACCCGCAACGACGCGGCTGCTTCGGTGATCGAATCGCGAAATGTCTTCTGCGCAACGCCGACTGTCACCGCCACCGACACCGCCAGGCAGCGTTGCCCTGCACATCCAAAGGCGCTGTCGCTGATGATCTGGGTTGCCATCCTCATGTCAGCGTCGGGAAGCACAATCACGTGGTTCTTTGCGCCGCCCTGGCATTGGGCGCGCTTTCCGTTCGCTCCGGCGCGCGCGTAAATGTATTTCGCCACCGGGGTCGAGCCCACGAAACTGATGGCCCTCACCTGAGGGTGATCGAGGAGAGCGTCCACCACAGCTCTTCCGCCGTTCACGAGGTTAACAACGCCTTTCGGTAATCCCGTCTGCTCCAGCAACTCGAAAGCGCGGTGCATAGTGAGCGGTACTCGCTCGGAAGGCTTCAAGATGAAGGTGTTCCCGCAAGCAATTGCATAAGGCAGAAACCAGAACGGAATCATCCCTGGAAAGTTGAAAGGCGTGATTGCCGCAACCACTCCCAGCGGCTGGCGAATCATGGTCTCATCGATGCCGCGGGCCACATCTTCCAGGTTGTACCCCTGCATCATCATCGGAATGCCGCAGGCGACTTCGACATTTTCAATCGCGCGCCGCAACTCACCCTTGGCTTCAGCGAAAGTCTTGCCGTTTTCCATGGTGATGATGCGCGCCAGTTCGTCCTGATGATCTTCAAGAAGCTGCTTGAGTTTGAACAGCGGCTGGATGCGGTCTTCAGGCGGTGTGCGCCGCCACCCTGGATACGCGGATGCCGCGGCTGCAACCGCGTTCTTGACCTCGGCGCTATCACACAGGGGGACTCTCGCAAGCACCTCGCCGGTAGCGGGATTAGTAACGTCCTGCCAGTCGCTGGCTGCGGAGTCCTGCCATACCCCGTCAATGAAATTACGGACCTTGGTAATCGGCGGTGCTGCGATGGTCGTCATCCGTACTCAATACCTTCCCAGTGGCTAAAGAATTAGAGAGGTAAAGCTCTAATAATATCGGTTTTCACTTGGTGACTGCCTCGGCCAACGTCGTCCGCGCAGCGCAGACCGATGCCAGCGCGTTCTCAAGGACGTCAAGGCCTTCTTCCATCTGTTCTTCGGGTATGACCAGAGGAACCAGCAACCGAATCACGTTGCTGTAGGTACCTGCCGTGATGGTGATCAGTCCATGCTCATAGCAATATTGCGTGATTTGCCTGGTCTCTTCGGGGGCCGGCTCACGCGTTTCGCGAGATTTCACCAGTTCAATGGCTTGCATGGCTCCAAGTCCGCGAACATCGCCGATAATGTCGAAACGAGTTTTCCACTCTTGCGCCCGTTTGTGGAATTGCTCGCCCACGGAATTGGGGCGCGACAGCAGATCTCCGCGCTCGAACAGGTCCAGCACGGCATTCGCAGCCGCGCAGGAAAGTGGATTGCCGGCAAAGGTTCCTCCCAGGCCGCCAACCCCAGGAGCGTCCATGATTTCAGCCCGTCCAGTTACGGCCGCCAACGGTAGTCCTCCGCCTAGCGATTTCGCAGTCACCAGAATGTCGGGCTCAATTCCGTAGTGCTCGCACGCAAACAGTTTTCCGGTACGCCCAAACCCGCTCTGGACTTCGTCGGCGATGAACAGAATCCCGTGTTCGTGGCAAATATCCATCACGATGCGGAAAAACTCTGGCGGAGGCACGACGAAGCCTCCCTCTCCGAGAACGGGTTCGGCAATCACGGCCGCTACATCCGCGGCTGCGACCATGCGCTTGAACGTGTCTTCCAGATGCCGCGCGCAATACACATCGCACGAAGGATATTGCAGCGAATACGAGCAGCGATAACAGTATGCGTAGGGAATCCGGTAAACGTCGGACGGAAATGGAGCGAATCCTGTCTTGTATGGGTGCGTCTTGCTGGTGAGAGCCAGCGCCATCATGGTGCGCCCGTGAAATGCATCTTCGAATGCAATCACGCCGGAGCGCCCTGTATGTGCGCGCGCAATTTTGACCGCGTTCTC
>Ga0137378_10002530_pt1 | contig 15711 bp, 7 predicted proteins | sample SagtaG_21_FD_104813 | JGI IMG/M metagenome (GOLD analysis project Ga0137378, IMG submission 104813) | Vadose zone soil microbial communities from Sagehorn Ranch, Mendocino, California, USA - Sage2_L_60_16 metaG | ecosystem: Environmental > Terrestrial > Soil > Vadose zone | place: USA... | reverse complement strand
CGCTGTCCCCCAGCGGAAGCATGACCTGAACGCGGGTACCGACCTTCGGCGTGCTTTCGATCAGGAGCTGGCCCCCAAGTGCAGTGACGTACTGCTTGCTTTCATATACGCCGATGCCGGTGCCTGCGGCCTTGGTCGTCTCGAACGGTCTGAAAAGCCGCTCGCGAATGAACTCCTGCGTCATGCCGACGCCGGTATCGGCGATTTCGACGATCGCAAAACGGTCCTCGCGGTACAAGCGCACCGTGACGGTACCGCCGTCAGCGGTCGCGTCGATAGCGTTCTGCACCAGGTGCGCGATGACGTGTTCGAGCCGATCCTCATGTCCGAAAGCGGAGATTCCCGGAGTTACGGTGACTTCCAGGGGCGCGTGATCGTCCGATTTTTCCGCGCAGATACGCTCGACCACGGACGCAAGATCGACAGGACGCAAATTTTCCAGCGGCGTTGCGCCCGTTCGCAGCTGCAACATCAGCTTGTTCATTCTTCCGACGACGTGCTCGACGGTCGAAAGCATGTCGCGCTCGAATTCCGGGTTGCCGCGATGCCGTTCGGCGTTCTTCAGCATCAGCGAGAGTTGAGCCACGAGATTCTTCAGGTCGTGGACGACGAATGCCGACATCCGGTTGAACGCGTCGAACTTGCGGGTTTCCACGAGCGCTTCGGTGGCGCGCATCTGCTCCAGGTAGCTCGCGGCCTGTCGACTGGCGGTCTTGAGCATATCGCGCACTTCCCAATCGACCTCGACCGATGCTCTCGGAGTGTCCAGAACGACAAATCCGAGCAAGGTCGCATCAACCGCCAGCGGAATGATGAGCCACGCATGAGGCAGTGACGCCAGCCAGGCCGGGACAATCAGGCCGGAGTACTTTGCCGGGCTCGACGCGAGCTCCCTGAGATCGATCACCCAGCCCGTGCGCTCCAGGAAACCGACCAGCGAGCCTCCCTGCGGCTCGCTGGCATCGAGCGCGGGCAGGTTCCATCTCGCCACCGGCCGGAAATTCCGGCTCTCGTCCTTCAGCCATAGCATGCCGGCGGGGCTTTCGACGAGGTTCGCAAGCGCCATGACGGCCCGCTCGTGAACGCCTTGCAGCGCGCTGTCCGTGGCAAGCGTGCTGGTGAACCGCAGCCACTCCTCGCGATAGTCGTACCGATACGAAAAAAAATGCTTGCTGACGAAAACCTTGACCCTCGACCGAAAACGCCCCGACGACGCAACAAGCACGAATAAAAGGAGCGCGGCGAAGATCAATTCGATCTGAAGTGCCCGCCCCCAATCCCCGCCGACGTAGCGCACGAAATATCCCGCCGCGGCGATCGCCAGAAGAACAACGCCGGAAACGACGAGCGTCGTCGAGTGGAAGACAACGTTGCGCGACAGATGCATGTCGACGGTCCATCCGGTATTGCGCGCCGTTGCGACCGCAATGAACGGAATCACCAAGGCATTGGCAACGCCACGCGCCACCCACATGTCGACATCGAGGCGCGCAAAGAGCAATGCATCCGCATAAAGCAGCAAATCGAAGGCAAATACGCCGCCAAGCGCCACGCACAGCGGCTTGATGCTCCAGCGCGCCTGCGGCTGCGTCCAGCGAAAGAGCTGTTCGATCAGCATCAAGCCAAAGATCGACAAGCCAAGCCGTACCGCGAATTCCGCTCTCTGATCCTTAGCCAAAAGCACCTGCGCGATGGGCAATGCTTCCGACAACATCAGGCTGGAAAGCAGGACGACCGATGCGAGAATGACTCCCCAGCGCGGGATGGCTGGCCGGCCAACGCGCTGGGCGGCGGCCTGCTGCGGCCGTTTCAGCAGGCTCGCGATGAACAGCATCCATATCGCATAGCGAAGCGTGTCCCCCAGATTCGAGATCAGCCACGCGCCTCGAGACATCCATAAAGCGCTCGCCAGGCCGCCGGCGGCCCAAAGCGCGGTCGCAAGCATCGCCGCAAGGAGCAGCCGGGCGCGGACTCCCCCGCCCCATCCCAACCAGATACGGAGCGCAAACGCCAGGTACGCCACGACAGCGATGCCGTAGCTCCATGCGGCCGTGGCAGCGAGCGTTGTACCGTTCATTCGATCAAGATGCCGTTTTGCGCGCGAACAAGGATCATTCTAGCGCGGCGTAGATGCTGCAGGAAGGTTCCGCGAGAGCGCACATGCAGCGCATTCGGAGTCGGCGCACCAAATCAGGAGGGGGTGTCGATTCGATCGTCGAGCGCTGGCCGGCGCCAACATGCCGGCCGGCTGCCCAAAGCAAGCTATCGTGCACCTTCGCCGAGCATGACGACTCTCACCGTGTCGATGAGAATCAGCAAGTCGAGAAGCAGCGTGTGATTCTTCACGTAATAAAGGTCGTATTCGAGCTTCTTTACCGCTTGCTCGACCGTCGCCCCGTAAGAGTAGCGGACCTGCGCCCAGCCGGTGATTCCAGGCTTGACGCTGTGGCGCACGGCATAAAACGGAATTTGCTCGGTGAGCATGGCGACGAACTCGGGACGCTCCGGCCGCGGGCCGACAAAGCTCATCTCGCCGCGAAGCACGTTGATCAGCTGCGGCAGCTCGTCCATGCGCGTGCGCCGCATGAGTCGGCCGATCCTGGTCACTCGCGCATCATTGGCCGAGGCCCAGGATGCCTTTCCATCCTTCTCCGCGTCCGGTGCCATGCTGCGAAACTTCAACAGGACGAACTTTCTTCCTCTACAGCCAATCCGATCCTGGCGATAGACGATCGGGCCTCTACTTTCGATCGCGATCGATATTGCTATAACCGCCATGATCGGCAATGTGAAGACGAGCAGCGCGATAGCCGCCGAGAGATCGAATGATCGCTTGATCAAGCTTCGCCACCATCCCTGACGATAGCCCTGGCCGTAGATCAGCCAGCTCACCTTGAGCGATTCGATCGGCACTCTTCCGTGCACTCGCTCGAAAAACCGGGCGAGGTCGGTCACCTGCACACCGTTAAGGCGGCACTCGAGCAGCGATCGCAAGGGCAATACGCCGCCGCGCTGTTCGCGCACGGCGACGATGATTTCATGCACGCCAAGCTGCTTGACGGTCGCCTCCAGGGGACCGCTGCGCGCAATGACGCGGCGGCGCGAAACAAGCGTTTTCTGTTCCTTCTCGAGCGGATGAAATCCCACCAGTTGCAACCCCGGAGGGGCGGCGGTCGCCAGCGAAGCCTCGACGAGCTTCGCTTCCGCGCCAGTGCCGAGAACCAAGACCCGGTGCGGCAGGATCCGGGAGATCAGGGGAAGTACGAACACGTGGCGAACGAGCAGCAGTCCACCGAACGCACAAACGAATGCGATTCCCACGTATTGCTGAAACAAACCGCCGCCGGGGAGAGCGTCTGCGATGACGTACGCGAGCGGGACGCCGATCGCTGGAGCGAGACATAGCCGGAGCACATATGCCGACGACGAAAGACTCTCGTGGCGGCGATAGATGCCAAAGGCGCCGTTGAGTGTCACCATGACCAATGCGAAGACAAGCGCGGGCGCGGCGGCGTGGAGCAGCGGCTTTGCCATCCCCTCCTTGAAATGGATGACGAGCAGACCGACCGCGAAAAGCCAGGAAACCTCGATCACCAACTGCACCAGCGTCGCAGCAGTGACGTGCTGGCGGAGAAAGCTGATCATGCGATCCCCACCTGAGCAAGCCCGCGAATCCCCGCTGAATTCATGCTCTGGCGCCATCCTTGCGCCAACGGCCAATAGTACGTCCCACGGCCGCGCGGGTCCGCGGCGAATGAATACGACGTGAATGAGACGAAGCGGTTGCGCTGGCCCCCAGTGCCAGCACTAACGCGGGGAAGCATCTCCCTGCCAGGCCTTCCCTCGACCGTGACGGTCGATATACCTGGAGTGCCATCTTCCATTTCCTGCCTAGTTGTTGGTTCAGCGCTAACGCTGTTCTTGTCTCGGCAAACCTCGATCGCGGCGCGCTTCTGACGCCGCGATCATTAAGACCGGGATGCGTGTGAGCGGCCCACGCCCGTGATCAGACTCGCAAGGATTCTAATAGTGCCAAGCGAAGGCGGGTTTTGTCATGTGAATTTCCCATATTCCCGATGAACGGGCGCTATGACTGCTGATCGGATATTCATCTGATTCTGCGGCAGAAATTGTGCATTACAGGCTGTCAGTCGCGATGACGCACGCATGATTGCTATATAACTACGATATTCCCAGTGCGGCACTATGCGGAAGGGACTTTCGAACCGCAGGCAGACCGACTCTTGTCCGCGACAACACGCACCGAGCCGCGCAGAGGGCGCTCAAAAAGCCGAAAGGGCGGCCTCAGCCGCCCTTCCTTGATTTCATGACCGCGGAAGTCTTCGTGCTCCCGAGATCGTATCCTCCCCATCGATCCCGCAAACCTTCAGGCGCGGTCTGTCGCTGCCTTGCCGGTTGCAACAGGCGTGGAGTGCGCTGCAACTGGAGACGTCTGAGCCGCAAGCTCGCGCGAAAGCATGACGGTAATCGCGTAATACAGCCACGGCAGATCGAAATAGGCGGAACTCAGGAAGGCGCCGCTCACCAGATAGCCCAGCAGGCCTATCTGCAACCCGGTGGCATAGCTGCCGATCCACGCCATTTCCGGGCGTTTTCTGGATTCGCGTCGCAGTCGATTCAACTTAAGCTGAACCGCAATCAGGAGAATAATGTAGATGAAAAACGCAACGAACCCGTGCTGGCCCATCATCTGAAAATAGATGCTGTGCGCGGCGGAGCTGGAGGCAGTGCCGAAGCAGGTTAGATATTTTTCGTCGCCGAAGCTGAGCCAGCGCCCGTCCCTCGCCTCCTCGAACTGGAAACCGGCCCCCGTCAAGGGATAGGTCTTGGCCACGTTCCAGTGCACGGTCCACGACATGAAGCGCTGGTTTGCCGAGCAATCCTGCTCATAGTTTTCTAGGGTATCAGCACGAGTGAATACCCTCTCTGGAAAAATCGAAGTCGCTGTCAATGCAACTACTACGAGTGCCGCGACCACCAATGCTCGTTGCCTGCCTTTCAGCTGGAACATCAGCAGCGATATCAGCACAACGGCGAGCCCCAGCCATCCCCCACGCGAATAACTGAAGAAGGAACTGATGACGCTAAGCGCCGCTGTTGCGTAAAGCAAACGGCGCAGCCAACGCCGCGGCTCCTGATGCGCGAGCCCGATCATGAGTGGAATTACCATGTTCAGGGCGAGGCTCAGGAAGGTATTGCCTTCGATGAACGAGCCCTCCGGCCCGACCACCTGCTCCGCCCCGCCGTGAATGATCGACCAGATGCCGCCTTTGAACCCGTAATACCCGATGCTAAATGCAACAACGAGCAAGAGGTAACGAATGCGCTCCTTTCCATAGATGAACATCGTCGCCACCAATGTCATCAGAATGATCTTGGCGACTTTTTCCAGCTCGGGCCATGCGTAGGCCGGCGCCCATGCAAATACCGTCGTAAACGTGAAATACCCCAGAAGGAGTGCCGACAGGACCAGTTCCCGTTCCCAAGGAATCGGTTTGCGGTCGCGCGCGACGAGGGCGCCGGCCAGTGTCGCAAGCGCGATCAGCATCGCGAAAGGCATCGTGTACGCAAAGCTCCAGGTCAGCCGGTGCGGATTCATCAGGCCGAGCCAGTACCACGCCAATACTCCAAGCCACGGTCTGGCGAAACAGATCGGAACCAGTGCAAACACAACCGCCGTCAAGACGTAATCACGCATCTTCAGACACGCCCGAGCCTAAGCATAATTAGCGCAGATTCTGAGAGCATCGCACAATGGCGCGCTTTTGGTTGGACAAGTGCTGCCCGATCGAATATAGGCACTGCATTCGTAGCCACTGGAACGCTCGAGGTCGGCCCAGAGCGTCAGCGACATCGGCGGGTCAACGTCAAGGAGTAACTTGACGGTAATAGAGATACGGCAACGCCTATGACCAATCTGGCCTGCAGCTATTTTATCTTTCTTATCGCAAGATTTGGGATTCGCCGCAAATCTCGCAGGTCTGGTGCCCTACCGTTGCCGCCCCTGGCTTGCTTAGCCGGAGGCCCTAAGAGCCTGCCATTTTCTCTGTTGCGTACAAGGCAATGCCTCGCAACCCGCGTATTCTCCCAACGCTCGTGCTTCCTGACGGAGACGGCGAACGAGTGCGTCCAGGAGGATGCGCCAAGCCCACGCGTCCTGACGCGGAGACGCGAGCGCGAGAATGCTCATTGGATCTTAAGCCGCCAATAAACGCCGGGATTCATATTCGTGTCCCAGTCTATCGTGCCGATGCTGACGATGTCGTGAGTGTCGGGATCGAAAAAGATCGTGCTCGTCGGCACATAGTGACCAGCGCCATTAATAAATCCGTCGGGTCGCGCCACTGTGCTCAGCTTGCCTGAGTCGACTTCATAGACATGTATCTTAGTCGCCGCGATCACGACGGCGCGAAGGTCGGGATGCCACGTCAGCTTGATCGCCGATTGCGTCGTACCCGGAGGCTCGGGTAAGTCGGCGACCTTTGTCGCGCCGCCGGGCGAGTCCATGTCGACCTGGTACAGCGCAGACGTGGTTACGTCATAGACGTAGAATTTGCGATTGGTGAAGTCGGGTGCGGCGCCGGCAACGCTGAAAGTATAGTCACCGTATTGATAGGGGACGCCGTTTGCATATTGCGTCAAGTCGGCGCCGTTCGTGGCATCGATCATCGCCCACACGGCACCGTTCCGGGTCGTCGGAATGATGATGCGATTCCTCACCGGATCAAGGAAGCCGCGCCACGCACGGTCGCCGTTGATGACCCATGGAGGGTTGGCCACCACGCGCCAATGACCGAGCGGCCACTGTGCCGATGGCGGCGAGTAGGCGCAAATCTTGGTCATCAGATCGACTTGCTGCGCTGCGCCAGCTGGCTGCGTTATGCTGCGATTGGTTGCGGTATTCATTACCCAAGCCTCGTTGCCGACAACGATAGCGAAAGCGTCGTCTGGGTCTGCTCCCTGCACGCCGTAACTAGACGGTAAGTAGTACGGGGTATCTTCGCGCCAGTCATTTGCCGGCACATTGAACGAAAGGATTTCCTGTCGACCATCTTGAAGATCCGAAGGAGGAATCGGCACATCGAGCGGCGAGCCGGTTCCGGCGTGATCTCCGGCGATTTTGTACCAGCGATTCCCAAGTCGCGCGAAGTCGAAGTGTTTTCCGGCGCCCAGCACGCCTGACGGACCGGTATATGGTACGGCCGTCGCAGTGACGCTCCTGTTGCCCGGATTCGGCGGCGGCGGTGGAGGGGGCGCCGACGTCCAGTTGACGGTAACCGAAGCGGAGCCGTTGCTTGTACCGTTGCTAGCCGAGACAGAATACGTCCGGCTGCCCGCCGTAGCTGAAGTTGCGACACAGCTGTTCGTCGAGCTCGCGCAGCCGTTCCATGTAAAAGTAGTTGGGCCGCCGGTACAGGTGGCGGTCAATGTAATGCTCGAGCCAACAGTCGGCGTCGAATTGCTGGCTGCCAGCGTGCAAGAGACAGGTGATGGGGGTCCTGCTACGGGAGGATCAAGCAAGAACGCCATGATTGGCTGCGTCGTTTCCGAATGCGTAATGACCGCATGAAAAGTCGCTGAGGTGATCGACGCGCCCGACGGGATGGCGGACAGATCGAACTGGAAAATACCCTTCTCGATGTCGCCCTCTCCAGTATAGATCTCGATGACGGGACGCAGACCTATGGTGGCCTCCGTCCCGGCGTCGAGCGTGGAATCCGCGACAGATTCACCGCGATATTCCTGTCCGTTCGCGACGACCGTCAAGAAAGGACGCAATGCCGGATCAGGATTATTGCGCGAGCCAAAGACCGTTAAGCCGCCCCGAAGCAGCAAACCACGATTGCGATTGGCAAGCCAATCACGGGCCAGGGTGGTTACGTCAATGGTCACCGGCTGCGCCCCTGCGCCCATCATCACAAGCGGCGCGGATAAGGCCCAAGGTGTCGTGCCTTGGGATACTCCGTTAGCGTCTAACCAGTCGCCGTTGAAATGACGCCAGGCGACGCCGGTTGCGGCGTTCCAGTAACGAGCCGTCACCTGCGCTTCGTCCAGCGCATAAGCGCCAGTAGGCGGAGGCGGCGGATTCGTTCCGTAGTTGAGTCGCAGTCCGTAAATATGGCCAGTTCCGCCGAGAAAAATAAACTGGTCGACCTCAGGTGAATAAAAACCCTGGCGCCCGGCACCATCGGTCGAAGGGCTCTGGCGATTGACATCAGCGGCCGTGTTGACCGGAACGTTGAACCACGCGCCCAGCGCATAGGAGTACACATTCACGTTCTTGCCATCACTGACTACCGCCAAATCGTGTGCTGGATCGCGATAGCCGAAAACTGCCGGGCCCTCGGCGCGCTGTCCGTCCGGAAGTGAGTTGACGCTTACGAGCGTCATGCTCGGTGCCTGAACGTCGATCTCGTAAAGTGCCCTGCCACTGGTGCGAAGCCAGTTGCCGTTGCCGTCAGTCACCGTCCAGTCTTCGCGGGTGCCTCCGTAGACATGCAATTTCGTGCCGCGGTCCCAGTGAGACTGACTTACATACGCGAGCTTTTGCGAGCCGGAAAATGACGGGTTGCCCGAGGTGTTTCTGTATTCGGTTGCCCTGTATGGTGCACCGTTTGCATTGCGTTCCAGACGGATCAATCCATCATTGGGATTCCCACTTTTTGTTCCGCCAAACATGTACCAGAGATCGAGCGCTTCGATGCGTCCGTAGGCTGCATTTTCGTAATCCGTGATCGCATTGCCGGAGACCTGCGGCCAATTGTAGGTGTCGTCGATGTAGATCCAATGCCACGTCGCAGGATCGAGAATTCCGCGCCAGTTTCCTACGGGGTTGCCCCCGCGCTCGCCGCTCATGACCCAAAATTTATTATCGATGACAAGGGTCGACTGATTGTCACGATTACCCAGGAAGCTGCGACCGCTCACATTTGCGGCGACGACCCACGGCGTATTCGAAACAACGATCGCTGCTGCGTCGGTGATCGGGTTGTAGTCGAGCACCGCATTATTACCGGATTGGTCGTGGCTGAAGCCGCCGAAAGTAATGCCATGGCCGTTTGGTAGCCGCTTGAACGTGTTGTAGGCGTTGTCGCCGCCCCTGGGATCCGACGCCCGATTGACAAAGTCGGCGCTCAACGGCAATCCCGTGGGCGCACCTGCGAGCCAGACGACACTGATAAGGACCGGCGCACTGGTGTTGCTGCCATTGCTCGCCGACACGGAATAAGTCTTGGGCCCCGCTGTCGCCGACGTCGCAACGCAAGTATTGCTCGAACTTGTGCAACCAACCCACGAATAGCTAGTCGGATTGCCAGTGCATGTGGCCGTCAGTATTATGCTCGAACCGATAACCGGGACGGTGCTGCTGGATGTCAAGGTGCAGGACACGCTGGGCGGCTGAGGTGCCGATTGCCAGTTGACGCTAATTGCGGTGGGCGCGCTATTGCTGCTGCCGTTACTCGCGGATACCGAATAGGTCTTGGTTCCCGCGGTCGCCGAACTGGCGAGGCACGTGCTGCTCGAGCTCGTGCATCCGATCCACGAGTAGCTCGTCGGATTACCGGTACAAGCTGCCGTCAACGTAATCGTCGAGCCCACAACGGGTGTCGTGTTGCTTGCCACGAGCGAGCACGAAACGTCCGCTGGTGACGTCTGCCAGCTGACGCTGATTGCGGTAGGCGGACTTGTGCTACTTCCGTTGCTCGCCGACACCGAATAGGTCGTGGTGCCCGCTGTCGCCGAAGTGGCGGTGCAAGTGTTGCCTGAGCTTGTGCAACCAGTCCACGAATAGCTGGTTGGACTACCGGTGCAAGCTGCCTTCAACGTAATGGTCGAACCCACAATGGGCGTCGTGCTGCTCGAGGTCAGCGAGCACGTCACGCTCGTCGGTGGAGGGGCTGTCAACTGCCATACAAGTTGCACGACCTCCGGCGAACTGCTTGCGTGGCTGTTGCTTGCCGTCAGAACATAGGTTTTCCGCCCAGGGTCCGCCGATGTAACGGAACAAGTATTTGTCGAACTTGTGCAGCCGATCCACGAATACTGGGTCGGATTGCCGGTGCATGTGGCGGTCAGGGTGACATTCGAGCCAACGACCGGGTTCGAGTTGCTCGCGCTAACGATGCAGGAGATTGCCGGTACATTTGATGCAAGCGCACAGAACGCGGTAGGCAACCCTGAGGAGCCATAGCCCTCAGGCACGTAACCGATATTCTGCATTGCCTGCGCGACGTCGATCCTGTCGGTGTATCGATGATTGACGTCGGGCCTATGATTCCATAAGCGATAAACCGGCTTCGTGCCGGTCGGGCACGCGCCCGTGTTCACGTCCGGAAGATACGCGCGAAAAACGTTCCAGGATTCCAGAAGCCAAATACCCGGGAACCTCAGCAATACCTGTTCGCATTCAACCGGATCGGCAGAATAGAAATGCGAGTCAAGACCCGCTGTCGGATTGCCATAGAAGCGACAAACCGGCGTGCTCGCCGCATCCGTGGCGCTGGAGTCCAGAACAGGAAAATTGAATCCTGTGGGAATCCATCCGAAAAATCGGCCGCTGTTGAGGGCGACGATTTCATCCTGGCTGGCAGTAATGAAATAATGGTCGAGGGGTTCGTCGTAATATTCGATTGCGGCGACCGAAGCAGCCGCCACCGCTGCGAGCGAGCCAACGCACAGAATAGACGCCAGCCCTAGCCACGCAACTACTACGGAACGTTGATACATTGGACTCCCTTCTAGCCAAGCAGCTTTGTTAGCGGCCTGCAACTTGTGCTATGTCGAGCTCGCATAGATTCCAAATCCGGAAATTATGCTGCCGTCATTCCCCGCTGCAGTGCATGATATGACGATAGCATGAAGTTTTCAATGATCTGCGTCAAGGAGAGTGGCGGGCATTTGTAGGCAACATCATGATGGATCTTGTGCTTCATCCGGCACAATTACCCAATGAGGCTTCAAAAGAGCCGTCTTTATGTCCCTTTTTGTTTGCAACAACCTTGATGGCAAGCTTCAAGCAAAGATGGCTGAGGCCGTGATTCGTCCAAGTCCGGGCCTCGTGCGACTTGTCCAGGTGACACGTCTTATCAAGGGGCTCGCCTAGCCGATGCCGAGAATAGTGATTTTCTCCGGCGATCTCGCCTACGCAGTCCGCAAGGGAATAGTCGAGCTCGACCGTCGCCTGCCCGATTCGGAATGGCTTATCGTCAAACAGCTCGCTACGCGCAATCCTGCACGACTGGTTCGCAACCAGTGGCGAAATTTCGTAAGAAATGGCTGGCGGTGGCCGTTCTATCAGGCGAGCGAGGTAATCCGTGTGCTAGCGTACCGTGCCCGGCAACGCGACGATGAAATCGACGCTGCAAGGCCGGGGTCGGCATATACGCTCAAACGCCTCCTCGCGCGGCGCAACGTGCAGTACCTGCCAACGCGAGACATTCACAACGAGGAAACGCTCGAGAGGGTGCGTCGTTTCGCCCCCGATCTCGGTTTGGCGCTTGCTGCACCGATACTTAAGCAGGCGCTCTTTGCTCTTCCCAGACTCGGGACGCTCAATCTGCACAAAGGCAGAGTTCCCGATTATCGCGGCATGCCTCCGGCATTCTGGGAGCTGTGGAACGATGAAGCGGAAGTTGGATGCACGGTACATCGCGTGACGGCTGCTTTGGACAAAGGAGACGTCGTTGCGCAGGCCAACGTGTCGCGACAGCGGTACTCCACGGTCAGAGGGCTTCAGCTGACCTTGGACGAGCTCGGGATTGAGCTGACTTGCACAGGGGTAGCCGCGGTGCTTTCAGGCATGGCCGAACCACGCCCTCAACCTTTGGGCGGTCGCACATATACCAAGCCCACGCTCGGACAGATTGCGCAACTGCGTCGCCGCTTGGCCGAACGACTGCCCGCCCGGCAGAGCATCGTCCGTCGAATCGCCAAGACGGCTTACCTGATGGCTTGTCTTTACTTCGGCCGGTTATGGCTGGCGATGTTCTCCGACAAGCCGACGATAACGGTCGTTCTCTATCATCGTGTCACCGACGAATTACGCGACTCCCTGACTACCGGCATCGAGCAGTTCGAGCGACAAATGGCGCTACTGCGCAGGCACTGCCATCCGGTCTCGATCGAAGACATTATCGCTGGGCGTCTGCCGCGACATCCCGCAAGGCCGCTGGTCTGCGTCACCTTTGATGACGGTTACAAAGACAATTTTGCAACTGCGGCACCGCTACTCCTGAGGCATCAAATATCAGCAGCGTTTTTTGTCAGCACTGGCTTTATCGGCACCGCACGCCAGTTTCCGCACGACGAGGGCAAGGTCGCAAGCCAACTGGCCAAGATGACTTGGGACGACCTCCGGCAGATGAAAAGCGATGGTTTCACCATCGGTTCACACACCGTCAGTCACATCAACTGCGCCAAGGAGCCAACCGAGATCGTCCAGCGCGAATTGCGGGATTCAATGGAACAACTGCGAACCGAGTTGGATCTGCGTGACGTCATTCTTGCATATCCATTCGGTGGCAGAGAGCATATGACACCTGAAAGGCTGGAACTGGTGAAGCAAGCGGGCTACCTCGGGTGTCTCTCCGCATACGGCGGTTTTAACCGAGGTCCGATCGACCGTTACAATATTCTGCGCGGCGGCGTGAATTGGGGGTACTCAGACCTGGCATTTCGCTGTCGCATCGCCGGAATCGTCTGAGCGTGATTGGTCCGCCGCTCATCGCCCACGTCATCCACCATCTCGTCATCGGCGGGATGGAGAATGGCCTCGTGAATCTCATCAATCGCATTCCGTACGATCGCTACCGGCATTGCGTTATCTGCGCGGAGGACTTCTCCGACTTTCGCGATCGAATCGAGCGCCCGGATGTCCAAGTACTCGCATTGAAGAAATCCGCACTCACGACAATCCAACTATACCGACGCATGCGTGCTCTCTTCAAGGAGCTCCGGCCGATGATCGTACATAGTCGGAATCTCTCGGGCCTGGATGCGCTACTGCCGGCATGTGTGGCAAGGGTTCCTATTCGTATTCACGGCGAACACGGCTGGGACATGCAGGATCTGGACGGGTCCCGCCTTAAACCGAGGCTCTTGCGGCGATTGCACCGCCCGATGGTGCATCGCTACATCACGGTTTCACGCGAACTGAAAAACTACCTCGTTGACAAGGTGGGCGTGTCTCCGTCGCGAATCACACAAATATGCAATGGTGTGGACATCGAGCGATTCAACCCCGCATTGGCCAAGCCCCTCGGGATGATGCCACCCACATTTTACGGCCAGGACAAGGTTGTTATCGGTACTGTTGGCCGGTTGCAACCAGTCAAGGACCAGTTGACGTTGGTGCGTAGCTTTGGCCAGTTGCTGCGCGACGAACCGCGGCTGCGCGGGATCGCGCGGCTGGCGATCATCGGTGACGGCCCGCTTCGCGACGCTTTAAGAGATTGTGTGGACGAGCAGGGAATTTCAGATGTCACTTGGACTCCTGGCGCCAGAAGTGATGTCGCTCGCGTGTATAAGTGCCTCGATATCTTCGTGCTGCCGTCGCTGAAAGAAGGTATTTCAAACACCGTTCTCGAGGCAATGGCCTCCGGATTGCCGATCATCGCTACGGCCGTAGGCGGCAATTTCGAATTGATCGAAAGCGATACGAACGGCCGGTTGGTTCCCGTTTCGAACCCGCCGGCCTTAGCGGCGGAAATCAAACGTTATGTTGACGATGTCGAATTGCGGATGCTCCATGGCAAGGCGAGCCGCGACCGGGTAATAACCGCTTTCAGCATTGACGCGATGGTTGCCTCGTACCTTGATATCTATGACTCGCTATGTGAGGCAACATCATAGTGCGCGATGTTCGCCGTCCATATCCACCACCAGGTCCCACGCTTTTCACGAACAATGCTGCAGTAGAAGCGCATCGAGAAAATACTTCGTGGCCCAGTTGGGGTAGCCTGCGCGCATGTATTCGCCAAGCAGCGGGAATGACCCCGGCATGGCACCATTGATGGCAGGCAGCGGTGACTGAAGGGATTGCACGGCCTTGAGATAATTCAGGAGACGATCGGCGGCTCGACGATATCCTTCAATCCCTGTCTTTTGATGCAGTCGGTAACAAACGACGGCGATCTGCGCTGAGCCCGTCAAGCAGGAAGAAAACCCCGCCGGCTCCCAGTCCGAGTAGAACGTACCCGGCAGATAACCGCCTTGTTGGACACGCACGATGATCGCATCGACACTGCGGCGGACCGCCGAAATGAAGTCGGCGCGCCGGGCCGATATGCCCACCTCGAGCACGCCTTGCAGCGTATAGCCCATGGTATGCGTGAGTGGCGCATCGGAGCGCGCGAGACAATTATGCGCGAACCAGCCGTTGGGCTGCTGCTGGCGCAACGCGGCCTCGACGCTGCGTAGCGCAGCTTGAACATAACGTTCCTCTCCGGTGATTGCGCCGAAGCGATAGAGCGCCCACGCACAAAGACAAGTGTAGGTCTTGATCTCGCCGGCGCTTACGAACGGCCCGTTGGTACGAAAATAGCCGTTCGCGCCGATATCGTCGACAAGGAAGTCCGCGGCGCGCCGCGCCGCCGTGAGCAGAGCGGGGTCTTTCGTCTCAGCGTACGCGGAACACCAGCCATCAAGCACCATGCCGGTGTTGAATGCCGCTGCCGCCTGCTTCTCAGGCGGACAGAGGGGCCCGCCCTGTGCGGCCCCCGATGCCATTTGAATGCCGACCTCCCAATGCGCCATCCTGAGCGCCGCGCTGCGTACGGCATCGTCTCGAAACCGCTCCGCGTATGACAAGAGCGAAGTGATGATATAGCCGGTCGTCTCGGGATAGGACGGCTTCCATGCGATTCCGTCGCGGCTGCAAGGAAAATAGCCAAGCGATACGCCGTCGTCCGGGGATGCCTGCTGCGCGCGCAGCAGCCATCCCGCCGCTGCGCGGGCGCGTTCGGAGGTTTCTCCTTCGATGGGGCGCACCGTTCTGAAGACGTAGCGAGCCAGATCCCGCATGACATGCCGCCCGAAGACCGTATGCTCGGCCCGGAACAGGCACCCAACTTCGGCGGCGAACGCGCTGGCATTCCAGTAGGTTTGACGGAGCCCTTTGGCAAGATATTGGTCGCGCAGGATGCGAACGATGGTGCGTGGCTTCAAGAGTCACATCGTCCGTGAGTTAGAGCATCACCTGGCCACCGGTCACGAAAAGATTGACGCCGGTAAGAAAAGATGACTCCTCGGACGCCAGGTAGTCCACCGCGCGGGCGATGTCCTGCACCGTCGCCAGTCGGCGCAACGGCGTCCTGGCTGCCTCCATCTTGAAGACGCGCTCATGGTGAAACTCGGTAAGGTCGGTACGAGTCAATCCCGGCGATACCATGTTCACGCGTATTCCATCGCCGGCCCACTCCGCGGCGAGCGCCTTCGAGAGGCCCTCCAGCGCATATTTGGCGGCGACGTAATCCGCCATGTGCACGGGTGGCGTACCCGCGGTGACTTGGGAGAGCACGTTGACCACCGCGCCGCCCCCCGCTTGCTTCATCAGGGGATACATCAACTGACAGAGGTTGAAAACCGCCCTGACCTGGTACTCCATATGATCCTGGAAGGCGGCCCAGCTGAGCTCGTTGAACGGCCGTTGCTCCAGGTCTCCGATCGCGGCGTTGACCAGGATCGTGGGCG
>Ga0137378_10002529_pt1 | contig 15714 bp, 21 predicted proteins | sample SagtaG_21_FD_104813 | JGI IMG/M metagenome (GOLD analysis project Ga0137378, IMG submission 104813) | Vadose zone soil microbial communities from Sagehorn Ranch, Mendocino, California, USA - Sage2_L_60_16 metaG | ecosystem: Environmental > Terrestrial > Soil > Vadose zone | place: USA... | reverse complement strand
GACTTCACCGTTAACCGCGAAGCCGCGGCGCGGTACGGTTTAAAAGTTGGCGACGTGAATGATATCGTCGAGTCAGCCATCGGCGGCAAAAACATTACGACCACCGTTGAGGGGCGCGAGCGTTATCCGGTCAACGCGCGCTACGCGCGAGATTTTCGACAGGACATCGACGCACTCAAACGCGTGCTTGTCGCCACGCCCACCGGTGCGCAGGTGCCGATCGACTTGCTCGCTGACATTCGTTACAAGACCGGTCCTCCCTCCGTGCGCAGTGAAAACGGAAAATTGGTCGGGTTCGTTTTTGTAGACGTCACCACAAGCGACATCGACGGTTACGTTCGTAAAGCGTCGCAACGCCTCAGCCAGCGCATTCAATATCCGCCAGGCTATTACATTTCGTGGGCAGGCCAATTCCAATATCTGCAGGCAGCCAAGGAGCGGCTCAAGATCGTGATCCCCTTAACGCTGCTGATCATTTTCGTGCTCCTCTACATGAACACGAAATCATTGGTGAAAACTGCAATTGTGTTACTCGCCGTGCCGTTCTCGTTGATCGGCGCTTTCTGGCTTCTTTATGTCCTCGGCTACAACATGAGCGTCGCCGTTTGGGTTGGACTTATCGCGCTTGCGGGACTCGACGCCGAGACAGGTGTTGTCATGCTGCTCTACCTCGATCACGCGTGGGAACAATTCAAAGCTCAGGGGCGAATGACTTCGATGCACGATTTGCACGACGCCGTGATTGAGGGCGCGGTCGGGCGCGTTCGGCCGAAAATCATGACTGTGTGCGCGATTCTCTTCGGTCTGCTGCCGATCATGTGGTCGCCCGTTACACAAGCTGGCGCCGACGTCATGAAGCGCATCGCCGCACCGATGATCGGCGGCGTTGTCACCTCCGCGATCCTGGAGTTGCTCATTTACCCCGTGATCTACGTCATCTGGCGGCGACGCGAACTGCCAGAGAGAGCCGAAGAAGCCGCGCCCTTTCTTCCGCCTGAAATCGTTCCGTCGCGCGAAGGTCGTCAACATTTGTTCAAATGGATCGCGCTGATCATTGGCCTGGTCGCGATTTTCTACGCCGGCCAATTTGCCTGGGACAAACTTCGTCCAACACAAATCTCCGGGACGCCATTCCTAACGCAAAACGTTAACGACCTCACGGTAAATTTCATTGCGCGCGAAGGGGCGCTTCGCCAAGGCAACAACGAAGTGCTTATCGAATTTCGCGATGCAAACGGCAAGCTCGTCTATGTCGGCAACGTAAAGTTCGACTTGAACATGAACATGCTGGGAATGCAGATGTCCTCTGGCGGCACAATCGAGCGGACGAATACGCCTGGCCGGTATCACGCCAAAATCAAGATCGACATGTCCGGCGATTGGAACGCCAAAATTTCTTTCGAAGGCCCACACGGACAGGGTCAACAAAGTTTTTCGATCACGGTGAAATGAGATTTCAAGCGTCGCGCATTCTAATCACGCGAACTAATGATGAAGAAAGGAAACTGAAAATGAAAAGACCCATGAAACTATTGAGCATCATCACAAGTGTGATGGTGCTGCTGCCAGCGTCATTGGCCATGGCGCAGCAGGCGACCCCGCAATCGTCGCCGTCGATGCAAATGCAGAGCCCGGCTGCAACCCAAAGCTTCGCCATCACCGCAGCTGAATGAGCAGGGCGCTCAACCAGTGCAAAAGATGGATAAGATGGCCGAGTCGGTCACGAAGATGTCGGAGATGTGCCAAATGATGATGCAAAAAGAAATGGCGAACGCGCGTTGCAAGATGGTGGCCGGCATCGCTTTCGGCGTTGTCTTGTTTCTCGATTTGCTGCTTCTCATCGTGCTCGAAATTCAATGGATCATCTATTGGGGTGGAAAATTAAGGTCCGAGAAATGATGAAGCGACTCAGTGAAATCTCCTGATCTATCCTGTAATTTACGTGATTTGGAAAAAGCATGGCTTAAGAGAGCAGACCGAAGCAAGTAGCGCTTACGGCTGACGAGTAGAAGGTCATGCTTCCGCCCGAAACGGTGCGCTGCTTCGCGGCGAGCCGGAAGTGCTAAGCTACGACCAGCTTCAGCGCACGCTCGGCCGATTTATCCACGGCGAGGAATGGGAGACGCGCGAAATCCCGAAGGCGGCTGCGAAAACGGGCGCGTGGCTCGAGGATGCGGTGCCGTTTCATGAATCGTTAATCAAGCTATCGATGATTGATTTGGCCGACGATCATTTCGAACCCGACAACACGCGCGCGCGTCTAGTTAATTGCTCAAAGCATCAACGCGGAAAAGTTCCTGTTCGCCTTTGCCTTTAACCTGAGTACGGCCCAGCGGCCGACCGCAACAATGCTTCGCGATTAAATCCCAGGTTTCTTTATTAACGCAGACCGACCCCGGGCTAGCCGCTTGCTGCATTCGGCTAGCGGTGTTTACTGCGTCACCCCAAACATCATATTGATATTTTCGGTGTCCGACCACTCCAGCAATTACTGGCCCGACATGGATGCCGACACGGACCTGCCAACGCGCCTGCAGTTTTCGCGCAATGGCTACCATGTCGAGACCACAACTTACGCAGTTGAGCGCTGGATTTACCAGAGGTATCAACAACCCGGCCGTTGCCATAAACTCGTCGCCGATGGTTTTGATTTTTTCGAGATTATGCTGAACGCAGAGCTGCTCGAATGCTTCCACTAAAGTCTGCAGATGCGACCAAATTTCTTCCGGCGGATGCCGGTCGCTGTAGGTGGTGAATCCCACAACATCGCAGAAAAGTATGCCGACTTTCTCAAAACGGCGCGGCTTCACGACGTGCGTGTCTTTTAATTCCGCCGCGATCTCGCGAGGCAGGATGACGTACAGCAATTCATCAGATCGTTCTTTTTCCTGCTGAATCTGCCGAAGGTAGGAAATTTCCTGGTCACGGAACCGCTTCCTTTCGAGACATGAACCAATGCGAGCCTGAAGCAGTACCGGGTTAAATGGCTTAGTTAAATAATCCTCTGCGCCCCTCTTGATGCACCTCACGGCGTGATCGAGTTGGTCAGATGCTGAGAGCACGATCACGGGAATTTCCCTAAGCGCGGGCTCACCTTTGAGTTTTTCGAGAACTTCAAAACCGTCCATAACCGGCATAACGATGTCGAGCAGCAATAGGTCGAAAGACTCCGTGCTTATTTTTTTCAATGCCTCGCTGCCATTTTCCGCGCACGAAACTTTGTAGCCAAGCCTTTCAAGACGTCGCGTCAGCATATCCCGATTCAGCTCATTATCGTCGACGACCAGCAGAGAGGCGGTTTGAATTGGCGCGGCGACGATCTCGCCTTTCTTCGTGGGTTCTCTGGCAAGCGCTTGATGACGTGTGAAAGTGATCGCCTCACTTTCCGCCGGACCCGCATCAAACTGAGTCGACGCGAAATTCTCCAGGATGAGATCGAGTAAATGCCGCCCCGCAGCATGCACTTTCTGCAAATCTGGAATGAAAGAATCCTGCCCCAGCTCTTTCGCCTGTTCCTCTAACATTTCTGCGTAGCCGATTACCTGGTTCAAAGGTGTGCGCACTTCGTGGTGCATCATGCCTTCATCTATTTTTCGGCTTGGTACCGGATCGCATAGATCGTCGATAACAGCCAACAGCCGTTCCCCTGCAGAATGGATGCGATCAAGATCGGCGATGAAAACTTCCAGACCGTCCTCCTGCGCTTGTTCAATGAGCATCTCGCAATAACCGATGATGTGATTGAGCGGAGTACGCAGCTCGTGATTAAGGTTGGCGGACGACACGGCTTTCTCACTCTCCTTTACATGATCATTGCCAGACGCGGAGACAGACGCCGGTCCCTCGCTGCTCATGGCGATGCTTGTTTTTGCAAAAGCGTCTCGATTTTAGCCAGCAGTCGGGAAATTTCGACCGGCTTAGTATCGAAATCATCGCAGCCAGCCGCGATACATTTTTCACGATCGCCCGTCATGGCGTGTGCAGTGAGCGCGATGACGGGAATTGATTTCGTTTCAGGTGCCATCTTAAGCCGCCGTGTCGCTTCCCATCCGTCGAACACCGGCAGGCTGATATCCATCAAAATCAATGCCGGTGATTCCGATTTCGCGAGAGCGAGACCTTGCGCGCCATCCAAAGCGATAATGACTTCGAATCCTCTGCGCTGCAAGCGACGCGTGAGCATGTCGCGATTCATCTCGTTGTCTTCGACTAATAATAATTTCGACAAAGAATGCCTAATGTTGCGCCGTTGAAGCTAATCCGGCTGGTTTGTTTTGCGTCCGCTGTTTGCGCTGCATGCAGACCGAGATCAGGTCCCGAATTTCAGCGAGCAAGGCGTCCTCGCTGAGGGCGCGTTTAAGAAGGACTTTTTCGACGTAGCCATCGAGCCGGACGCGGTCCTCGATTGTTACGTCTCTTGCAGTGATCACAACGATAGGAATTGATTGCCATTCGTCATGCTTGTGCAGCTCGGCAACGAATTCGAAGCCATTCATTTTCGGCATCATCAAATCCAAAAGGATCAGGTCGGGCCGGTGTTTCTCCATCCGTTCCATTGCCGACAATCCATCTTCGGCCTGAATTACATGCCAACCCTCTTTTTCCAGGATTTGCGCCAGCAGTTCCCGGGCTGGTTCTTCATCATCGATGACCAGTGCATACCGAGGAGGCGGCACGTCACGGAATTTCATAAGAATTTCCGCAAGGCGCTCTCGATCCACCGGCTTGATCATGTAGTCCGTTGCGCCCAAACTGTAGCCAAGGTTTTTGTCGTCAACGATTGTTAACATAACCACCGGAATATCGGCCAACTCGGGCTCGGATTTGAGCGCGGAAAGCACGGCCCAGCCGTCCATTCCCGGCATCATCACGTCGAGTGTTATCGCGGCCGGATGCAATTCTTTGGCGAGCCGCAAACCGTCCTGGCCGCTGGATGCACATTCAACATGGAACCCTTTTCGATTTAAGAAGCGTTCGAGCACTTCACGCGTATCCGCGTCATCATCGATCACCAGAATGGTCTTGCCCTCTACCGTCGGCGGCGCAGCGATTGATTTCGATTCCGCCTCCAATTCTACTTCGGACGCGCGGACTTCAGTCGGCAACCGGATGGTAAAAATTGAGCCTTTGCCGGGCTCGCTGGTTAAGGCGACATCGCCGCCCATCATCCGGCAGAAATTTTTCGTGATCGCAAGGCCAAGACCAGTGCCACCAAAGTCGCGCATGGTTGAGGCCTCGGCCTGAGCAAAGGCCTCAAATACGCGTGTCTGTTGCTCCGGCGTCATTCCAATACCGGTGTCGCTTACGCGAAAAACAATCCAGTCGCCATTGCTCGACGAGGCTTCACGCGCGGCTTCGAGCGTGATCTTTCCGTGGTTGGTAAACTTGCTAGCGTTACTAAGAAGGTTAAATAAGGCCTGGCGGACTTTGGTCATGTCAGCTCTCATCGCACCGAGATTTGCCGGGCAGCGCACCTCGATCGTATTTGAATTTTTTTGCACCAGTAGTTTAACCGTGGTACTAATCTCTTCGAGCAGGTTCGGAATATCGAAAGTCTCGAGATACAGCTCCATTTTGCCTGCTTCGATTTTGGACAGATCAAGTACATCGTTGATCAGTTCGAGCAAATGCCTTCCGGCGCGATTAATCCTTTTCAGATCGGGAATGAAGCTCTCCTGCCCGGAATCCTGTGCTTCTTCCTGAAGCATCTCACTGTATCCGATGATCGCATTGAGGGGGGTGCGCAGCTCGTGACTCATGTTTGCCAGAAATTGGCTTTTGGCCTGCGTGCCAGCACGGGCTCGTTGTTCAGATTGCACCAATTGTTCGTTCACCTCTTGGAGCTCTTTTTCATGCTCTTCGATCTGTCCAAGCATCTCGTTGAAGCGATCGATCAGAAAACCTGTCTCATCGCCCGTGCGCTTTTCCGCTCGCACCGAGTAATTCTTTTGCTCTGAGACAATCCTCGCGGTGTGCGCGAGGGAAAGAATCGGTTCGGAAATGACTCGCTGGAGTCGCGATGAAAAGAGGAAAGCTATCAAGGACGCGCCCAAAACGATTGCGCCAGCAATTCCAGCATAACGCGCTAAGCGTGCGTTCATCTCCTGCAAACTGTATTGCAAGTAAACGATGCCTATCCGCTCTCGGTCTCGCATAATTGGATGAAACAAATTCAGATAGCCTGGACGAAACAAAGTCAGATAGGCGTTTTTAAATACATATCCCTCCGCACTGGGCGTTGTCGGAGGCGGTTCGGATTGATTGTCGCGAAGATAGCTCGCAAAAATCTTTCCTTCCTTGGTGTAAATGGCAGCCGTTGTGATGTTTGGTGTGGCCGCCAATCCCGCGAGGGCCTTAGCCGCAAATTCTGCGTCATCAAAATCCAGCGCTGATCTGCTCTCAGTACCCATCACATCTGCCAACGTGCGAAGATCTCGCACCAGCCCAGAGCGAAATGAGACGTACTCGCTCACGATCATCAATGCGAACGCCACCATCAAGGCGATGCCACTCGTGACCATGATCAGCGCGATGAGCTTGCGCTTGATCGTTGTTTGTCGGAAGGCCCGCATACTTCCGCTTCCGCGAATTATGATTTTACTAATTTTGCCAGCTTAAGCAATTCTGAGCTGATGGTCAGTCCGGTGCGGCGCGCGGCATCGGCGTTAATTTCGAAGTGCACTTTATTGTTTTCCTCAACAAAGTTTATCATACCTCCGCTAGTGGCAAAGCCCTCCGTTTCTCCCACGGTTAAAACCCGAGCGAATTTTAAATTTTCGAATATTTCTTGCAGACGCTGCTTTTCCGACGAGCTGACGAATATGATTTGGCACTTCTGCGCTTCGCGCAGAGAGTCGAGCTCCTTAATGAGCAATCGCCGCCCTTTGACAACCTTGCCATTTAGTGGAGCCAGGGCCGTCCCGAACGGATTACCGCCCAGCACGCCGATAGTAATGTTATCGCCATAGCTGGGCCAATCCACATATTTAATGAAATTATACAAATAGGCGGCTTTGATTTCGTACTCACGCGAGGACAAGCTTTGCGCCAAGACTTCTTGTGTCCCTCGGCATAAGAGGCAAGCGACGCTGAAAAACAAAATACAATGCCCCATATTCCATGCAGCCGAGCTTCGGATTGTTCGCAAGCGACTGGTGTATTTCATCGCTTTGTCAAAAAGAATAAGTCACCCCCGCAGAGAATAACCAGCGCGTGCTTAATTGCGGCCCGTCCAAATTCTCATAGACTGGGAGTCCGGCCTCCATCATCACACGCGTCCCCTTTAAAATCCCTGTCGGCACAAAAAAATTCATTCCCATTAGCAAGTCCACGCGCCGGCCACCCTGCCGATGAGGATCACCTTCCGCGTCAACGGTTGGATCGATGTTCGGGTCGGCACCATGCACATTTCCCCAAATGCGCCCCTTAATTCTCAGCGACGGTGCAAACCAGTCGGTCACCGCATAGCCGAGCCAGCCCGTTAGTTCATACTCCTTGCCAAGCCGATAACCGCTACCGTTGCGCCCGAACCGGAGAGCGGTGAGCGCTTGAGCGCCCCACGCCCATTTCTTGGATTCACCTAATAAGTAAGTCCCGGCCTGAGATCATAAGTGCCGGATCCTAATTGCATTGGGTATTCCAGCTTAAACGTCTCCCCAAAAATGGTGTTCTTCTCATCAATAGAACCGGTGGGAAAACTCATGCCCGCATTGAGAATCAGCCGGTGCCCCTTGGTCACGCTTCCAAGTAAAGTGTAGAGTGCCAGGACCTGCAAGTCGCCGATCCCTTCCGAGTGCTCGGTGAAATGGATGCCGCCGTGCATTACCATATCCATTTCAATGTGTTTGATAGGCAGCATTGCCATGAGCGTCAACTCGTTGGTGGGAGCATACATTACTTCGAGCATGTGCTCCTCAACGGTCATTCCGGTCGAAGCGGAAGGGAAACTTTTCAAAATTTCTGACTCGCTGACATCACGCGTTCCGCTGAGATGGCCGCCCATGTCCATAAACATGAACTCGTAGCCGAACATTATCTGACCAGCCGGATGTGTATGGCCGCCGATGACGTTCAGTTGAATGACGTCGAGATTATAGAGTTCCTCGAGGCTCAACCCGGTGAGGTCCTGGGCTGGCGCGCCGCTGCGCGGCGTCGAGTCGGCGCCCGAAGATTGGACTTCCGCGCAATACGCTGGCGTAAATGACAGCAACAAAGCGGCGAGATAATTCAGCAGCGGACTGAAACGATTTTGCTTTTTGATATAACTTGCGCTTTTAGTCATCCGGTTAAGGCATTTCGCAATCAACCCCATGTTTGTTCAAAAAAGATTGCTGCAGTCAAGTACAACACGCCGCGCTAAAAAGAAAAATCGGAATGAAATCCTCTCGGCGCGATCATGACGCTCTCTGCGGTTCTCTTTGGTTTGTTGCCGATCATGTGGTCGCCCGCGACGCAAGCAAGCGCCGATGTCATGAAGCGTATCGCCACGCCAATGATCGGCGGCGTCATCACTTTGGCCTTTTTGGACCTCCTGATCTATCCAATGATTTATGTGATTTGGAAAAAGCGGACCTTGAGAAAGCAGGAGGAAGAAGAGGCGCCATTTCTTCCGCGCGCCCTCGTACCTTCCCGCGAAGCTCGCCAACGTTTGTTCAAATGGATCGCGCTGATCATTGGCGTGATTGCAATTTTCTAGGCTGGAAACTTTGCCTGGCAGAAAATACGTCCGACGAAAATCTCCCGAGCACCCTTCCTGACTCAAAACGTCAGCGATCTCACGGCTAGTTTCATTGCGCGCGGAGGGGCACTTCGCCAAGGAGACAACGAAGTCATGATCGAGTTTCGCGATCGCAACGATCAGCTTGTCGATGCCGGCAACGTGAAGTTCGACATGGCCATGAACATGCCCGGAATGCAGATGCGCTCCGGCGGCACAATCGAGCGGACGAGTACGCCGGGTCAATATCACGCCAAAATTAAGATCGATATGTCCGGCGATTGGAACGCCAAAATTTCTTTCGAAGGCCCACACGGCCAAGGGCAGCAGAGTTTCTCGGTAACGGCGAAATGAAGATGCGCCTATTAAAAACAAAAATCGCAAGCCGCTGATCGCAGCTGACCTCTGGCAGATTCATTGTACCAGCGGCACGAATATTCTCCTGGCCGTGAACTGTCAGGGTTGCGACCTCGGCGTGCGCAACTGACAATCGGGCCACGTCGGCGAGTCGGGCGCATTCAGCGGGCTCATCGGTGCGGGGATGGGCACCGCCGGATCGAGCACGCCGATGCGCTTGTTCACCCAGAGCACCTGGTACGCCCAAGCAGGGAGCGGCGCTGCCTTCGGCGTGCACGACCAGTTATTGAAGTGGAGGTTCACGAGATAGAAGTTCCGCTTCAGCTTCCGGATCACCTCGACAATCTTCGGATCGTCGTAGCCATGCAACTCCATTGCGATCTGCGGAATCGAAGCCAGCAGCTCGTCAGGGGCTGCGAGGAGCGCATCCCATTCCGCGCCCTCGATGTCCATCTTGATGATCAGGCGCAGGCCTGTGTCGCCGTTTCTCCTGATCTGGTTTTCCAGCGTGTCGAAGAAACGCGACTCCCTGTAACCGGTCCGATCGCCGATGCATTCGTCGTGAAACACGAACGTGCCGCCATTGCAGGTTGGACGCGCGGGATCAAAACAGTCGTACTGGTGCACCGGGGCGTTATACCGGCGCGACACCTCGCACCCCCAATCGTCGTTCCTGCCCACGCCGTAGGAGTAGGCTGCATCGAGCGGCTCAATCAGATTCTCGCACATTAGGTATCCGCCGTCATTGGCGCTGCCGAAGCGCTTCAACGTACAGTTCTTCAACGCGACCGGCTGGAGTTCCGCAAGAATCGTCTCGCGCAGCTTGCGGTCGGCCGCGTGGTGTGCGAGATCGCCAATCACGACGGCGGCGGCAGCTGCCAGAGCGATGATGACGAACGTGATGCGGATGGACGGTCGTTTCATGAAGGTGTGTTGCATGGACCGCGGGCTGTTAAGACCATTCTTACGCTGGCAATGACGATGTGGATGATTTGGATCTGGAGGATCGTTGGCATTCTACTTATAGTTCTGCTGATCGTAGTCATCGTGAAACTGCTGAAAAAGGACCTTACATACGAGATCAGTGAACAATCTCAAGGTCGGCCAAGTGGCGGCCGAGGTGGGAGTCAGTGTGCAGACATTGCACTATTACGAGCGACTCGGTCTGTTGCCAAAACCAAACCGTTCCGCGGCAAATTATCGACTCTACTCGCCGGAAGCGGGCCGTCGCGTCCGATTCATCAAGAAGGCGCAGGCCTTGGGTCTGACGCTTGATGAAACAAAACAAATCCTAGATTTGAAGGATCATGGTCGCGAACCGTGTCGGAAGGTGGCCGAGCTCGGCGAAAAACATTTGCAGGAAATCGATGGACGTCTCACGCGGCTGCGCGCCTATCGCCGCGTGCTTGCGCAATCGGTTACTGCGTGGCGCAAGGAAAACCTTTCCGAACGGCATTGCGCGGGTGAATTTTGCGATCTGATCGAGCGATTGCCATAAGCCGAAATTTCCTGAAAAAACTCTTTGACTCCCTACCAAGCTAGAGGGTTTAGCGTTTCAGCATGAAAGCAAAATATGCCGGAATTTTGTCGGCGCTTCTGGCGACGACTTGTTGTATCGGGCCACTGGTCCTGGTGGCAATCGGCCTTGGCAGCGGCGCAGCGTTCGTCGGGCGTTATCACTGGTTGTTTCTCATCGGCGGCATCGCCGTACTCACGTGGGCGTGGGCGAAATATCTGCGCGAGAAAACGGTGTGCGATTGTGAGCATAAGACGATGCAGGGGCGCCGAAGCGGGATGTTCACGCTGCTGATCGCAACCGTGATTGTGCTCGGTTTCGGCAGCTTAAATATCAGTCGCTACATGTTCGCAAGCGCGCCGGCTTCGACGGAGGCGCAAATGCAGCTCGCGAACGGCTTGAATCGCATCATCATTCCCGTGGAAGGAATGACTTGCGCCACCTGCGAAATAGCGGTGCGCCACGCGTTAAAGGGAGTGGACGGTGTCAAATCCGCCCACGTCAGCGTGGCCAGCAAAACGGCCAGCGTAGATTACGAACCGCAGAAAACGGATCCCAAACAACTGGTGGCGGCAATCAATTCGACGGACTATCGCGCTTCATTGCCTGACAAGGTGAATGATTCCGCATCGATGGCTACGAACAAGAACACTAATGACAGCAAACCGGGCCTTGCTCCACCGAGCACCGCTAGTTTCTTCAAGGTTTCGTTGCAGTGTCTCGCCGCGCCGCAGATCGGTTGCGGCAGCGTTTCGAAGCCGATTCTTTTGCAGCTGGAGAAGGAACAAGGTGTGCTGGAAACATGGTTGAATCGCGCCGGAACAACGATTGCCGTGGTGTGGAAGGCCGAGGCGGACGCCGAGACGCGACGCAATGTGACGGCGGAACTCAAAGAAGACCACGCAACCGAGGTACAGGGACCGTCTCGCGACGAAGATCTAAAGGATTTTTTGTCCGGCAAAGGCTGGTACCGCGGTGCAGATGTGGATCGGCTGAGTGAAGAGGAAGCGGGCATTATCGCAGCAAGACTGGTTCGCAGAGTGCAGGCAAAGACGGCGCTGGCGAAAGACAAAGCCGAAGGACTTCAACTCGCCCTGACGGATGCTTTGCGCAAGAAGTTGACCGGCGATTGCTGCAGCCCAAACGAAAAGGAACCTTCCCTCGAAAGCGTTGCCAGCAAATATCTCGATCAAGAGCAAACAAAGATTCTGAGGGAAGCCATCGAAAAAGGCGTGCGCCCGCTGCCGAATGAAAACTGAGATATGACGAGCGGACCGGTCTTACAGTCAATTATCACTTGTCCACGGTGTAGACATCAGGTCGAAAAAACCATGCCGACGAATGCTTGTCTTTTCTTTTACGATTGTCCAGCGTGTGGTGCGAAATTAAGACCGAAGGCCGGTGACTGCTGCGTCTTTTGCAGTTACGGATCAGTGCACTGCCCACCTGTTCAGAGCGGGTCACTATGTTGTTCCTGAAATTCGCCCCCAAGACTGTACAAAGGTGACTACAGGTTCGCTCGGTTCTCAGGCGTTGGTCCAACAACCGCGCAAGGCCCCGCCGATGGGGCGTGCGCTCCGAATCCTGCTCGGCCTTGTGCTGATCGTTTACACGGTACCTGTTTACTTCCAAGTGCCGATGCGACTTGCCGTCGGCGCTTGGCTGCTCGTGCTTGGGTTGATTGGCGTCTACAGCCTAATTCATATCGTCGTATCGCGACGCATCGTTGCCTTTGGCCCGTTCCTTGGAGCCGTCGTGGCGAACGGGTTGCTTATCGCGTTGTATGTTGCAGGCGCTTCCGGGTCACCGATTTTTGGCCGCGGAAAGGGTCAGCTCGCAGCAGTCACCTTTCTCGGTGTTTCGTTGGTGGTTGCTGGTGTGCGCGCCGCTCCCGGTTGCGAACTGATGGCGATCCCCGGTGTCCTCTTTGGAAAGCACACCGAACTGGCGTGTCTCATCTTTTCCCCCCTCGACAGGCTTGAGCGGAAGTGGCGGAGCAAGCGCGGTGTCTAACATACTTGGATTCGCCGGTAACGAGTGCTGGCAGGGAAGTGGGCTCTCATTTTAGTCAGCTATTTCTACAAGTTGGCACTTGCGCAGAAGAAAGAGTCCCGCGATGGCGAGCGTGATGCCTACGAGTCGTTGCCACGAGGCCGGCTCGCGAAAGAATAACATTCCGGCAACCGCCATGATCGCCGCGCCACCGGCGAGGATCGCTGGCACGGAGGAAAGCGGCCCACCCTTCTGGAAAAGGAGAAAGAACGCGATCGTTCCCGCCCCTACGCAAATTCCGGTCAACGCCGAGTAATAAAAACCTTCACTGCTGAAATTTTTGGTTCCAACGGCCGCCGAACCAAAGCGCGGCGAGATAGAACAGAATCGTCAGGGCGGCGATACTCTCGACGACAAATCCGCCCAAGCCGTCGCCAATATGATCAGCAGCGAGCCGGGTGAAAATCTGATGCGCGCCGTAGAGAACAGCTGCGACGACTGCGTACCAAAACCAAGGTGCCATATTGTTAAACTATCAAACAAATGCGCGAGTGACGAGATCTTGGGATGCAGCTCCGCATTTTCATCGGTCATGGTGAGGCCACGATTCGCCGACCGAGGAGGACGATCTCTCCGCGTTCTCCCGCGAGACTTTCCTGTTGAAGAACTTCGCTTACAAACGAGGCCGTTTCCGACGTGTCCGCAAGCACCGGAACCAGGTACCGATAAAGGTATGGGACGGACTGAGTCTCACGAGCGACAAACGTCTCTGCGATCGCTTCATTCATGGTGGTAATAGAGTGCAGGTCGTGCCCGCGATTGCGATGCCACACGTTCATCACTTCTGTGGAAGAGAGAAGTTCCGTGACCAGCTGCCCTGCTACCGGATTAATCAACGCCATGCCTTGTTCGGAACGCAGAATTTTCACGAACCAGTCAATCGTCGCCTCGTTCGCTTCCTCGAACGCGAAGTCTTCAATGAGGAGCAATCCGTTCAGATTTAGTAGTTCTCGCGCGCGAACAAGCCCCTCGCGCAGTGGGTTGATGTGGTGCAATGAACGAGTGAAGGCGATAGCGTCGAAAGAAACGCTGCTGGCGAAGTTTGGCCACGATCCCACAAGGGCGCGAACTCCGCGCTCTTGAGCTTTTGCGACAACCTCCGGATCTGAGTCCAATCCGGTCACGCGATAACCGCGCTTCAAAAGCTCGCAGGCGACCTGCCCTTCGCCACACCCAACCTCAAGAACCTCGGCCCCGACAGGAATACGCGATATAAGAAACATGACTGTTTCTCGCGTCGGCACATCGGTCGGTCGATTTGCAACGAGGTCAAGCATTCGGGTTCTGACTGCCTACTGGGTAACGCTCCTCTTGAATCCGGAAGCGCGAAAGCGATAAGATCGACAATGCAATGGGTGAGCCGCTCTATCGTGAATATCTCGTCCAGCTGGTGCTCGCATCCCCTGATTGATCGAATTCAACACGAGTTGCATGACCGATTTGGTATCGATCACATAACAGTGCAGCTTGAATGCGGCACGTGCGAGCGGTTATGTCTGCAAGAATCCAAGAACGTGGTCTAGAACGATCAGGCGAGCCTCAGACGCGCGAACGAGCTGACGATGTGCAATTCGCGCTGCTGCTGACGTATATCACGTTGGGCTGGATGACGATTGAAGGAGCGGCATCGCTCCTTCTTGGTTGGGCATCGAAAAGTCTTCTTCTCGAAGCATTCGGCATCGACAGCGTTATTGAGCTTTTTAGCGCGGGCGTGCTGCTGTGGCGTTTGCGCGTAGAAACAAGCGGAAACGCCGACGAAACTCGGGTTGAGGCGGTAGAAAGACGTGCTTCGAAGTGCGTTGGATATGCTTTGTATTTCCTCGTTCTCTATGTGGTTTTCAATTCGGTTTACGGGCTTTTCATAGCGCGTCGTGTTACCGACACACACGAAAGCGCATGGGGAATTTTGATCGGGCTAGTTGCTAAAATAGGAATGCCAATTCTCGCCGGCTACAAATTGAAAGTCGCGGCGCGACTCAATTCCCGTGCGCTGCGGGCCGACGCGGTGGAATCAATTGTCTGCGGATATCTCTCGATCGTTTTGATAGTGGGGCTCGCGGCCACGCGAATTCTAGGCTGGTGGTGGCTCGATGGTGTGGCTGCGCTGGCGCTGATCCCGTTCATCATCAAGGAAGCGCGCGAAGCAATCTCTGGCGAGGCTTGCTCTTGCTGCGACAATACGAGTTCGCGCACTGGCATACGTGGTGAGAAAGGAGGTGGCTAATATGCCTTTAATAATTCTGACCCTAGTGCGGCGCATCACGGCGCCATGGCAGCTTGCCTTCGATTTCCAGTTGCAGGGACAAACTGAGGAATGTGCGGATGAGAACGATCACTCCCAGCACGAGCACGTTTTGCAGGGTGGGCGCGACAACAACGGTCCGGATAATGTCGCCAGCAATAAGAAACTCGAGACCGAGCAAAATCGCGCGTCCAACATCTTGCCGGTAAAGCGAATAATAATTGCCGGTGTTGTGCATGCGATGAAGAACGAGTCGGCCAGTGGCTACGATCGCGCCGCTCACAACGATAAATACGCCTACGCCGTCCACGCCAGTACCGACGATTTCCATGATGTACCGAAAATATTCCATGGTCATGATCAGTTGGCGTAACGATCGGTGATGTTAGCCGTCAAGGACAATACAGGCTATGGCGTGATGTTCGGTATGGCTGAGAGTAATAAGGGAAGAAGTTACGCCGCGTTTTGCGGCAAGCTCCTGCGCTGGTCCCGAAAATACGAGAAACGGTTCGCCGCTGGGCTTTTTGCGAACATCGATGTCGCGCCAGCCCATTGCCTTACCGATCCCGGTGCCGAATGCTTTCGAAACGGCTTCCTTCGCCGCAAACCGCGCAGCCAGGTGGCGTGCCGGGAATTTCATCGACATCGAATATTCGATCTCGCCGTCGGTGAAAATACGGTGGAGAAATCGATCACCAAAACGGTCGATTGAACGCTGAATACGCGCACACTCGACAAGATCGACACCGATACCGAGCACGCTCATGTCGTTAGACTTGACTGCTTAAAGCAGTCAAGTTCACATCCAGTAAGGCAATCATCCGGGATAAT
>Ga0137378_10002525_pt1 | contig 15717 bp, 15 predicted proteins | sample SagtaG_21_FD_104813 | JGI IMG/M metagenome (GOLD analysis project Ga0137378, IMG submission 104813) | Vadose zone soil microbial communities from Sagehorn Ranch, Mendocino, California, USA - Sage2_L_60_16 metaG | ecosystem: Environmental > Terrestrial > Soil > Vadose zone | place: USA... | reverse complement strand
TGCATATGCGTTGCTCCTAATTTCTGTAGCGCCCGGTTTTTGTACCGCCGGCGTCTCGCTGGCTGTCCGGCGGGCATCCTGCCCGCCGCTCCATCCCACTATTCCGCCGGTTCCTCTTCCAGTAACATCTCCGAAAGCGCCGCGCCCGCCGGCACCATCGGAAAAACATTCGCCTCCGGAGCGCAATCGAACACCAGCAACTCCGGCTCCGGCGACCGCAGGAACCGGTCGATCTCGTTCCCGGTCTCGCTCGACACCGGAAACTCCCGCATGGCGTCCTCGTTTAACCGGAAGCTGTGAATCTTGTAAGCCTTTGCGATCTCCACAAAATCCGGATTGTCGCTCAGGTCGGTCTCGGCGTAGTTGCGTTGATAGAAAAGCTGCTGCCACTGCCGCACCATGCCCAGGTATTTGTTGTCGATGATTACCATTTTCACAGGCAGACCGAGCCGGTGAACTGTTGCCAGTTCTTGGATGTTCATCTGAAATCCGCCGTCGCCGGAAACACAGAGCACGCAAGTGTCCGGCTTCGCGAGCTGCACGCCCACCGCTGCCGGCAGAGCAAAACCCATCGCTCCAAGCCCGCCCGACGTGATGAACCCCCGCGGCGACGATGACCGGTAGCGCTGCGCCGCCCACATCTGGTGCTGACCCACGTCAGCGAGAACCACACTCTCCTGCGGCAGCCGGCTGAAGAGTTCATCGAGAAAGCGAATCGTCGGCTGCGCGAGTCCTCGCGGATCAAGCTCCGCCCGCTCGTCTCCACAAGCCACCGCGCGCCATCCACTGAAGTCAGGCAGCTGGGTGCCCCATGTCTCGCCGGTTTTGCGAGACGTGGGTTTTTTTCTCAACTCAGCATGAAACGCCGGAATCGTATCCCCCAGATTTCCAATCACCGGAAGTTCGCAGGGACGCACGCGATCGAGCTGCGCCGGATCAATTTCAAAGTGAACGATCTTCGCGTGCGGCGCAAACCGCGTCGGATCGCCCGTCACGCGGTCATCCAGCCGCGCGCCAAACACCAATAGCAGATCGGTTTCGTGCAGCGCCATGTTGGCCGCCCGCGTTCCGTGCATGCCAACCATGCCCAAGTAATACGGCGCTTGCGGTGGCACCGCGCCCAATCCGTGTACCGTTGCGAATGTCGGAATATTCAAATCGTCGAGCAACCCCCGCAACTCCGGGATCGCTCCCGACAATTTCGCCCCGGCACCCACCAGCGCGACCGGCTTCAACGCCTGCTGCAGCATCGCCACAATCGTATCGGTGAAGCCGCCGTCGGCCTTCGCATCGGCAGGCCGCGCGTGCGGCGTGAACTTCACCGGCCCGGAAAATTCTTTCTTCGCCTTCAGCATGTCGGTGGGGATATCGATCACCACTGGCCCCGGACGCCCACTGCGTGCCCAGTAAAATCCCTCGGCGATCGCCTCGGGAATTTCGTCAATCGTGCGCACCAGCCGGCTCCACTTGGTCAGCGACAGCGTCACGCCGAAGACGTCGGTCTCCTGAAATGCATCGGTCCCGATCAGCGCACTGCGCACCTGCCCGGTGATGCAGACCAGGGGAACGGAATCCATCTTCGCGTCGGCAATGCCCGTGACCAGATTCGTCGCGCCGGGCCCGCTCGTGGCCATGGCGACGCCAACTTCGCCCGTGACCCGGGCGTAGCCCTCTGCCGCGAAAACCGCGCCTTGCTCATGCCGCGTGAGGATGTGCCGCACTCCGCTGCCCTCAAGCGCGTCGTACAGCGGCATGATCGCGCCGCCGGGATAGCCAAACACCAGTTCCACCCCTTCGGCGCGCAGGCACTGCAAAACGATGTCGGCTCCCTTAAGCATTCACCACCTGTTTGGTGCCGTCCTTAGGAGCTTCCGCCGGCTTCTTGCCTTCTTTCGGCAGCCAACTCATCATGCCACGCAATTGCGCGCCCACGATCTCGATGGGATGCTGTTTCTCTTTCTCGCGCAGCGCGTTGAACTTCGCGCCGCCACTCTTGTTCTCCGCAATCCACTCCCGCGCGAACTCGCCACTCTGAATGTCGGCCAGCGTTTTTTTCATCGCTGCCCGCGTGGCGTCGCCAACGACCTGCTCGCCGCGCGTCAAATCGCCATACTCCGCTGTGTTCGAAATGGAGTAGCGCATCCGGCTCAGCCCGCCTTCATAGATCAGATCGACGATCAGCTTCACTTCGTGCAGGCACTCGAAATATGCAATCTCCGGCGCGTAGCCAGCCTCGACCAGCGTCTCGAATCCCTTCTTGATCAGCGACGTCAGCCCGCCACACAGCACAGCCTGCTCGCCGAACAAATCGCTCTCGGTTTCTTCCTTGAAGGTTGTCTGCAGAACGCCCGCGCGCGTCGATCCAATTCCGTGCGCATAGGCCAGCGCGAGTTCGTGCGCGTGGCCGCTTGCATCCTGCTGAATCGCAATCAGCGACGGCACGCCGCGCCCTTCGGTGTAAACACGCCGCACCAGGTGTCCGGGACTCTTGGGAGCGATCATCACCACGTCCACATCCGTAGGCGGGACGATCGTTTTGAAATGGATGCTGAAGCCGTGCGAGACGCCAAGAACTTTGCCGGGATGCAGATACGGTTTGATGAACTGGTCATACGTCTCAGCCTGTGTCTCGTCCGGCGTAAGCATTTGAATCCAATCGGCACGCTTGGCGGCCTCATCGGGCGCCACCACGACCATGCCGTCGGCCCGCGCCTGTTGCGCGCTTGGCCGGTTCGGGGCGAGCCCGACGATCACCTTGTGTCCGCTGTCGCGGAGATTCTGCGCCTGCGCGTGTCCCTGGCTGCCATAGCCAATAATGGCGATCGTCTTGCCCTTCAGCGCCTCAGGCTTCGCGTCGCGTTCATAAAAAATAGTAACCACCGGTTGCTCCTCTCGACCACACATTGCGAACACAAGGGAGTGAAGAATCCGTTGCTTGTCCGCGAAAAATCCGCTTCTATACTGCAATACCGACCGGTCGGTCGGTATTTGGAAATGCTACCTGTCTGGGCCCAAGGGTGTCAAGCGAGAACTCTGGTTCCGTCATCGAACCGCCATGAAGTAGAAGGCGTTGTTGCCCGTTACCAGATCTTTCCCCCAGCTGAAGTTCAGTCCCAGGCCGAGCACGCGCACTTTGGCTTGCAGACCCGCATCCCAGAGCCATAGACGGCTGCCCAGTTGACTTGCGGGATCGGTGATCTTTCCGGTGTCGAGAAACGGGCTGAGCTTCAGCGAAAGAAAGCCGTTGCTGTACAAGCGCTTATCCACTTCGGAATTCATCAGGAAATACCGGTCGCCGAGCGGAGCACTACCCTTGCGACCGTCGCGAGTACCGATGTGGGCGCGCATCCAGAGGTCATTATCGCGTTCCAGACCGAGCATGAAGAGCTCATCAAAAGGACTGGATCCCGCCATCCCTCCGCCGCGGACTTGTACCTGCATCTGGTAGTCATCGCCTTCGGCCTTGGGAAACCACTGCGCAGAGCATGAACCCTGCAGCTTGGCGAAGACTTCTGCCGGTTGCGACCAGATCCGCGCCAGTTGCGAAGACGCGGAGGAACGGATGACCAGCCTGTGGTCCGGATCGCGCCAGAGTTCGTAGTGGAGATGACTGACCTGTTTGAGTTGCGTGCCTTCAAACAGCAAACTCGGAGTGAGTGCCGTTCCCGGATCCACGCTGCGATAGTCGCGATGGGAGAGTTCAACTCCGGCAGACCAGTCCCAGCGTCCGCTCTCGAGCGCAGAAACCTCGGCACCGGCTGCTTCGCGCCGAAGATTCAGTGCTTCCATCGTGGGGGCAAATCCAGTGGAGGAATCGCGAATCGCCCAGTTCTCGTTTCGCAGATCCACTCCAATGCGATAGCGCCGCTTGGTATTTCCGTTTAGAGGGCCTGAGACATCTGCGGTCACGCGACGCTTCTGGGAATCGAAGCGGACCAGCGACGTAATGTTGATCGCGGACTGATGGAGGTTGAAATATTCGGGATAGATAGTTAGGTAAGCCACACCGCGGAAGGTCGACAGCAGAGTTTCCCCCGCATTGTTTCCCCAGCCGTTGCGCTCCTGCAGGTTCAGGATCACATCGAAGTTGCCGTCATCGCGGGCGGCCAATTGAAAAGCTGGATCGAAAAACACACCAAGGCCCTCGACGCGGGCCCTGCTGGTTAACAGGTCCGACAACGCGAGAGGAGCCGCAGGGGAAAGGGTCAGCGCGTGGTCGAGCAATTCCGGGCGAATTTTTAGGGGATGGTCCGGGGTCACCCTCTCAGTCTGCGGTTTCCCCACGCGGTTCCAGTATTTGAGAGCCGCCTCCAGATTGCCTTGGAGAAAATAGACCGTTCCGAGGAAGTCGTTGGCGTAAGCATCGGCCGGGTCGATGCGCAGCGCGCGACGAAGCCATGCCGCGGACTCTGGCAAGCGCTTTTGTTTGAAGGCAACACCGGCGAGTTCCTGGGCGAAACGCTTGTCTTCCGGGGCGAGGCGGCGTCCCGCGCGCAAAGCCCTGCGCGCGTCCTCCCACCGTCCCAGTTGGGCAAGCGCGCTCCCGCGGTAGTACTCGAGATCTGGAGTGGAAGCTGTCTGCGTCTCGAACGCTTGCACGACCTCCTGCCAGTGCTTCTGGTCGAAGAGTTGCCGGATGTTGGCTGTGAAGTCCGGGAGTGAGTCGGGCCCAGGAGTTTGACCGAGACACAGCAAAGCGGAACTGACGAGGACGAGAATGAGCACGAGGGCTAGGGAGCGGATGGCGCGTCCTCGTTCGGGATAGCCAGCAAAGTCCAATTGCCAGTGCCTTTCCATTCTCGTTCGAAATCGGACCGGGCTTGCTTTAACAGCTTGCGCGCGGCTGGGTCGTTTACCAGGACCAGCTCCGGCTCTCGATCGATGCCGGCGGCGACCACGTAGTGCAGCAGCGCATTGCCGGAATTCAGTTTCAAAGCAACGATTAAGGGACGGCCCTTCTCCAAATGTTGTCTTAAGTCGTCCCACTTTCCCTGAAATGCGAACGTCCGGAATCCATGTTGTCGCAGGTAAGTCTCGGCATCGGAAGCATAGATTCCGTGTGCCTGTTTGGAGTAAAGGGACTGCTGGATTTTTCTCGGGTCCGACTCGTCATTTGGAGCCTTGTTCTGCTGACGCTGCCAGTACTGCATCACCATAGCAATGCTGGCAGCGCCACATCCGTCTTGCTCTTGCTTCACGAAGGGGACATCCAGCCAGAGACCCGCAGGCCCAGCTGCGACGGCAAGGGTGCACGCACAGAACACCAGCGCCACGCATTTCTGAATCCCGCGAAGCCTACCCCGCTCCATATTCATTCCACAGCTCCTTAGCGGACCGCGACGATGATCAGGATCAGCGCGGCGATCGCGACCAGAATGATGATCAGATCGCGGTCGCTGAGGTGTCCAGCGGCGAAATCTGCCTGCGCGTTGCTGGCGCGAGAGGCCAGTTGAGCCAGTTCCTGGTCATCCAACTGGGAAACGGCTTGCGTTACCCGCTGCGGATCCACGTGAGCCGTCTTTAACGCTTTCTTCGCTTTCTCGGAAGATAGAAACTGCTGTATGGTCTCGATATTCTGTTGCCGGGCTTGGGTGACAGCGACGGTTGCCTTCTGCAGCTCCGCCGGACTCACGACATGGGTTTGAGCGACCAGGCTCTGAGGAACAGAAAACATCAAAATCAGAAAAGAGGCAGTCGCAGCACGCACGAACTTCCGCAATGAAACCATAGTTTCTCTCCTGGCAATTCGATTTTCGGGCCAGAGTTTCTACAATATACATTGAGCTTGAGATCGAGGAGAAGTTCCCGCTAGTGCAAAAAAGGCTCCTTTCGGCGTTGGCATTCCAGCTTAGAACTGTTTACCATGTCGGCGACGGCCCGCCGCCTGCTCGTTCCAGTAGGGGAGTACGATGCTACTTCGGCGAACGATGTTGCTTCCGCCCTCAAGCTCGGCGACGGACGGCGTTCTCGCCGACGAGATAGCGCGACAGGCTTCGCCGGCGGACGCATCCACGTTGGAGCGCTTATATGAACGAATTCGAATGTGTAGTCCCAATTTTGAATGTTAAGAATTTCGCCGCGTCGATGGACTACTACGTCAACAAGCTGAGTTTCAGCAAGAAGTGGGACTGGGGAGACCCGCCGACCTTCGGTTGTGTCGCGCGCGGTAAGGTAGAAATTTTCCTGTCTGAAGGTGGGCAAGGACAGCCTGGCATGTGGATGTCCATTTTCATGGAGGATGTGGATGCGCTTCATGAAGAATACAAGAAGAGTGGCGCGACCATCCGCCAGCCGCCGACGAATATGCCCTGGGGCGTCCGGGAAATGAATGTGCAGGATCCGGACGGTCACCGTTTTCGCATGGGCAGCGAATCCCCGGGCCCCGTAGATCAAGCGGGATGGAAGCGCTTCGGCGAGATACAGCAGTTCGGAGAATGAAACACGCTTCGGGTACGTTCGCCGCGAGAACTTGTGCATCCGCGTGAACGGTTGGCATTCTTACCCGCAACTGTTTACCATGTCACGCGATGGCCCGCGAGACCGTGATCGATTCCCGTCAGGAAATCCTGCGCACCGCCGCCCGCCTGTTCCAGCAGCGCGGCTACGACGCAACCTCGATGAACGACGTCGCCGCGGCCCTCAAACTCAGCAAAGGCGGCCTCTATCACCATTTCCAGAGCAAAGACGAAATCCTGTTCGAGATCATGAACCACGCCATGGAGATCACCCAGGAGCGCGTGCTTGATCCCGTGCGCGGCATCGCCGATCCCGAAGAACGTTTGCGGTCCCTGATCCGCCGGCACATTGAAGTCGTCCTCAGCCCGCGCGACCGTGAGATTACGGTCATGCTGCACGAAAATCATCCCCTGCCGCCCGCGCTCCGCAAGCGCATCAACACCCGCAAGAAAGATTACGTGCACTTCGTGGAGAGCCTGATCGCCGAAGTTCAAAAAGAGACTCAACGCACCCGGCCGTCAAGAACCGCGGTCAGCCCGCGCGCCGCCGCCTTCGCTCTGCTCGGCATGATCAACTGGATTTACCAATGGTACAAACCCGAGGGGGAACTGCAGGCGAACAACCTGATTCCTCAATTCACAGAGCTCCTCTTTGGGGGGATTCTCGCATGAAGGCGTGGTTCGGGAACATCGGCGCGATTGACCAGCAGAGAACTCAAAGCGGCAAATTGTACCGGGAGTTTCTCCGCGTCCCGGCGATCAGTGCAGGATTGTATGTGCTGCCCGCCGGTGCCACCGACCCGCAACGCCCGCATCATGAAGATGAGATGTACTACGTGCTCCGCGGAAAAGCTCGTTTCGCAGCCGGCGACGAAGACCGGGAAATTTCCGCTGGAAGCGTGCTCTTCGTGGCCGCCGAAGTCGAGCACCGCTTCTACGACATCGCCGAAGAACTGGCGGTGCTGGTCTTCTTCGCGCCCGCGGAGACCTAGAACCCGACCGAGCCGCCTATGGATTATCCGATCCTGCCCATGCCTCCGGATTCGTGGCCTGCGGTCCGCGAAATCTATCGCGAAGGTATTGCGACCGGCAACGCCACGTTCGAAACCGAGCTCCCCGACTGGGAGAGATGGGACAACAGCCATCGTAAGGACTGCCGCTTGGTCGCTCTCGAACCCATAGATGAGGCGGTCGCAGAATTACTGATTCCCCTCAGCAAACTCCACGTGCTGGGCTGGGCTGCTCTCAGCCCAGTCTCGAGCCGCCGCGTTTACGCTGGAATGGCCGAAGTATCCGTCTACGTGGCTGCTGCAGCGCGCGGACGTGGTGTCGGCAAAGCGTTGCTAGAGGCGCTGGTACAGGAGTCAGAGGTAAATGGAGTCTGGACTCTTCAGGCTGGAATCTTCCCGGAGAACGCCGCCAGTATCGCCCTGCACAAGTCCTGCGGATTCAGGGAGGTCGGCGTCAGACGCCGCATCGGCAAACTCGGCGACACTTGGAGAGATGTGCTGATGCTGGAACGACGCAGTTCGACCGTCGGCGTATAGGCCGAGAACTCCGCCTTTCCCAGTATCTACTTGTGCGGCGGCACCCAGTAAACCTCTTCCTTGACCGCTCCCTTATCAATAAACCCGCGCCGCTTCAAAATTGCTTTGCTGTGTTCGATCATCTCGGGATGCCCGCACAGATACCCCATGGTATTGGTCGGTTCCAGTTCCCAGTGATCCGCATATTTGCGCAGGATGTCGTCGGCACGCCCGATTTCTCCTGGCCAGTCGGCGTGATCCCACGGACGGCTGACCGTCGGCACATACTTGAACCAGGGCAATTCTTTATCAAACCGGTTCAATTCATCGAGATACCCAAACTCCCACGGATGACTCGCACCATTCAGCAGAAACAGTTTGTGGGTCCCGTCGAATCGCCCCTCTTTCCAGTCTTTGTGTAACGTACGCACGTAACTCACGAACGGAGCCACACCCGTCACCGTCGAGATCAGCAGATGGTTTGTCCGTCCATTCTGCATATCGAGCAAGAATCGTCCCTTGGGGACTTTCCGCATCAACATCTCATCGCCAATCTGCAGCTTGTACAGCGACGGCGTCAGCGCGCCCTCCGGCACGAGCTCAAAGAAGAACTCGAGCTCATCTTCCGCCGGAGATGACACGATCGAATACGGACGCTCAACGCGCTTCCCGACGGCCTCGACTCCCAGCGTCGCGTACTGCCCCGGGACAAACTTGAAATCGCCACCACTGCGCATGCGGAACATCCACAGGTCGGGAGCAAAATCGACGCGCCTGGTAATTTCCGCGTGATAAAACTTCTCGTCGGGAATCGTCATCTCACCTTACCGTAAAATGTTCGTTTAACAATCCTGAAGCGTCCAGTGAACTGACGCCGCGCGCTCGATTCAGCGGGGTTTGTTTGTCGAATCGTACACCCGGCCTTCTTGCTCACAAGAAAGATTCCGACCGAACGGTCGTACGGGCCATCCGAGTTGCGATATCCTAGCCCGAACCGGTCTTCTTGTGAAGACCTTTCATCACCAACTGTGTGGTTGAGTCAAGCCTCTTCGTCGCGATCATCCGAGAGCTGGAGAAGTTCTACGGCCGCCCCAAGCCGCCAAAGACCACGGATGCGCTCGAACTCATCCTGCTCGAGAACGTCGCCTATCTCGCGGACGACGAAAAGCGTGCCGCGGCTTTCACCGCCTTGAAGAAGAAAGTTGGCACTCGCCCCGATCAGATCCTCAAGGCATCGCAGAAGCAGCTCGAGGAAATTACGCGGATGGGCGGCATTGTTCCTGAACTCCGCGCCCAGCGCTTGCGTCAGATCGCGGAACTGGTGCACTACATCCTCAAGGACGACCTCGACGCTGAACTGAAGAAGCCACTCCCGCATGCCAAGAAATCCCTGAAGCGCTTTCCGACCATCGGCGACCCCGGCGCGGAAAAAATACTGATGCTCACTCGCAGCTATCCCGTGCTTGCCCTGGACTCGAATGGCCTGCGCGTCCTGTTGCGTCTGGGATACGCCGAAGAAAAGAAAAGTTATTCAGCCAGCTATCGTGGCGTGCAGCAGGCGCTGATTGGGCAGTTACCTGGTGAATACGACGCGCTTATCGCCGCTCATCAACTTCTGCGTCAGCATGGTCGGGAATTGTGCAAGCGCACACGACCACTCTGTGAGGCGGGATGCCCGCTCACCGCGGTGTGCCGCTACTTCCAGGGACTGGCCGGAAAACACTCGCAACATTAATTCCGCAGCGGAGTTTCAAGTAAGCCCCGCTCTCCAGCGCCAGAGCAGGGCTCTCTCCGAAGGAACAGTCCCATCTTATTTCCCGGCAACCAGCACCACAAAGCTGTCGGGAAGCATCGGAGGCCGCGGCCGCGGATTATCCGCCGTCGCTGCCGGCCGAGGCCCGAACTGCGCCGTCACCACGAACACATTGTGCGTCTTCGCATCGAGCGCCAGCGTGCGCGCACCCTTCTGTGTTGGCACATTTTCCGCCACGCTGAATTTGTCGGGCGAATCTTCTTTCACCACCGTGAGCACGCCGTCCCCACCACACGAAGCGAAAGCCAGGCCGGTTTCAGCGTCGAACGTGGTTGCATCCACGCCCTCGCCGATCGCCGGCGTGGCCAGAACTTTGCCGCTGTCCGCGTCGACTACCGCCATCATCTTGTTGTCGCAGCCCACGAACAGGCGGCGGTTCTTGCGATCGATGGCCAGTCCACTCGGCTCGGTACATGGCGCCAGCGGCCACTTCGCCTTCACTTCCAGCTTGTTCGGATCAATCGCCACCAGTTCGCTCTTGTCCTCAATATTCACGAAGATCTCGCCCTTGGCGTCGCTGGCCGCGAATTCCGGCTTGCCATCGAGTTTGATCGTTCCCAGCACTTTTCCACTGGCGCCATCAATCGCCGTCGAATCCTGGCTGCGTCCGTTGAAAGTGAACACCCGCTTCGTCGCCGGATCGTAGAGAATCGCGTCGGGATTATCTCCCACCTTCACCTTGCTGCTAGTCGCCAGGGTCTTGATGTCGAAAATGCTGACGGTACCCTCGCGTCCATTGCTGACGAAGCCGCGTCCCAGATCCGCCGCCAAAGCAATGCCATGCACCCCCGGCGTGTCGGCGATGTCACCCACGCTCTTGCCCGAATCCGCGTCGATCACCATCACGTGCGTGCCGCGAGAAATGTAAACTCGGCGCGCATCGGAATCTGCGGTTAAGTAATCCCAGCCTCCCTCGCCACCCAGTTTGTAGGTTTTTATCACGTGGTATCCCGGACCAGCCGCGGCCAAAGCCACCGCCGCCAGGGACACACTGATGATGGACACCAACCACCTGGATTTCGTTCGCATCACTTCCTCCTAATTTAATCTGTGAAATCGCGAACGCCGTAATCAGGGGCCCCTTCCCGGATCGCGCGACCGCGTTTTTGCATCGAATCCAACAGGATTCGAACCGAAGTAACTTTACCTTATTTCGCATGTGATCCTAGACTCTTCTTTATATGGATGTGTTCCAGCCACGCTTCTCCGGACAAGGCCACCAGGCGAAAGCCGCCCCAATCGCGGATCCGCGCTTGCAGCCGACGCCGGACTACGGCACGCTGGGACCAGGTTCGGATCTTACTGCGAGCGGACCCGCATCGACTCCAGGCTCCCTTCGGCAACCGGTGAATGCGCGGCGTTTCGCTCCGGTTTTTGCCGCCGCGATCGGAGTGCTCCTGGCACTGTTGACTGCAAACGCCAGCAGCGCTCATGCTGCCTGGTCGAAATTTGCCAATCTTTTCTCCATGCCCGCAGGCCAACCCTCTTCCGCGAAAGACGCGCGACAACTCGATCGCATGAAGCCGCAGAAGCAAGCCGAAGCTCTGCTCGAACTCGCCGTGAGTCATAACACCGGAGCCGTGGATCAGATTTCGTCCCGGGTCGGCCGCTGGCAAGGGAAAGTAAAGTGGACCTCGCAGATCGCGACCCTGACTACCGCCGCTTTGAACTCGAATGACATGCGCGTGCGCGAGTCGGGCATCGAAGTCGAACTCGCCGCCTACGGACTGGGCAAGAATTCCGCCAGCCTCGATTATCTGCTGAGGACCGCTGAATCTCCCGATCACGCGCAGAAGATTTGGGCGCTATGGGCGCTCGGCCTGATCGCGAACCGCAGTGTCGAACCTGACCGCGTAGTCCAGGTCTTAACCGCTCACCTGAAAGATACCGATGAGGATTCGCGGCGCTGGGCCGTCGAAGGCCTGGCGCTGGCCGGCTCCGCCCAGACGATCGGGCCTCTGCTGAAGACCATGCACGACGACCCCTCGGCCACAGTGCGCGAGAGAGCCGCGTGTGGTCTCGCGGAGTCCGGAATGTTTACGCGCGAGGAACGCCTCACTGCCGTCCCGCAATTATTGAGCTACTCGGACGACCCCTCGCTCGATGCCCAAACGCACGCCTGGGCCTTCCAGGCGCTGGCCGACATTACCCGCCAGCGCTTGCCCAACGACTCCAGCGCCTGGCGCAGTTGGTACGAGTCGACCAAGGGCGAATAATTCAGAAATGTCAATCAGTTTGGTTCGTGTCCGCAGAAGTTTTCGTTACGCATTTGCAGTCTGTGAAAGAATCCTGCAACGAGGAAGCCTAACCAAGACCCCATGGAAAAACTGAATGTAGTTGTTGCTCTCACTACAAGAGAGAACGATTACCAGGCGGAACAGGCAGTCGCTGTCGCTGAAGTGGCCACGCGACTCGGCATCAAGATTCAGGTCATCTACGCCGACAACGATGCCGTCAACCAGACCCAGCAACTCATCAAAATTATTCAGGACCCGGCGCAACGGCCCACGGCTATTCTCGTCGAGCCCGTCGGCACTGGGATGCCTCAGGTCGCGAAAGCGGCAGTCGGAGCAGGCATCGGATGGGGAATCATCAACAGCGATCCCGATTACATTGCCGATCTTCGGAAAGGCGGGGCCGTCCCAGTCTTCTCGGTCAGCACCGACCAGTCCGAAGTCGGACGCATTCAGGGGACGCAGCTTGGCGTCCTCGTTCCAGAGGGGAACGTCCTCTACATCGAAGGTCCCTTCAACAGCATGGCGACGCAACTGCGGACGAAAGGCATGCTTTCTACCAAGCCAGCAGGCGTCGAACTGAAAATGCTCAAAGGCGATTGGACCGAGCGAAGCGCGCACAATGCAGCGAAGTCCTGGCTGTCACTCGGATCCTCGCGCGATCTCAAGATTCAAGCAGTCATCTGCCAGAATGATGCCATGGCCATGGGCGCCAGAAAGGCCTTCGTCGACCTGACGGAAAAAGATCGAGAACAATGGTTGAGTATTCCATTCACCGGTTGCGACGGTGTCACCAAAACGGGTCAGGACTGGGTGCGCCGCGGCCTGCTGAAAGCCACGATCATCACTGCCCCCGCGGCGGGAACCGCACTAGAGATCCTGGCGAAAGCAGTCAACACCGGCTCCATGCCTCCAGACCGCACCTTGATTCCGCCTCAGTCTTTCCCGCCAATCCAGGAATTGCGCGGCAAGAAAACGAGTAGCGGGTGATTCGTGGTTAGTGAGGAACCGGCCCCCACTGCCCACTAGTCACTGGCCACTGACCACCGGTTTTTTTACTCGGCCATCTTCGCCACGTGCACGTCGAAACCTGTCTTCGGCAGCAGCGACGTCAGTGAGAACGCCTTGAATCCGTCGCCCGTGACTTCCGTGTGACGATAAATCCCCGGCTCGCTTTCGATCATCTCCCGACGTCCCTCCATGTCTGCGAGGAAGGCCTGCGCTTGGCTCACGCCTACCTCAACTTCTTTGGCGCGCGTGACCACCGCCTCGGAAGCGTACGAACGCACCAGTTTCGGCCAGTATTTTTCCAGCAGATCCGTGCTGGCAAACACATCGGCCCAGATGATGCGACCGTTCACCGCCACCACGACACCAACCGCGTTCCGATCCCGTAGTTGCCGGATGAGGCTCTGATAGTTTTGCTCGATCGGCTTGGCGATCGCGTCCACCTGCTTCCTGACTTCCGCGTTTTCATTGACCTTGGCGTACGAAGATGTTTGCGCAATCTCGGTCGCCACCGCGGGCGCGGCCGCGGTTACCTCGACGGTCTCCATCGCCGCCTGCTGCTTGCGCACCTCCGCCCAAACCTGGCTCTGATCCTTGTCGGCCATGGCTTTGGCGCGCACCGATGGCTGCACCATCATGGCCATGGGCGGTTGAGCATGTTTCATTGGACCTCCAAGAGTGGCACCATACATCGCCTCCGAAGCGCCGAAATGCTCGCTGGTCGCCACCCACCGCCCCGGCTCCACGCAGAACACGCTCAGGTCCACGGGATCGCTCTCCGCCGGAACGATGCGATCTTTGCCGATCACGCGATCCTGCTTGCCTCCACTGACAATCTCGCCGGCCAATAACAACAGCGGCCGTTTCGAATTGTTGACCAGTACCAGCCGGTTCACCTGCGCACCGTCGCTCCGCACGGGCGGCGTGCCATGGCGCCGAATCAGACCCTGCACATTGCCCGCTTCGGTTACGACCACATCTCCCGACCGCAGCCCCTCATCCAGAGTCATAAACTCCCCAGTCGGATAGCTCTTCGCCGCGACCACGGGAAACACCGTCAGATTGCCATGCCGGATCGGCTCCAGCACCTTGTAGCCCGGCGCCGGGGCCACTTCCCCCGCTCGCGCCTCGCGCTGTTCCACGACCACCGCACCAGCCACCATTACTAATACCGCCGCCAAGAAAATCTTCGGATTCATAAACGCTCCTCCCTCGCCGGATGGCGCACCCCGTGCCCAGGAAGCCGCACTAACGGGGTGCGCCGCCACGTTTCGACTCCGTGGGAAGAACGACAATGCCGGCCTAGCTTGCGCTCAAAATTAGTGTGGGGCGGACACTCCCTTCGACAAGCTCAGGGCAGGCTCTATCCGCTGCCTTTGAAGTTGATCTTGCCGGTGTAGCATCGCTTGTGCACCGAAGTTCTTAAAGTCAGAATCAACCGGGGCGGACAAGAGTGTCCGTCCCACACATTCCCTGTAAAATTGAATCAGCGATTCTGGAGCCACTCCCGCATTGTCTTTTCTCGACCAACTGAACCCGCAACAGCGTGAAGCCGTCGAAACCACCGAAGGCCCTGTGCTGATCCTCGCCGGAGCCGGCAGCGGCAAGACCCGCGTCATCACCTACCGCATCGCCTACCTGATCGAGCACAAGGGAGTCATGCCGGAGTCCATTCTAGCGATGACCTTCACCAACAAGGCCGCCGCCGAAATGGCAGACCGCGTCGAAAAGCTCGTAGGTGGGCTGAGCATCGCCAAGCCCGTCATCTCGACTTTCCATTCGTTCTGCGTGCGCATGCTCCGCCGCGACATCGAAGCCATGCGCATTCTGTCGAGCGTCCCCGGTCAGCCGGCCATCGGTCACACGAAAAATTTCGTTATCTACGACGAGAGCGATCAGCAAGCCGTTGTCAAAGGTGTGATGAAGCGTCTCGGCCTCGACGACAAGCAACTCACGCCCCGGACGGTTCTGGGCCGTATCTCATGGGCGAAGAATCACATGCTCTATCCGCAGGAACTTTATCTGCAATCGGCCGATCCCAAGACGGAGAAGATCGCGCACCTATACGAGGAGTACCGCAAGGAACTGCGCAAAGCCAATGCCCTCGACTTCGACGATCTGCTGCTCGACGCCGTGCGCCTGCTGAAATCGGCGCCGCTGGTGCGCGAATACTACAACCGCCGCTTCCAGTACCTGCTGATCGACGAGTATCAGGACACCAACCGCCCGCAATACGAACTCATGCGCATGCTCGCCGGAGCGCACCACAATGTTTGCGCCGTCGGCGACGAAGATCAGTCGATTTATTCCTGGCGCGGCGCCGACATCCGCAACATCCTCGAATTCGAGCATGACTTTCCCGAGGCCAAAATCATCCGTCTCGAACAGAATTACCGCTCCACGCAAAACATTCTGCAGGCCGCGTCGGCAGTGGTGGCAAACAACATCCGCCGCAAAGGCAAGAATCTCTGGACCTCGCGGCAGGGCGGCACCAAGATCGGCTACTACGAAGCCCCCGACGGTGAGAACGAAGCCCTCTTCGCCGCTGACCATATCGCCAAGTATTTACGCGAAGCGACCGAGCGCGGCGAAACACCGCGAGCCGCCGTGCTCTACCGCACCAACTCGCAGTCGCGTCTGTTTGAAGAGGCAATGCGCCGCTACGGCCTGAAATATCACGT
>Ga0137378_10002507_pt1 | contig 15764 bp, 15 predicted proteins | sample SagtaG_21_FD_104813 | JGI IMG/M metagenome (GOLD analysis project Ga0137378, IMG submission 104813) | Vadose zone soil microbial communities from Sagehorn Ranch, Mendocino, California, USA - Sage2_L_60_16 metaG | ecosystem: Environmental > Terrestrial > Soil > Vadose zone | place: USA... | reverse complement strand
AGGGCGCGTTCCGGGCTTGGGTCGGATAATGGATGATGGGATTTCGTCGGGGGGATCCCGAACGTTTGGAGGGAAGTCTAGGGACCCCCTCTCATTTTCAAGATCAGGGCTGATAATGGGCGAATTTGGTGATCGGCGCGAGAATTCCCTACGCCGTGGGACTGCCTCTTCTTCCAAGGTTCGTGTGAGACTCGATCTGCTAGGGTTCTATCGTTATGTTCTTGCTTAATGAGATGGACGCTCTCCCTTTTGAGTCAGCGCACGGGACACAGATAGGAATGATAAACCTCCTAAATATGTCGCGAGAAAGGGCATGGAATATGGGCGAAACCGTTCTTCCACTGGTGGAACCTGATCTTGTCGGAGTTTGGAGGAAAAATGTTTGGTGGTTCGGTTTCCGCTGGCCATTCAGCATGGTCCTCTTCTCCTGGGTTACGGTCGCCTCGACGCTGGCTCCCGAGTTTCACATCGACCGTTATCTATTGACGATGCTGGCAGGATTCTTCGGCCTCGTCATCGGAGCCCACTATATCGACATAACCGCGAGCAAAGACAAGTACCTTCCCTACTTCCCAAAGATGAACCGGGGAGCGATTAGGACTGTCGGTGTTCTCGCCGTCCTGGCTGGTATGGCCGTGGGAGTCTACATGTCACTCCTCTACTCCCTCTGGTTCCTGGTGTTCGTGATCCTGGGAGGATTGTTCGCCCTCTTCTATCCTATCGAGAAGCCCAAGTGGCTCCACACTTATCCTGGCTTTGGTATAGCCTGGGGTTTCATGCCCGTCTTAGCGAGCTACTACATTCAAGGAACGCGAATCGACCTGTTGGGCGTGGGCTTGGCGGTCTTCCTCGGAATAACAGTGGTCGAAATGCACCACATGGCCGTGCTGACAAACGAGAAAGACTACAGCACGGAACTGACGAAGAATGCCCGGTTGCTGTTGAAGATTCACAGAACAGCAGCATACTCGATCGGACTGATACTCCTGATATCACTTCTTGTATAGAATGAAGTCCCCCGAGAAGAGGACTGAGTCATCTAATCAGCTTGAATCGACCAGACTGGGTAAATAGCGTTCCAATAGTTCTGGGAGTCATAGACCAACGGCCCTACGAATGCGATCTGCTCGCCGACGGAAGGAATCGAGACCGTGGCTTGGTCTCGGGGAATCAGCTCCAACACTAGCCAACCGCTGTGGTGGTCGACATTTCCAACATCGAGCAGGTTCCCGTACTGAGAACCAAGACCAACATCGATTCGCCAATCGCCGTCGTTTTGGAGACTGAGAGATTTCACTATCCCATTCCCCACCTGGCAGTATGAGATGACCCGCAAGCGTTCAGGATTGGATACTCCTTCCAGAGGATTACCTTTCCGACATTGGGGCGATGGGGGCGAGGCTACTCGCTGAGGAGCAGACGGGCTTGTCACGTTAAACCGGACGATTAGGATCGCAGCGACCACCATCAAGAAGATCGAGACCGCAAGATAACGTCGTCGAGACCTCACGATAACCGTGCCTAGATTTCTTGATGCTCATTTAACAGTGTAACTTGGGGGTCTCCCCCTGCGATCACGTCGGATTGCTAGATCTTGCCTGCGCCTTTTGAACCGAGGATAGCGCAGAGCTCTTCTTCTACGGTACCGAATTTTTTCGGGGTCTCCACGAATCTCCCAATTTCCTTCCAGTTCTTGTCGTAAACAATTATTGTGGGAATCGCTCTGATCTTGAACTCTTCAGCCATGTCCCGGTAGGCGTCATAGTCCACCACCCGCGCTTGCAACATATTGTTCTTCGCCATTATCAAAGACTTTGCGAGGCCGGGAATATACGCGATGCAGTCAGAGCACCAGTCTGCTGAGAAAACTATCAAGTGATATTTCTCGTCGACCCTTTCAAGAGTGTCAATTGAGCTAGCGTTGGGATGGTACTCTTGGAGTCGGCGTTTCATAGACTGGCGAGACTTCTCCACCTTGACCTCGTTGATGTAGTCGAAAGGGTCCTTTCCTACTCTTAGCGCCATCATGGGCTTTCAGCAAAATCTCTATGATTTCTCGATCTGGGTTAGAAACACGGTGGACGCTTCCAATTCCCCGTTCGATGATTTCCGTGCTTTGATCCCCGTCAATCTTATCGCGTCTCCCATCCTTAGACTTTCCACAATTTGGGCATGATTATCCCAGAGGGCGACCCTGATCTTACCGGTGCCATCTTCCACCCTAATATTTGAGACCCTTGTTCTCCGACCCTCCCTTGTCTCGATCTCCCGGGGATCAGTTCGCTCGACGACCACTCCGCGGGTAGTGTACAGTTTGGGACCTGGTTTGATTGATGCAATCGTGACGGGAGGAGGAGACTCGATGTCGACAAGAGTCTCTTTTGTAATAGAGGACCTGGATCCTGCGTTCAAGTATACCATCCCGTTCCTCTCCGTGATCAACGGATTCTTGATCGTGATTACGCTTCCTTCACCGATGGAAAGAACGGTCTCCATATTATCATCCCAAAACTTCGCCATCATGAGACCTTCTCCGTTCTCGCACAAGGCCCATGCCGGCCCATTCTCTCCTCTGCTCTTCTGCAGCTTTCTGATACGAACTCGCACGATTTCGGGAGACATGCTTGCTGGTACCCTCTCTTGGGACCCGGCGGAGCTAAGCGCGAGTCCTGCAGAAGGTGTTCTGCTCAGGACTTCGATGTTGCTTCGAGACCCGAGGTGAAACTCGACCTCCCCTGCGAGTCCCAACCTAGTGTAGCCATGCGCGAGACGGAGCCTGGACCCATCTCCGAGTTGTTCTTTCTCTACGATTTCCGCTGTGGAGTCCCAGAGGACGCAGGTGATCTGTCCGGAACCATCTTTCAGTTTAACCCTTACTAGTTTGCCGACAGACCCGTCGGACCGCTGAAACTCGCGCAACTGGCTAATCGAGAGAATCTCTCCTGAGATGGTCGTGTCTGATAGTCCTGCTTGGACGCTTGAAATCCGTTGATCTGAAATGTTGACTGCCTCTCCCGATAGACCCGCAAGTTGCTGTGCGAGGAGCCGTACTGCCCCCTCGTTGGACAAGAGGCCATGCGATTCCTGTTTCTTGCGCTCGATAAGCGAGAGGAGTTCTTCTCTGGGCATACCGGGGTTTTTTGATAGTATGTGATTCAGGAGATTGTCCGAAGACTCTGTCATGCAGGTTTCTAGTCCCAGAACATTCGGGTACGCTCGAACTCTCGCTCTGCCCTTAGAACGCTCAGGTATAAGTCATCTTCTCTTGCCAACCGGTTTCTCAGAATTCGAGTCGCAGTAGTGGGTCCGACGCCTCTAGCTGCCAAAACTATGCCCGCCCTCTTTCCATAATTCTGAATCAGCCCCGCGGACCGCCAAGCTGTCATCCACTCCTTTTCTTCTTCAGGACTTAACTTGCTTCCTCTCTTTTTCTTGTTGATAATCGGGCCTAGTGCATCATTGCTCCGGTATGTCGCGGCGATCAACGACGACCTGCACTTTGGACACCTTACTACTTCCCTGAGCGTATCAACTCCCCGGATACTGTCCCAGTCTCCGCAGTTCATACAGAGAAGTCGGAGGTTGGTGGACAACAATCTGCTCTTCACAATTTCGATGATAGAAGCTTCCTCGACAGCCGGTCTGAGTAGACCATGCGGGACGATCCTGTCGAGAATGGGAAGAGCAAACGGAGTGCACTGACCAACATCCTGTACAGTTTCGATCGTAATCTCGCCCGATCCAGTCCTTTCAAGAACCCCTCTGGCGCCTTTTACATCCAGCTTCTCTGTGAAGAGTTCTCTCCGCGCCTCATCATTGGCTATTGATGTCTTGAAGATATCAACCAAAAGTCTCGCTTGGCGAGCTTTGTACTCTGCTTCTCGGCTCACCGCACCGAGCCGGCGTAGAACGTGCCAGTGCCTCCAGGCGAAAAGATCTGAAGCATCGATGGTGTCTCGGACAATCTTCTCCATGTCGTCAGGTGAAAGCTTCCTGAACTCTTCCGCAACTAACAAGGCGCTGACAGGACGAGGAAAGATTAGGGCAAAGCGATACTGGTCAACCTGTGTCCCGATGTTTGAGCCTAGGCGGGACCCGAATAGGGCGGCCATCGCTGTCGCTAAGGTCTCATTAACCAGGTTTCCGAAGCAGGAATGGATTACTACGCTGTTCTCGAAACTTTCGACCAGAACAAGATGATCAGTTGGAATCGGAGCCTGACCCTTCTGAGCGGAAAGAGTAGATTCAACTCGGTCAATCTCGCCCTTCTCAAGAAAACCATCAGGTACGATTCCGTCAGACAGGACTCTACGGGCACGTCCAACTTCTTCCGCAACGTCGATCTGGACAGGAATCATGTCTCCCTCCCATCCTGGAATTGCGGTCAGGCTTGGAGGGGCCGCCTCCACCTCGACGTGATACTGTTCCTCGTCAACGGAGAGCACTCGCCAGGTCTGACCATGCAGAATGAACTCTGTCCCGCTAGCGCACCTCCGTGCGACAAAATCCTGATCAAGACTGCCGATACGCCTCTTTCGAAAGAAGTCGAATACAGTATACTTCTGAACGTCCGGTATAACTGAGAGGTTCGTGAAATAATATTGAATCGCTCTAGGATTACGAGCGGTCAGAAACTGATCGAACTTTCTCAACAGTCGCAGCTCATCGAGCTGCGCGATAACACGGCCGAGCTCCGTTGCATCCAGCTCGCGGAATGGGTAAGAGCGATGAACGACCTCGCCGATTTCCTCCACCGTCATTCGACCTTTCTGGAGTAAGAGACCGATTATCTGATGGGCGAGTACATCGTAGGCTTTCTCGTGGATTATCGGCCGTTCCAGCCTTCCTTCTCTGGCTCGTTGAATCAGAACAGCAGATTCCAGTATGTCATCGGTGTTGATGGTCAGAATGACTCCGCGAGAAGTCCCGCCTAAAGTATGTCCGCTGCGGCCGACTCGCTGGACCAGCCGGGTCGTCTCTCGTGGAGAGGTGTATTGGATGATGAAGTCAACGCTGCCGATGTCGATTCCTAGCTCAAGAGAGCTCGTACAGATCAGGGCTCTCAGTTTGCCCTCTTGAAATTCCTTCTCCGCTTCTTCTCGCAACTCTCTCGATAGGGACCCGTGGTGTACTCGGACAGCGACCCCAGCTCCTATTGCTTGAATCTGGGCGGCTAGCGCCTCTGCATGTTCCCGTGTGTTGGTGAACACCAGGGTTGATTTGTGGGATTGAATTATCCCTAGTATCATGCGCGCCCTAGAGACTGTCGACGCTGGTAGGCCTAGGTTGACGGATTCTTTCTGGTCCCCTGAGCTGGGATGAACGGATCGGACACTGATCTGAAGACCCCTCGTCTCATCGGAGCGAAGTACTTCGACGCTTCGTCCCGATCCGACCAGGAATTGGTCTATGCGTTCGGGCTCGCCGATCGTGGCGGATAGGCCGATTCGCTGAAATTCGACGCCGGTTAGTTCTAGGAGTCGTTCTAGGGCGAAAGATAGCTGGACGCCCCTCTCGTCTGTTGCTAGTTCATGGACTTCGTCTACGACGACCCACCGGACAGAGCGAAGATGTTCTTTCATCCTCTTCCCGATCAGAATGGCTTGGAGAGTCTCAGGCGTTGTGATCATAACGTCCGGAGGGCTCTTTGCTTGTCGAGATCTCGCGCTTATCGGGGTGTCTCCGTGTCGGACCTGGATTTTGATGTCAAGATCCTTCCCCATCTCTTCGAGTCGGCGTAGGAGGTCTCTGTTGAGGGCCCGGAGTGGGGTTACGTATAGAACTGAGATTCCCCGTGGCTTTCCTTCCGCTCTGGCTTCGATGAGCCTGTCAAGTACGGGGAGGATGGCGGCGAGCGTCTTGCCGGTTCCTGTTGGAGCGATCAGTAGAACGTTTTCGCCGCCTAAAATTGTGGGGATGGCTAGTTCTTGGATCGGGCTGGCTTCTAGGAAGCCTTCTTTCTCGAGCCTCTGTAGGACTGAGGGTTTGAGGGTTGAGAATGCCGAGCTATGCATCTACTGCACTAGTAGTCATCTATGGGACGATTTATTCTTCTTCCTCTTCGGCCTTCTTCTTTCCTTCCCCTGGACGTTCGGCTGCGATGTACAGGAAGATCAGAACGAGGGTGGCAAAGCTGAAGATGTACAGCAAGAGCTGGAGTAGCGCAAACTCCTGGTCCGGTGGAAGACTGTAGGACATTTCGGCTCACGCAATACGTTCTCGCACGAACTCGGAAACGGCTACTAAAACCTTGAGATTACTCGCGTGAAGAGATCGTGGTAAGTTTGGAGGTAATCTCTGGGTAGCGAGAGTCAGTCATCTCGATCGCGTTGTGCTTGCTCATGGCGACAGAGAGCTGCTGAGCGATGATGTGGTAGCATAGTTGTTTCTTGCGCTCCATCACCCGGAAGTAGTAGTCGTCGCATGTGCAGAACAAGCTGTCAGGGAGTACTTGATAGTCTCGACCGCGACCGGTCACCACCCAGACTGTTCGGCCGCTCGGTGAGAACTGGTACTTTCGAACTTTTCCTCCTTCAACTAGGACGAGGGCTTGCTGGAATCTTTTCTGAAATACAGTCGTCAGATTCTGCTTCTGGTCCTCGGAGAAGATCTTGGCCTGACCTATCTCCTGACAGGCGTCTTTGAGTATCCTGTTTTCGTTTACGGTTGGTGGCGAACCGGTTCCCTGCTCGTATAGGGGTCTTGGGCTAAGAATACCTTTTCATTGGAGGCGAGCGGTTTCGAACTAGCGGGCATATCAGTGGCGGACGAGGTTACCGTCAAACCAGTGGCCGACCAGCCAGCTCTCCTCCTAGAACACAACGGGGAGAGGGTCCTAGTCATTGCCGACCTCCATCTTGGCTGGGAGGTGACCTTGGCGCACCAGGGAATACACGTGCCTTCTCAGGTGCCGCGGCTGCTCGAAAAGCTGCGAAAGATCTTGGCAGAGACCCATCCCAAGCTCTTGGTGTTACTGGGTGATGTGAAGCATGCGGTTTCGAAAGTTGAGCTGGAAGAATGGAAGTATGTCCCAGAATTCTTCGATCGTCTAGTCGAGATCATTCCCGATGTTGAGGTGGTGCCTGGAAACCACGATGGTAACCTAGAGCCGTTGACACCGCCTTCTGTCAAGATCCATAGGTCCAATGGGATGGTTCTCTGGGATTCTGTTGGATTATTCCATGGTCATGCCTGGCCAGCGCCACCTCTCCTCGGCTGTAAATTCCTAGTTATGGGTCACTTGCATCCTGTCGTGGTCTTCAAGGACCCGTTAGGGTTGCGTATCACAAGGCAAGCATGGGTTAGGGCCAAGAGTGAAGGGAACAAACTTGCGGAAGGAGTGTTGAAACGTGAGGATGCGAAGTTTGAGGGCAACGCCACTGAAGAGGTGAAGAAAAAATTCGGGGTCTCTGTTGCAGATGCTGACTGTATCATCATGCCGTCATTCAACGACTACTTGGGGGGACAGCCTATCAACAAGAGTTACCAGGAAGGATGGACTGAGCTCTACAAGGAATACATGGGACCAGTCTTGCGCTCGGGGGCAGTGGATTTCGAAAACGGGGAAGCTTATCTCTTTGATGGAACGTTTCTCGGTAAGGTTAAGGACCTTCGACGTCTTGCGCAGTGAAGGTCTGAGCCGTTAGTTTTGTTCGCGCGGTGCGAGTCTGGAGAGTACCTTGCTCGTGTCTCCACCGTTCAGTTTGGCGATCTCTCGCAGGAGGTCGTAGTAGGATCTGACATGCCGCTTTCCGTCACGACCGTGGTAAAGGCTCAGATTCGCGTACATAGTAGTGACGAGTTCGTGGTTGTACATCGGGTACTGCGTGTCGCCAAGGCCGAGTTCTCCTAGTTGTTGGCTGATGGCTCCTTCGCGGAGGTCGAGGACTTTCCTGCCTTTCCGTTGGCGGTTTCTGTTCTTTAATCGTGTACCTTCTATTCGGCAATCGTCGCTGCAGTATTTTTCTGAGAACCAGCCTAGGAATTTGCGTTTGCAGACGACGCATGTCTTTAGGACTTTTTTGTCGACGGCCATGTTTCGTAACCGTGTGTCTATTTTGTACCGAATCCCTTCGCTTGTTAGATATTAGGTAGAGAGGTACCAGTATAAAACTGGCATGCCTCCCACGGCCCATAACCGGCACGGACGATCGATTGACCCTGCCTCGTATTACGCAAAAATCATCGTCGCATAGATAGCACGCGTTCACCTTTTTGTTAGAAACAAAAGAGTCGAGGAGATGGACTGGGAAAGGTAAGAGCTAAAGCAACATCGCACTTTGGAGGCGAATGAGGGGCTGTCGGATAGCCAGGTCTAGAGGACGATAATATCCTCGATGCGTCCGGACAATCCGCGTGGCTTGGGAGCGAATCGCCGTGCCAGGAACCCACGAAATCGCAGGTTCAAATCCTGCCAGCCCCACCATAGAATTTCGCGAAGGGCTAAGCCGAGGCTAGAAATCTAGGTACAGAAAAAAAATAGGGAAGTTGATGTGAGAGGGTTTGTTCGAGTCTAGGCCGTTTGGAATGCAACTGAGACCTGAGGTAGTGGGGAACCGTCAGCCTGGGTTGTCAAGGTATCATCGGTGTAGATTATCGCGGCCAGCCCGTTGAGTGGGTCGATCGCGTCTTGGAAGAGGTCGAGTAGGTTCCGGGTGCCGCGTGCGCAACCGGTGCCGTTTGTGCATATGACGCCTACGTGGTTTGGATGGGCTGTGACTGTGCTCTGTGAGAAATGGGAGCCGCTGTCGGTGCTTTGTGCCATGTACACGTTCCAGATGGCTGTCGGGTCATCTTTGCTCGAAGCGTTCGTCCCGTAGTAGACGTAGTCGACTGTGCTACCGCGGGCCGCGATCCATGGGAAGACTGCAGTGTTAGCGGGGGATGTGTTTACCGATAGCGGACTGGTCCAGGTCTGACCCTGGTCCGTTGATTTCGAGATGAATACATGATGTGCGTCAGACCAGCCGGCGTATAGGGTCCCGCTAAGCGGGTCTACGGCCAGAGCTGGGAAGACATTGTTCAATGCTAGGTTGACAGGTCCGGAGAAGACTAGGTGTGGAGTCCAAGTTTTGCCCATGTCGGAGCTGGCAGTGACGTAGATGTTGTTGAAGTTCGCGGTGGTTCCCTTCTGCAGGCCTGAGACGCCGCTCGCCCATACTGTGTAGACATTGTGTGTGAAGGAGTCAGCAAGGAGCTTGCCCTGGTCGTTGTTGAAAGTAGAGTTTCCAGTAACACCGCTCTGTCCCGTGATCGGGTCTGTTACGCGATGGAAGGTGAAGCCGTCATCGTCAGAACGCTGTACGTGAATAAGGGTGCTCGAGCCCGAGTCGTGATAGGAAATGTAGACGTGCGGTCCATCCGACGTTATCCACTGACGGTCGGATTGTGTGGTGTCGATGATCTGGCCGGTGCAGTGCGAGAAGTTGTTAGACGTATCAGCGTTGGGGCAGGTGATTGCTGAAACGCCTAGTTGGGTGATGCGGGTTTGAGGGTTGAAGAAGAAGATGAGCGTGGAGACGTGCAGTGTGCCGGTTGAGCCGATGTCAACATCCGCGTCGCCACCGCCGCCGACATTGTTTGCGAGGTTGGCGTCTATCGTTCCTTGGAACTGTGGGATTTGTCCGAATCCTGCTTTCCATGTGTTGGTGAAGAACTGGGTCCATGACAGTGCCACGTAAACGGTGGTGCCGTCGGGTCCGATGGAGAGTTCGGGTTCGCTGTTTCCGTCAGGGCGTAGCAATGGAATGTTCTTGAAACTAAGACCGGTACTGTTTGCGCCGTGGGCTGCGACTGGTATGGCGAGGGTCAAGATCCACACTATCGTGATTACTGTAATTGCTCGTTTCATACTATTTTCCTCGTTGCTTTCGGGAAACCGTTTCTTTATAGGTTTTCCCGGGAAGATTCCTATTGGAATGTGGAGGTTGCTGTGTCACGCCGGAAACATCTCATAACAGACAGGCATATTCATTGAAGAATAAGCTGAAAGTCCGTAACATTGGATTCCTCTGGGACCTAGGAGAGCCGCTCCCCAAACTCGGATCGAAGAACAAAGTTGCGATCAGGACGGCTATGCCAAAAGACAGAGGACGTCTAAGAAAAATTGTTCTTGAAGCGTACCTGCCTGATTGGTCGTGGTGGGTTAGGAAAACAGGTGGAAAAGAAAGAGCTCGTGCCGATCTGATGTCCTACGTAAACGAGTTCCTGGGAGACCGCGAGAGGCGTATCTTCGTCGCTGAGGAAGGTGGAAAGATAATTGGATTCAGCGGTGCTGCCAAATACAACAGAGGTACTGGGACGATAGGTTATGGGGTCGCAGTCTTGCCGGGTTTCCGCAAAAGAGGAATCGGTTCAATGTTGCTGCTCGCTGCTCTTGATTGGCTGAAGAAGTCCGGGGTAAGATTCGTAACGCTGGAAGAGGAAACTTTTGGCTTCCCGAACCAAGACACTCCCGCCATGACCCTCTACAAGAGCCTCGGAGGAAAGATAATCAGTGATCAACCTGCAACTAGGTGATTGCGTGGACACTCGAGCTAAAAAACCCGGCGAGGAGGGTTCTATGAAAGTCGAACGACGTTTGGACGATGAGTCTCTCCTAACGTGCAGAAAGACTTGAAGATTTTTTCTCTGGCGCAGGTATGAGAAGAATTAGGAGGACGCTTCCTCCGACGATTCCAGTGAAGTAAATGTAGATGCACGGTTCTACCAATACTTGCCAGTCGATACCGGGTCCGGTGGCAACGCCGTTGGGGCCGCAGCCGTATGGAGTCTGATAGGTAACAACGCCGTAGGTCACGGCGGCAAGAACTGCTGTGGAGAGAAGAACTAAGATAATGGTTTTGCGACGGCTTAAGATTCTAGCCACCCCAATCGCGCGCGGCATATTATCTGCGATGATATTTAGGTTCTGAAAAAAAAGTGGAAGGGGGTTTGTTATGTCTAGGAAAGCTAGAAGGACGCGGTGACCGTGACGACGTCTTGCTGGTGCACGCTAGTGGGTACGAACTGGAAGCCGTACCACCAGACAACGGTTTGCAGGTTGTTCGTGTCGGTCCAGATAGCATGGAAGTTGTTGTTGGAATCAACCGCTAGATCCGTGTAGTCGCCGATGAAACCACCACCGAAATGGTAGCGTGTGTTGATGGGCTGGCTGGTTACCGTCTGGGTCGTGGAGGTTGTCAGGTCTGTGACGACATAGTCGAGGCGGGCGTTGTTGATGTAGTTATCGAGTTGTAGACAGTTGATTCGTCCGACGGCGGTGGGGCTATCAGGCTAGGCGCCCCTTTGCCAGGGAGACACCACATCTGCGGCGTAGGCCGACATGTACACGTTCCCTTGCGGGGATATGGCGACCGCGGGGAAGAAGGTGTCTACTCGTCGCGGGGCAGGGGCGTTGAGAGTGGCTCCGCCGATCGGCTGCGTTACTGGATACCCGATCGCTGTGCGCGAACTAGCGTCAATGGCGGGGAAGGCGAGCTGCGGTGTCGTCCAAGTGGCTCCATGGTCACTGGATTCACTCCAGTAGACCGCCGCGTGGCAGCTAGCGTAGACTGTGGCACCGGAGGCACAGGTTAGATCAACGCCGTAGCTGCTGGCTGTGTTGAGGGCTTCCGTTGACCAGGCAGCGTACACGTCACCGTTCGGGGCGACGTCGCCGGCTGGGAAGCTGTTCACCCTGAAAACTGTGTTGGCTGGCGGAAAGATGTCGACGAGGGGTGCAATAGCCAGTGGTTTGGTCCAGGAGACTCCGCCGTCGGTGGATTTGGACATCCAGGTGCTGTCGAACGGGCCGAATCTTGTGTCGCCGTCCCAGAGGACGTAGACTGTGCCGTCGGGTCCTACCATTACGTGGGACCCCTGGCTGTAAAGGACATTAGGGGAGACCAGTTGGGGAGTGCTGAATGTGTGGCCGCCGTCGGTGGAGAAGGAGAGGGTGATGGGGGATTGTACATAGGCACCGGTCTTGGCACTGAAGATGAACCGTGTCCATGAAACATAGACGCGTCCTTGAAAGGGACTGGAGGCGTGTGTGTCCACGGCGGTCCAGGGCTTGTCGTTGAGAGTGGATGGAGAGGTGGTCTGGCCGATGAAGACAGGTGGTCCCCAGTGAAGGTTGCCGCTGGAATCGAAGGTCCCCTTGTTCACCGCGACGGTGTTGGGAGCGATGAGCCGGTCGAAGCCGAGACCTGTGAAGTAGACATTGCCACTATTGTCGAAGACGAGGTTGGAGTCTCCTCCCGCATCATACTGACCACCAACTAGGTGTTCTACACCAGGGATTAGAGTTCCAATGTGCTGTGGATCGGTTGCGACACAACACCATGTTTTGCCGCCATCGTTAGAGTAGTATGTTCCAGAGTAGCCGTCGCCGAGAGCGCTGCAAGGTGTACCGCCAACCGTGCACGTCCAGGTTCTGGTGACATAGTCGTTGGACGCGGCGACAATCCGGTTAGGGTTGTTAGGATCTACAGCGATGACTGGTTCGTTCTGGCTCGCGGCAGCCGTGTCCTGGTTAACGGTTACATCTGGGGATTGGACCGTCTGACCGTCGAGGTTGCTGGAAAGGACGAATGATGGCGTGATGGGCGTGTTTGGTGTCGGGTTAGTGGCTAGGTCGGCGGTATCAGCTTCTTGGAGGATGAAATTTGACAGGTTGATCTGGAGGCCTTGGTTCTGGGCGGCTTGAACTGCAGCCGCCTTGCCGGCCAACGTGTTGGTGTCATAAGTGGTCTGAGTTGCGGCCGCGGATCTAGGGCCGATTGAGACCATGGCTAGTGAGAGGGCTAGGAGAATAGCTACAGAGATATGCTTCAACATGTGTTTTCCTCCGGACATACATGTATTGAGTTAATATGCATCTAGAGAAGGCTGAAAGAAACCCCGCCGCTTCTCGCAAGGCGCAAGCTCCCTTAGATATTTCAGCAATCCTTTTATCGGTTTACTTCTAGGCCGCTACTATCTTGAAGATTCTACAGGCTTCCGCAGGTAGCGTTTCCGCCCTCTTTCTGGTTGTGTTGATGGTGAGTTCTGCAAGTGCGGCGCCGCTTCTCAGTGTTGGTAGCAATGCGAATTATCAGTTGAACGCGTCGATGCAATCAACGCAGAGCTGCAACGCCACTCCGTCAGGCTACAATCAGACCGCGTGTGGCCCCTATCAGCCAAGGGCCCTTGTCAACATATACGATAACGGAGCCTGCGTTTCGATATACTCTTGCTACTACAGTCCTTCCTACTTCTACTACTCGGTACTACTCGGGACAAATGTCACGTGGTTCAATTATGGTAGCCTAGCGCACACAGTGACCCTTTGTCCAACAGCAATATGCTCGACCAACAAACCAGGCCTTCAATTCTTCGACTCTGGACCAATAGCCCATTACGGTTCGTTCTCGGTAACCTTCAACATCGCAGGTAACTACACCTACTATGACACGAATTACCCATCCCTTCGCGGCAATTTGATCGTTTCTAGTACTCCCGCGCCTACTTCTTCCTCTTTCATGCCAAAGATCAGCCTCGACGGTTCCATAGGCTGGAGTGTTAGCGGTCTTGACAACAGTGTAGCCGTCCTCAACGTCAGCCACCAAGTCAGCATCGTCGCATCGGTGGGCCCCGCCAGCTTTACGCCTGTCACTGAGACTGGGAGTTTCTCTCAGTCAATTGACCTCGCCACTCGCGTCGAATCCGCCGGGACCGCGACGTCAGTCATCCTCGGCATAATCCAGAAGATGCTCGCGTACTATCCAGGATATTACAGCTACTACGGTTATGGTTATTCTCCCGGGATAGGTCAATTGCTATCATCGCAGAAGGAGGTCTACACACTCTGGTGGGTGAACGGTCCGCTATCTAATGGGCAACCCGTTGAGATCCTTACTGGATATGCTACTGTTGTGGGAAGCGAGACTGTTAACCTAGGACCCGGGAATAATCGGAATGCTTGGATTGTCGAGTCGGAGCTTTCCCAGTCTCTTTCCACTACCAGTCCGCCGATGATCACCTCGGGTGGATCGAGCGATTCGAGCTTCAAGCTTGACTTGAGGTTCGACTATGACCAGGCGAGCGACCTTCTTCTCAAGTCGAGCGTAGTAGTTTCTGTCACGTCCGCGCAGACTCAACTGTACAATCCGGGCAATTATCTCTGTGGACCCTCAGGCTGCTTCCCCGTATCTGACCAAGTAACAGTGACCCATCACATGACTGCAACTGTCCCAGTCACGCTCCAGCTAAAGTCGACAAGCCTCGGCCTCTCCAAGAGGGACCCTCCGGCAACAGGAAACGGCCTAGCCTCTCTAGCCTCAACGCTATTCTCGCCAATAGCCCTCGGGATATACGCTGGCGTAGGAATAGTGGGAGCGGGCGCGGCAGTGACCGCTACCTGGTTGCTTCGAAAACGAGCTGGAACGAGAGCGCCCGTAGCGGAACCGGGACCCCTCCTGGGTCCGAGCCCTACTGTTAACAGCGCCTAGTACGTTTGTCCCATCACTTCTGATATGCGTTAGCGAGGAAGATTTGAGAGGCCATGTGGTCTTGTCCTCACGGTTTTACTTTAAAGTGAACTGGATGTTTCGGGAGGTCACCAATGTGACCGCAAGGCTGTAACCGGCGGTGAACGTGAAAATGTTACCAGCCTGCGGGGCTTGACGGCCATAGGTCTCTAGAGGCTCGCTCCACACTGTGAGCAGCGCATGGTCTTAGCATCATTCCTCTGACCGCAGTACTTGCAGTAAACTAATTGTCCTACAACCTGGAGAGAGTTTATCGATTCTTGGGTCAAGTTTCGCAGACTCATCATCTCATCACCCGACTGCGGGTCCAATATTTTCGCGGTGAAGAAAGGAGTCCCGTTAACGATCAAAGTAGGAATTACCTGAAGGAACTGAGAGAACTCTCGTCCCCGAAATAGCTCCCTAGGGACTTCTCTGGCAATCTGGCCATGCTTCGCCTCAACCAGCCGGAAGGTCGTCACGTAGTATCTGGTGTCCCTCTGGTTAGTCCCGCGTAGGACCAGGACGAGCCCTGCCATGAGCATTATCCCGCCGAGGACGGCGAAGAGAAGGTTCGTTGAAGCACACTGGGTGGGTGTTTGGAGAACACCGTTTTTGTTGTAGCAGTTGCTGGTCGGATTGAGGAGGCCGGCGGCGAGGAAGATGCCTCCGAGGCCGATTGCGGCCGCCGGGAATAACCGTCCTAGACTTCCCTTGCCACAGACAAACTCCACCTGCTCGTGGGCTAAGAGACCTTCCGGCGGATGAAATCTCACCGATTGATCCGACACTAGATAATCGTCTCTTGAAGAGGTTTGGTTGTCGACCGATAGTCCGAGACTAATGACCGCGTATATCCGTATGGCGTAACCCCCGGCATATTCGAGCAGAAACGGGCCTGCAGGAACTCGCGAAGGGTAGAACTTTTCTCGGCTAGAGACCGAACTCCTATAGAAGTTTGACCGATCTGTCAGTCTTATTCGAGACCATAGGAGATCCTAAGCACTAGACCATACCAGAACAGCCTCTTCCCCATGGAGTTCGTGGTATGATTCCACAGCTTCTCTCGCGACGAAGGCGAGGATAATTCCGGTCGCAAGACAATCGGCCCACCACAGTCCTAGAAAATATTCTGCGAGGGGTCCGCCAAGGAGGGCCGTGGCCTTGAAGAGACATGTTACGACTCTATCGCGTCCATCGAGAGAGCGAGTGACCTGGTCTCCCGGCCCGGGTATCGCTAATGATTATTGACCCGCAAAGCCTATTCGCTCCCTT
>Ga0137378_10002489_pt1 | contig 15818 bp, 12 predicted proteins | sample SagtaG_21_FD_104813 | JGI IMG/M metagenome (GOLD analysis project Ga0137378, IMG submission 104813) | Vadose zone soil microbial communities from Sagehorn Ranch, Mendocino, California, USA - Sage2_L_60_16 metaG | ecosystem: Environmental > Terrestrial > Soil > Vadose zone | place: USA... | reverse complement strand
CTCCTTGGCGAAGTCGGGCGGCGGAAAGTTGCCCGCGGTCGGGTCCAGCTTTAGCGACACCGGATCGGCTGCGAGGAGCCTCGCCGCGAGAGGCCGAGATCCCGTCCCGGCGGCGGTCGGTTCATTGATGCAGGCACTGACCAGGAACGGCAGTGCGACCATTGCGGGCGGGAGCAGCGTCCACCGGATCGTCATGAGAACCCCCTCTGTTAGGGTGACGCCCTTGAAGTACCGCGGAGTGGGTCGTTCGGCAAGAACGCCCCCCCTCCCGCCCTAGCTCGGGCTAAGTTTGGGCGTGCTCTGGATCGCGCTGTGCATTGCGCAAGCCGCACCTGCCGCTCCCGCCGGGCCGCCTGCGACTGACGTCTACCTGGCCGACCTGCGCGTCGCCCAGGGTCGCGTCAGCGTAGGCGTGCCTGTCAACGTCACCGCCAGGACGGGCTACGACAACCAGCCGTTTTTTCTGCCGGATGGTCGCGCGTTCCTCTATACGTCGATCCGCGAGGACAGTCAGGCGGACATCTACCGGTACGACATCGAAACGAAGACGAGCGTCCGGCTCACCGCGACGCGCGAGAGCGAGTATTCGCCCACACCGCTGCCGGACGGCAGCGGCTTCTCCGTGGTGCGCGTCGAAGCCGATTCGACGCAGCGCCTGTGGGCGTTCGACCTCGCCGGGTCGCAACCACGCCTAGTGCTCGATTCCATCAAACCGGTGGGCTACCACGCCTGGGGCGACGCCCACACGCTGGTCCTCTTCGTCCTCGGCTCGCCTTCGACATTGCAGATCGCGGATGCCGGTTTCCCGACCGCCCGCGGCGAGGTGATGGCCAAAGACATCGGTCGTTCATTGCAGCGGATCCCGGGGCGCGCGTCGGTCAGCTTCGTACAGCGCGACTCGGTTGCTGGTAACACGCTCGAGGAGCTGGACATCCGCAGGCGTCGCGTGAAGGAGCTCGCGAAGATTCCACCGGGCGCTGATTTCTTCGCCTGGACGCCTGCTGGAATCGTGTTGACCGCGAGCGGAACGACCTTGTATCAGTGGGATTCGCGACGCGGCGGAGCGTGGGAGAAGGTGGCGGATCTTGCCGCTGCTGGTCTGAGCAGCGTGACGCGCCTAGCGGTGAGCCCACGCGGGGACCGCCTGGCGATCGTGGCAGTCCCGGTGACCCGCTAGCGCTCCAGAATCAGCGTCACCGGCCCGTCGTTGACCAATTCGACATCCATCATCGCGCCGAACTCGCCGGTCTCGACGGGGATGCCATTGGACTTTTCCCGCAACAAGGCAACAAACCGTTCGTATAAGGGGACTGCGATGTCCGGCTGGGCGGCACCGATGAAACTCGGTCGCCGTCCCTTGCTGGTATCGCCATAGAGTGTGAATTGAGAAACCACGAGCACGCCGCCGCCCGCCTCGGCGAGGTCCCGGTTCATCTTCCCCTCGGCATCACCAAAAACCCGCAGACCGAGGATCTTCTCCGCCATCCAGGTCAGCTGCACGTCCGTATCAGTCGGAGCGAAACCAGCAAGCACAAGAAAGCCGGGCCCGATCTTCCCGGTAACCCGGCCTTCCACTCGAACCTCAGCCCGTTTGACGCGCTGAAGAACGACTCTCACTCGACCGTCACGCTCTTGGCCAGATTTCTCGGCTGATCCACGTTACAGCCCCGACGAACCGCGATGTAGTACGCCAGGAGCTGCAGGGGAACAACGCTCAGCACCGGCGTGAGCAGGTCGAGAGTCTCGGGAATCTCGATGCGGTAATCGGCGAGCTTGTCGAGCGCCGTGTCGCCCTCCGTCACGATCGCGATCACGCGGCCGCCCCGCGCCTTCACCTCTTCGATGTTACTGACGACCTTCTGATGCACGCCGTCCTTCGGCGCGATGAACACGACCGGCATGAGATCATCGATCAGCGCGATCGGCCCGTGCTTCATCTCCGCCGCCGGATACCCCTCGGCGTGGATATAGCTGATTTCCTTGAGCTTCAGGGCCCCTTCGAGCGCGACGGGGAAGTTGTAGCCGCGCCCCAGGTACAACACGTTTTGCGCGCGCACCAGCCGCTCCGCGATTTGCTCGACCTCCGGCGCCTTGGCGAGCACGCGAGCCACGAGATCCGGCAGCTTCGCGAGCGCGCGCACCACTTCCCGGCCCTGCAGGATCGACAGCGCCCGCAGCCGGCCCATCTTCAAGGTCAGCAGCGCCAACGCCACGATCTGGCTGGTGAACGCCTTGGTGCTCGCCACGCCGATCTCGGGGCCGGCGTGGAGGTAGATCCCGCCGTCCACTTCGCGGGCGATCGTGCTCCCCACCACGTTCACGAGTCCGAGCGTCCGGGCGCCCCGCCGCTTGGCCTCGCGCAGAGCGGCCAGCGTATCGGCCGTCTCGCCCGACTGCGAAATGCCGATCACGAGCGTGCGCTCATCGACGATCGGGTTGCGGTAACGGAACTCCGATGCGTACTCGACTTCCGTCGGGATGCGCGCCAGCTCTTCCATCATGTATTCGCCGATCAACGCCGAATGCCACGACGTGCCGCAGGCCGTGATGACGATGCGCTGCACCTTGAGGAGCGCTTCGTCGCTGATGTTCAGGCCGCCGAAGCGGACCGTGCCTTCTTCCTCGAGCAACCGGCCGCGCAGCGTATTCCGCACGCTCTCGGGCTGTTCCATGATCTCCTTGAGCATGAAGTGGGCGTAGCCGCCGCGCTCGATCGTCGCGAGATCCCACTCCACCTGCGTGATCGTCTTTTCCTTCTCGACCGCACCGAGGTCCATGATGCGGTACTCGGTAGGCTTCACTTCGGCGATCTCACCGTCATCCAGGTAGACGACCGAGCGCGTATGCGCGAGCACCGCCGAGGCATCCGAGGCCACGAAGTTCTCGCCGTTCCCGATGGCGACGAGCAGTGGCGAGCCGCGGCGCGCGGCGACGATCGTGTCGGGCTCCTGGCTCGAGATCACCGCGATGCCGTACGCGCCTTCGATCTGCCGCAGCGCTTTTGCCGTCGCGTCAACCAGCGGCGTCCCCTTGGTGTGCGTCTCTTCGATCAGATGCGACAACACCTCGGTATCGGTCTGCGAGCGAAACACATGACCCCGTTTGGTCAGCGCCTGGCGCAGCGCTCCTGCGTTTTCGATGATGCCGTTATGGACCAGGGCGATGGTGCCGCCACAATCGGCGTGCGGGTGGGCGTTCGCGGTGGTGGGGGCGCCGTGTGTCGCCCAACGGGTGTGGGCGATGGCCGTCGTGCCTTCGGGCAGCTTGCTGCCAAGCTCGCGCTCGAGCACGGCGATCTTGCCGGGAGCGCGAAAGATTTCGAGCCCGCCATTGACGACGGCCAGACCAGCGGAGTCATAGCCGCGATACTCGAGGCGCTTCAGACCCTCGAGCACCACCGGCGCCGCCATCCGCTTGCCGACGTATCCTACGATGCCGCACATAACCGCCGCCCTTCTTCTATCAGCCGTTCTGCGTCCGCGCTCGTTGGCGCTTCCGCGATGAGTCGAATGATCGGCTCGGTGCCCGAAGGCCGCACGTGCAGCCAGCGATCGGGCCACGCGAGCCGCAGTCCGTCCTGTGTATCCGCGGCAGCGTCAGGAAAGCGGCGTCGCAACTCCGCATACACCTGGTCGAGCTTCCCTGGCTCCCGACTCCTGGCTCCCAGCTCCAGCTTTGCCTTGACGATCGTGTAACGCGGCCCGCGGGCGACCAGTTCGCTCACCGTCGTGCGCTCGCGCGCGAGCAGCGACAGCACCAACGCCGCAGCCACCGGCGCATCGCGACCGACGTGGAGCGCCGGATACATCACCCCGCCATTGCCTTCGCCGCCGAGCACGGCTTTCAGTTGGATGATCTTGCGCGCGACATGCGCTTCCCCAACCGGGGCGCGCACGACCGTGGCCCCGAACTCTTTCGCCGCGTCTTCAACAACCAGGCTCGTCGAGAGATTGCAAACGACGGTCTGACGGCCGGACGGCCGGACGGCCCGTATCGCAAAGGCGAGCGTGTAATCTTCTCCAATCGCTCGACCCTTCTCATCGACGATCGCCAGTCGATCGACGTCCGGATCGACCGCGATCCCGATGTCGGCCTTCTTTCGTCGCACCAGCGCGCCCAAGGCCTTCAGATTTTCGGGCACCGGCTCGGGCGGCCGCGGAAACAGTCCGTCGGTTTCCAGATTTATCGCAGTCACCCGGCAGCCGAGCCGCTCGAGCAGCTCCGGCATGAGCGCCCCGCCGGCGCCGCGCACCGTATCGAGCGCGACGCGGAAGCGCCGCCGCCGGATCGCCCGCACATCGACTCCCCGAAGCGCGAGCACCGCGGCGAGATGGCGGGAAATCGCGTCCGAATCCGGCTCCACACCGCCGATCGCATTGTAGTTGGCTCGTGGCAGGGACTCCCCCGCCGCCAAGTCGCGTACCCGCGTGCCCGCCACGGTATCAAGAAAGATGCCATCGGGACCGACGAACTTGAGCGCATTCCATTCGATGGGATTGTGGCTGGCGGTCAGGATGATGCCGCCGGCGGCCCGATGATGCTCCACGGCGAGTTGCACGGTGGGCGTGGCAACCAGGCCTACATCGATGACGTCGCAGCCGATGGAGTTGAGGCCGGCGGTTGCCGCCTGCGCGAACATGGGGCCCGAAGTGCGGGCATCGCGCCCAACGACTACCGACGGTCGGACGGCCCGACGGCCGGACGGCCGATTCCCATCCCTTGCCCACGTCCCAAAAGCCGCCGCCCAGCGAGCCACCATTTCGGGAGTGAGGTCCGTACCGACGAGACCTCGAATTCCCGACACGCTTACCATCAGAGTGTCGGAGGGGGACATGCCCGTCAATCTAATTGAATCAATCAGGCACGACGGGCTTCCATGGCTCGGGTAGGAAGCCGCAGAGGCTGGAGCTGCGGCGTCGGGATGGGCAGCGACGTTCCCTCGGCAAACGCGCGCAGGAACGCCTTGACGATCTCGCCGTCGAACTGCACGCCCTGCCCTTCCTCGAGCTCCCGCATCGCGTGTTTCACCGACAGCGACGGTCGGTAGGGCCGAACGCTCGTCATCGCGTCGAACGCGTCGGCGACGCTGACGAGGCGCGCCTCGAACGGGATCTGATCGCCTTTCAGGCTGTCGGGGAATCCGGTGCCGTCGAGCCACTCGTGATGCGAGCGCACGATCGACAGGGCGCCGGGTGCGTCGCGCATCAGCGGCCCCAGAATGCGCGCCCCGATCACCGTATGCTCCATGATGTGGCGGTATTCGGCGTCGGACAGCTTTCCGGCCTTGTGCAATACACTCTCGCTGACGCCGATCTTCCCGACATCATGCAGCTCGGCGCCGAGCGCGATGGTATCGATCAGGTCCTTATCGAGGCCGAGGGCACGGGCGATTTCGACGGAGTAGTTGGCCACGCGCATCGAGTGACCGCGTGTGTACGCGTCCTTCGCTTCGAGCGCGAACACGAGCGCGTGCACTCCCTCGAGAAACAGCTCCTCGATGCGCCGCGCCTGTACCTCGACGCGTTCCTCGAGACCCGCCTGATAGTTCCGGTTTTCGATGATGAGCCGGCGTTTGTCGAGCGCCTGCGAAACGCGGGCACGCACTTCGTCGAGATGAAACGGCTTGGCGACGTAGTCCAGCGCGCCCATCTGCAGGCAGGCGACGGCGCTCTCCACTTCGGCCACAGCGGTCACCACGATGACGGCCGTTTCCGGCCAGCGCGTGATGATCTCGCGGAGCAGCGTGACGCCGTCCATTTCCGGCATCCGCAAGTCGGAGATGACGAGCGGTACCGGTCCCTTCGCGAGCTCCTGCAACGCCTCGACCCCCGAGCCGGCCTCGGCGCACGCAAAGCCTTCGCCCTCCAGCAAGCGGACGAGCACGCGGCGCAAACGCGGCTCATCGTCAACGACGAGACAGCGCATTCCCGAGAAGGGTGGCATCGCCGCCCAAAGTAAAGGTCGCTTGCCCCGTGGGGAAGCCGCCCTTACGTTCCGGCCATGACGCGAGTCGCCGAACGTGACCTAACACACCGAATTGCGACACGCGCCGTGCACGCCGGTTACCTACGCGATCCCCTCAGTGGGGCCGTCATGGCCCCGATCTACCAGACCTCCACCTACATCCAGGAAGGGCTGGGTCGCAACAAGGGCTACGAGTACGCGCGCACGCGCAATCCGACGCGCGAGGCGCTCGAACGGAACGTGGCCGCGCTCGAAGGGGGCCAGCACGGGTTTGCGTTTGGGTCGGGGTTGGCGGCGCTCGATGCGGTCATGAAGCTGCTGTCGGCGGGTGATCACGTGGTGAGCGGGGAGAATGTGTACGGCGGCTCGCACCGCCAGATGACCCACATCTGGTCGCGCCTGGGCCTCACATTGACGTTAGTGGATGGCGGCGATACTCCGGCGGTCGCAGCGGCGGTCACGCCGAATACCAAGACCGTGTACGCCGAGACGCCCACCAATCCGATGATGCGACTGTGCGATCTCAAGGCGACCGGCGAGATCGCACGCAAGGCCAAAGCGTTGTTCGTGGTGGACAACACGTTTGCGACCCCCTACTTCCAGCAGCCCCTGCAGTTCGGCGCCGACATCGTCCTCCACTCGACCACGAAATACTTGAACGGCCACTCCGATATGGTGGGCGGCATGCTTGTCGCGACCCGCGACGACATCGCGGAGCGCATCGGGTTCATTCAGAACTCGTCCGGCGCGGTGCCGGGGCCGTTCGACTGCTGGTTGGCGCTGCGCGGCACCAAGACGCTGGCGCTGCGGATGGGCCGGCACGACGCGAACGGCCGGCGCATCGCGGAGTTCCTGGAAAAGCATCCGCGTGTGCAACGCGTGTATTATCCCGGACTGCACTCGCATCCGCAGCACGAGCTCGCCGCGCGGCAGATGCGGGGATACGGCGGGATGCTGAGCATCGAGCTGGGTGACACCGCGTTCGCGCGCCGGTTCGTCGAGCGGACCAGGATCTTTGCGCTGGCGGAGTCGCTGGGCGGCGTCGAAAGCCTGATCGGACATCCGGCGTCGATGACGCATGCCAGCGTGCCGCCGGAAATGCGGCGCCGCATGGGACTAACCGACAGCCTCGTCCGCCTGTCGGTCGGCATTGAAGATGTTGAGGACCTGATCGGTGATTTGAATCAGGCGTTGGCTGATGATTAGCTACCACGAAACATGCGATTCCCCAGCCCGTACGTGAGGGAATCCATTCGCAGGAGTGACGCATGACCGAACCGACCAACACCCTTCCCGCGGCCCGCCCGCGGAAAGTCTTGACCCAGATCGCCCCCGTCTCGTGGGAGCATCCGGCGGATCGCGCAGCCCTGCAGTCGCTGCGCTCCATCCCCGGATTCGACCAGGTGGTGAAGAAGATTTACGGCTTCATCGGCGAGCGCGGCATCCGGCTGCTGTTCCAGGCCGACGCGGTCCGCGTGGGGCCGAGGCAGTTCCCACGCCTCAACGAGCTGTACACCGATGTGCTGACGACGATGGATTGGGATCCGCGGCCCGACTTGTTCGTGTCGCAGACGCCGTTCGTCAACGCGGGCGCCTACGGGATGGACCGGCCGTTCATCGTCATCAATTCGGGCGCATTGAAGCTGCTCGATGACGACGAGATGCGGACGCTGCTCGGCCACGAGCTCGGTCATGTCATGAGCGGGCACGCGCTCTACGTCACGATTCTGATCCTCATTTTGAACTTCAGTTTCTCGACGTTGCCGTTTCTGGCAGGGATCGCCCTGCTGCCCATCCGGATTGCGCTGCTCGAGTGGTTTCGAAAGAGCGAGCTGTCCTCCGACCGCGCGGGACTCCTGGCGACCCAGGACCCCAACGCCGCCATGCGCATGTACCTCAAGATGGCGGGCGGCGGCGACATGAAGCAGATGAACCTCAACGAGTTCCTCGTGCAGGCCAAAGAATACGAGGAGTCAGGCGGTGCGCTCGATCGGATCTTCCAGATCCTGAACACGCTCGATCGCACGCATCCGTTCAATACGCTGCGTGCCGCCGAGCTGCAGCGCTGGATCGAGGCCGGTCATTACGAGCGCATTCTGAACGGCGAGTACACGCGCCGTGGCCCCGATGCCGACAACCGGCCGATCGACAAGGACATCGACGAGGCGCGCGAGCACTATATGAAGGAAGCGAAAGCGGTCGTGAACGACGTGGTCGACTCCGCCAAGCGGGCCGCGCAGGCGTTTACGGACGCATTCAAGAAGAGGTGAACGTACTGGTCGTCGGAGGCGGCGGCCGCGAACATGCCCTCTGCTGGGCACTGCGTCGCGACGCCGCCTCCGCCTTTTCTGACGACCTGACGCTGTTCGCGGCCCCGGGCAATCCCGGCACCGCCGCGCTCGCCACCAATCTCCCGATCTCGGCAACGGCCGTAGACGAAGTCGCTGCCGCCGTCGCTCAACACGATATCGACGTCACGATCATCGGCCCCGAAGCGCCCCTCGCTGCGGGACTCGCCGATCGCCTGCGCGATGCCGGACGCGGCGTGTTCGGACCGTCCGCGGCCGCCGCCCGGCTCGAGTCCTCCAAGGCGTACGCCAAGGAAGTCATGCGTCGTGCCGGTGTCCCGACGGCCGCCAGCGCCACGTTCGTGGGTATGGGCCCGGCGCTCGAGTACATCGGCGATCAGGCAGAGCCGCTCGTCGTGAAGGCGTCGGGACTCGCCGCCGGCAAGGGCGCGGTTGTCTGCAGGACCCGTGACGATGCCGTGCGCGTCGCGCGGGAAATGCTGGAAGGCTCGCTCGGCGAAGCCGGGAAGGAAATCGTCATCGAGGAGTTCCTCGACGGCGAAGAGCTTTCGGTCCTGGCACTGACGGACGGCGAGCGCGTCCTGATCCTGCCGCCCGCGCAGGATCACAAACGACTGGGTGAAGGCGACACTGGACCGAACACGGGCGGCATGGGCGCGTATTGTCCTGTCGGCATCGCCACGGAACCGCTCTTCGCGCGGGTCCGCGCGGAAGTCTTCGAACCGGTGCTGCGCGAGGTGGCGGCCCAGGGGACGCCGTACGAGGGAGTGCTGTACGCCGGATTGATGATTCGGCCCGACGGCACGCCGGCGGTGCTCGAATTCAACGCGCGCTTCGGCGATCCGGAAACGCAGGTGTTGCTGCCCGCCCTATTGCCCGGATTCAGCGAGCATCTCGCGGCCATCGCGCAGCGGCGCTGGAATCCCGTCGCGACGCAGCAGGTGCTGTCGGTCGAGCGGGCCGCGGTCACCACCGTCCTGGCGGCGCGCGGCTATCCCGACAATCCGGAAAAGGGCGTGGCGATCCGGCTTCCCGACGCGGCGGACCTCGGTGACGACGTGATCGTCTTTCACGCCGGCACCTACCGCGACAACGAGGGCAGACTGCGGACCTCGGGCGGCCGCGTGCTGAGTGTGACCGGCCTTGGCGACACCGTGGCGCTCGCGGCGCAGGCGAGTCGCCGCGGGGCCGAGCGAATTTCCTTCGAGGGCAAGACCTGGCGGCGCGACATCGCCTGGCGCGAGATCCAGCGTGCCGGAGCTGCCTGAAGTCGAAACGATCGTTCGCGAAATAGCCCCGCGCCTGGAGGGCTCTCTCGTCGCTCGCGCCGAGCTCAGGAAATCCGACGTCCTGCGTGAGGTCTCCAAGCCGCGCCTCATCAAGACTCTACGCGGCAATACAATCGAGCAAGTCTACCGGCGAGCCAAGCACGTCGTGTTTCGCCTCTCGAGCGGCCATCGGATGATCATCCAGCCGCGCATGACGGGATCGGTGATCGTCTACGACCGCCGGCTCACGCGGGATGAGCTGAAATACGCGGTCCTGATCTGCACGCTCAGCGACGGGCGCAAGTTCGTCTACCGTGATGTGCGTCGCCTCGGCACGATCTGGTTACTCGATGAAGAGGGCTGGATCGCCTACACCGGACGGATCGGTCCGGAGCCGCTGGAGGAGACGTTCACACCGTTCGTCTTCGCTGACCGGCTCAAGGGGACTCGCACCGCGGTGAAAAAGGCGATCATGGATCAGCGGCGGGTCGCGGGCGTCGGGAACATCTACGCCAACGAGGCGCTGTTCGACGCCCGGCTCAATCCAGCGCGCCCCACCAACAGGATGTCGCTCGAGGAATTCGCGCGCCTCCACGCCGCGATCGTGGACGTCCTACAGCGCGCGCTCGCGTCGTCGGGCACGACCCTGCGGGACTATCGCACCGGCACCGGTGAGCGGGGCCGATTTCAGTTCGAGCTACGCGTGTACAAACGAGGCGGAGAAAAGTGCGTGCAGTGCGGGAAGAAGCTCGTGGAGACTCATGAAATCGATTTGCGCACGACGACGTTTTGTCCGCGCTGCCAACGGTAGGTGGAATGTTGGACAGTAGGTAGGGGCGCAGCATGCTGCGCCCCTACAACCCCGTCCAACCGTCCAACCAATCTTCAGTCCACGAACGCCCACAACAGCTCCCGGCTCTCCCGGTCCAACCGCTCCGGCGCAGCCAGGTGATACAGATCCCCCGCCAAGTCGCGGATGAGCAGCCCGCCATGTGGCAGCGTGCGGGGCCAATCATCGAGCCTCGTCTGGAACGTGCGCGGACCCTGCTGCGTCTCCACGCGCCAGCGTCGGATCTCGACCTCCTCCTCGATCTCGAGCACCTGCGTGACCTCGAAGACGAACCCCGCGACCGCGAGCGCCCGCTCCAAGGCGGCGCGGGAGCGCTGGTCGAGATCCGCCGGATCGCGAACAAAGGCGAACTCCTCCTCATCCGTATCTCGCAGCGACAGATGCCGCGCCGGCTCGGTCCACGGGAAGCAACGGCGTACCGATACCGCCCGCTCCTCCTCCCCCCACATCGCCCACAGCGAGCCGTCGGCCCGCCACTCGAGGCTCAGCGCCTCCCCCCGAGTGGCGGTGGCCGATTTGCCCAAGGTCAGCGTCATGGCACCTCCTTTCTACTGGAGCTGCAGCTGCAGCTCGTACAAATGCCGGTACTGCCCTTCCGATTTCGCCAGCAATTCGGCGTGCGTGCCGTGCTCGATCAGCCTGCCGTTCTCGATCACGAACAGCCGCGACGCCTTGCGGAGCGTCGAGAGCCGGTGCGCGATCGCGAACACGGTCCGCCCCGCGACCAACCGTTCGAGCGCTTGCTGGATCTCACGCTCGGTTTCCGTATCCACACTGCTCGTCGCCTCGTCCAGAATGAGGATCCGAGGATCGTGCAGGATCGCCCGCGCAATCGACACGCGCTGGCGCTCACCGCCCGACAGCGTATGGCCCCGCTCCCCCACCACCGTGTCGTAGCCGTGCTGCAGCTTGGTGATGAAGTCGTGGGCGTTCGCCGCCTGGGCCGCCGCGACGACCTGGTTCAACGGCGCTTCCTGCGACCCGTAGCGGATGTTCTCCAGCACCGTGCCGTGAAACAGGTACGGATCCTGGAGCACCATGCCGATCTGCCGGCGATAATGCCCCGTGTCGAGCCGCCGGAGATCGACGCCATCGATTCGGATCGTTCCCCCGCTCACGTCATAGAAGCGCGCGATGAGGTTCACGATCGTCGTCTTCCCGCCACCCGAAGGGCCAACGAGCCCGATGAGCTCGCCGGGCGTCACATCGAAACTCACGCCCCGCAGCACTTGCCGGACGCCGTCGTAGCCGAACGTCACGTGCTCGAACGTGACCCGCCCGTGCACCGGCTCGAGCCGCACCGGCTCCGCCACGTCGCGTATTTCCGGCTCGGTGTCGAGCACCTCGAACACGCGGTGCGCCGAGGTCGTGGCCCGGTTGATGGTGCGCGCCATCTGCCCGATCACTTCGATCGGAGCACTGAACATCGTGGTGTAGAGCAGGAACGAGACGAACGTTCCCACCGGCAGCTGCGCGCCGCTCCCAAGGAGCCGCGGCACCGCGAACACCCAGACCGCGACCGTCATCATGTGGACGCCGAGCATCAGCAGCGGCCAGAACCTGGTCCACGACGCGTGAATGCGGTTGAACTCCGCCGTCACGTCCTCGTTGCGCTCACCGAAGCGTTCGATCTCCCGCTGCTCCTGGTTGAACGCCTTGACCACCCGGATGCCCGGGATCGTATCCGACAAGACGTCCGTCACCCGTGACCACTTGCGCCACGCGCGGATGAACAGCCGCGTGATCTCTTCGCTGTGCCGGTAGATCAGCCAGCAGAAGACCGGCACCGGCAGGGTCATCACCAACCCCAGCCGCCAGTCGAGCGTCAGCAGCACGGTGCCCAGCCCCGCGAGCATCACGAGCGATAGCGACACGTCCACCACGCCGAACGCCAGGAAATCCCACAGCCGGTCGGTATCGGCGGACACGCGCGTGATCAGGCTACCCGTCCGCTTGCGCGAAAAGAACGCCAGGGAGAGCCGTTGGATGTGCTCGTACAGCTCGGAGCGCAGGTCGCGGGCGACCCACTCGCCAATGATCGACATCAGGCGCAGCCGTACGTGCACCGCGGGCTGACGCACGAGGTAGACGAGCGCCATCGCCGCAACGGCCAGCCATGCGACTTTAGCCGCCTGCACCAGGGACAGCGTTCCCGCCTGTGCCGGACGCACCACGCGGTCGATCAGGTGGCCCGCCAGATACGGGGGCACCAGGCTGACCAGCGTGATCACCGTCGCCGCCGCCATGCCCAGCGTCAGCTGCCGGCGATACGGCTGCAGGTAGCCGAGCAGCCGCCGGATCACTGCGGTTTGCCGGCCGGAGACGAGCGCCTGCGCATCGCGGATGGGGCGCGCCACGCTCTCGGCGTACAGGCGGTCCGCGTCGCCGTCGACGAGCTCTCGCTCGTGGCCCTGGATCTGCTCCTCGAGGACGAACCGGATGTTCTCGAAGGCGCGGCGCTGCCGGTGCGTGTAGCGCAACAGCGCCAGCGCCGGCTCGCCCGATGCGCCGAGGATGGTCAACGTGTTGGCCGACAATCCTGGCGCTTCCCGGATCGCCTCGATGCGTGACCGTTCGACGCTCCGCACGTGCCAGCCTGTACTCTCGCGCTGCGCGACGGCGATGTGACGTGGGCCGAGTGCCAGCCACGCTTCGGTCAGCCGCAGGCTCTGGTCGAGATCGGCGAGCGCGTACAGCTGGACGGGCGCGCCCTGCCAGGCGTGCTCGATCTGCCGGCGCAGCTCCGCAGGGAGCCGAGTCGGCTGGGCTGTGTAGCGCTCGATGATGTGGTCGTCGAGTTGTTGCTGCGTGCTCATGTCCGTGATCCTCGAATCGTGTGTAACAGAACGGCCTCCCAGGTCCCATGAAGCACCCGGAAGGCCGGATCACGGCGCGAACTCGATCCGATCGACTTCTAGGGTGCTCCTCCACCTCCACCGGCGCCGGCGATGCCGGACGCAATACGCCCACGCGCGTCGACAATCGGCGCGAACCGGCACAGCAGGCCCGGCCCCGCCCAGAGGCGGCGCAGCATCGGCGTAACGGTGGATTGACGAATCATTTCAGTCCGAAACCCTTTCGCATGTGATTCGGGGAGCCACTGCGCTCAAACTAAGACGACGTACGTGACCGGTCAAGCCAAGGATTCACGTGGGTTAGATTTTGGCATGCGCCGTACCCGTCCCGGGGCGACCGTTGGAAACGATCATCACCCCGATCGCGCTCGCTGTTCGTTTCGGTCCTCTTCCTCGCCGACAGCTCGACCAAGACCTACGGGCCGATTCAAGTTCTGGTTCATTGAGCTCGCGTTAATCCTCGCGGCGACACCAGCGGTGGCGCAGCACGAAGGCCACATGATGGGAGCCATCTATCCGCCATTTGGCTCGGGAACCTCGTGGCTCCCGGCAGTCGCGCCGATGCGTGGCTTTCATTTGGAGGCATCCGACTGGAGTGTGATGGTCCACGGCAGCGTCTTCGGGCAGTTCATCCAGGAATTCGGGCCGCGGGGCAACTATCAGCTGGGCAGTATCAACTGGGTCATGGGGGACGCGTCCCGACCACTCGCGGGAGGAACCTTCTACGGCCGCATGATGGCGAGCGCAGAGTACTTCACCGTGACGCGGGCCGGTTATCCGCAGCTCCTGCAGGTCGCGCAGCCCTATCGCGGCGGCACAGTCACCGATCGCATGCATCCGCACGAGATGCTGAGCGAAGTCGCTGTCATGTACGATCGCCCCCTCCGCGACGATTTGCGCTGGACTGTCTATCTCGCGGCGGTGGGCGAGCCGGCGCTCGGACCTGTCGCATATTTGCACCGTCCCTCAGCTGCCAACGACCCCACCGCCCCGCTCGGCCATCATACCCAGGATGTCACCCACGAGAGCTTCGGCGTCGCGACCTTGGGCGTGTTCACCAGCAAGGTTCATCTCGAGGCGTCGGTGTTCAACGGGGCGCATCCGAACGAGGTCCGCACGAACTTCGATTATCGCGGGGCAGCCTTCAACTCTTTTGCCGCTCGTCTGACCGTGAATCCGAACGAGCGCTGGAGTGTCGCTGCTTCCGCTGCCTACATCGAGCCGCACGTGCACCAGCCACTCCACCGCCTGGAGCTTTCGGCGCTGCATGTGGCGGGAGGATGGTCCACGTCGTTCGTCTGGGGCGCGAACGTGCCGACGGATACACGCCGCGTGTTGAACACCGCCCTCCTCGAGACCAACATCGAGCTCGACCACCGCAACACGATATTCGGCCGCGCGGAATACGTCACGCGCACGGCGGAGGAGCTGGCGTTGGTCGGTTCGATCAGTGCGGAGGTCGAAGTGGGGTCGCTCGCCGTGGGGTATGCCCGGCGGATCGGCAGACTACACGGCGTCGGAGCGTGGCTCGGCGGACGTGGAAACGTCGACGTTGTGCCGGAGCAGCTGCGGCTGTTTTACGGCAGCGGCACGCCAGTGGGCTTCACCGTGTACCTGCAGGTCCGCCCGCTCTGATGATGGAATACTGAGCGAGACAGTCCATCGATTGTCACTCCCGAATCGGGCGCCCTGAAGCGAAATCGAACAGCGTAGCACGACGCAAACGGTAGAGCGCCGCCCAGTAACCGCGCAGCCCCTGGACGCCTTGGAGCACCGCCTGGTCCTTTTCGGCCTGGGCGATGTACAGGTTGTCGATGGTGATGCGGCCGATTACGTAGCGATTGTACGCCACTTCAAACCGTTTGGCGGCGACGCTGTCCGACTTGGCGACGAGCAACAGGGTGCGGCGGGCCTGCCCCAGTTCAAGTGCGGCGAAGCGGGCGCCGTGCGCGAGCTGGTCCAGGGTGGCCGCCGAGAGGTTGGCGACACGCTCGCGGTCGGCCTGCGCCGCCTGCACCCCTTCGTGACGGCCGCCCCACTGCCACAACGGAACCTGTACCGAGAGCGTGAAGCGCCGAGCCTCAAGCAGGTTCTGATATGCGAGGCTCGCCTCGGGCGCCGTGGCGTTGAATCCGTAACTGGCCTGGACCGTGGCACCGGCGCCCGAACGAAGCCGCGCCTCGGCGACGCTCCGCCGGGCCTGGACGTCATCGAGGGCGACGGCCGTCACCGCGGCCCGATTCTTCAAGGCTTCGGCCACGGCCCGAGCCGTGTCGGCCTCGAACTCGGGGACCTCCCCCGTCACCGCGACCTCGACCGTCGTCCCGGAGGGGAGATCGAGCGCGAGGCGAAGGGCATCGGTCGCGCGTTCGTGCTCCAGCCGCGCCGACTCGAGGGCGGTGCGGGACCGGAGCAACGCGAGCTCGCTCTGCAGCAGGTCGTTTTCCCCGATCTTGCCGACCTCGAATCGTCCGGTGTTGAGGCGGTACAACGTGTCGTTCACCGCAGCGTTCGTCAGGGCGTTCTTGAGCGCGACGCGGGCGGCATACACATCGAAGAACAGAGTCGTCGT
>Ga0137378_10002488_pt1 | contig 15819 bp, 15 predicted proteins | sample SagtaG_21_FD_104813 | JGI IMG/M metagenome (GOLD analysis project Ga0137378, IMG submission 104813) | Vadose zone soil microbial communities from Sagehorn Ranch, Mendocino, California, USA - Sage2_L_60_16 metaG | ecosystem: Environmental > Terrestrial > Soil > Vadose zone | place: USA... | reverse complement strand
GTTTCGGCCGTTGGGCGGCGGAGCTGCTCCTGGTATTCGTCGGCGTTTACGCGGCGTTCTGGCTCAATAATTATCAGCAACACCGCCAGGACGCGGAACGGCGTGATCGAATCCTCGCCTCGCTCGAACAAGAATTGCGCAGGGGAGTCGAGAGCGGGAAAATTGCCGGCGCGAAAGAAGAACAACAAGCGGCAAAATTTCGACGCGCGCTTGACGCTGGCGAGATGCCGCCGCTGCATCCATTTGTTTTCACGACCGACTACAGTCCCGGCGACATCGCCACGCTACTTCAGTCGGGCGGCGTTGAATTGCTCGACGTGAAAACGCTCGTCGCCTTGCGGGAACTTGAATCCGTTATTCGTTGGGGCCTTAGCGACATGGCGCATTACCAGAAATTAAGCGACGAACTGATCGTGCCGAATCTCGACCAGGATATTTCCTTTTTTTACGAGCCGGCCACCAAGAAATTGCGAAAACGGTTCGAGATATATCCCGAAGCCTTACAAGCAACTGTGAAATTTGCTAACGACCTCGAACGAACCCATACGGAGCTGCTCAAACAAATCCAAGCCGAACGGCAACGGACTCGTTAACATGAACCCAACAATCCGAATATTCGCACTTCTCTTGTCCATCTTGGACGCGAGTTTTGCATCGGCCACCGATTATCCACCGCCGATTGAGGGTGACTATGCGATTCGCGATTTCAGGTTCGCTTCAGGCGAAACGTTGCCGGAGTTGCGAATTCATTACCGGACGTTGGGAAAACCGGAGAAAGATGCACAGGGCAAAACGACAAATGCCGTGCTAATCATGCACGGGACAACGGGCAGCGGCGCGCAATTTATTCGGCCGGAATTTGCTGGCGAACTATTTGGGAAAAATCAGCCGCTCGATGCGACGAAGTTCTTCATTGTGTTACCGGACGGGATCGGTCACGGCAAATCGAGCAAGCCAAGCGACGGGATGCACGCGAAATTTCCCCGCTACGGTTACGTCGACATGGTGGGAGCGCAGTATCGGTTGCTTACCGAGGGACTCGGTGTGAATCACGCGCGGCTAGTGATGGGAACGTCAATGGGCGGCATGCACACCTGGCTCTGGGGTGAAACACATCCCGATTTCATGGACGCTCTCATGCCGCTGGCCAGTTTGCCCACCCAAATTTCCGGGCGGAACCGCGCATGGCGACGCATTGTTATCGATGCAATCCGCAACGATCCTGATTGGCGCGGCGGCGATTACGCCAAGCAGCCACCCAGTTTGCGCACCGCTACGGAGATGCTCTGGTTTATGAGCAGCAACCCGGTTCTGCGACAAAAGGAAGCGCCGATGCTCGCGAAAACTGACGAGGTGCTCGACAAATTCGTCGACGAACACATGAAGACCAGCGACGCGAATGATGTGCTATACGCAGTCGAAGCCTCGGGCGATTACAATCCTGGCCCGAACCTGGAAAAAATCCGTGCGCCACTGCTCGCAATTAATTCCGCCGATGATCTGATCAATCCACCTGAGCTCGGAATCCTGGAGCGCGAAATCAAGCGCGTGCCAAATGGCCGCGCAGTAGTGATTCCGTTGAGCGACAAAACTCGAGGGCACGGCAGTCACACCGTCGCGACGTTGTGGAAGGACCAGCTCGTGAGACTGCTCAACGAGACGGGAAAATGAGCGGTGGCTCAATCTCCGTAGGAGTACGCTCCGCCATAATAACTGTAATACGGATAGTACGGATAATAATCCGGCCCATAATAAGTGTTGTAGCGGTACTCCGGTGTGTAATAGGTGTTAGCGTAATACTCTTCAGCGCATCCACTGAGTGAAAGGGCAAAGATCCCCGCGCACAGTAGGGAGAGCATGGTTGCCGCTACACCGCCACGTGTATTGGTAGTTGCTTTCACCAGAAAACCTCCTCCATCGAATTCTGAAATTTGCGTCGATCGGGAACCGGGCTTCGTCTTCTGCTGAAAGCCATTTGGCCATATCACGCAGCGCGACGCGACCTGCTCCCATAAACAAGTCTCACTATGACAATCGCGGCGCGTTACTTATTCGGTCGTAGGAACGCGCAATGGGTAACTCCTTTGAGCGACAACACAAGAGCGCACGGCAGTCACACCGTCGCGACATTTTGGAAGGACCAGCTCGTGAGACTGCTCAACGAGACGGGAGAACAAATCGTGGCTACGCGACAGATCTGATCCGAAACGGAGTGCAGAGCTAGTCTAAGCAGTCTGTCATTGACGGCGCGTCAAGCGCGCATCGGCGCAATCGCCTGCACCGATGCGCGACTAGGCGTATCGCAAACTAGTTAATACCCGTAGTAGTGATACGTGGTGTAAGAGCGCGTGTACGGCCTGTAATAAGAATACGGATAGCCGTAATAGTCGTAGTAATTGGGCGTATAATATGCGGTCGGATAATAATAACCGCTGTCATACGCGGTCATGTAAGGACCCTCCGCACATCCGCTCAGAAACGTTGCGACGACGCCTGCACAGAGCAGTGAAAGCCAAAGTGCTCGTTTGCGGTGCCTTGCTTCACAGTTAGTTATTGTTTTCATCAGATCATTCCCTTTCGTTGAGTTCTGAATTTCCCTTCTCGATCGGGACGGCGCTTTGTCTCCGGCTGAGAGCCATTTACGGAGAATACGGGTCGTATTGAACCCGTCAGTTTCCGCCTTCACAACTGCCCAGTCGGAACATCACTCTGCCCCGACCGTGACCTGCTCGTACGAACAAGTCTCATTATAAGAATCGCGTCACGGTGCACTTTCGGTCGTGCGCTGCGCAGCGGCGATTAGGCCTGGCGACAACAGGCGTGTGCACAGCAGTCGCACCCTCGCCGGGGTACTGAAGGAATCCCATTGACACATATATGTTTATCCGTATATGTCGTCTGCATGAATAAACACAGCAATGGCGAGCCGGCGTTCCTCTTTAAGACGTTGGCTGATCCAACGCGATTACGCTTGCTCAATCTACTGGCGTGTGGCGAGACCTGCGTCTGCGAATTGACTGACACCCTGCGGGTGGTACAGCCGAAAGTGTCCCGACATCTCGCGCACCTAAAGCGCGCCGGTTTGGTGGAAGCGCGTCGCGATGGAAAATGGATGCATTACCGCTGGGCGCAACACGGTGATCCGCTCGTCCGCCATGTTCTCACCGGGTTGCGCGAATGGATGGCGAAAGACGACCGCATGAATGGCGAGCGCAGTAGACGTAGCAAGATTTGCTGCAGAGTGAGTCGAAGAAAACCGAACAGAATCAAAACCAAATGAAAACGAACGAATTCATCTCTGCGTTGCGCGCCGATCCACGTAACCAGTTGGTCTTTGCCGACCTTGACGGACGCGCTGTGCCAAGTGGTTATCATCTTACGGAATTAAAAGCAGCGTCATTCGAAACGGTCGATTGCGGCGGACAAACCAACCGCTGGCCGGAAACAATCGTGCAACTTTGGGTTCCGTCGCACCGGGCTAACGAGTACATGACTGCGGCAAAATTTCTAAAGATTTTCGACAAAGTGCGCGGGATGATTCCACTCGATCTCGACGCCGAGATTCGCGTCGAGTACGGCGACGAAAATTTCTTTCCATCAACGTATCACATTCGTTCAGTGACCCATGGTGAAAGCACGACGCGCGTGTTGCTTGAGCCACCGCACACGACATGCAAGGCGCGCGATCGCCGTGTTGCGACTTTACCGGCAGCAGATTCGTGCTGTACGTCGCCCAGGGAGGCGTGCTGTCGGCCCTGAGTTTTGAGATCGACATCATTGCACAGCGCTTCTTGAATCAGAACGATGACGCGAAATCTCTTTTGCCTCGGTCTTTTTTTGACATTTGTCTTCGCAGTGCTCGCGCAAAATCGGTCGCCATCGCCAGGCACCGCAGATTTCGACGTTATCATTAAGGGCGGCACCGTTTACGACGGAACCGGCGCCGAACCCAAACAGGTTGACGTTGCCATTCGCGGCGATCGGATCGCCGGCATCGGCGATTTTAGAACGGCGAAGGCGAAGACGGTTATCGATGCAAACGCACTTGCGGTCGCGCCCGGGTTCGTCAACATGCTCTCATGGTCAACCCAATCGCTGATTCAGGATGGCCGCTCCCAGAGCGAGATCCGACAGGGCGTTACGACCGAGATCATGGGCGAAGGCGAATCGATGGGCCCGGTGAACGATCGCGTGCGCGAGCACATGCTACGAGAGCAGACAGACATCAAATACGATATCAAATGGAATACGTTCGCGGAATATCTGCGTTACCTGGAAACCCGCGGCGTTTCCTGCAATGTGGCTTCGTTTATCGGCGCGACTACGATCCGTGAATATGTGATCGGATTCGAAGATAAAGCGCCGACGCCCGAACAGCTCGACCAGATGCGCGAACTAGTTCGCAAAGAGATGGAAGCGGGCGCGCTTGGAATCGGCACGTCGCTGATTTATCCACCGGCCTTTTACGCGAAGACCGAAGAGTTGATCGAGCTCTGCAAAGTCGCGGCGAAATATCAGGGCAAATACATCTCCCACATGCGCAGCGAAGGGAACCAATTGCTCGAAGCAGTTGATGAATTGATTCGGATCAGCCGGGAAGCGGGAATTCCCGCCGAGGTTTACCACATTAAAGCAGCCGGCAAACAAAACTGGGGCAAGCTCGACAATTTACTTTTCCGAATCGAAGCTGCGCAAAAGGAGGGGCTGAAAATCACGGCAGACATGTACACCTACACCGCTGCCGGTACCGGGCTCGACGCGTGTTTGCCCCCGTGGACGGAGGACGGCGGCTATCCTGCTTTGTTCAAGCGGCTGCGCGATCAGGCCACCCGAGAAAAAATTGCGGCAGAAGTCAGCAAGGACAGCGATGCATGGGAGAATGTTTATACTGGCACAGGCTCGCCAGACAGGATTTTACTCGTTGGATTTAAATCGGAAAAACTGAAACCGCTGACGGGAAAATCGCTCGCCGAAGTGGCGAAGATGCGCGGAAAAGATCCAATCACGACGATAATGGATCTAATTTCCGAGGATCAGTCGCGAATCGAAAGCATATATTTCTTGATGTCGGAAGAGAACGTCAAAAAAGAACTCGCCAAGCCGTGGATTTCCTTCGGCTCAGATGAAGCGTCGCAAGCCCCGGAAGGCGTGTTCCTGAAATCGAACCCGCATCCGCGCGCCTACGGGAATTTCGCGCGCGTGCTCGGCAAATATGTCCGGGATGAGAAAATTACCCCGATGGCTGAGGCGGTGCGACGGCTGAGCGGATTGCCAGCTACTAACCTCGGCCTCGATCATCGCGGTTTCATTAAAGAAGGAATGTTCGCGGATGTGGTCGTGTTCGATCCAGGGGCGATCACCGATCACGCGACGTTCGACAAGCCGCATCAGTATGCCGTCGGCGTGAAACACGTTTTCGTTAACGGCGTGCAAGTTCTTAAAGAGGGCGAACACACTGGCGCCAAGCCGGGTCGCGCCTTGTGGGGTCCGGGGAAAATTCATTAAAGACGCGGCGCGAGATCGACATCGTCGCTGCTTCGTCCATGAGTCGTATGAGACTCACGGCACACAAGGCGCTTCCCGTAGGTCGAAAAAGAAACACGCAACGAAGGCTGGGCATTGATGATTGCGCTTCGGTTGAAAACCGAGCGTGCGGGGTGGAGGTTTACGTTCCGATGGACCCGATTAGCAGCATCAAGTTGCGCTGGCTGCACGGCGCGCTGCATGACGTGACTTCCGAGCTGGCGCGCTCGCGATTCTCGCGATTTGCGCCGCACACCTGGGAGCCGGCAATCAATGCATATCGCTGTGAAGAATGCGTCCGCATCTATGTTGACCTTGCTGGTGTTGAACGTTCGCTCATCGACCTGACGGTGGAACCGCGACGCGTGATGGTTCGCGGCACACGGGAGTTGCCAGAGCCGACCGACGCCGAGGGGCGCCAGGTGCAATTGCTGGCGATGGAGATCGATTACGGACCGTTCGAACGCGAAGTCATAATGCCGGCGGAAGTAGAGATCGACAAAGCGCACGCGGAACAACGCAACGGATTGCTCTGGATTTCGTTGCCGTTGAAAAAGACATGAACGAAGAGCAAATCACTGCATTGCGGGCAGACACCGGACCGAAGCCCGGAACGGAAAGCACTATCGCGGCGGGAACGGATGAAAGCCGGTTGCCGCGGATCCCGGAAGAATTGTCGATCTTGCCCGTGCGCGGCTTTGTTGTTTTTCCGGGGACGGTTGTGCCGCTCAACATCCAGCGGGCGGCATCTATCAAGCTGCTCGATGATACTTTGCCGCGAACAAAAGTGATCGGTTTGGTAACGCAGCGCGATGAAACAAAGGAAGATCCGGAGCCGCAGGATCTTTACGCCGTCGGAACAGCCGCGCTCGTGCTCAAGCTTTTGCGTCAGGCGGACGACCATGTGCTCGTGATCGCGCAGGGACTGCGCCGCTTTTCCTTGCGCAAAATCGTGGCGACCTCTCCGTTTTTGCGGACGGAAATCGACCTGCTCAAATCGGTTTCGCCGCCGGAGAGCAAGGAATGGGAGGCGACATTCAGGAATTTGCGCGACTCGGCCGCGAGACTCTTCGAGCTGACGCCGGACGCTCCAGAACAGGCGCGCTTGATGGTCCTCAACAGCGAGAACGCCGAGCAACTCGCTGATTTTCTGGCGCCGAACCTGAATGTCGATGTCGCGCAAAAACAGGCGATCCTCGAAGAGCTTGATGTTGAAAAGCGCGTGCGCGCTGTGCAGAAACACATCTCGGCGCAGCTCGAGATTGCGGAGATTCAACAAAAACTGCAAAAGGATGTGGCCTCGCAATTTTCCGATGCGCAACGGCGCGCCTACCTGCGTTCGCAAATCAAGGCGATTCAGCACGAGTTGGGCGAAGGCGAGGCTGGCAGCGAAGAACAGGCGCAGCAATTGCGCGCGCGACTCGAGGAAGCCAAGCCGCCCGCCGAAGTAATGAAGCAGGCCGAGCGCGAATTGAAGCGGCTTGACTTTATTCCGCCCGCCAGCCCGGAATTTTCCGTCATCGTTAGTTACATCGAAATCATCGCCGATTTGCCGTGGAATAAATTGAGCCAGGACAATCTTGATCTCGATCAAGCGCAGCAAATTCTCGACCGCGATCACTACGATCTCGAAAAAGTAAAAAAGCGGCTGATCGAATATCTCGCCGTGCGCAAACTCAATCCACAAGGGCACGGGGCGATTCTCTGTTTTCTCGGCCCGCCCGGCGTCGGCAAAACGAGCCTCGGCCAATCCATTGCCGACGCGCTTGGTCGCAAATTTGTCCGAATCAGTCTCGGCGGGATGCGCGATGAAGCGGAAATCCGTGGACACCGCCGCACTTACATTGGCTCAATGCCGGGCCGAATCGTCCAGGAACTGCGCCGCGCCGGCACGCGCAATCCCGTTTTCATGCTCGATGAGATTGACAAGATCGGGGCCGACTTTCGCGGCGATCCAGCCAGCGCATTGCTCGAAGTGCTCGATCCACGGCAAAACAACACGTTTGTCGATCGTTACCTCGATGTGCCGTTCGATCTCTCGCAGGTGATTTTCATCGGTACCGCGAATTACATCGACGGTGTGCCGGAACCATTGCGCGACCGGATTGAAGTGATTTCGCTGCCCGGTTACACCGAGCGCGAGAAACTCGAGATCGCGAAACGATATCTCGTTCGGCGGCAGTTGGAAGAGAACGGGCTCAAACCCGAGCAATGCGAATTCCAGGAGGAAGCGCTCCGCCGGATCGTTAACGATTACACGCATGAAGCCGGTGTCCGCGAGCTCGAACGCCAGATTAGCGCGATTTGTCGATCGGTGGCGGCCAAATGCGCTCGCGGAGAATGCGACAAAATCGCGGTCACGCCCGAATTCGTCGCGCAAACACTCGGGCCGGCGCGTTACGTCCGCGAGAGCAAACTAAAGACAAGTCAGCCGGGCGTAGTCACCGGTCTGGCTTACACCCCTTACGGTGGCGAGGTGTTGCACATCGAAGCGACTCGTTACCCGGGCAAAGGCAACATCACGCTCACCGGCCAGATCGGTAACGTTATGAAAGAATCGGTACAAGCCGCGCTCAGCCTCGTCCGCAGCCGTGCCAGCCAGCTTGAGGTAAAGGCGGAAGATTTTCGCGAGATGGATATTCACGTGCACGTCCCGGCTGGCGCGGTTCCCAAGGACGGACCGTCAGCGGGCATCGCCATGTTCACCGCGCTCGCGTCGCTTTTCAGCAACACGCCGGTGCGTTCCGATGTTGCCATGACCGGCGAAATCACTTTGCGCGGACTCATCCTGCCGATCGGCGGCCTGAAGGAAAAAAGTCTGGCCGCGATGCGCGCCGGCATTTCCACCGTCATCATCCCGAAGCTTAACGAAAAAGACCTTGTCGATGTCCCGGAAGAAGCGAAACAAAAACTCAAATTCATTCCGGTTGAAAACGTGGATGAAGTCCTGAGCGCCGCGCTGGAAAAGAACGGCACTGCATCAAAATCGAAAGCGGCCTAGCAGTTAGGATCTCACAGCGCCCTTGCTGCGAGCTACTTCCATTCCCAGAGTTCCGAGCGTGAGTTGCCCTGCCCGTCCACCTCGTATTCCGCGGCGACCTTGTTCAGTCGGGACCATCGTGGGGACGAACTCTGATAATAAACAGCACCGCGATAACTTACGGTCCCGTCTTTCTTCATCGTTCCAACACCTTGGCCTATCCAAGTGGCCATTTTCCCGTCTTTGGCCATCATCACCCCTTGCCCCTCACCGTAGAGGGTTCCGTCAGGACGGACAACGGACGAATAGGTGCCCGTTTCCGTTACGTCCGTGCCTAGCAGCGATCCCTTTGCCTGAAATGAAGTTTCCATCTTTGGACCTCCACCCGGATTTGGCAACACCCGCTGCGAACTAACCTTGCCCGACGCTCCACCAATCTTCTCGCCTAGCATGAATATCCTCCTGTTGAAGTTTTCTTTCTCGAACCCGTTGGATTCAGCTCCGAGACTATAGCGAAGAAAGCTCGGTCGTCTATGAAGCCAGGTTCAGCGGCCTTCGGCGTCGGCACGCTGCTCGATCTGCTCCAAGCTTGGCTCGGCTCGGCGAATCCATTCGCGTGCATCACCGAGCTCGTTCTCATTCACAGGGATCGCCCGCGGAATTTCTTCTCCCCTTGCGACCATCGTTCCCTCGAACTTCACTGGTTTCGCGCGTTTGATCGGGAACTTCCAATGGTGCCCGAAGCGATAGAGTGCGTAAAACATCGTCTTTGCTTCGACAGCGCTTACACCGCTGCAGCGCATCGCGTTGTAAAACATGCGGTCGCAATCCTGCCACGGCCGATTGTGTTGCCCATAGGCAACATCGTGCAGCACGGATGCGTTCCGATACTTTCCTTCGAACGGCCCACCCATGATCGACCAAAGCGAGCGGGGGATTGACGCGCCGTCCACTACCGAGCCGGCAGGTGCGGTCCAGACGATTCCCTGCGGATCGGTGTAGCGCAATTCGCTCAGCAGCGTCATTGTCCGCCCGTCTGGGTTCCACCGCGTTACCGGGGCATCGCTGTAGTAACCCCATGTGGGTTCGCCTGAGGCGGATTCCTCCGTGCTGGAGACCCAACCCAGTTTCTTGGTTGACGCGCACGCGGTCAAAACCGCCACCACACTAACGAGCGCGAGTGTCTGAATGCCCTTCCCGTTTCGCATGTGAAAGCGGAACGTTCAACATCTTGGCGTGCCTTTCAATGCTGAATCCCGCAATCGCGGGACTGGAATAGCAGACGAAGTTTCGCGTTGTCGCTTTGTCGGTTTGGGACCGGAAGGCGTGATCGGTTCGCCTTCGGTTTGTTTTCGGTATGGCTGGAGATAAAACATCATGAACACGCCGATCACAACCAGCAAAGAGCCGATCCATTTCAATAGCCAGCCGGGATCTCGCAAAATCTGCACCGTACTTTGTCCGAGATTTTCCGGATTCCAGGACGCCTGCGAAATCTTGTAAGTCAGCCCGGTCCAAGTGCGCCACCACGCGCCGGGATAACTGAACGGATTGTTCATCCAGCACGAGCCGTTGGCGGTTTCGCCATCTGCCGTGACAATTCGCAGCGTACTTTTGAACCCCGCTGGGCTGTCGCTGCCTTCGTTGCGTTTCACTTCAAAATTGAGCAGCTCGAGCCCGATCGGCAGCGGAATAATTTTCCAACCGTAAGCGATCATGGTTTGACCAGGTGAGGTCGGCACCGTCACTTGCCAACCAGCCGGCACCCATTGCTCCGACGTTCGGCCATTTTGTTGAAGGCGCACGCACACACCGTCGGGCAAATCTGTGGAAGATATCGCTGTTTGATCGGACTTCACCGGCGTGAAGTTCATCCATTGCTCGGCATGCGGCATCATCTTGTCGACACTGAGTTGCCAATCCGCCCAACCGGTCGGGAGGGGTTTGTTTATCTCGATGTTGCCGGATGATTTCCCATTCTTTCGAGAAACAAGTTCGTAACTAATTGCGCCATCGTCAGCGACGAAAAGCGTGAGATGATCGGGCGCTTCTTGGCCGGGCGGAGGCATTGTGGGCGGGCCACCCGTTGCCGGTATTTCAGTGCCGTGCGGATTCGGTTTCGTTTCTGTAGCGGGCACCCCTTTCCCGCGAATCGTCACAAGCACTGCGGGATTGTTCGGCTGATCGCTTAGCGAACTCGGCTTGCCATCCGCGATCCGGAAATCGGGCCAGTAACTGTCGATTTTGAGCGTGAACGGTGTTCTGCCGATCACCTGGTCCTGTCCGAGATTTTCTGCGACATCGAAGCTGGCTTCCTTTTCGCCAAACGAAATTACCACGCGTCCTTTACTTCCGTTTTGTGGCTGTTCCAACCGCACTTTCGCCCCGGTGCTACCGCCTTTACGAACGCGACCGATCTGTTCGTCGGGAGCTTTGCTAAACGCAAAAATCGATTCCTCAAGATCGGTTTCTTCATTCTTACTCGCCTGCCCTTCAGTGGTGTTGTGAAGGCCGGCGCTCTCGCTCGTTTGAAGGCGATACGGTAAATCGCCCCTACCTTCCGCAGCATTCGGCGCGGTGCCACGCTTCAATTCGACATTTGCGAGACCCATCGAGAAATTTCCGTGCTGCGGATCATCGGCGAGCAGCCAGCTATCGAGATGCTGGTTCATCATCGCGGTAGACATAGTGAAGTGCAGCGCAGGCACGCCGCCATCGGTCAGCGGTTTCGGATTCAGCTTTCCCTCGATCGCGGGGGCGTAATCGACGATCTGCAAACGCGCACGGCTCGCGAGCAGACCGAGGTTGCGCGGGTGCTGCGGATCAGGCGGATGATGCAAAAATTCTGCGGGATAGCCTTTTACGATTCCGTCGATATCGTGCACGCGTAGCTCGCGTTGATCGATAAGGAGACGATTCGTTGGCCCCTCGCCTTTGAAGAGCGTCGTGGTCCCTTCGATTCCAAAAATCCGGCCAATGAGCGATCCGATCAACAGTGTGATGATGCCAAGATGCGTGATGAGAAACGCGAGATGATGTTTGTGCCACGGCCAGCGTGAGAGGGCCGAAGCGGCGAGGTTGGCGCCGAGTAAAACGAGCCAGAGATTGAACCACGGCGCCCCATAAACGTAAGCGCGTGCGACCTTCGCATCGAAACTTGATTCGGAGATCGTGCCCACGATCGCGGCGACGATTAGGACCGCGAGCAAAACGACCGCGAGCTTCAGCGACGCAAAAAATTCAAAGAGCGGGTTGCGTTGTCCGCCTAAGGCGGATTGCTCAGATGAATTCGAGTTCGCCATGCGAAGATCGACATCTTCCGCGAGGATAATGTTGTGTTCAAGGTGAAGTGGACGACCGCTGCTGGTGCTCAACGGCCTAGCCGCAACGAGCGCCGACTGGGACGCCTCGTTCATCGACGGACTCGCGGCTGCCAGCGAGCTCGTCCTCCTCGACAACCGTGGCATCGGCGCCTCGAGTGACAACGGAGCGCCATTCGATATCCGTCAGCTCGCCGAGGACACCGCCCGAGTAATCGAGGCTCTTGAGTTCGAGCGTGCAAGTGTGCTGGGATGGTCACTGGACGGATGCATCGCCCAGACGCTCGCCTTGGAGCACCCGGCCCGCATCAACAAACTCATCCTGCTCTCCACGGATCCGGGAGGAACCGATGCCAAGCTCGCCTCACCTGACGTCCGGTCGCGACTGGCCGACATGTCTGGCACGCCGCATGAGCAGGCTCGCCGACTGCTTTCGGTCTTGTTTCCCGCCGATCTGGCGGAATCCATTTACCAAAAATTCGGCGGCATCGTAGCGGCCGCGCGCGCTCAGCTGTCCGCTGACCTCGTCCGCCGGCAGGTCGCGGCGATGGACGCTTGGCACCGCGATGGCACTGGCGACCGGCTTCGGGAGCTAAGCACGCCCACATTCGTCGCTGCTGGTATTGAGGACATCGTGATTCCTGCTTCCAACGCGCTGGCGCTGGTCAATGCGATTCCGGGTGCCTGGCTCGCCCAAATTCAAGGGCGGCGGCCACGCTTTCATGGCGCAGTATCCACGCCCACTCGCAGATCTTATCAATGGGTTCCTCGCCCTTTGATGAATCGCAGCATTAATCAAGAAGGCCCAACCTGACAAAGATGCCCTACCACGTCCACGCCTTCCAGCGCTTGCGGATCGGCTTTGCGTAACGATGTACGTCGATTTTTTTCAACCGTTTGACACCATCTTTCATTGCTTCGGCCGAGCTTTCGTATTTCTCCCTGGCCGATTTGAATAACGGCCAGAGAAAAGGCAGCGAAAGAAGACTCCAGTTCAGATTCGCGAGCGGCGACTTCATTTCAATTTCTGCCTTCTGCTCGCTATTCGAAGCGTAGCGGATCGCTAATCCAATCGCGATTCCCAGTCCCAGCGCACCGAGTATTGTCGGCATCGGATTTTCGCGCACGAAATGCTGCGTGCGTTCGCGCGCCCGGCCGGCTTTCTCTTTTGTCTCGTCCCACGTATGGCTCATGGCCGTGGAAATTTTCCTTGATGCTCGACGAAACTGCTCACGCCCACCCGAGCCAATTTGTTCTTCGCCCGACTGGAGCTGCGTCGGAAGCGGTTCGTCCCTCGTAAGATCGTTTTCGTTCGGATTAATCATACAAATGGAATCGTAAATCGCGCTTTCGTTGCGTCTCTCAAATTGCCAGCGGTCTTGGATTTTCACCGTGTCTGTGTCGCGCTTCCCACAGGGAAGCGGCTACAGTAATCGGCGATAGGCCTCGTAAATATCTTGGCTCCAAAGAACGAAGATCACTTTGTCGATTTTGTCGGTGGTCGCCAGGAATCCGCGGGTTGTTTCTACCGCGATCCGCGTCGCTTCGGAAATCGGATAGCCGTAGGCGCCGCAACTGATCGCGGGAAACGCAACCGTCTTGATCCCGTTTTCAACCGCGAGTTGCAATGAATTCCGATAACAATTCGAAAGAGTCTGCGGTTCACCATGTTTCCCGCCTGCCCAGACCGGGCCTACTGTGTGAATGACAAACCGGGCGGGCAAACGATATCCGCGGGTCAATTTTGCTTCACCGGACTGGCACCCGCCGAGCGTTCGACATTCTGCAAGCAATTCGGGTCCAGCGGCGCGATGAATCGCGCCATCCACTCCGCCGCCGCCGAGAAGTGTCGTGTTCGCCGCGTTCACGATGGCATCAACATCGAGCGCCGTGATGTCGCCGCGGACGATCTCGATCTTGGCTGCGCAAGATTTCATTTTCAGATATACGCGAATTGAGGTCGCGTTATGGCGATGGCCGCGCTGGTGGTAGATTCGCGAGCACCTCCTTCGCTGCGCTCTGGTTCTGAACGACCTCGTCATCCTGATTGATTTGCTCCCGAATTGTTCTGGCCGCGGCAGCCGACAGCATCCAGCCAAGGGGCAATGGGACCTTGGTGTCACGAAGTTTGAAATAGACGATGTCTCTGGTTTTGAGCTCGGCGGCTTCGGAGTCAGGCGGCGCTTCGACTACGCCGGCTTTGAAGCGTCGCTGCTCGCGCCCAATTGCCTTTTGCGCGTAGGTGCCACGTGCATTGCGCGTGTTCAGCAGCGCGTAAAGCGGAGCCGTAAGCTCGCCCATAAATTGACCCTGGACGAGCAATGATTTCGTGTGTTTCGGTCCAGGCAGTTCCGGTTGCGGCTTGGCCGGGCCGATTGGTGGTTTGCGCGGATCATTGCTAATCATGATGACTTTCACATCGACGTTCGTGATTTTCTTAAAGGCGCACCAATCCTTGATGCGCGTGGCGATCTCATAGGCGGTCGTGGCACCGGAGTTTTCGAAATAACCGCCGTCAACGATGTGCGAGCCGTCGGGGAAACGTCCGGCTGGGCTGACGAAGGTGAAGCGCGCGCTCATGTGCGCAGCGGTGCTGAGCGGAATATGGCAAGCGTTTTTCGTCGCATCCAATCTGCGATTGGAGAGTTTGTCGGCGGCGTCATCGGCATCGAGGAAAATATTGGTCAGCCGGAGATTGCTGGTGATGATGCGGTTGCCTTTTTCGACCGAGGTGCCGTTAAGAAAAAGGGCAGGCATCCATTCCCGAGAATCGGGATTGGGCTTCCAAAGATCGACAAACGATTGCGCGAAACGATCGTTCCCCATCGTGTCGCGCCATGCTTTCTCCCAACCCATCTCCAAGGATCGGCCGCGATCGAAATAGGGAATTGGGAAAGGAATGAAGCGTTGGACCAAATCCGGATAGAACATGGAGGCGAGAGCCGGCGAAAGAAAGTCCTGGCCGAGGATTGCGTGCGCTTTGTCTTTGAACTTGAGTGACGCGGTCGTTGGTTCGGCGAGAAGTGCATCAAACGCTGCTGCGCCCAAGCTTCCGCCGGAAACCCCGCTAATGGCGAAGAGATGAGGCGCGAAGTTTGGATTCGCATCCTGAAGCGCTCCCAGAACGATCGCCGTCCAATACGCGGCCCGAATTCCGCCGCCCTCCGTGGCGACGATATAAAGCGGATGCATCTTGTCGGCACCATAGTTTTTTTCGATCAAATCGTACCACTTTTGGAATGAGGCGAGGACATCGGCGCGTTTCACTTCCTGGCGTGGAACGAAGCGGATGAGATGATTGTCGTTCCACAAGCTGAAGAGCAGAGCCAGCAAGACAACAACCGTGATCACAGGGAACTGCCATCGGCTGCCCAGGAAAACAAAGAAACCTCCAAAAACGACCCACGAAGCTGCGGCCAAAAACAGGATCGAACCCGCGCCGAGCCGCTGAGCGATAGAGACGGGAGCGACGGTGAAGGCGATGAAAAGCGCGATCGCCACAAACGCCATCACACCGAGGCCGATGATCGTGCCGGGTTCGAGTTGGCTTGCATGTCTAACCTGCTGCGTGCGCATGGCGCCGAGAAAGCGACGGCGCAACGCGACGAGTAGATAAAAGACAATCGCCAGGACAATACAGAGAACAGCGAAGCCAAGCAGCCAGCGATGAGCGGTCGCCGTCGGATCGTAAGAACGCGCCGCCACCACGAATCCCCAGCCGACAATTAAGATCGGCATGATGCCCAAAATTCGCGGGACGTGCGTCTCGGCAAATTTCGAGCGGGCGACTCCACGTTGCGCGGGAAAGTCGAAGTAAAGCAAGACCCGCGCAGCATACCAGCTAGTGATCGCCCATAGCATCAGCGCCGAGAAGAAGACGAACATGCGGAGCAATTCCCACCCTCCAATCGCGGTGCCTTCGCCAACCGACCGCAATATTTCGGTACCTTGCGCGACAGAGACAAACACGGGCCAGGCAATGAGAGCGACAATGAC
>Ga0137378_10002483_pt1 | contig 15833 bp, 16 predicted proteins | sample SagtaG_21_FD_104813 | JGI IMG/M metagenome (GOLD analysis project Ga0137378, IMG submission 104813) | Vadose zone soil microbial communities from Sagehorn Ranch, Mendocino, California, USA - Sage2_L_60_16 metaG | ecosystem: Environmental > Terrestrial > Soil > Vadose zone | place: USA... | reverse complement strand
GAGCAAATTGCCGATTTGAGGCGCATGGGCGGCACTGAGCTTGCCGGTCAATCCGATGTAGCCCCCCGCGACCGGCCGCGCCCCCGGCCGCGATGGGGCCCCGCGCTCATCCCACGCGGGGGCCGACCGCTCAAAAGCGATCACGTACTGCAGCGCAAGCTGATCGAAGGCAGGGCGGTCGCCCGCGCGCTGGAGCAAGTCGAACAAGGCGAGCCATGCGAGCGGAGAGTTCTTGGTCTCGTCGTCCTCGGAAATGCCCTGCTCCAGAATTTCGCGTGCCGGGGAAGCCTGGCCATTGGCGTAGAGCAGCGCGGCGTTTTCGAGCACCGCGCACAGTCCCGGATTGGCCTCGGCAACCTGGATGCTTTGCTGAATGCCAGGCGTCCATTCGATCAGGCTCTGCGGGCCGGTGAGCGTGATTTCGCGGTCGCGCGCCTCCGCGGCCTGCGCCGCGGCGCTCGCCTTCGCCGCAGCCGTCGACCGGACCTTCACCGAAGCCGCGACTTCGCGCGCCGACGCCGTGCGCGGGTCGGCCCGGTTGGAAGGCGCCTTGGCCCGCGACTCGTGGACAGGCGGATCCGCCGGCTTGGGCTTCCCCGGCGGCTTCGGAAAGAGATTGAATGCCATTGCGCTCGCGGGCCGCGTCACTCGTGGCAAAAAGGCAATTATGTGCCCTTAGGCCACGGGCAACAAGCCAATGGCATGGTGACAGGGGCCCCGCTAGCGGGCCATCTCCGGCATGAAACCTCTCGAAACCGACGCCCCGGCGAAATTCCGGGCGGCGAATTCCCAGTCGAGCAACTTGTCGATCACGGCCTTGACATGGTCGACGCGGCGATTCTGATAGTCCAGGTAATACGCGTGCTCCCAGACATCGATCGTCAAGAGGGCGATCCGGTCGCGCACCAGGGGATTGTCGGCATTGGCCGTCTTGATGACCTCGACCGATTCGCCATCGGCGACTAGCCATGCCCAACCGCTGCCGAACTGCTTCACCGCAGCGTCGGCGAACTCCGCCTTGAACTTGTCGTATCCGCCAAACGCCTGGTCGATCGCGTCGGCGAGCGGCCCCTTGGGCTTTCCCCCGCCTTTGGGCTTAAGGCATCGCCAATAGAAGGCGTGATTCCAGGATTGCTCCGCATTATGGAAAATATCCGCGAATTCGCTCTTGCCCGCGGTGGCGCGGATGATCTGCTCCAGCGACTGACGCTCGAAGGCCGTGCCAGCGATGAGCTTGTTGAGGGTTTCAACGTAGGTTTTATGATGCTTTCCATGGTGGAATCCGATGGTTTGCGCTGAAATCACCGGAGCGAGCGCATCGTCGGCCCAGGGGAGGGGAGGAAGCTTAAACGGTTGCGACATGGTGAACTCCTAGGGTTACGGAAAGAAACGGCGACGTCGCGCGCCCATGCCCGCTGCAATGCAGCTGACCGCCCTCCCCAGACAGGCGACGCCCACGCGGGCGAAGTCGATGTTCATGCATGCCCGCGCTTGCTACAATCGGAGCGACAACACCGATAAGCAGAAGTTTCGTAGGGATGCGGCCGGCTCGGGCCGCTTTCACACTTCACCCACCCGGGGAGGAACGCAATGAAAAATCCGCTCGACTCACTTTGGGGCACGGTCATTTCCGGCGTAGTCCTGACCGCGATCCTTTATGTCGTCGTCAAGAGTCTGTTGGTCTGAGGCGGCCGCGATGGACCCGACACTGGCAATCGCACGATGGATCCATTTTCTGGCGGGCGTGATGTGGATCGGCCTGCTCTATTATTTCAACTTCGTTCAGGTTGCGGCGCTCAAGGCCGCCACTGCGGACGGCACCAACGCGGGCATCACCAAACACGTAGTCCCGCGTGCGCTCTTGTTCTTTCGATGGTCGGCTGTAGTCACCTGGCTTGCAGGCGCCGCGCTGCTGAGCGACAAATTCGTCGACGCCTTCACGCTCCGCCACGGCATGGCGGGAATCGGCGTCGGGGCGTGGCTCGGCACGATCATGCTGGTCAATGTCTGGCTACTGATCTGGCCGAATCAGCAGAAAGTTCTCGGCCTCAAGCCCGCGACGGACGAGGAGAAGAACCGGGCGCGGCGCGTGGCTTTTCTTACCTCGCGCGTCAACACCATGTTGTCCATACCGATGCTGTTCTTCATGGCGGCGGGATGGTCGCACCGGGGGACTTTCGGGCTCTAGCGGCGCGAGCCACCCGGCGAGGGCCCCGGCGCGAAGCGCTGGGATCGACGGGGAATTGCGAGTCGACGCAGGACGGCCGACGCGTGTCGCGATCTTGCGCGAAATGCCGGACGAGGCCGTCGACGCCGACACAAACTCTCGCAAGCCTCGAAGATGGTCCTAGGAGGCCGAGGACGCATGCGGCCCGTGTGCGACGCGTCGCTGCCCGCAGAAATGCAAACGGCCCGGCGATTTGCCGGGCCGTTTTATTTGCCGCGAATCGGCGGATTCAATCGCCGTAAAGCCTCTGCACGCGCTCGCGCCGTTCCTGTGCCTCGAGCGACAAGGTCGCGGTTGGCCGCGCGAGAAGCCGCGGTATCCCGATGGGTTCACCGGTCTCCTCGCAGTATCCGTAACTTCCAGCGTCGATCAACTTGAGCGATTTCTCGACCTTCTTCAGAAGCTTGCGCTCCCGGTCGCGTGTTCGGAGCTCGAGGGTGTACTCCTCTTCGAGGGTCGCCCGGTCGGATGGATCGGTCGTAACCTCGTTTTCCCTCAGATGCTGACCCGTGTCGTCGGCATTGTTCAACAGCTGCGCGCGCAGCTCGAGCAACCGCTGCCTGAAAAAAGCGAGCTGCGCCTCGTTCATGTAGTCGCGTTCAGGCGCCTTCAGCAGGTCCTGATCGGTCAATTCTTTGACTTTTTTTGCAACGGTTTTTGTTGCGACGCTTTTGGTTGCCACGCTTCACCTTGCCTGCAACGAATCGAAGAGTTACCGCGCTAAATCGGGCATTATATCGCGAACGGCTTGCTGCAAGCCACCGAGTCGACCGCCGGCTCGTCCGCCTGCGGAAAGGCTACGACCCGCACCTATAATGCCGGAAAAACAAGGCATTTCCGTGAATCTGCGCATCACCCGGCCCGATGACTGGCACGTTCACCTGCGCGATGGCGAGCCGATGCGCTCGGTCGTCGCGGCGAGCGCGCGCGTGTTCGGCCGCGCGGTGGTGATGCCTAATTTGAGCCCGCCCGTCACGACGGTGGACGCTGCCGCGGCGTATCGCGAACGCATTGCCGGTGCACTCCCGGCGGATTCGCGCTTCGCTCCGCTATTGACGCTCTATCTCACCGACCATACGAGCGCTGCCGAAATCGCGCGCGCCCGCGCGTCGGGATTCATCATCGGGGTGAAGTATTACCCGGCGGGGGCGACGACGAATTCCGACGCCGGGGTCACCGAAATCAAGCGAGTGCGCGCCGCGCTCGCGGCGATGGAAGCCGCGCGTCTGCCGCTCCTGATGCACGGAGAGGTCGTCGACCCCGACGTCGACGTGTTCGACCGCGAGCGCTACTTCATCGATCGCGTGCTGGCACCGCTGCTGCGCGATTTTCCGGCGCTCGACGTCGTGTTCGAGCACATCACGACTCGCGAGGCGGTCGACTTCGTGGATGCCGCGCCGCGGCGGGTAGCCGCGACGATCACGCCGCAACATCTGCTCTGGTCGCGCAACGCACTGCTGGCAGGGGGAATACGACCGCATTATTACTGCAACCCCATCCTCAAGCGCGAGATTCACCGGCAGGCGCTCGTTCGAGCGGCGATAGGGGGCAGCCCGAAGTATTTTCTCGGCACCGATTCCGCTCCGCACGCCAGGGGCGCCAAGGAAAGCAGCTGCGGTTGCGCCGGATGCTATTCCGCGCACGCGGCCATCGAGCTCTACGCCGAGGCGTTCGAAGCCGCGGGCGCGCTGGACCGCCTCGAGGGATTCGCGAGCTTTCACGGCGCCGATTTCTATGGTCTTCCGCGCAACGCGGATACGATCGGGCTCGAGCGCTATCCGTGGATCGTGCCGGACACGTACGCGCTGGGGAACGCAACCGTCGTCCCCTTGCGCGCCGGCGAGCAAGTTGCGTGGCGGGTCGTCGACTAACGCGTTAAAATGACTTCCGAAGCCAGCCAGACCGTCGCTGCCCGTTTTCGCCGCAAGGCGTGACGGGGAGAGGAAAGTCCGGGCTCCACAGAGCAGGATGCTGGGTAATGCCCAGCCGCTATAAGCCATCCGCGCGAGCGGCGGCAAAGGCGAGGAACAGGGCCACAGAGACGAGTCGCGCCGATTCACATCGGCGCGGGTGAAACGCGGCAACCTCCATCCGGAGCAACATCAAGTAAGCGGACACTGACGCTGCTCGCCGAGTCCGCGGGTAGGTGGCTCGAGCACCGCGGCAACGCGGCGCCTAGACGAATGACGGCCATAGGGCGCGCGCGAAGCGCGCCCCGTAACAGAACCCGGCTTATCGGCTGACTTCGACTTCTTTCGCGTCCGGGAATTCGCGTCAGGGCACCAACCGACGCCTCGATGATCGATTTCCTAGAACGTCCTCCGCCGCACGTCGCGAAGGATCTCTCTTGCGGCGTTGTGGCCCGGGATGCCGGTGACGCCGCCACCCGGATGCGTCCCCGCTCCGCACATGTACAGCCCGCCGATCGGGCTTCGGTAGTTGCCGTGGCCGAGCACCGGCCGCGCCGAGAAAAGCTGATCGAGCGACAGCGCACCGTGAAAAATATCGCCTCCGACCAGCCCGAAGTCACGCTCGAGATCGAGCGGTGAGTGCGAGCACCGCGCGATCAGGCTCGCCTTGAAGTTCGGCGCCTGACGGTCGACGGTTTCGATCACGAGATCTTCGACACGCGCCTTGACATCGTCCCACGAGGCGCCATCCGGCAGCAGCGGATTCGCGTGCTGGCAAAAAAGACTCGCCACGTGTTTCCCGGGAGGTGCGAGCGTCGGATCGACCAGCGATGGAATGAGCATTTCGATGACCGGCTCGCGCGACCAGCCGATCTGGCGTGCGTCGAAGTACGCGCGCTCCATGTAGGCGAGCGAGGGCGCCATGATGATCCCCGAGCGCAGATGGACACCGTCGCCCGGCCGGCACGCGAATTCCGGCACCGCGTCCAACGCAACGTTCATGCGAAACGTCGCCGATGCGCAGCGATACGCCGCGATGCGCATTCTGAAATCCGGTTCGAGCTCCTCCGCGTCGACGAGCTTTAGAAACAGGAGCTTCGGGTTGACGTTGGCGGCGATCCTCGCGGCGCTGACGATAGAGCCGTCTTCGAGCGCGATGCCGCACGCACGCCCTCCGCGTACGAGAACACGCGATACCGGCGCGTCGGTAAAGAGCTCGACGCCTCGCGCAATCGCTTCGCGAGCCATCGCCTGCGTGATCGCGCCCATCCCGCCCAGGGCGTGTCCCCACTGCCCGCGTTTGCCGTTGACCTCTCCGAAAACATGATGCAGCAGCACGTACGCCGACCCGGGCGTATAGGGGCTGGCGAAGTTGCCGACGATCGCGTCGAATCCGAACGCGGCCTTGATGGGGTCCGATTCGAACCAGCGATCGAGGATATCGCCCGCACTCTTGGTAAAAAGGTCGAGCAGATCGCGTCTTTCGGCGAGGCTAAGCCGCTTGAGGCTCCCGCCCACTTTCCACGCCTGGAGAAGCTCGTGGACGCCGCCGCCGACGTTGGGCGGAGTCTGCAGGAGCATCGCGCGCAAGACTTCGGCGACACGATCGAGCATCGCGTAGTACGCCGGCAGCGCATCGGCATCCTTGCGCGAGAATCGGGCGACTTCGGCCTGCGTCGCGGCAACGTCTCCGCCGACCGTCAACGAATCCTCAGTGCAAAGCGGCAGGAAATTCGCGACGGGCCGCTCGACGATGCTAAGACCGTGCGCGGCGAGCTTGAGATCGGCGATGACCTTGGGATGCAGCAGGCTGACGGTGTAGCTCGCCGTCGAATTTCGAAATCCCGGATGGAATTCCTCGGTGACCGCAGCGCCGCCAACGATTGCGCGACGTTCGAATACCGCGACCGAGAGCCCGGCTGCGGCGAGATAGCAGGCGCAGACGAGGCCGTTGTGCCCGCCGCCGATGACGACCGCATCGTAGGTGGCCTTCATTCCGGGATGCGCAAGCCGCGAAGTGACCGCGCCGAGAGGCTCTTAATCTTCGTCCATGCCTGCCGCGACCGTCGAGAACCCGCAGTCGGCATAGGTGATTTCACCGGTGATCGCACTCGCCAGATCGGAAAGCAGGAACGCAGCGACGTTTCCGATTTCCTCGATCGTGACATTGCGCCTGAGCGGCGCGGTCTTTTCCACGAAGCGAAGTATCCTGGAAAACCCGCCGATCCCGGCAGCGGCAAGCGTCTTGATCGGCCCCGCGGAAATCGCGTTGACGCGGATCCCCTCGGGGCCGAGGCATTGAGCGAGATAGCGCACATTCGCCTCGAGGCTCGCCTTGGCCAGCCCCATGACGTTGTAGTTCTGGATCGCGCGCTGCGCGCCGAGATAGGTGAGCGTGAGCATCGCGCCGTGACGTCCCTGCATCAGGGGGCGCGCACCCTTGGCGAGCGCGGCAAGACTGTACGAGCTAACGTCGTGAGCGATCGCAAAAGCCTCTCGCGACAGCGAGTTCAGATAGTCGCCGGCGAGCGCCTCGCGCGGAGCAAACGCGATCGAATGCAACAGACCGTCGAGCCCGCCCCACTCGCGGCCGAGCGCGGCGAAGAGCGCGGCGATGTCGTCGTCGCGCGTGACATCGCACTGGAGCACCGGCACGTGGCCGAAGTCCGCGGCCAGCTTGACGACCCGATCCTTCAGACTTTCGTTGACGAACGTGAACGCCAGCGCCGCGCCTTCGCGGCGGCACGCCTGAGCGATGCCATACGCGATCGAGCGGCTGGACAACACGCCGGTGATCAGGATCCTGCGATCGGCGAGGAATCCCATCGCTTCAGGCGCTCGATCCTTGCCGCCGAGGATACGAACTCACTGGCGCTCGCTCATTGGCGTTCGCTCATTTGCGTTCAATGACGCCGCAGGCGAGCCAGTCGTTGGCCACGCCGAATTCGGGCCGCGGGTCGGGCTCCATGCTGTCGTGCACGACGACCGAGCGCCCGACGACGTCGGCGGGTCCGCCGTCGCCCACGGTGATTCCGCCGACGCTGGTCACGACGTTCGCATTGCCTTCGGTTCCGGCGACGAGATCGGGGAGGTCGCCCAGCCGCTTGCCCGGCAACTGGCCCGCCATGGCCCATACCCTGCCCGCGCTGGCGGCGTTGGGCGAGCTGCAGTTGCCGACCTCATGAATGAAGATGCGGTGGCGACCGGGCGAGAGCTCCTGGATGACTCCGGCAACGTTCACCTTGTCGCCGCGCTGGCTAAACGAAATCGTCCCGGTCACCGAGCTGTTCTTCGGCAGCAGCCGGGCGGCCGCTCCCGTTCCGGTCTTGGGAAAAAGGTCGAGGTTCAAGCTCGGCGTCGCCGTGCCGCTGCAGCCCGCGAATGCGCCCGCCATCGCGATCACGATCGCGCGCAACACGCGGCACGCGCTCGCCTTAGTCCAAAAGGGCATCAGCCGTTGCGGATCACGCCACAGGCCACGCGAGCGCCCGAGTTGCCGGTCGGCTGCGTCGTGAAGTCGTCTGGATCCTTGTGCACGATCACCGCCTTGCCGATGATGTCCGTCGCGGCGCTGCCGATGGTGATCACCTCGAGGTCGGACGACAAGCTCGCATTGCCGGAGGCGTCGGCCAGCAGCATGGGCATGTCGCCCGCGTGATGGTCGGGGAGATTGGGATTGCCATGCGGCTTGCCCGTCGGGTTGAAATGCCCGCCGGCGCTCATGCCGTCAGGCGCGCTGCAATCGCCTTTTTCGTGGATATGAAAACCGTGGCTGCCGGGCGTGAGACCGGAAACCTTCGCCACGACCGCGACACGGTTTCCCTTCTGCGTGAAACTCACTGTGCCCGCGGTCATGCTGCCTGCCGTCGGCGCCAAAGTAGCGGTCGCGGTCTGTGCCTGCGCCGCCGCCGCCAAGCATGCTGCAAAGAACGCGCTGAACAGTGGAGCTGCCATTGAATGCCTCATCGGTATTTCCTATTCGGTTGCGGGACGATGAATTCAAGCCGTCCGCGTTGGTCATTCAGCCATGATAGGCGAACCTAAGTATGTTGCCAAACGCGCAGCGTGACGTCACTGAACTAACGCGGACAACGTGGTTCCGGGTACCTGCCTCATGCAATACTCAGGCTAGCGCGCCAAAAAAGCCCGGATCGCCTCGCCCTGCTTCGCGACATTGAGCACGCCGTCGAGGTGCCCGCCATCACCGTCGATCACGGCGACTTCCGCAACGCCACCCTGCGCGCGATAGCGCTCGGCCGCGCGTTGCGACAACTCCGGTGGAAAGATCAGGTCGCTTTTCGCCGGCACGAACAGGATCTTCGCCTTCATCTTCTTCACGTCGTCGCCCAGGTTGTAGAGCTGGTTCGCCTTCGCCGTGTAGATCATCGAATTGGCGTCGGCGGTGGCCGCACGCGCGGCGCCGGTCTTGTTCAGCGTTTCTTCGATCGCGAAGACGTTGCCCATCTCGGCGCCGGGATCCTTCGCCGCATCCGCCCACTTGTAGGCGAACGTCTTCTCGGCCCAGCCGTGCGCGCGTGCGGTGATCGTTACGACCTTGAGCGCCTGCGCGACGCCGGTGACTGGCTCGTCCTTGCCGTAGTAGTCGCCGTTGTTCCACTTCGGATCGAGCCGGATCGGCATGACCCAGATGTCGAGCATCTCGACGACGTACGGCGAGATGTCGAACCCTGGGCCGACTACATGGATCACGCGCTCGACGACCTCGGGATAGAGCGCGCCCCACTCCATCGCCTGCATCGACCCGCCGGAGGCGCCGGCGACCGCCTTCAACTTTTTCACGCCGAGCGAATCGACGAGCGCCTTGTGCACGCGGACGGAATCACGGTACGTAACCACCGGGAAAGTCATGCCGTACGGCTTGCCGGTGTCGGGGTTGACGGTGGCCGGTCCCGTCGTCGTGACATTGGGGTCCTTTGTGTTGAGGTTGGCGAGCGCGTCGGCGCTGATCACGAAATACTTGTCGGTATCGATCGGCTTGCCCGCGCCGATGATCGGGTCCCAGTAGCCCGGCGCGGCGTCGGCCGGCTTGTACTTGCCCGCGGCGTGCGAAGTGCCGGTAAAGAAATGCGGAATGAAGATCGCGTTGTCGCCGGCGGGGTTGAGCGTGCCGTAGGTCTCGTAGCCGACGCGGACGTTCTTGATCGTCTTGCCGCCGACCGTCGTGTACGTCGGCAGCGTGAAGGCCTTCTTTTCGACCGGGCCGTCGTAGGCGGCCGCGCCCGCCGCAACCCAAAGTAGCAGCGCTGCCAGCGCCCAGCGGCCCCGCGCTGCGGTACCCGTTGCTTTCATGCCTGCCCCCGGTGATGGCGCCCGAACGTTGGGACGGGCGGCATTCTAACCCGGATATTTCACCAGTAGTCGTGGAAAGGAAACATGACCATTAACGCGCGGCTTTCGACACGCTCATCGACAACGCCGTCCGGCCCGGCTACGATAATCGTCTCATTCCACTCAACGTGTAACTTTTGCGGGCGCTGGATGCGATGTACATGCGTCCGAAGCTTTGCCACACAAGGAGAGAACATGAAGTCCTTGAGAATCTGCTGTACCGCTGTGCTGCTGCTCCTCATTCCCTTCTCGGCCAATGCCCTCACGCAGTGTGACCGAGTGCTTCAGGCGCTTGCGGGTGCCCTGGCCGGCGCTACTTGCTTCGAGAGCGCGGACCTCACAACCAATAACCCAGCTACCACTCCGGCGAACAATTCCCTCGCTGGGCTGCCGCTGGGCGCTTTCACGCCTCTGACTGACCGCAATGTCATTTCGCCTAATCCTCCGAATCGCACACCGATCACCAAAACCGTACCCGGAATCCAAGTGGGAGGCTTTTTCGCCGACGATCCGACCGGCGAAGCACGCTTCCTGATTCGGCTTCCCAACGATTGGAATGGGAACCTTGTCGTTGCCGGAGCTTCAGGGACACGCAGCGAGTTCAACGGCGACTTTGCCTGGAGCGACTACGTTCTGCAGAAAGGCTATGCCTACGCCTCGCAGAACAAGGGAGTGTTGAACTTGAAGATCGTCAACATCGGGTCGCCCACTCCGCCCGCGAACGATCCTGCGCCCTGCCGACTGAACCCGGCCTCGAGCATCTGGGTCCACTTCTTTGACGACGACCCCGAGAAACCCTTCACGCAATGGACGCAGTACATCATCGAAGGCGCACAGTTCGCACGGCAGGCGGTGAAGGCCAATTACAACCACTACCCGACTCGCACCTACGCAGTGGGCACCTCGAACGGCGGCTACCAGGTTCGCCGCGCCATGGAAGAGGCGCCGGAACTCTTTGATGGCGGCGTGGACTGGGAAGGTACGTTTATCGATGCGAACGGTCCCAATATCCTCATCGACCTCCCGCCTGCCATCAGAAACTGGCCGGCTTATCTGGCCTCGGGCTTCAACCCCGCCGGCTCGGCGGCGCAGAACATCGTAGCAGCCGGTTATCCTCCGGACCTCGTCAGTGGCACCACGTCGCTTTGGGGCCTGTACTGGGCACAGTTCTGGGAAGTCACGCAATGCCAATGGCAGAAGCGCTTCGATCCAAGCTGGCCGACGTACCTGGATGGGCCCAACAACGTGGACGGAACGGGCGGCTATGACTACTTCGCCAGGGCCATGCTCGATCCGTCGATCTTTGCTCAGGTCGGGGCGGTGGCCACGACGGGGAAAATCAAGAGACCGCTCATCACGGTGGCCGGCACCATGGACGCGCTCCTTCCCATCAAGCGGGGCGCGCGGGCCTACGAGGCTGCGGTGAACGCCTCCCGCAATGGCAACAACGACCACCGCGAATCCCAGTACCGGCTCTACGAGGTCCAGAACGGAAACCACATCGAGACCTTCAAGGACACCTTTACGCAGTTGGAATTCATTCAACCACACGCGCAAAAGGCGTTCGATCTCTTAGTGGATCACGTCGAGAACCGTGCTGCCCTACCGCCGAGTCAATGTGTGCCGCGCGGCGTGTCTATTGCGGACGCTCCGGCCCAGCCCGGGCATTGCGCAAACCTCTTCGTGCCCTGACGCAACGCCTCCTTGTTTCATCAGGACAACGACCCCGTCCGCGTGGCGGGGTTTTTCATGGGCGTGGCACCGGCAGAGTAAACTAACGCGGCCGTTCCAGGTGGACGCAGTTTCTTTCCACGACCTCCCCAGCCGAGCCCGCCATGTCGTTCATCATGATGCCGTCCGAGATCGTGCACGAGTTGAACAAGCACATCGTTGGCCAGGATGCCGCAAAACGAGCGGTTGCAATCGCGTTGAGAAATCGGTGGCGGCGGCAGCAGGTGTCCGAGCCGCTGCGGCAGGAAATCACGCCCAAAAACATCCTCATGATCGGCCCGACCGGCGTCGGCAAGACCGAGATCGCGCGGCGCCTGGCGAAGCTCGCCGATGCGCCGTTCATCAAGATCGAGGCGACCAAGTTCACCGAAGTAGGCTACGTCGGCCGCGACGTCGATACCATCATCCGCGACCTCGCCGAAACCGCAATCAAGCAGGCGCGCGAAGCCGAAACGCGCAAGGTGCGCGACCGCGCCGTCGACGCCGCGGAGGAGCGCGTGCTCGACGTGCTTCTGCCGCCGGCACGCGAAGTGAATTTCGACGACATGCAGCCGACCGATTCGGCGACACGGCAGAAATTCCGCAAGATGCTGCGCGAAGGCAGGTTCGACGACAAGGAAATCGACGTCGAAGTCAGCGCGCTGCCGGCTCAGATGGAAATCCTCGCGCCTCCGGGCATGGAGGATCTCACCAGCCAGATCCAGGGTATGTTCCAGCAGATGTCGGGCGGAAGACGCAAGGTGAAGAAAATGAAAGTCACCGATGCGCTGAAGGCGCTGACCGACGAGGAAGCGGCGAAGCTCGTCAGCGACGACGAGCTCAAGTCGAAAGCGCTCGCCAACGTCGAGCAGAACGGCATCGTCTTTCTCGACGAGATCGACAAGATCGCCAGCCGGCAGGAAATGCATGGCGCCGATGTCTCGCGCCAGGGCGTGCAGCGCGATCTCCTGCCGCTGGTCGAAGGCACGACGGTCGCGACCAAGTACGGCATGATCAAGACCGATCACATCCTGTTCATCGCCAGTGGCGCATTCCATTTTTCCAAGCCGTCCGATCTCATCCCCGAGCTGCAGGGACGCTTTCCGATTCGCGTCGAGCTGGCTTCGCTCTCCGTCGCCGATTTCGAAAAAATACTCACGGCGACAGATGCGTGCCTCACCCGGCAGTACCAGGCGCTGCTCGCGACCGAGCGCGTCGAGCTTGCGTTTCAGCCCGACGGAATCCAGCGCCTCGCGCAAATCGCGTACGACGTCAACGAAAAGCAGGAGAACATCGGCGCGCGGCGGCTGTATACGGTGATGGAGCGCCTGCTCGACGAGGTCTCGTTCGACGCTTCCAAGCTCGAGGGGCGCACGATCACGATCGACGGCGCCTACGTCGACGAACGGCTCGCCGGCATCGTCAAGGACGACAATCTATCGCAGTACATTCTGTGACCCACCCCCATCCCAGCTTTCCCCCTGAGGGGGAAGATGTTATGCGCTGGCAGATGGGTTCCCTCCCCTTCAAGGGGAGGGTCAGGGTGGGGATGGGTTCCCTCCCCTTCAAGGGGAGGGTCAGGGTGGGGATGGATTCCCTCTCCTTCAAGGGGAGGGTCAGGGTGGGGATGGGTTGACGCCAGACCGATGTTCGAACGCGTCCTCGGCATCATCCTGCCCATATTCAGCGTCATCGTGCTGGGCTATTTCTACGCCCGCCGCGCGAAGCCGGACATGGCATGGGTCAACCGCATCAACATGGACGTCCTGGCGCCGGCGCTCATTTTCACCGCGCTGGCAAACAAGGACTTCGACCTCGCGGCCAATGATGTACTGATCGTCGGCGCGATCGGAGTCGTCGCCGGCTCGGGGCTGTTCGCGTGGCCGTTCGCCAAGCTCCTTCACGAAGACGTTCGCACCTTCGTGCCGCCGATGATGTTCAACAACTGCGGCAACATGGGGCTGCCGCTGGCGGGGCTAGCGTTCGGTCAGGCCGGTCTTTCCGCGATGGTCGCACTGTTCACGATCTCGAACCTTCTGCACTTCACGGTCGGCGTGCACATCGTCAACCGCCACGCCGCGTTTTGGCCCGTTTTCAGGAATCCCATGGTGATCGCGACCTTCGTCGGATTTGCGTTCGCGATTTTTCATCCACCCATGCCGGACTGGCTGACGCTCGCGATCAAGCTCACCGGCGACGCCATGATCCCGCTGATGCTGATCTCGCTCGGCGCGCGCATGGCGACCGTCACCTGGGGCGGCTGGAACCTGGGCGTCATCGGCGCGCTGGTGTGCCCATTGACGGGGATCGCCATGGCGGCTCTGCTGTCTCCCCTGTTGCGGCTCGACGCGACGCAAAGCAGCCTGCTGATCCTGTTCGGTTGTCTGCCTCCTGCGGTGCTCAACTTCATGGTCGCAGAGCAATACGATCAGGAACCGCCGAAGGTTGCGTCGATCGTCCTCATCGGCAACGCGGCGTCCGTAATCTTCGTTCCGCTCGGACTCGCCATCGCGTTGCATTGAGCCGGCCGCGTATACTCGGCGCGGGAGTGTGCGCCGATGATCAAGCCGCCGACCGAGGAGCAGGAAGCCGCCGCTCGGCATCTCGTCGCAGCGAGATTGGCGCGGCGGAGGCGTGCGCGGTTGCCCGAAGCGCATCGACCCGCCGATGTCGAAGGCGCTTTGGCAATTCAGCAGCGTGTCGGCGAGCTGCTCTGCGAGACGATCGGCGGTTGGAAATGCTCGGTTCCGACGGAGGATAGAAAAGCCCCGGCGGCGCCCATTTATACCTCGACGATCCATCGCGGATCGCCGTGCCCGGTTGTTCCCGTCGGTGTCAGCGCGCGCATCGAGCCGGAAATCGCTTTCGTGATCGGCGCCGATCTGCCGTCGCGCGACGAGCCCTATACCGAAGCGGAAGTGCGCGCGGCGATTTTCGAAACGCGTGCCGTACTCGAGCTGCTCGGCTCCCGCTATTCCGATGCGGCGTCGGTCACGTTTTCGGAGCTTCTCGCCGACAGCATCTCCAACCAGGGCTTGCTCGTGGGACCCGTCGTGGTCAACGCGATGGAGCTCTCGCTCGCAGCGTTCCCCGTGAGCATTCGGGCTTCCGGCGAGGAAATCCTTGCGCGTGAAGGCAGGCACCCGGACGGCCATCCCTTGCTTCCGCTGTATTGGCTCGTCAACCACCTTTCGACGCGGGGAATGACGCTTGCGAAGGGCCAGATCGTGACAACCGGATCGTACTGCGGCGCGGTCGATGTTCCGCTGAATGCCGACGTCGAAGTAAGCTGGGACGACTTCGCCCGGCTCGAGGTCCGATTCTTCGCAGACTGACGCAATGCTCGACTTATCTCGGCTCCCTCCCCTTCAAGGGGAGGGATGGGGCGGGGATGGGAGCCGCGTTGTCCGCGGCCTCTTCGCACCCACCCCCATCCTGGCCTTCCCCTGAGGGGGAAGGAAGTTCCGCTAATCGAGCGTGCTGCGGAACGTGCGAAGCCCGATCGCGATCACGACGAGCATGAACAGCGCGATCGGCCACGCATCGGGAAAGATCTCGGACCAGCCGTTGCCCTTGAGCAGGACGCCGCGCACCACGCGCAGAAAATGCGTCAGCGGCAGCGCCTCACCGATCGTCTGCGCCCATCCCGGCATCCCGCGAAACGGGAACATGAAGCCGGACAAGAGGATCGAGGGCAGGAAAAAAAAGAACGTCATTTGCATCGCCTGCAGCTGATTGCGTGCGAGCGAAGAAAAAGTGAGCCCAAGCGTGAGGTTGGCCGCGATGAACAGCAGCACCGCGAGATACAACACGGTGAGGCTCCCTTGAATCGGCACGCCGAAAAGCAATCGCGCCAGCGTCAGCACGATCGAGACCTGGATGAGGCCGATCAGCACGTAAGGCACGATCTTGCCGGTCATCACCTCGAGCACTGTTGCCGGCGTCGCGAGCAAGTTTTCCATGGTGCCGCGCTCGCGCTCACGCGTGATCGCGAGCCCTGTCATCATCACCATGGTCATGGTGAGAATCACCCCCATCAATCCCGGGACGATGTTGTATTGCGTAATCGCCTCGGGGTTATAGCGCGGATGGATGCGCACTTCGAACGCGCCCGGCGTCGCCGCGAGCGGCGCGAGCGGGCCGGTCAGATCGTGAACGAGCACGGTCTGCGCGAGCTGATTCACCGCGGCGATCGCGTTGCCGGTGGCGGCAGGATCGGTCGCATCGGCTTCGACCAGTATCGCCGGCCGATCGCCGCGCACCAGTCGCAGGGAGAAATCCGCGGGGATGGTCACGACGAACTGCGCCGTGCCTTCGGCCAGCATGCGGTCGGCCTCCGCTTCGTTGGCCGCTTCGCCGATGAACGCGAAGTACTCGCTGTTGCGCAGGCCCGCCAGAATGCTGCGCGAAAATTCGCTCCTGTCGGAGATCAGCGCCGCGGTCGGAAGGTGCTTGGGGTCGGAATTGATGGCGTAACCGAACAGCACGAGCTGAATCACCGGAATGCCGACGATCATGCCGAAGGTGAGGCGGTCGCGCTTGAGCTGGATGAACTCCTTCACGATGATCCCGACCCAGCGCGACCAGGAGAGCCTCATTCGGTGCGCCCCTTCATCAGGTGGATGAACACGTCCTCG
>Ga0137378_10002472_pt1 | contig 15861 bp, 10 predicted proteins | sample SagtaG_21_FD_104813 | JGI IMG/M metagenome (GOLD analysis project Ga0137378, IMG submission 104813) | Vadose zone soil microbial communities from Sagehorn Ranch, Mendocino, California, USA - Sage2_L_60_16 metaG | ecosystem: Environmental > Terrestrial > Soil > Vadose zone | place: USA... | reverse complement strand
TGAGCTCCACCCCGGCGGGCGCGCTGTCGGACCGGCTCGGACGGCGTGGCCTCATCGTGGTGGGCTGGGTGATCTATGCGGTGATCTATCTGGGCTTCGCCTATGCGTCGTCGACTTGGCACATCTGGGTCCTCTACCTCGGCTATGGGCTCTACTACGGAGCCTTCCAAGGAGCGGCCAGCGCCCTCGTGGCCGACTTGGTTCCGGCTGAGCTCCGCGGGACGGCCTACGGCCTGTTCAACGGGGCGATCGGCGTCGCCGCGTTCCCGGCCAGCCTGCTCGCGGGTCTCCTCTGGGATTGGTACGGCCCGCCCGCGCCGTTCCTGGCCGGTGGGCTCCTCGCGCTCGTGGCGGCTGTTGGAGTGCTCACGGTCATTCCGCAGTCTCGGCGGTGAGGGGACTGAAAGGCGCGTTCTCGTCCCTCGCACTAAATTCGCAGAATCGCCTGCTAGGGTGTGATCAGAGCGTATTCCTTCCACTCCATTCAAAGGTTCACGTGGACCGCCGGATCATCAAGCAAACGGTCGCGCCAGAGGCTCCGTAACTGGGCGACCTCTGGCTCGAAGGGCCAGGCCGTGGCTGGTGTATGGTGATCCGGTGTATCGCCACCTGATCGCGCTTGTCATCCTTGCTGCGACCTATTTGGGCCTCGTGCTCGGCCGCTTGCCGGTGTTCCGGGTCGATCGGACCGGCGTTGCAATCATCGGGGCGACGGCCATGGTGGTCTCTGGCGCGATTTCCTGGGATGCGGCCGTCGCCTCTGTCGATGCCCACACCCTGGTTCTCCTCTTCGGGATGATGATGCTCGCGGCGTACCTGCGACTCTCCGGTTTCTTCGGTCTGGTGATTGAAAGGTCGATCGGCTTCGCTCGAACACCCATCAGCCTGCTTGCCGTCATCATCGTGGCCTCCGGGGTGCTGTCGGCGCTGTTCGTGAATGATGTTGTGTGTCTGGTTCTCGCCCCCTTGGTCCTTCAAGTGACGAAGCGACTCCGGCTCCCGCCCGTACCCTATCTGCTTGCCCTTGCCACCGCCGCGAACGTCGGAAGTGTGGCGACGGTGACGGGGAACCCCCAAAACATGCTCGTCGCCAGTTTCTCTGGCATCGGATATCGCCAGTTCCTGCTTCATGAGGGGCCTATTGCCGTCCTCGGGCTCGCCTGCGTCTTCGCGGTTGTCTGGCTCACCTACCGGCGTGAACTGCGGACGACCATGGCGCCTCAAGCCATCGAATCCGTCACGGTCCACTATCCACTTATGACGAAGACCCTCGTGGTCGTGGCGGTGATGCTCGTGGCGTTCCTGATAGGGGTGCCCGTCGCCCTGGTGGCAATCAGTGGGGCGGCCTACAGTCTTCTTACGCGGCGGGTAAACCCCGAGAAGGTCTATCGGGAGATCGACTGGAGTTTGCTCGTTCTCTTCACGGGGTTGTTCGTCGTGGTCGGAGGAGTCGAATCCTCGGGCCTGGCTGGCGATCTGCTGCAGACAGCTGCGGTAGCACCAATCCAACGGCCCGCCGTCCTGATGACCGTCGCGGCTGTCCTCTCCAACATTGTCTCGAACGTCCCGGCCGTTCTCTTACTCAAGCCGGTCATTATGAGCCTCGGAGAGCCGACACGGGGTTGGTTGCTTCTCGCTACCGCCTCGACCTTAGCGGGCAACCTTACGATCCTCGGGTCCGTGGCGAATGTCATCGTGGTAGAGGTGGCCCGTCGTGAACGGGTAGAGATTGGTTTCGTCGCATACTGTCGGGTAGGCATCCCGCTCACTATTCTCACTCTCCTAATCGGATGGGTTTTCCTTGTCAGCGTGCCTGTCTGAAGCGCAGATCGACTGAGGGTCGTGGCCCACCACCGTCGGCGGTCGTTTGAACGGCACGAAATGTGCGCTTGAGCTAAGGCGCTTCACATCAGGAACACCCCGTGGTCGTGCCGCAGGTGATGCACTTCAGGCAGGTGCCGTTCCGCACCATGGTGAACTGGCCGCAGTCGCCGCAGGGATCGCCCTCGTAGCCCTTGAGCCGCGCCATCTCGGAGGCCGAGAGCACCTTGGATTTCGCGAGAGCACCGCTGCCGCCGCTCACCGGCATCGCGGCGCGTGCCGTCACCGGGGGAGCGGCCGGCCGCTCGACCCCGGCCTGAGTCGGCTGGGGGCGCGGCAGGCCCCGCGAGGCCACCGGGCCCTGACCCGCCTTGGTGCCCAAAGAATCGCCGCGGAGATCATCCTCGGCCACATGCGAAAGATCGGTGCGGCCGAGATAGGTGATGGCCAGCTCGCGGAAGACGTAGTCGATCACCGAGGTGGACATCTTGATGGCGTCGTTGCCCTTGACCATGCCGTTGGGCTCGAAGCGCGTGAAGACGAAGGCATCCACGAACTCCTCGAGGGGCACGCCGTGCTGGAGCCCCAGCGAGATGGCGATGGCGAAGCAGTTCATGAGGGAGCGGAAGGCCGCCCCTTCCTTGTGCATGTCGAGGAAGACCTCGCCGAGCGTCCCGTCCTCGTACTCCCCGGTGCGGAGATAGACCTTGTGCCCGCCGACGACGGCCTTTTGCGTGTACCCCGAGCGGCGATTGGGCAGCCGGTGCCGCTCGCGCAGGTACTTGGTCACCACCCGCTCGGTCATGTGCTCGGCCACCTTCTCCACGTCGGCCGCCGCCGCCTCCTCCTCGTCGTCGCTCACGGCATTGAGCGGCTGCGAGAGCTTGGAGCCGTCGCGGTAGAGAGCGACGGCCTTGAGCATGGCCTGCCAGGAGGCGCGATAGGCGTCCTTGACCTCTTCGACGGTGGCGTCCTGGGGCATGTTGATGGTCTTGCTGATCGCCCCGGACAGGAAGGGCTGGGCGGCCGCCATCATGCGGATGTGCGCATCGACCGGGATGAAGCGCTGCCCCTTGCGGCCGCAGCGGTTGGCGCAATCGAAGACGGCCAGGTGCTCGGGCTTGAGGAAGGGCGCGCCCTCGACGGTCATGGTGCCGCAGCAGTAATCGTTGGCCGCCTCGATTTCTGACGGCGTGAAGCCCAGGGCGCGGAGGAGGTTGCCGTTCCACTCCGCAAGCTGCGCGTCGTTGATGCCGAGCTTCTCGGCCACGTAGCCGTCGCCCAGCGTCCAGGAGTTGAACACGAACTGGATCTCGAAGGCCCCCTCGATGGCCGCCTCCAGTCGGGCCAGTCCTTCGTCGTCGAAGCCCTTGGCTCTCAACGTGTCGTGATTGATGCAGGGCGCGCCCTCGAGCGTCTTGCGGCCGACGCAGTAGTTCACGATTTCGTCGATCTGATGCGGTGGATAGCTGAGGGCGGTGAGAGCCATGGGCAGGCTCTGGTTGATGATCTTGAAGTATCCGCCGCCCGCCAGCTTCTTGAACTTGACGAGGGCGAAGTCGGGCTCGATGCCCGTGGTGTCGCAGTCCATGACGAGTCCGATGGTGCCCGTGGGCGCCAGTACCGTCACCTGAGCGCTGCGGAAGCCATGCGCCTGTCCGAGCTCGAGCGCCCGGTCCCAGGTCTCGCGCGCCGCCTGGAGCAGCCGCTGGGGGCAGTGGATCGGGTCGATGCCCTTGGGGGTGATGCTGAGGTTCTCGTAGTCGCCCGGGGCGGCGTTGTAGGCGGCGCGGCGGTGATTGCGGATGACGCGCAGCATATGCGTCCGGTTCTTGGCATAGCCGGGGAAGGGGCCGAGGTCCTTGGCCATCTCGGCCGACGTCGCATAGGCCTCACCGTGCATGATGGCGGTGATGGCGCCGCAGATGGAGCCGGCCTCCGCGGAATCGTAGGGGATGCCGCTTCGCATCAGGACCGTTCCCATGTTGGCGTAGCCCAGGCCGAGCGTCCGGTAGTCCCAGCTCTTCTGCGCGATCACGGGGCTGGGATAGGCGGCCATCAGGACGCTGATCTCGAGCACCACCGTCCACAGGCGGCAGGCGTGGCGGAACCCTTCGACATCGAAGCCGCCGTCTGGCCGCAGGAACTTGACGAGATTGACGGACGCCAGGTTGCAGGCGGTGTCGTCGAGGAACATGTACTCCGAGCAGTTGTGAACGACCAAGCCTCCGGCCACGAAGTGATGCGTCGCCTTCTCGGTCAGATCGAACACGTCTGCGTCACCGGCGGGCTCGACGGAAACGACCTCGTCGGTCAACTCGTCACGGTAGGTGGCCATCGCCGCGTTCAGCCGCGCCAGCGCCGCGGCCTTCGGGCTCGCGGGGTGAAAGCCGATCTCACGCTCGAAGAGGACGCGGGAGGACCGGCTGATCCGGAGCGAGTACATCGGCAGGACGGGATACTCCCGCTCACCGCCGCGGCCGTCCGGCAGGAGCGACATCGTCGTCTTGCCGCGCCGGCCCGCGTACAGCTTCGACTTGATACCGAAGGAGAGCAGCAGCATCTGCACCTGACGGAGGAGTTCCTCCGAGGTGGAATCGAGGCCCACGTATTGCGACTTGTCAGCGTAGTTGGCGACGGTGCCGTCGGCCGTGAAAAGACCCTGCAGCACGGCGGACAGGGCAGGGCGGTCCAGGTCGAACACGGCCGGCGTGAAGCGCTTGCCCTCCGAGCCCTCGTCGAGCACCCCGAACTGATTGAAGAGTTCCACGACGGGCCCGGAGCCGAAGGCGAGCCGGCTTCCGTGAGTGGTGCGCGTCACCTGCACGCCGTCGTTCCGGCCGACCGATCCGACCGCTTTCAGTGCAGCCTTTGAGGAATTCACGGCCGATGCAATCGAGGCCAGCACCTCGGCCTCCTGGGCGTGCATCGTGAGGACGACGACTCTCTGCTCGCGGCCTTCGATGACCGAACGAGTGAGGCAGCCATTCCCGATCGCCACCCCGATTCCCAAGGCCAGGTCAGCAGGAAGCGTCTGTCTGCCGAATCCGGGACCCTGGAGCATCAGACGGTCACCTGGCTGGAGATCCTTGACCGCCACATCCCCCTGATCAGCGGTGAGCACCTTGTGGTCGCTTGTGATCCGCACACGGTAGCCGGCACGGGTAGTCAGCCAGTAGACAGGCTTGTGACCGGTGGGGAAGATGCGGGTGACCAGATGAGGCTGGCCATCGGCGCCGATAACTCGGGCCGATCTGCCTACGAGGCTGTCTATCCGCTGCCAGCCGTTGGCTGTCGCGACCAGGGTGTCCCCCGTCACGCATGGATTGCTCGCATTGATGCGGCCGTCCTCGGGGCAGGTGTGCCACTCATTGATAGTGGTGTCGTACTGCACCCCCGGGTCGGCGCAGGCCCAGGCGGCATAGGCGATCTCGTTCCAGATCTCGGCGGCGGGAATGCTGTCGGAGATCTTGCCGTCGGTGCGGCGCTTGAGCTCCCAGTTTCCGCCCTTGTCGAGTACCTCGAAGAAGCTGCTGGGCACGCGGATCGAGTTGTTGGAGTTCTGCCCGGAGACGGTGAGGTAGGCCTCGCTGTCCCAATCGGTGTCGTACTCCGGGAACACGATCTCGGTCACGCCCGAGGCCGCCAGATGCAAGGTCTTCTGGATGTACGCCTCGGGGACGAAGGCCGCGCGCGCCTCGCGCATGGCCGCCCGCAACCCGGGGTTCTGCTTCGGGTCCGCCTGGATGCGGTCACTGGTGCGGGTGGCCTGCAACACCGCCTGCAGTCGCCGCTTGCCCAACCGGGAGCCCGCCACGAGGGCCGCCACCTTCTGCTCCTCGACGACCTTCCAGCGGATGAACTGCATCACGTCGGGGTGGTCGAGGTCGAGGCAGACCATCTTGGCCGCTCGCCGCGTCGTACCACCCGACTTGATCGCCCCCGCCGCGCGGTCGCCAATCTTGAGAAAGGACATGAGCCCGGAGGACTTCCCGCCGCCCGAGAGTGCCTCGTTCTCACCGCGAAGCGCCGAGAAGTTGGAGCCGGTGCCCGAGCCGTACTTGAAGATGCGGGCCTCGCGCGTCCAGAGGTCCATGATGCCGCCGTCATTGACCAAATCATCGGCCACGGACTGGATGAAGCACGCGTGGACCTGAGGACGCTCGTAGGCGCTCGAGGCGCGGGTCAGGGCTCCCGAGTCGGGATCGACGAAGTAGTGGCCCTGGGCCGGCCCCGAGAGGCCATACGCATAGTGCAGGCCCGTGTTAAACCACTGCGGCGAATTGGGCGCCGCGATCTGCGCCGCCAGCATGTGGGAGAGCTCATCGTAGAAGGCGCGCGCGTCCGCCGGGGAGTCGAAGTAGCCGTAGCGCTCGCCCCAGTGGGTCCAGCAGCCGGCCAGCCGATGAAAGACCTGCCGGGCGTCCCGCTCGCCCCCGAGCACAGGCTGTCCTTCCTTGTCGAGGAGAGGCCTGTTGTCGGGGCCGACCTGCGGCACCCCCGATTTGCGGAAATACTTCTGGGCCAGGATGTCCACCGCCACGGAAGACCATTCGGCTGGCGCGGCGATTCCCTCCTGGCGGAAGACCGTGGTTCCATCCGGATTCCGTATCTCCGAGTCCCTCTGGGAGAACTCGATGCCGGTATAGGGACTCTGGCCTTCCGCGGTGAAACGACGGGAGATTCTCATGCGTGCCTCCTCTTCTGGACGCTGCTCTTCTGGACGCTGCCTCGTGCGGCCTCCGCCTGACTGCTACCGCCCTGCCCATGCCACAGCCGGGAGACGCTATCGCGGAAAACCGGCCCTGTTCGCGCTTCGACTCCAGGAGGTCTCTCAGAGACCAACTGAACGTGAGGCACAACATATTGTGGCGGGCCGAGGCAAGTCAACCTTTATTTGGTAGTTTCGTATTGGCGGCCTTTAGCGCGCCGCGTTGACGTTGGCGGGCCTTAAAATGAGCGGCATGCGCTGGCTCGTCGACGGCTACAACGTGATCAGACGCGCGCCGGAGCTCCGGTCTCGCGAGCAGCAAAGCCTCGAAGCCGGCCGCCACGCCCTGTGCGCGCTGCTCGTGGGAGTCGCGCGAATATCACACGATACCTTCACCGTCGTTTTCGACGGCGCGGAAGCGGGCGGGCGCGGGGCTGGCGGCGCCGGCGTGACGGTCCTCTTCTCGAGCGCGCGCGAATCGGCCGACCACGTGCTGGCGAAGATGGCCCGGGAAGGCGGCGCGGTCGTGTCCAATGATCGCGAGGTGCGGAGGGCGGCCGAGCGGGCCGGCGCCGTCGTCGTCACCACCGACCAGTTTCTCGCGCGACTCGATCAGTCTCGATCGGTTACGGTGGGGGCGGGAGCAGCCGAGCCGGAATCAGAGAAGGACGAAGGCGACGATCCCGTGCGTGGGCCGCGCAAGGGCAATCCGCGGAGACTCAGCAAGAAGGAAAGAGCGACGCGGAGGGCCCTCGGCCGCTTGGGCCGGGGGGAACTGCCGGCCCGCTAGTGGCCTTCTTTGATCAAACGATTGCGGCGCTGCAGATAGCCGTTACGGACCGAGCTGTAGAGATCAACCGTGGACTCTTCGATGCCTTGAAAGAGGTCGAGGTTGAGCGAGCGATCGTTGACGGTGTCGCCCACCTTCATGGCGAAGGAGTCGGGCCAGAACGGGATGTAGTAGTACAGCGGGTTCATGGCCCCGTCGACGCCGGTGCCGATGCCGTCACGCACGGTGAGGGGCGGCAGGAAAGGCAGCACGAGGTATGGCCCGGGCGGAGTGCCCCAGATGCCGAGCGTCTGGCCGAAGTCGGCCCGCTGGCGCTCGAGCCCCATCTCCTGGCGCGCGACGTCGAAGAGCCCGCCGACGCCGAGCGTGGAGTTGATGAGGAACCTGCCCATTTCCTTGGTCGCATCGAGGAGCTTCAACTGCAGCACCTTGTTCACGAACCGCGACGGCATGCGCAGGTTGGTGAAGGCGTTGTCGATCATGGTCTGGAACATGTCCGGCATGACGAAGTTGTAACCCTGGGCCACCGGCTTCAACACGTACTTGTCCAGGTTGTAGTTGAACGTGAACATCTTCTCGTTGAACTTCTCCCACGGATCGTACTCTTCGACGTCCGGGTCGGGCGGCACCGCGTCGGGCGTACCGCGCAGGGCCGCATCCGCTGGCCCTGAGAGGGCCACCACCCAAGCGGGCGCGTTCTTGGCCGTGATGTCCTGATAGTCGATGAAAACGGAGGGTGTGGCCGTCGTCTCGGTGACGCTTGAGGCGCTGGCGACTTCGGGAGTCGCGGGCTCAGGAGATGTCGGAGACTCCGCGGAAATGTCGGTCTCTGCCGGCTCCACTACCGGAGCCGCTGCTGGCGGAGCCGCTATGGGCGGTGCCCCCACGGGCGCGCGGGAAGCGAGCATTGAGCTTTCGCTCACCAGGCTCGAGGACAGCGTGCCGCAGCCTCCGATACCAAGACCAAGAATCGCCACCACGACCACCACCGGCCATACACCCGAACTCGAGCGCACCGTGTCTCCTCTTTCCTTGGGCCAGGTCAATGTTTCGGAACGCACACGCTTGAGCTTATTTGCACACGGCGCCGAGAGTAGCCTGAAAAGCCCTGTGACGCCAGACCTTTTTCGACTCTCGATCGATCGGCTCGGCGGGCCTTCCGCTGACTTCCCGGCCGCGATCTGTCACTGGAGAGCTCTTTCAGCACGAACCATTGACGAAGCAAGGTGAGTGCCACGCCCTGTTCTGGAAGCACTCCTGATCCTATCCTGTTGTTCGATAACGGCTTTTACTCCTGGAGGGACCACGAGGATGGCCTGCCGATCCATCGACTTCCTCGCGATTTGTCAGATTCTTCCAGCGAACTACCCAAACTCGGAAGTGTCACTGGCATCGGGGAGCATCAAGACGGGGGTGGGCGGGAGTCATCTCCCGCCCGATCCCCCACGTGCATGGGCGCAACTCGCGTTGCGCGCGTCCCGGCAAGAGTCGGGACCAGATCAATCCGGTGACGCCGCCGAGGACCGTGTCGTCTTCGATCCCCGCAGCGTCCTATGAGTGGTCCGGTGGCGTGTCCATCGTGGCCATATGAGAGATCCGCGGGCGCTCTATGTCAAGCGCGCACTGAGCACGCCTGTCATCGGCCCTCCGATAGTGCCTGTCACGCGTATTATCCAGTGACCCATGGTCAGAGGGAATTCGCGTGCGCTCCTCGTGGTCGCGCTGACGGTGGCGGCGCTCCTGGTGCTGCTGGCCGGTCTGGCCGTGAAGGTCGGGCGTCCGTATCCAGGCTTCTTCGTGGCCCCGGACTTTCGGGTGTTTCCTGCCGAGCCCGGCGTGCCCCTCCAATGGGGCGATCGCATCGTGAGCGTGGACGGCCGTTCGCCCATCACCCTCGAGTCGCGCGCGGCCGCGTCCGCCGTGCCTGTCCGCTACGGCATCGAGCGTGACGGAAGCCTCCTAACGCTCGAGGTGGCCCCGCGTGTGTTCACGTGGCGCATCCTGACCGGCCACTTCGGGATCTTCTTCGTCATCTCCGCGGTGATGCTGGCGGTGGGCGTGGGTGTTTTCGCCCAGAATCCACGCGCGCGGCCGAACCGGAACTTTCTCATCTACATGTGTCTGTGGGCGCTCTCGAACGTGGCGGTGCCGGAATCTGTCCTGGGCTCGAGCCGCGTCGCGGCCTGTCTGGTGGGCTTCATCTCGATCGTGCTCTCCGTTCACGGCTGGGTATTCTTCCTGACCTACCCGGCCAACCCGCCGCGCGAAGTATGGCTGGAGCGCCACCGGGTCATTCCGCGGCTCTACGCGGGGGCGCTCGCCGCGGGATCGCTCGCCGCCCTGACCTTCGTGGCGCTCACCACGGTGGCGCCCGAGCTCCTCGCCGACGGATGGATGTACCCCGTCTCCGTGGCCACCCTCTTCTCTCTCGCCGCCCTGTCCTTTCCCATCAAGATCGCCGCGCTGCTCGACACGCGCAGGCGCGCCGCCTCGCCCCTCGTCAACCAGCAGATCACCGTGCTCCTCCTCGGCATCGGGCTGGGCCTGGGCGGCTGGCTCCTGTTCATGCTCGCCCCGCTCTCCCAGCTCTACCGCGGCCCCCTCGACCCCCAGTGGGGCTCGGCTCTCGTGCTCCTCTATCCGCTCGCCATCGCCTACGCCACCGTGCGCTATCGTCTCTTCGACGCCACCGTGATCATCCGGCGCTCGGTGGTCTACGCGGCCCTCGCCGGTCTCATCACCGCCGCCTACGCGCTGGCCATCGCGGGGGCGAACTTCCTCCTCGCCCAGGCCAACCTCGCGGCGTCCACCTGGTTCTCCGCCGCCTTCATGTTCGCGGTGGCCCTCGCCTTCAATCCGCTGCGCGAGCGCCTGCGGCGTCTCGTGGATCGCACGTTCTTCCGCGAGCGCTACGATTACGCCCGCACCATCGGGGCGCTGGCGCGCTCGATGTCGAGTCTCCTCGATCTCGGAGAGATCGAACGCCGGCTTACCACCACCATCGAGTCGGCCATGCACGTGGTGCATGCGCGGCTCGAAGTGGGCGCGCCCCGCGGCGTGCTGGAGCCGGCCCTCCGCGCGGCCCCGGGGGCCCTCTCGCGCTATCAGCTCGCGGCCGACCCGCGCTTCGCCGCGCTGGAGGAAGGCGCCCGCGGCGCCTATGCTGCCCTGGGCGCCGAGGTCCTCGTTCCCCTCCGCTTCCAGGCGGAGATTCGCGGCCTCCTCGTGCTCGGGCCCAAGCGCTCGGAGTCGGCCTACACCGCGGAGGATCTCGAGCTCCTGGAGACCCTGGCCGACCAGACGGCGGTGGCCGTGGCCAATGCCGAGGCCCATCAGCAGGTGCTGGACTATGCGCGCCAGCTCGAGCGGAGTCTCCTCATCCGCACCAGCCTCTCCAAGTTCGTGCCGCAGCGGGTGCGCGACCTGATAGAAGAGTCGCCGGAGGCGCCCTCCCTCGACAAGCGCGAGACGGACGTGAGCGTCCTCTTCGCCGACATCAGCGGATACACGCAGCTCTCCTCGCGCCTCGCCCCCGACGATCTCGACGCCCTCGTGCAGCGCTACTTCGGAGCGTTCCTCGACGAGATCGTCAAGCACGGCGGCGACGTCAACGAGACGGCGGGCGACGGCCTCATGGTCATCTTCCACGAGGGCGATCATGCGCGAGCGGCCGTGGATGCGGCGCGGGCCATTCACCGTCGCGCGGCCGAGATCGGGGCGGAGCTCCAACGTCGCTTCGACCCGCTGCGCATGCACATCGGCGTTAATACCGGCCCTGCGCTCCTCGGCGCCACCAAGATCGAGGGGCGGGCGGGGACGCGCTGGACCTATACCGCTTCGGGCATGACCACCAATATCGCGGCGAGGCTCGCCGCGCAGGCCCAGGGCGGCGAGATCGTGCTCTCCGGGGAGACGCGCGCCCGCCTCGGGGGCGAACTCGAGCTCGAAGAGGTGGGACTCCGCGAGCTCAAAGGCGTCGAGCGCCCCATGCCCCTCTACCGATTGAGGTGAACCCGCCATGACTCCCGCTGCCTTGCGCCATCTCTCGAAGACGGATCCCGTCATGCGCGCGCTCATTCGCCGGGTCGGGCCCTGCACCATCCGGATCGAGCGCCGATGGTCGCCCTTCCAGTCGCTGGTGCGGGCCGTGGTGTACCAGCAGCTTCACGGCCGCGCCGCCGCCGCCATCTTGGCCCGCCTCGTCGCCCTCTTCGATGGCCACGGCTTTCCGAGCCCGGAGCAGGTGCTGGCCATGAGCCCACGGCGCATGCGGGGGGCCGGACTCTCGCGCGCCAAGCTTCGCGCCATCAAGGACATTGCGAAGAAGGCGGCGGCGGGCGTGGTGCCCTCTCGACGGGTGGTGGCGCGGCTGGCCGACGAGGAGATCGTGACCCGGCTCACCGAGGCGCGCGGGGTGGGGCGGTGGACGGTGGAGATGCTCCTGATATTCACCCTCGGCCGTCAGGACGTCCTGCCCGTCGACGACTACGGGGTGCGCGACGGCTACCGCGCCGCCTACGGCCTCCGGGCGCTGCCCTCTCCCAGGGTGCTCCAGGAATACGGGGAGCGCTGGCGGCCGCACCGGTCGACGGCTTCCTGGTATCTCTGGCGCGCCGCCGAGCACGCGAAAGCGGCGAGAAAGAAGCCGGCGAAGAAAGCGGCGAGGTAGGGACTTCCTAGCGAGAGATGGTCGGCCGCTCGATCCCGTAGTCCGTTGCATCGATCCAGGGTTGACCCTCCGCGAAGCGGGTCGAGCGAAAGCGCGAGAGGTCCGCCGTCTCAGGCTTGCCCTTGACGATCCACTCCGCGACACATCGGCCGATGGCGGGCGACGTCTTGAAGGATGTGCCGGAGTCGCCCAGCATGACGAAGAGGCCGGGCACGGACGGGATCTGATCGATGATGGGCCGTCCGTCCGGGCTCATCATGATCATGCCCGCCCAGCCCCCGCGCATGGTGGACCGCTCGAAGGCGGGGAAGCGCGTGGCCAGCGCCTCACGGCACTGCGCCACGTAGGCTTCGTCCACTCCTTCGTCGTACTTGTCGGGATCGGCGTGCCCGGCGCCCAGCTCGACGCCGATGAGCGTGCACCCCTTCCCCTCGGGGCGAATCCAGGCGCTGCGCGTGGAGTCGATCACCGCGGGGTGGCGGCGCGTGAAGCCGTCGGGCCAGCGGAAAATCGAGACCTGGATGCGGTACGGCGTGAGCCCGAAGTCGAGGCCGAGCGGATCGAGGAGCCGGCCCGCCCAGGCGCCGGGAACGGCCACCACCACCGGAGCCGCCACGCGTCCCCGCGAGGTCTCCACGCCGGCTACGCGGCCTCCCTCGGTGAGGATGCGGAGGACCTCGCAATCTGTCTCGATAGTGGCCCCGAGCCGCCGCGCGGCCGCGGCGAAGGCGAAGGTCGTCGCGTTCGGATCGGCGAAGCCCGAGCCGGGTTCGTAGGCGGCGGCCCCGATGTCGTCGACGCGAAGATCGGGCGAGATCTCCGTGAGCTCCTCCCGCGAGACGAGGCGCGTGTCGATGCCGAGACGCTGCTGCATGGCCACATTGGCCCGGAGCGCCTCGGCGTGGGCGGGGTCCACGATCTGCACGAAGCCCGGCGCCTCGAAGCCGCAGTCGCCGCCCACCTCCGCGGCGAAGTCGCGAAATATCTTGAGGCTTTCCCAGGCGAGGCGAGACTCCGCGTCATTGGTGTAGTGCATGCGCACGAGGGAGCCCGACTTGCCCGAGGCGCCCGCCCCCAGATGCCGCCGCTCGAGGAGGGTGACGCGTCTGACGCCAAGGCGCGCCAGATTGAAGGCGATGCTCGCTCCGTTGACGCCCCCGCCGATGATGACCACGTCCGCGCTCGCCATGCGTTCCTCCGCAGGGGATTGTGGCACGCTTGACAGGCCCGCGGGAAGGCCCTATAAACGTCGCCACACGCCGCGGTGGACTCTTTGTCATCATCCGTGACCCGAACCGACCCAATGGAGGTGCAATCGATGGCTGTTACCCGACGAGAATTACTTAAGGGCGCGGCGGCTCTGGGTGCCGCCGGAGCGATCTCCCATGCGGTCCCCGGAGCGGTGCAGGCTCAGACCACCCAGAAAAAGGAGCTGGTCGTCGCCCAGGGCGGCGACATCTCCAAGCTCGATCCGCACTTCAGCACCTCGTCCAACGACATCCGGTGGAGCTTCAACATCTTCGACAACCTGACGAGCCGGCATCCCGACGGCAAGCTCTATCCCGGCCTCGCCCTCGAGTCGAAGCTGCAGGGGCAGACCACGTGGGCGTTCAAGCTGCGACAGGGCGTGAAGTTCCACAACGGCGATCCCTTCACGTCGGCCGACGCCAAGTTCAGCCTCGAGCGCACCTACGACCCGAATGCCAAGACCATGGTGGCGACCGTGTTCACGACCATCGACCGGATCGAAGCGCCGGATCCCTATACGCTCGTGATCCACACCAAGAAGCCCGACCCGCTGCTCCCCGCCCGTCTCGCCTTCTACGGCGGCCAGATCGTGCCGAAGAAGTATCTGGAGTCGGTCGGCAACGACGCCTTTAACGCGAAGCCCGTGGGCACCGGACCCGTGCGCTTCGCGTCCTGGGTCAAGGACGATCGCCTCACCCTCGATGCCAATCCGGACTACTGGGGCGGCAAGCCCGACTTCGACCGGCTCATCGTGCGCTCTATTCCCGAGACCGCTCCGCGCGTGGCCGCCCTCCTCAAAGGCGAGGTGGACATCATCACCCAGCTGCCACCCGATCAGGAAGATCGCGTCAGGGCCAATGCCGCCACGCGGGTCGATGGGGCGCTCTACGCCGGCCTCTACGTCCTCGCCGTCAACAGCAAGCGGCCGCCCCTCGACAATCCGCTCGTGAAGCAGGCCCTCTCCCTCGCCATCGACCGCGAGCTCATCGTCAAGGAGCTGTGGAAGGGGCGGGGCATCGTCCCCAGCGGACCGATCGCCAAGGGCGACAACTTCTTCGATGCCAAGCTGCCCCCCCTCGCCTACAACCCGTCGGAGGCCAAGGAGCGGCTCAAGAAGTCCGGATACAAGGGCGAAGAAATCTTCATCGAGACCACCGTGGCCTATGTCTCGCAGGACAAGGCGATGTCCGAGGCCATCGCGGCCATGTGGAAGGACGTGGGCGTCAATGTCAAGGTCGAGGTGATCGAGTACTCCGTGCGCGCGCAGAAGAATCGGGAGAAGACGTTCAAGGGCATGTACTGGTCCGACCCCACCTCCACCCTCGCGGATCCGGACGGCATGATGTGGCGCCTGCTCGGGCCGGGGGGACCCCAAGACTACTGGCGCGAGTCAAAGTTCGACGAGATGGGCGCCGCCGCGCGCTTCTCCGTGGACGAGAAGTTCCGTGCGGAGGCGTACAGTCAGATGACCAAGGTTTTCCTCGAGCACTTCCCGTGGCTGCCCGTCATCCAGCCCTACGAGGACTACGGTTTGCAGAAATACGTGGAGTGGACGCCGAACCCGAACCAGCAGTTCGAGATCCGGCGCTTCAACTTCAAGTTCCGCCGGGCGTAGCACCGTCCCTGTCCCTCCCTCTCCCCCACCCGGGGAGAGGGCAGGGGTGAGGGGGCCTCCCCCATGCGCGGGCTTCTCCCGTTCGTCGTCCAGCGGCTCTTCCGCGCCCTGATCGCCCTCTGGCTCGTCTCCACCGTCGTCTTCGTCGTCATGCGGCTCTCCGGCGACCCCGTGCCGCTCCTCCTGCCCCCCGACGCTCCCATCAGCGAGATGGAGCGCGTGCGTCGCGAGCTCGGGCTCGATCGCCCGCTGCCTGTCCAGTACGTGGTCTTTCTCGGCAACACGCTGAAGCTCGATTTCGGCCGCTCGCTACACTTCCGGCAGCCCGCCTTTACCGTGGTGCGTGGCTACATCGCCGCGACCCTCGAGCTGGGCCTCACCGCCTTTTTCCTCGCCGCGCTCGTCGCGGTGCCCATCGGGCTCCTCTCCGCCATGAAGCGCAACTCCGTCCTTGACCACGCGGCCATGGGATTCGCCCTGATCGGCCAGGCGGCGCCCACCTTCTTCCTCGGCATCCTCTTCATCCTGCTCCTCTCCCTCAAGGCCGATCTCTTCCCCACCTCGGGGCGGGGGGGCTGGCAACACCTCGTGCTGCCCGCGCTCACCCTCGGCGCCTTCACCATGGCCTCGATCGCGCGCCTCACGCGCTCGGCCGTGCTGGAGGTGCTCCGCGCCGACTACATCCGCACCGCGCGCGCCAAGGGGCTCGGCGAGATGATCGTCGTGGCCAAGCACACCCTCCGTAATGCCGCCATTCCGATTCTCACCATCACCGCGCTGCAGTTCGGCACGCTCCTGGGGGGGGCGGTGGTGACGGAGACCGTCTTTTCCTGGCCCGGCATCGGCCGCCTCGCCGTGCAATCCATCTACAATCGCGACTATCCCGTGGTGCAGTGCACGGTGTTCCTCGCCGCGATGATGTTCATCCTCATCAACTTCGCCGTCGATCTCCTCTATGGCTTCCTCGATCCCCGCGCCCGCGCCAGCTGAGCTCGCCTTGGCGGCGA
>Ga0137378_10002471_pt1 | contig 15864 bp, 14 predicted proteins | sample SagtaG_21_FD_104813 | JGI IMG/M metagenome (GOLD analysis project Ga0137378, IMG submission 104813) | Vadose zone soil microbial communities from Sagehorn Ranch, Mendocino, California, USA - Sage2_L_60_16 metaG | ecosystem: Environmental > Terrestrial > Soil > Vadose zone | place: USA... | reverse complement strand
TCGATTCGTTCACGCCGGCGGGCGTTCTGAAGACTCATTTTGCGGTGAGCGGTCCTCTGCACTCGCCGTGGGGCGTGGCACTGGCGCCTGCCGACTTTGGACCCATGAGCAATGCGCTTCTCATCACAAATAACACTCCGCACGGGCGCATCAACGCCTTTGATCCTAAGACCGGCGCTTTCCTTGGTCCGCTGCGCGACGCAAGCGGAAAAGCGATTGAGATCGATGATGTCTGGGCGATCCAGTTCGGCCAGGGCGGATTGGCTGGGGCGAACGGCAATCCGAATCAACTCTTCTTTACGGCTGGCAACAATAACTACGGCAACGGCACATTCGGCGTTATCACGTTCGGCCAGTAGAGCTAATTCATCCCGCGGGAAAAACCGGAATGCACTCGCCCGGAGAGATTGTTCCTCTCCGGGCGCTCGCATTTTGTTCCCATAGTTTGCATCTCAGGCGAAGAACACTTTGCTGTCAATACGCCGATCAGAAGGCGCATTTGGCGATGATGGTTTTGCTTCTTTTATCGAGGACGGCGGTGCGACGATACCCTGGAATGCTGTTTGGGACTATACTTTGCGCGTCTTCCAGAATGCGAGCGGCCTATGCCAGCCCACAAACTGTGGCCCTCATTCGGCCGATTTGCGCAAGCGACCTATTCTCCGCAGCTAATTGCGGGGCTGGCGATTCTTTATTTCGTCGCCTGTAAACCTGGATTGCGACTCGCGATCGTGCATCCGAGCGCTACGGCAGTGTGGCCCGGAACAGGCATCGCGCTGGCGGCACTGTTGCTGCTGGGATATCGAGTTTGGCCCGGGATTTTTCTAGGAGCCTTCCTAGTCAATCTGACGACGGCCGGGTCGATTTTGAGCTCACTAGGCATTGCTTCCGGGAATACTTTGGAAGCGCTCCTGGGAGCTTATCTGGTTACGAGGTTCGCGAACGGCCGCAGGGTTTTCGATCGCGCTGAAGATATTTTCAAATTCTTGTTCCTTGCGTGCGTACTGGCGACAACCGTCGGTGCGAGTGCTGGAGCAGCGAGCCTTTTTCTCACTGGCTTTAGTGGAGGGATGCAACTGGAACAACTCTGGCTGACCTGGTGGCTCGGCGATATGACGGGCGCGATTCTGGTGACCCCTTGTTTCCTACTTTGGTCCGCGCCAACAGGAGCGCGCAGAAGCCAGCGACAGCTTGTGCTGCAAGGTGCCGCACTCGTCAGTCTGCTTCTGGTCGGCGCGATTGTTTTTGGCGATTTTCTTTTTCCCAACGCGCAGGACTATCCGCTGAAGTTCATCTGCATTCCCTTCGTGGTCTGGACCGCCTTTGAATTGCGGCCACGCGAAACGGCGCTGGCCATGCTTGCCTTTTCAGGCCTGGCAATCGGAAGCGCGCTCCACGCCGCGCGTGGTATTGCGATTCCCAATGAATCACTGCTCGTGCTGCAAGTCTTCCTGGGCGTAGCCGCCTTGACGAGTTTACTCGTTTCAGTGGCCGTGGCCGAACGCAACCGCCACGAGGAGACGCTCGAGAAGGCAAAGATCGAGCTTGAGGAAAGGGTACTGGAGCGCACGCGGGAGCTCGAAGAACGAATTGCGAGACAGGAGCGGGCAGAAGAGGCTGTGCGTGGTTTGTCCGGACGCCTGCTGCAAACGCAGGATGAAGAACGCCGGCGCATTGCACGGGAACTGCACGATAGTACGGGCCAATCCTTGGCGGTGTTGATCATGAATTTGTCGAACTTGAGCAAGAAAGCCGGGAGTCCGGAGCTGTCGCGACAGCTCGACGAGAACACAGAGCTCGTTCGGTCCGTATCGAAGGAGTTGCGTACGACGTCCTATTTGCTTCACCCTCCGTTGCTTGATGAGTTGGGACTGCGAACCGGCCTGCGTTGGTACATCGAAGGGTTCAAGGAGAGAAGCAACATCGAGGTCAGCTTGAACGTAGCGGAAAATCTGCGCTTTCCGCCGGACATGGAGATGATGATCTTCCGGGTCGTACAGGAATGCCTTACGAATATACATCGTCATTCGGGGAGTGCGACGGCCGCGATCTCGTTGTCCAACTCCGGAGGAAGGCTTACGTTGCTGATTGTTGATAAAGGCAAGGGAATTCCGCCAGATAAACTGACAAGCGCCGCGGGAGTTGGATTACGCGGCATGCGGGAACGCGTCAAAGCGTTCGGGGGAGAATTGGAGATCCTTTCCGATGGAAAGGGAACGGTGGTGCGAGCAGTGATTCCACTTCGCGGTTCCGCGGATGGACGAGAGAGCTAAAGTCATGGAGGAATCAGTGGGCGGAACGTCCACCTGCCGCGACTGCGACATTCGCGCGGGAGTTCGCAACCGGCAAACGCGCTGCGACCACGGTGCCTCTGCCGTGACCATCGGAACCGATTTCCAGCGTGCCGCCAAGTTGGCGAAGTCTTTCCCGCAGTCCTCGGATTCCCACCCCGGGCGTGCCTGCCGACAAGAGCTCAAGTTTTTTGTCAGGTGATATGCCCTTGCCCTGATCCTCGACTTCAATTCGAACTTCGCCGTCCGAGCGAGCAATGCCGATCGTGGCGATCGGGCTCTCCGAATGACGATGGATGTTCGTAAGGCACTCCTGGACCAAGCGAAAAATCGCCGTCTCTAAATCTTGAGGCAGCCGTTCAAAATCGTCCGCCAGTTCCAAATGTACTTTGATTCCGCTGCGCTCTGTGAATCCTTTGATATACCAGCGGAGGGCCGAAGCGAGCCCGGCCTCATCAAGTAGAGGGGGGTGAAGAAGGTAGGAAATGGTGCGGATATCCCTGGTCATATCGTTCACCAAGGCAATGCTATCGGACACGACGGTGGCTGACTTCGCGAGGCGTTCGATGTCCGCTCCGAGGCTCGAAAGATTCATGGCCAGAGCTGCGAGGGACTGGCCGGCACTGTCGTGCAATTCGCGGGCGATTCGCCGGCGCTCCTCGTCTTGCAATTGAAGAAGGCGGGCGGTGAGGTCGCCGAGCCCCTGGTTTGCGATGTCGAGTTCAGCCGTACGCTCACGGAGTCGGGCTTCCAGAACTTCTTGAGACTGCTGAAGCGCTTCCAGGTCGCGACGGCTTCTTTCTCCGATGGCCACGATAACGCTTGATACCAATAGAAATGCGAGGACGCCAAGAGATTGTGGCCGATCAGGAATGCTGAAGGAATGGGAGGGGTTAATGAACCAGAAGCGCACGCCAAACAGTGCGACGACAATCGACAGGACCGAGGGTCCGAGTCCGCAGGAAAAAGCAGAGAAAGCCACTGCAGCAGAAAGGACCAGATAAACCACATTCCCGCCAGCAAGCGGCGTCATCGCTCCTGCGAGCAGCAACGCAAACAACGCCACTGCGGGCGCGACAGCGTATTGTCCGGGTGTACTGTTGAAGATCGGAGTCGAGAAGGCGCGGGCCGAGCTCATGATTCCACCCCTTGCCGGAGGGGTGGGGCTCCGAGGATGAAGTGGATTCTAGCACATAGACAGCCAAAGCCAGGCGAACGACGCACCTCGACCGGCAGCGCGAGCTTCCGATGAATCGGCATTCAAGCAGAAAGCATACTGCGATTTGCTGTTCGAAGATGCGCAATTTTCGATTTTCGCGAAAGAGGTCGAGGTGGTTGGGTAATGGCTTGACGATGCTACAGCGGCCGCCGTATGGACTGTGCATGCTTTGACCCCGATGATTGCGATTGTGTAGGGTACGCCGATACCAAAACTCAAGGGCGTTAGGCGGAAATCACAGACAATCAGCGCTGGCGCTCGACGGATTAGCATGCAATCGGAAAATCTGATCAAGTGCGCTCATGAACCCTGCCGATGCCTGGTCGAAATCGAGGACCAGTTCTGCAGTGCTGTGTGTGGCGATGCGAAAGAGACACCACGGAATCCTTGCCCTTGCGGGCATCCCGAATGTGTCGGTACTGATGAAGCAGTGGAGAATGACGAGCTGGAGGAGTCAGCGGAAGTGTCTTGACCGGTTGATAGGCCCGAAATGTGTTCTACAGGAAGCCGTGTATTGACAAGGAAGTATTAGTGCTCTATCAACGACTCCCCGGCTCACGATTTAGTTCGCTGAGGTATTAGCCCGTGCCCTCCCTATCGACTCAGACTAGGCCTGCTTGTGTCACCAATCGAATTCATGGCAGCACAACAGTTCCGCGGCATGTACGCGTTCTGATCGTCTCTCCTAACATGGAGGTCCGCCGTTCTTTGCTTCGGACGCTTGAAGCGCTCTCGACCGACGTTGTTGTCTGCGTCACGCGAGCGCAGGCCGAAGAAGTGCTTTCCACGCAGACGGTTGAAATAGTTTTTTGCGATGAACACCTGCCGGATGGTTCGTACTGCGACTTAATCCGTCCAAGTCACTGCGACCATAGAATTCCGCGCGTCGTCGTAACTACGCGAACCGGAGAGTGGGAACTTTATTTTGAGGCCGTGACGAAGGGCGCCTTCGATGTCATCCGATCTCCCTGGTATGCAACTGACGTGGAACTGGCGGTCATTCGTGCGTTGCGGGAAGAAGACCGACCAGCGGCCTCACGAGCAGTAGCGTAACGATTCTTTTTGCGAATGCACTGATTGTGACAACCGGTTCCGCCCCCGCAGAAATTGATTTCGGCGTAAAGTTCGGCGCGCGTTGGGCTAGGCGGATTCAAGCCTGAGATTGTCGAAGGTGGCGTCGAAGCCCGGGCCCTCCGGGGGCGGCGCACATGATTCCCACATCCACTTTCACGCCGGGCGGGAAATAGCCCTGGCGCACGGATGTGAAATTGATGCCGTCCAGAGACAGAGGGTCCCGACGGAGTCTTTTTTGCGAACGGCACGCCACCATACGGGCGCAGTCTTTGATAAGTCGGTCATCGTGGACCAGTCCGAGAAGTCGCGTGTAAAGACTACACTGGCATGGCGTTGGCGATCGCAGAATTCCGTTCCGCACTTCATCCAGTTTTCGGCATCTAGACGCACCATGAGTCCGGCCTGATCGTACAGCGCCGCATATTCGCCATTTACTCTCGCTTGGAAAACAAAATCTCCGCTGGCAGAGAGGCGAAAGAAGTGGCCGTTGTCGGTAATATAGCCGTAGAAAGTCTTCCGCCAAAAATCGGTCTTGGCGCGGCTGTGAACGAACAATTTGCCCCCGGAACCCTTCGATGAGGCAGGGTCGTTCAACCAAGTCATCCGCTCAACCAAGCTGTTGCCGGATTCCGCGCGTTGCGGGGAAACCTGGGCGAGCAGCCGCCGGCCCATCGTGAATCCGGATGCGGCCAAGGCGGATTGTCGGAGAAGTGTTCGCCTATCCCATTGCATTTGAGGTGCTCCACTTTTTTTCGTGGTTCGCCCATAGCGCAAAACCGTAAACAGCATACCGATCGAGCAGCTCGTTGTGAAGAATCTTGGGTGTGCGGCCTTTGCACGCAATAACAAGGCACCCGAACGTCAGCCGCCGATCTTGGGATACACTGAGCGCAATTTGGAGTAGGGTAGGCGGGGCGAGTTTTGTCTGGAATCTCGCAGCGAAGTATTGAGGGAGAGAGCGGACCTATGGCGATTGTGACGACGGGGAGTGCGCCGGCAACGGGCGGCAAATCGGACGGACAGACCTACCGCGCAGCACTGGCGATGGTGACGATCCTGTTTTTCTTTTGGGGATTTGTGACGGTACTGAACGACATTCTTGTGCCGCATTTGAAGTCTATTTTCGATTTGAATTACACGAAGGTGATGCTGATCCAGTTTGCTTTCTTCTCGGCGTATTTTATTTTTTCGATTCCATCAGCGAAGGTGATTGACACCATCGGTTACAAGAGGACGATGGTCACGGGATTAGTGACGATGGGAATTGGCGCGTTTTTGTTCATTCCTGCCGCCAGTGCGCCATCGTTTCCGCTGTTTTTGGGCGCGCTGATGGTGCTGGCGGCGGGAATTACGGCGCTGCAAGTGGCGGCCAATGCATATGTTTCGGTTTTGGGACCGCCTGAGACGGCGTCAAGCCGATTGAATTTGACGCAGGCGTTTAATTCGTTGGGGACAACTATCGGGCCGTATCTTGGCGGGTTGTTCATTTTGAATGCGAACGCGAGTTCCGCGGACACTTTGCAGAAGATGTCGACAAGCGCGCTGCAGGCATATCGAGTGCAAGAAGCGTCCTCGGTGAAGTTGCCGTACACGATCATTGGAATTGCGCTGATTGCGTTTGCGGTGCTCATCGGAATGTTCAAGCTGCCGCCAATGCCGGAGGCGGAAAAGCACGGACTACATGGCCCGAGTACGAGTATCTGGAAGTACAGGCACTTGGTGCTCGGAATGGTCGGAATTTTTGTGTATGTGGGCGCGGAAGTTTCGATTGGGAGTTTTCTGATTAATTATTTGAGTCAGCCAAATATTGGCAACATGCCCGAGATGGTCGCGGCAAAATACGTAGCGTACTACTGGGGTGGCGCGATGATTGGCCGGTTTATAGGATCTGCGCTGCTACAAAAAGTGAAGACCGGAACGCTGCTCGGGATTTTTGGACTGGTTGCAGCGCTTCTGGTGTGCACCACGATGTTGACGACGGGAACGATCGCGATGTGGAGTGTAATCTTGGTCGGATTCTTCAACTCAATCATGTTCCCAAGCATTTTTACACTGGGCATCGCGAGGCTTGGACCGCTGACCGGGGACGGTTCAGGGCTGATGATCATGGCGATTGTCGGTGGTGCGATTCTTCCGGTGGTTCAAGGGGCGATTGCAGATCGCATAGGCATCCATCACGCATTTATTTTGCCGGTGCTCTGCTATCTCTACATCGTGTATTACGCGTTTCGCGGGTCACGGCCAGTGATTCCTGCCTGATTCAAGAGAACGTCAGGGTGAAAATCTTTTGATGATGAACGCGCGCGAAGATGCCCGCTGGATGATTGGCGTGGATGTGGGTGGAACGAAGGTGGCCGCTGGGTTTGTAAACGTCCGCGGCGAGATGGGCGAGCACTTGCGTGTGCCGATGAATCCACGCGGGACAGCGGAGGAGGGTTTTGCTGCGGTAACTTCTTTGCTCGATGCACTGTTACGGGAGAAGGATGCGAGCAGCCGCGCTGAAATCCCCATAGGAATTTGCGCACCGGGGCCACTTGATCCGTGGACCGGCGTGGTTTTGAATCCGCCGAACGTACCGTGTTGGCGGGATTTTCCGCTCGCCGCTGAGATCAAGCAGCGCTACGGAGTCGAAGCGCGAGTAGACAATGATGCGAATGCCGCCGCGCTAGCCGAAAGTTTGTGGGGGGCGGGCAAAGGTTACAGCAATGTGTTTTACGCGTGCATCGGCACGGGTATCGGGACAGGAATTGTGCTTGATGGCAAGATTTTTCATGGGCGGACTGGATCGGCCGCGGAAGGCGGCCACGTGAGCATTGATTTTCGCGGGCCGCGGTGCAATTGCGGGAAAAAGGGTTGCATTGAAGCGCTGGCTTCGGGGACGGCAATTGCCCGGAGAGTGCGAGAGGCGATTGCCGCGGATTCGAAACGCGGCGCAGCATTGCTGGCGTTAGCGGACGGCGACGCTGCGATGGTGCGAAGCGCCATGGTGGCCCAGGCCGCGGCTGCGGGAGATGTGTTGGCGCGGGAGCTTTTGTCCGAGACGATTGAGTATTTGGCGATCTGGTTGGGGAATATCGTCGACCTGCTGGAGCCCGACGTGATGATTTTGGGCGGCGGCGTGGCACTGATGCTGCAGCCTTATTTCAGCGAGATGCAAGCGCGGATGAAGAATTGGTGCGTAAACGCGCGATATGCGGACATTCCGCTGATAGCGGCGCACTACGGTGAAAATTCAGGTATCGCGGGCGGCGCGGCGTTGTGTTGCGTCTAAGAGCTTTTCTTCGGTTGTTGCGGCGGGATGTCCGCGTAGCCCGGAGTGACCGTCTGAAGATTCGTAGGAATTTCAGCGTTCACGTCGCCGAGCGACCAGCGTATCCCACCCGCGAGATGATTTAAGAAAAATTCGTTCTGCCAATTTTCCGGGCGGTCGCCCATAGCGGTATAGAAAACGCGGCCCTTGCTGTGCATGCGCGCCCATGCGCCGGGATACGGACGGCGCTGATAGCACTTACCTTTCAGTTTGCTGGTATCGACAGTGAGAATGACGTGCAGATCGGGCGTGAAATCTTTCAGCGAATACCATTCTTCGTTGAACTCGACGGGAGACGTGACGCCTTCGAGACCCGGGAATTTCGGGTCATTGATGATAAGACCCGTGGTTTGCAGTCGCGGATCGCTGCCGTGGATGATGAACTCGCCGCCAACCATGCGCAGATAAGGGTCGGATTTTTCGCCGTAAGCGACGTAGCGCGTGGAGAGATCAGCAGAATCCGGTTGGGTGTGAAATGTATCACTCGCAGCGTGTACACCGGTGAATCCCAAGCCGCCGCGAACGGCCTCGAGAAAAGTTTGTTTGCCCTGTGCAGACATCGGAGGATTTTTGTCGGTTCCCGATTGCGTGAGATCTCCCGTTGTGAAGAACAAGACGCCTTGAAATGAGTGAAGCTCTGACGAATCGAAAATCCTGCCGTCTTTTGAGCACTGCACCTGAAATGCATGTTTTTTGCCGAGCTCGGTGACTGTAGTCTCCGCAATGCTCAATTTACCGTCGTTACGTTTTACGACAGGGTGTTCAAAGCCTGACGACTTGGTAAAAACGAGCAAGGACTTGGACGACGGAAATGCAAGTGGTTTTGGCAAGGTGATGGCAGCGCTGGCGAGCGCAGCAGTTTTAAGAAAGTGTCGACGATTTGCGGGATTGTTCACGATCATCTCCTGAGATTTAGTTTGTCAGGCGTGGCCGTCTGAGTGCGAACAGCCTGGAAAAGTCGAAAAGACGCGGTCGGGCGTCCAGCCCAGCTCGCGCATGCCGATTTCGGAGGAATAGTAGGCACCCGAAATCCAGTCTTTAAGATCATTGAAATGTTTGTGGCCCGTGGAATCTGGCGATGAGAGCGTTGTTAGCAGGTTGTGGAGCTGATTCGAACTGAGCGAGACGATTTTAGTGTGGTAGATGCCATTCGAACTTGCCTCGGCGGCGGACAGTGAGGCGAGGAAGGCTTGCTGAACTTCATGCGTGTCGGCGCTGAGCAAGAGATCGATGAACGAAGCAGCTTGAGCTTTTCGAGAGCCTGGGACAATCGCTTCCGAAAGTACGTCGAGCGCCACGAACAGTTCTTCGGAGAAGAAAAGTGGTTTGCTAGTTTCGGCCGAAAGATGAACATCGGCGAAATCGAGGAGCGAACTATTCGACAGATACTTGTGGAGCGGATGAGCCCCAGACGATAGAGGCGAAAGAATGCCTGTAGCGAAGCTCGCAAGAAGAATTTGCGCCAGTTCACGGCGCGAGATGCGACGCGGCGACTGCATGTCGTTCTGCAGAACGCGAATATCTTTAGTCGTAGGCACCTTTGTAGCTCCCACCCTCCAGGCGCGTGATGTTACCATTCGGCGGGTGCCGAAAGGAATGCTCGACATGCAAAGCAAGAACAAGCCGGAATACGACGTGATTGTGGTTGGCTCGGGCGCCTCTGGTGGCTGGGCATGCAAGCGCCTCGCGGAAGCCGGACTGAAAGTGGCGCTGCTCGAAGCGGGCAAGCCACAATCAGACCAAAATTTTTCGGAGCACAAGCCGGAGTTCGAATTGAAATACAGGAATCGTGCTGCCGAGATTGTGCGCAAGACGCGACCGGTGCAATCTGTTTTCTCGGTATGCAGCGAGTACAACTTCGATTGGTTTGTGAATGATTTGGAAGAGCCATATACGACGCCGAAGGACCAGCCATTTTTGTGGATGGGGCGACTGCGTGTGACGGGCGGGCGAACAAATGTTTGGGGGCGCGTAAGCTTGCGCTTCAGCGATTGGGACTTGAAAGCGGCTTCGCATGACGGCTACGGGGAAGACTGGCCGCTGACTTACAAGGACTTGGAGCCTTACTACGATCTAGTGGAGAAATATGTAGGCGTTACGGGAATGTCGGAAGGGCTGGAACATTTGCCCGACGGCCAATTTCAGCCGCCGATGCCGCTGACGTGCCAGGAAGCACTGGTTCGAGATCGCGTGAAGCAGAAGCTGGGCCGGACGGTGACGCTGGCGCGTTCGGCGAATCTAACGCGGCCGCAGAATGGGCGAGGACCGTGCCACTACTGCGGTCCCTGCGAACGTGGATGCGTGACGCATTCGTATTTCAACGCGGCGTTTACGACAGTGGCAGATGCTTTGCGAACGGGGAATTGCACGCTGATTTCGAATGCGATGGCGCACAAGGTCTCGGTGGACGAAAAGACGAACCGCGCCAGTGGCGTACTTTATGTGGACCGGAATACGCGCGAGACGCGAGAAATTCACGCACGCGTGGTGATTCTGTGTGCGCAGACACAGGAGAGCACGCGGATCCTCCTAAATTCGGGCACCCGCGAATATCCGAGCGGGCTGGCCAACTCGAGTGGTGTGCTGGGACATTATCTGACGGCGCATGTGCGGAGCGGCGGAGGAGACGGCGAGCTGCCAGCGTTGGGAGAACAACCGACGATGGGTGGTCCGGAGAAGCCCGTGGGCATCTATGTTGCGCGCTTTCGAAATTTGAAAGGGCAGGCCGCTGCGAAGAATTTTTTGCGTGGTTTCGGATACGAAGGCGGCTCAAGAGTGGATTTCAACTGGAGTGCGCCCGGATTTGGGGAAGCGTACAAGAAGGCGCTGCGCGAACCGCGCGTGAATTTTGATCTGACAGGATTTGGCGAGGTTTTGCCACGCTGGGAAAATCGTGTGGAGATCGATCCCGATGTGAGAGACATCTATGGAATTCCTGTGCTGAAGATTTATATGAAAGACGCCGAAAACGAACGAGCGATGATCAAAGACATGGGAGACTCCGCGGGCGAAATGCTGGAAGTGTCGGGCGCGAAGAATATTCGCACGTACGCGCATCCTTCCGCGCCGCGATGGGCGCTGCACGAAGCGGGCACTGCGCGAATGGGAACCGATCCAAAAAAGTCAGTGCTGAATCAGTTTCAGCAGACGCACGACGTAAAGAACTTGTTTGTGATGGACGCATCGGGATTCACTTCGAATCCTTGCCAGAATCCCACGCTGACGATCATGACGTTGTGTGTGCGTTCGTGCGATTACCTGATGAACGAATTAAAGCGCGGCGAGATAACGTGACCCGAGCAGAATGGTTCCGGGACCTGGACTCGAACCAGGATACTCAGCTTCAAAGGCTGATGTCCTACCGATTAGACGATCCCGGAATGGTTGCAAACGCGCGACTTACATCATGCCGTAAGGAGCGCACGAGGGTCAAATTGGGCGCGTCGAAGAACATCTTCGCGCCAGCTCGGTGCAGCGATTAGCTGAAGCCTCCACTTCGCCCTGTGTGCAGCCAAGGCGAAGTGGAGCGTGGTTCATGATCGTTGTATGTCCGCAGTTTAAAGGGCGGGCAGTCGAGCCCAACGATTCGAAACGCGGTTGTTGAGTGAGTCTAGGGAGCGGGCACCGCCACACGGTTGGCAGGAACGATTTGTGCCTGATACGCGAAAACTTCGCGGGTGCTGGCGTCGACGAAAACTTTTACCCAGTGAACGTTGTTGTCGTCGCTCGCGGGGTCAGTCTTAAAAGTATTGTCGCCAAAGGTCTCAACGCGAGTAAAGTTTTCGAGCCGGCGTCCTTCGGTATCAAGGAACGGCTTGTCCACCCGGAAGTAGTGGGAATCGCCATGAACGTAAGCAACCGGCTTTTCATAGAAGATCACTTCCGTGCGCAGTGCGGCCAGGAATTGCTGGAAACCGTCCGGCTGACCGTCCGTTTCCGCGAGCGTCTTGGGGTCGCGCACCGGAGCGCGCGTGGCGTCTGACGCGTCGAATCCGGGGTCGGCTTGCGAGATAAACATGATCGCTGCAGCGTGGCGTTGTTTCGCGAAGGCAAAGGTCTCTTGCATCCATATGATGTCAGCCGCATTGCGCGCTGCGAATTCCGCCGGATCCGGGTTGGTGTCACAGAGGTTGTTGCACGAACCCTGGATGTTGAGGGTCGCATAGACCACGCCTCCAAGGATCCAGCGCCGGTTTTCAACGCACGGCACGTTACCGCTTACGCCGAGGCACAAGGGCGCTGTTTGCACATCCTGGTGCAGGCGATGCTGGCCCAACGAGAATGGCGTGCTGAAGAAAAATTTCCGCTCGTAGTCGAGCCGTTCGAGCGAGGAAAATCCGCCGTTTGCCGGACGATCACAGTCCGTCCAATCGTTATCGCCCGGTGTGAAAATTGCCGGTGCCTTCAACGAGTTGAAGTATCCAAGAGCTTGCGTATACAGGGCATCGGCGCAGGTGGTGACCGTTTTCGAGCCAGGGATTCCACTGCCGGCTTTGAGGTCGCCGTCCTGCACCGTGAACGCGAGTTGTTGCGAGTTCATGTCCGCGATCAGATTCGGTACGCCGACGAGGGCCTGCTCATCCGAATAAGGTAGGTCGCCCCAGAGCCCGATCGCGTAGACGCGCTGACCCTGGTCCTGATCGTCATCGTCCGCGCCGGCGACAGCGTGGGTGGCGCCCGTGGCCGATGCAGCGGCCGCCGCGAGCAATACCGCAACTGCTGGCAACAGAAATCTTCGAATCACCCGCCACCCGTGCGGCCGGCCATTCAATTCAGTAGCTTGCTCTGCTCTCATTTTGGGCCTCTCTCAGTTTTGTCAGCGACCTGTGATTGCGATGCAGCACACACAATCTAGAGGAGGCACAGCGAGCCAGTTTTACGGGAAAGTTAACGATCGGTTTAAATTTTGAAGGCCGCCGGTCCCGAGTTAAACCGGTACAGGGCTGAGTATAGGCAGATGCTCCCGCCGCAAGGAGCGAGGGCTCAAATTGAATCAAGCTTGATACTTAAGGTCACTTTGCTGATAGGTTGCCGTATGGCCGCAGTTTGGACAGTCGAGTGGCCGGCCGGCGTCCGGAAACTCCGGCTTGAGAGGTAGAAAGTAGTTCGCGAAATTGTCGTCGATCTTTGAGTGGGCGAAAGTCGACTTACAATTCGGACATTCCAGAACCCAGTTCGCCATTGCAGAAGACGTGAGGCTAGCGGTTTGTGCGAATCAAAGCTATGCGGGAAAACCTTTACTTAGCTGGAGGGCAAGCGCGTGGTGCGGGAACAAAGGGGACGCTCTGTAGCCTATTCTTTGGGCTTTGTGTCTTCTTTGGGTTTCGTGTCGTTCGGGTCCGCTTCGATTGTTACGTCAACGTCGACACCCTTTTTTAGACTCACCGGATTGCCGTCGGCATCTTCCAGTGTGTTATCGATCCTGATCTCGCGGTAGAGTTCGTCTGCCCCTTCGAGCTGGATCTGAGCCTTTTCTGGTACCTGGTTTCCTATGGCCGGAATAATCTTTTCAACGGTTCCGGGGAGAGTGACATTCACTTTCTCGGGCACCGTCTCTTGCAAGCTGTCTTCGTCCTTGTCATCTTTTTTGTCATTATCTTTGAAGGGCATCGAATAACCTTTCTCCTGTCCACACGCTTGAACGGCGCAGCACGGCTGTCAGAGAACCGTTTTTTGTCGACCTGCACACTGACTGGAAACTGCCAGAGCAAAATGCGGCCTTGCTCGTTCAATCACCGAAGGATTACATTCTCTTATGCCGTTGAGGCACCTTGACGGTTGGAATCTTTGCGGGCTGGATGCGGCGGTCCGACCGATCACTTCTAGGAAAGTTTAGCAGAGTGAGTTCGATTCGACCAAGGGGGTCACTGCGAATCCAGCAAACCGCCCAGTTGAGCCGGAATGCGCGGACTCCGGGATTCTGCTAAACTGAAAATCTTGCAGTAACGTTCTGCAATCACTTGGGAGAGGTGGCCGAGCGGTTTAAGGCGCACGCTTGGAAAGCGTGTGTAGGTTAACCCCTACCGTGGGTTCGAATCCCACCCTCTCCGCCACTTCCTTTATTTGTATTTACAAGCATTAGACGTTCAGGAATTTCTGATTCAAGAGGATTGCTTGCCGCAAGATCAGCCTTTAAGTGACTGATGGCCGCAGCCTCATTCAATCCAAACACGATACTCGGGAAACTGAACTGCGTGTGACCAGTCCCCGGAAATCTGAAGACGTTTCGTCTCTTGTAGTGCTGCCCGTACGGGCGGTGGGAGGGCTGGGGCCGATTCCAATGGCTGACTTCGTGGTTGAATACGAGGCCGATGCGGAGGGCATCCTCGGTCGTATTTTGAGTGCTGATCAGAATTTAGGTCTTCTGCAGCACCGGTTAGGGTCCCGCGTACCCATCGAAAGCATCGCGGACGATCTCCTGCACCGAGACCACTTCGCTGTCAGTAAGTTTTGCGAATTCGTTTTCGCGTCGTTTCCGGCCGAGCGTCCCATTGCTCTTGCGAATGTACAGAACCAGGTTCTCCGCCATGCGGTCCGGCATTTCGACAGTGTCCATGATGCGTCGTAACGCCTCATCGTGGCGGCGCAGGTAGTCGATTTCGCGCGGCAAGTCGTGATCGACGGCACGCTCGACGCAGGCGTAGAGGAACGCTGCCTCGTCGGTACAGTCGAAATAGCGGTAGAGATCGGCCGTTTCGTTGAGAACCTCGACATTGCGTGATGGCGTTGGCCGCCATTCGACGGAGTTCATCAGCGGACCCGAATGCCTGCGCAGCGTGGCGCGGTAATCGTCAATCCGGTCGAGCATGACGGAAGAAACAGGGAAAACCATGCCCGCGGGGCTGAATTTCCGCTCGGCCAGGACGTGATGAATCAGGCAGCGATGGAGGCGCCCGTTGCCGTCCTGAAAAGGGTGGATATAGACGAAGCCAAATGCGGTTGCGGCTGCCTGCAGGACCGGGTCGAGCCCCGCCTCGCGCATACGCTCGTTCGCTTCAATTAGTCCCTGCATGAGCAAGGATAGATCTTCAGGGCGCGCGCCGATGAATTCGGGTAATGGATTGCCATCATGGTCACGCTCTCCGAGGAAGACGCCGTCCGGACGTAGGCCAGCGTGAATGAAACGTCTGTCCTCGATCAGAACGCCGTGCAGGCGGACGATTTCATCGAGCGTCAGTGGATTTCTTCCCGCCTGTATCACAGCGCGGCCCCATCGTTCCAGCCTGCCGCGCGGCGGCCGTTCGCCTTCGATCTCGAAGCTCGCGCGGCTGTCAGCCAGCAGGAGGAAACTGGCCGCACGCGCGACAACATAGGCGCCCGTGCGGCCGACGATTTCGTTGGCCATTGTTCCTAGGTCGCGCTTGCCAAAGTCCGCTAGCGCCTTCGTGCGGCGAATGACTGGACAAAATGCCGGCGCGCCGAGGAGATTGTCCCGGACCTTGTGTCGGCGCGAGAGGCGCGGCGTCGCCGTGAAATATGCTTCCCTGTCCAACAGATCGACTGCGGCGACGGCTTTGGCGTCCGGAATGTCGAGTTGCCGTCCGGTGAGGAATTCATAGAGATACCAGACGCGGCGGCTCAGGGCTCCGGTTGGTCCCAGGCGCACAAAGGTCGCCATGGTTTCGGGTGGAACGGCGTCGTAAACCCGCTTGAGAACGAGGAGATCAAGGTCTTCGTGGCGGAGCGCAAATCCGAGATGATCGTGAAAGTCGTCACCTGGCCAGTATCGTTTGTCGAATACATTCCAAGCACCCTCCTCACGACGGCTTCCTTTGACATAGTTTGTGGACACAACACTCGGACGCCTCACCGGGACTGAAACGTCGAACCTGCGGACGAGGTTTGCCCATCCCACTAGCCGACTATCTGCAGGGAGGGTGGTTTCTTGAAAAGCCAAGGTCATATGATTGTTCATCGCCACGGTCGAAAGAGCCTCTTGTTGGTCGAATACGGACTCATTCCGAAGTATA
>Ga0137378_10002469_pt1 | contig 15865 bp, 17 predicted proteins | sample SagtaG_21_FD_104813 | JGI IMG/M metagenome (GOLD analysis project Ga0137378, IMG submission 104813) | Vadose zone soil microbial communities from Sagehorn Ranch, Mendocino, California, USA - Sage2_L_60_16 metaG | ecosystem: Environmental > Terrestrial > Soil > Vadose zone | place: USA... | reverse complement strand
TGGCGTCATTCTCGCTGAGTTGTTGGGCTGGCCGCATGCGACCATCATCATGCAGATCGAAAAGACCGAAGCTGGGATCAAAGTGAAGCGTGAACTCGAAGCCGGTTACTTTCAATTCGTGGAGATGCCGCTGCCCGCCGTGCTTACGATCCAGTCCGGCATCAACAAGCTGCGCTATGCCACGCTGATCGGTATCAAGCAGGCCAAGAACAAGCCGCTGCGCAAAGTGGCCCTTGCCGAAGTGCAATCGGCTATGGGCTCGAACCTGCAGAAGATCGAGCGCATGTACATTCCGCAAAAAAGCAAAAAGACGGAGTATCTGGAAGGCACTCCGGGAGAGATCGCCAAGAAGCTAGTGGACAAATTGCGCAACGAGCTGAGGGTGCTGTGAGCAAGCCCGAGCGCTAAACACGATTTAGGAGGACCAATGTCTGGCAATCAGTTGATTCGCGAAGAAGAAGTTCAATTGGGTGGAGATGAAGCGCAGGGCTCAGTCCTGATGACAGTGGGGAAGCTTCTGCTCTGGACTGACCTGATTTTCCTGGCGTTCGTCTATTCAGGGATAAAGGGTGGTTCGCATCTTTATATGTTCTGGTTTCTGGTGCAGGCCACTGTCGGTGGCACGCTGCTCGGCATCGGCCGGATTAAACGTGGCAGCCTGACGCACTGATCGCTGCGAAAAAAATGCCTGAAACGATTCTGGTCATAGTCGAACAGCGCGAAGGGAAGCTCAACCGCGTCTCATGGGAGACGCTCGCCGCAGGTCAATCGATTGCCGCGGAAACCGGATGGAGTCTGGAAGCGGTGGTCCTGGGAAGCGATGTCGGTTCCATTGCGAATGAGATCGCAGGGAAGAAGGTCGCGAAGGTTTACGATCTCGAATCGCCGGCTCTCAGTCCCTACACTCCGGATGCGTTCTCCGCAGGGCTGAAGGAGTTTCTCGCATCAAGGCTGCCGAAGCTGGTGCTGATGCCGCATACCTACCAAGTGCGCGATTTCGTCCCCAAGCTGGCGACTGCTATGGGTCGCACGGTGATCAGCGACTGTGTCGGATACCGTAAGGATGGTGAGAAGCTGCTGTTTACGCGTCAGATGTTTCAGGGAAAGTTTGCAGCAGATGTGAGCTTCAGTTGCGACTCTCCGTGGTTTGTGACGTTTCAGAACGGAGCGTTTCGCGGGGATAAAGTCGAGGCCGGAAAAAACGCAGCACCAGTTGAGAGGGTCAATCTGGAGATTCCCGCTGGAACAATTCGGAACAAGCCGCAGGAAGTATTCAAAGAAGCCAAGCAGGCGGTGGACCTGACCCAGGCAGAGATCATCGTCTCCGTCGGGCGAGGGATCAAAGAGCAAAAGAACATTGAGCTCGCCAAGCAACTTGCCGAGGCTCTGGGCGGGGAAATCGCGGCTTCACGTCCTATCTGCGATTCCGGCTGGCTTCCCATGGACCGCCAGATTGGATCTTCGGGCCAGACGGTTGCGCCAAAACTTTATCTTGCACTTGGAATCAGCGGTGCCATCCAGCACATTGTCGGGATGAAAGGCGCGCGCTTGGTCATCGCGATCAATAAAGATCATGAAGCTCCGATTTTCGAGATCGCCGACGTCGCGGTGGTAGGGAATTTGTTTGATATAGTCCCGCCGCTGATTGAGGAGGTAAAGAAAGTAAAAGCGGGCACCTAGATTCCTCGGCAACAACTAGACAAGTTCGTTAGAACAAGCAGCATGGACATGGTTCTCACCGCAGTTTACGAAGAGGTGCCCGAATCCGAGGGCGGCGGCTACGTCGCTTCTACGGAAGAACTGCCTGGCGCGATCTCTGAAGGCGATACTCTCGACGAAGCCCGCGAAAATCTACGCGACGCGATTCAGATTTTGTTAGCAGCCAACCGCGAGTTAACAGGCAAGCCGCGCCGGGGACAGAATGTCACACGCGAAAAGATTATTGTTCCCGTAGCTTAGCCGAAGTAGCGCGACAATCCACAGCAGTTCTTATGTCAAAGCCCACTGAAGACGGGGAAGGGAAACTTTTGCCTTTCGCCCCTTGACTCGGCCTGCATTGCGACCCTATTATGCGTGACCCCAAAAAATGTGGGAAGCTAAAGGAGGGCCGGATTGAAGCGACAAGACTTGATCCGCCATTTGGAAGGCAATGGCTGCAGACTGCTTCGTGAAGGCGCCAAACACAGCGTGTACTACAACCCCATAGCCCAACGCACGAGCAGCATGCCTCGACACAAAGAAGTAAAACATCCAACTGCAATTCGAATTTGCAAGGACCGTGGTGTGCCCAATCCAATTCGCTGGATTGCGGTCTGCATTATGATATCAAGTCGCAATCGAGCAGCCGGCTGGCTCACCGCGAGTGCTAAATGCTGATTTTCCGCAAATCTCTCGAAGGCATCGAACGCCCACAAATGCCGGCTGATTTGGTCATTGTCGGTGGCGGCCCGGCGGGGATGGCCTGTGCGCTTCGTCTCTCGCAACTGATTGACCAGCACAACGCTGAAAATCCCAATTCACCGTTAAGCAAAGAGAATATTTACGTCCTGGAAAAGGCCCGCGAGATTGGCCAGCATTGTCTTTCAGGGGCGTTGCTTGATCCGAGATCCATGCGCGAGTTGTTGCCTGACTTTGAGAAAGAAGCGCCGCTGGATGCTCCGGTCACGAAGGAATCAGTCTATTTCTTAACTGAAAGAGGCAAGCTCAAGTCTCCCATCACACCGCCGCCGCTGCGTGATCATGGCAACTACGTTATTTCTTTGAATCGTTTCGTGAAGTGGCTGGGAAGTAAAGTTGAAGCTGCCGGAATCACCGTTTTCACCGGATTCGCTGGATCGGAGTTGCTGTTTGACGGCGACCGCGTGACGGGAGTCCTCACCGACGATAAGGGTGTGGACAAACAGAATCAGCCGAAATCCAACTTCGAGCCGGGATACGAACTACGAGCGAAAGTCGTCATTCTCGCCGAAGGTACTCGGGGGTCGCTAACCAAGCAGCTCATCAATAAATTTGATCTTGCCAAAGACCGCAATCCTCAGACCTATGGCCAGGGCGTGAAAGAGCTTTGGGAAGTGCCCTCGGGCCGCATCGCTCCTGGGGAAGTGATTTACACCACGGGCTGGCCGCTGACTTCGCGCGAATACGGTGGCGCATGGATTTATGGCAGCAAAGATAATGTTGTTTCACTCGGGTTCGTTATCGGGCTCGACTATCCTGATCCGCGGCTTGATCCGCAGCGCGTGCTGCAGGAGTTCAAACGGCATCCGTTTGTTGCCAAGCTGCTCGAAGGCGGCAAGATGATTCGCTACGGCGCGAAATCTCTGCCCTATGGCGGTTGGTGGGCGATTCCACCGGTTGCCGGTAATGGCTGGATGATCCTCGGCGACTCCGCCGGATTCCTGAATTCGCAGCGCCTCAAGGGAATTCATCTGGCGATCAAGAGCGGGATGCTCGCAGCCGAAGCTGCTTTCGAATCTTTGAAGAGCGCTGATTTCTCCGCAGCAACGCTGGGCGCTTTTCAGCAGAAAATCGAGGCAAGCTGGATCAAAGAAGAACTGTGGAAGGTCCGCAATTTTCATCAGGGCTTTGAACATGGCTTCTGGCGCGGGATGTTCCATGCTGGCATCCAGCAGTTCACCGGCGGACGCGGTTTGCGCAATCGCTATCCTGGAACTGCCGGCTACACGCGCATGAACAAGCTAGGTGACTTGCCACCCAATGGCGGCGCGGAAGCTCATCTGCTCGGCGCGGCCAAGGGCGATGGCAGGCTGACGTTCGACAAGCTTACCGATCTCTATCACTCGGGCACGAAGCATGAGGAAGACCAACCCGCGCACCTGGTCATCCAGGACACCAATATTTGTGAGTCGCGCTGTGTCCGCGAGTACGGCAGTCCGTGCCAGCACTTCTGTCCAGCGAATGTGTACGAGATGCTCGACGATCCCTCGGCGCCAGACGGCAAGCGCATCAGCCTGAATCCATCGAACTGCGTACACTGCAAGACCTGCGACATTCAGGACCCATATCAGATCATCACCTGGGTCCCGCCAGAAGGCGGAGGCGGGCCGAATTACGACGGCATGTGAAATGGGCACAAAGCTCACGTAGAGACGTAGCTTGCTACTCTTATTTGGAGCGTTGGACCGTCGGCGCTCCAAGCGGAGACGTTGCGAGCAACGTCTCTACGTTTCATATATGTCAAAATATCTACTCTCCGCGACCGGGCTTCTGGAAGGATTCTCATGAGGACTCTCGCATTCCTTTTGGTAGCGATTGCTGCCGCTGCACAACAGGCAGCGCAACCAGTCACCATCCCATCCACCGGACACCCCGGCCTGGATCAGTACCGTGCCTCGCGCATTGCGGTTTACACCGATGACTATGGCCAGCTTGCGCGCTATCGCGATGCCAACGCCACCCTCAAACCTCCGACGGCGGGAGAGAGTCGAGCGGTCTTCTTTGGAGATTCCATCACCGACATCTGGAACATTGCAGAATCCTTTCCTGGCAAGCCGTACATCAACCGGGGGATTGGCGGACAGACCACTTCGCAGATGCTGGTGCGATTTCGGCAAGACGTAATTAATCTTGAGCCGAAAGCTGTCGTGATACTTGCGGGCACCAACGACATCGCCGGCAACACTGGGCCGATCTCGAATGAGGACATCGAAGCGAATTACTCCAACTTGGCGGAGCTGGCGCGAGCGCACAACATTCGTGTGATTTTCTCGTCGATCCTCCCCGTTCACAACTACACGCCGAAGGCAGAAGAGTTCTTCGCCCAGCGTCCTCGGGAACGAATTCTGTCTCTGAACCGCTGGATCAAAGACTATTGTGCCGCCAACGATCTAATCTACCTCGACTATTTCAGCGCGATGGTGGACGATAAAGGCCTGCTCAAGCGGGACCTCGCCGACGACGGGCTGCATCCGAACAAAGCTGGATACGCGATCATGGCGGCGCTGGCGCAGAAGGCGATTGATAAGGCCCTGCCTTAGCCGCGAATGATTCTGAGGTAAGAGAGAGACTCTGCGCTTGTTTAAAGACAAACGTGATCTTCGTGACCGCGTTCTGCATCTATAATTGAGTTGAGTTTCCGACCGCCGTGGCCATCGGGAATACCCCGGCTGCGGTGGCGAGGGAGAGAGAACGCGGGCGTCCGCGCCGCATCTCCCGAGGGGGTGGGTGGAAACGCCCGCGCCTCCCGCTTTCGACAAGGAAGCATTGGAAAGGAAACAACTGCCGGGTTGTATTCCGTCCAGTCCTCCTTTCCAGTGCAACAAAAAGCAGGTTCCTCGACCCCATCGAAGGGTTCGGAAGTGAACCCTTCCCCTCCGCTCGGAATGACAGTGCGGGGGCCGAGATCGCTAAACGCTAATGGCTAGGAGCTAAAAGCTGCCTCTCACCGACAAATTCGGGCGCGCCATTACTGATCTCCGCATTTCGATTACTGACCGGTGCAACTACAAGTGTGTTTATTGCCGGACAGGGAATGAAGGCGCGCTTTACGGTGAGCTACCGTTTGCGGATTATCTTCGCATGGCGCGGGTGCTGGTTTCGCTGGGCATCACGAAGATTCGGCTGACGGGTGGCGAGCCTTTGCTGCGGCGTGGCGTGGTTGATTTTGTCCGGGAGTTGTCGAAATTGCATTCGACTGCCACCGAACCGCTCGATATTGCCATGACCACTAATGGTCATCTACTGGCCGACCTGGCTCAGCCGCTTAGAGATGCCGGCTTGAACCGCATCACCGTCAGCATGGACGCGGTTGATCCTGACCGCTTTGCCCGCATCACGCGCGTGCCCGGAGGTTTCGATCATGTGCTCGCAGGAATGCGTGCCGCACGTGAAGCGGGTCTCTGGCCTGTCAAAGTTAATTGCGTACTGATGCGGGGCTTCAACGAAGACCAGATTATTCCATTCGGAATGTTTGCGCGCGAAGAAGGGGTGATCGTGCGCTTCATAGAGTTCATGCCGCTTGAAGAGGACCGGGTCTGGTCGCCGGACATTGTGGTCACGCTCGACGAAATCCTGCTCCGCATGGCCGAGTATCGTCCGCTCGTCGAAATCCCGCATGCCCGCAGCGAAACCGCCCGGCGTTACCGCTTCGACGACGGGATTGGTGAAATCGGAATCATCGCGCCGGTCTCGCATCCTTTCTGCGGACATTGCAGCCGCATTCGCATCACCTCCGACGGCAAGATTCGCACCTGCTTGTTCTCCGTGTGGGAGCACGATCTGCATGAACTCATGCGCCGCGGCGCTTCGGACGATGACTTGGCCGAATTTATCCGCGATGTCGTCGCCAGGAAAGAAGAGCGCCACCACATTGGCGAGGCGGATTTTGTGCCGGCATCGAGAACCATGGTACATATCGGGGGATAGGTCAGAGGCATTAACCACGAAGGACACTAAGGTACACCGAGGAAAACCAAGGCAGGACAAATTGATCAATGTTAAGGTTTGCGGTTGGGGAGTTCCTTCGTGAACCTTTGTGTCGCTAGTGTCGTTTGTGGTTTATGCATTTCGATCGCACTGGCGCTCATTCAATCGAGTTCAGCTCAGGAATCCGCACGAACCGCGGCCTATCTGGGCTTCGACCGTAATAACTATCCGGGCAACTCCAATCTCAAACTCTTGCGTCAGACCTTTTCCTTTGCGGGATATTGGCTCAATAACCCGCCGGGTGCGCAGTCGAATACCTGGCAAAGTAAGCGCCTGGTGTTGGAGTCCGCGGGTTTCGGATTTCTGGTTCTGTTCAATGGCCGTCTCTATAAGGAATTGCAGCGCAATCCAGCCGAGCTCGGCCGGTCCGACGGTCAGGCGGCGGCTGCATCCGCCCGGCATGAAAGCTTCCCGCCGCGCACGATTATTTTTTTGGATATTGAAGAAGGCGGGCGCATGCTGCCCGAGCAAAAAGCCTACATCTACGCCTGGGTGGACGCCGTCACTGCCGCCGGCTTCCGCGCTGGAGTTTATTGCTCGGGCATTCCCGCGAAGGAAGGGAAGACTAAGGTCGTCACAGCAGAAGATATTCAGCAGAACGCGGCCGGAAGAAAGATCGTGTATTTCGTTACCAACGACGTCTGCCCGCCATCGCCAGGATGCGTGTTTCCGAGGAAGACTCCGCAGCCTGCTGAGAGCGGGATTAGTTTTTCAGACGTGTGGCAGTTCGCACAATCTCCGAAGAGAAAGGCCTTCGCGGCAAAGTGTCCGGCAAATTACAACGCAGACGGAAATTGCTATCCCCCCGGAGTAGATCCGGCGCTGAAGTTGCACGTTGATGTGGAGAGTGCAAGCAGTTCTGATCCGTCGCAGGGACGGTGAGAGCACTTGCCATGTGGAGCGGGCGCCCTCGCCCGCGAACGTTTTTCCGAGTGCATGCACGCGAGAGTCTTCGGGCAAAACTTCGCAAGACCAGACGCGCCTAAATGACTGCTGACTGGTTGACCTTTTCGCGGACGAGGGCGCCCGCGCCACAATGAGCCCAACCACACGAACCTTGCACTCTGCCCTGCAAACGGTGCACAATATCCCAGGTTGCTCAGGCATGGTGCGGCTTGAAAAAGAAAAGACACCGTTTGCCGCTGCTGAGCATCGTATTAGCAGTAAAGATTTACTAGACGGCTTCAACATCCCCGCGACTGGGCCCTGATTCAAAGCAATGATGACGGGCAGTGAGCCCGCTGGAGCCGCTGGAAGCTTTCAACATCCCCGTTCTGGAGTGAGCTTGTGGGGCAGGTGAGACGCCTGCCGATACATGCGGCATTTCGGAGCTGAAGGCGAGACACAAAATGGCTACCGCGTCCGCTGTTTGCAGTCTGGAAAATTATCTCGTTCTCCCCGATCACACCATGGACGAGCGCATCGCCGCCGCCCGCCAAGTTTTGGGCCGCGACTGCGTGGTTCTAGGTCATCACTATCAACGCGACGAAGTGATCCGTTTCGCCGATTTTCGCGGGGATTCCTACAAGCTCTCGCAACAAGCCGCGCGCGCTGGCGGGAAGTACATCGTCTTTTGTGGCGTGCACTTTATGGCCGAGAGCGCCGACACTCTTGCCCGGCCAGGACAAGTCACGATTCTTCCCGACCTGAACGCCGGATGCTCCATGGCTGACATGGCGGAAATTACCCAGGTGGAAGATTGCTGGGAAAACTTAGTCCGCGCCGGTATTACCACCGATCAAGGCGACGGGGTCACGCCGATTACTTATATGAACTCCACTGCCGCGATCAAAGCTTTTTGCGGCGAGCGCGCAGGCGTGGTATGCACATCGTCGAATGCGGCAGGAGCCTTCAAGTGGGGTTTCGCAAAGACTCCTAAACTGCTCTTTCTTCCTGACCAACACCTCGGCCGCAATACGGGATACAGACTCGGCATTCCTCTCAACGAGATGGTTGTGTGGGACCCGTATCTGCTGAACGGTGGCTTAGATCCTGAGCGGCTGAAGCAAGCGCGAGTCATTCTCTGGAAGGGCCACTGCTCGGTGCACCAACGTTTTTTGCCTGAGCACGTGGACAGTGTTCGCGTGAAGTATCCCGGGATTCGCGTGATTGTGCATCCCGAATGCCGCTGGGAAGTCTGCCAGAAGGCCGACGGCATCGGCTCAACCGAGGGCTTGTTGAAGATCATCCGTCAGGCGCCATTGGGGACTATGTTCGCAGTCGGCACGGAGATTCATCTCGTCAATCGGATGGGCAAAGAGTTCGTAGCGGAAGGGAAGAAGGTCATCACGCTCGATGACTCTGGATGCCTGTGTACGACCATGTTCCGCATCTCGCCGCAGCATTTGTGTTGGGTGCTGGAGAACCTGGTCGAAGGCAACGTCGTCAATCAGATTAAGGTTCGCGATGACGTAAAGCATTGGGCAAAAGTGGCGCTGGATAGGATGTTGGAAATTCAGTGATTGTGTGGCGCGGGCGCCCCTTCGACTTCGCTCAGGGCAGGCTCTCGCCCGCGAACGTGGTAATGGGATATCGAGGCCAGAACGAGTTGGATTGGAGACTAGTCTTTTGGGAGCAAGACATCTCGCGGGTGAGGGCACCCGCGCCACATGGTCCCGAATGAATTAGAATGGAGACATACCCCCTATGTCTTCCCGCACCTTCACTCTCGACGAAGCACAAGACCTGCTGCCTGTGCTGGAATCTCTTCTTCGCACCTCCATTGATGGAAAAAAACTGATCGAATCTGTGGATGCGGAATTCCAGGAGATGGCTCACCGGGTTTTTCTCAACGGTGGCATGTCCCTGAATGTGGTGCACCTCGCCCGCAGGAAGGCTGAGCGCGAGAAGGCTATTCAATGCGTGAGAGACGCGATGGCCGAAATTGACGCCATCGGTGTGCAGGTCAAGGACCTCGAGATCGGACTGCTGGATTTCCCTTGCGAAGTGGATGGCCAAGTCGTCCTGCTCTGCTGGAAGCTGGGAGAAACGGCGATCACCCATTGGCACGGAGTCAGCGAAGGCTTTGCGGGACGAAAGCCAGTGGACGAGCGCATCAATAAGGCAAAGCGGGCGAATTAGGTCTTAGCAGTTAGCCTCTGGCTATTAGCCCGTGGCTGAAGCCTCGAACTGACCCGCCGTTCCACCCTTCACCTGTCATTCCGGTGTTTTCCTCGCAAGTTCTCGAAAAGGGCTCGTTCTCGGTCTTAGCGGAGTGGTGTCGGACCGCTGTGTCACACGTTGGTACAGGGGCCGATTGCAGGCCGAATCTCTCTGCTACAATTTGTCAGCTGCTTTTGGGTAATGGTTCTTATGTCGTTCGTTCAGGGGTCTTGACTATGCTGAGTTCCAAGCGGAAGCTGTCGCTGGTTGCCGGTTTGGCAGCTCTTTCCCTGTTCGTTGCGGGAGTTGGTTGCAGGGGGTTTTTTGTCAACCCGAGCCTCACCTCCATAACCATCACCCCCAGCACAGTGTCCCTTGCGGTCGGGCAAGCGCAGCCATTGGTGGCCACCGGCAACTATGATGATGGAACTACAAAGAATCTGACCGGCTTGGCAACCTGGACCAGCAGCGATACGAGTGGGACTTTTGTCCACCTCAGCTCTACGGGAGTGGTCACTGGAGTTTCTACCACGAGCAGCGCCGTGACCATCACTGCAACTTACAAGGGAATTAGCGGAACGACGAGCGTCACGGTTGGTCAAACCCAAACTATTACAATCACGTGCAACAGTTGCACAGCTGGAACCAATACGATTAGCACGGCAGCGGTGGGCACCGGGACAGTCACGTTTACCGCCAGCGCCAGTGCAAATTGGAGCTCCAGCGATTCTTCCGTCATCGCGATCAGCACCGCCAATTCCACCACGGGAACTGGGACGTTAGGTGGAACGCTCAGTCAAGTCACCATCACTGCTGCCGCAACTTCGGGAACGGCTACCGGAACACTAGTAGTGACGGTCACGCAGTAGATCGTTCCCCCTGCGGCTGTCAGTGGGTTGCCGAGCGCTGGCTCCCCGCACCCTGACGTATCCCTTTCGTAACTATTATCTGTCTCGCGCTAAGGTGCTTCCCAAGTAGCACGTCGCAAGTAAACTTTCACAAAATCTGAGGTCGAAATGAAGCACGTTGTTGGCTCGCGCTAGTAGTGTGTTTGGCAGGTTGCGGTGGAAGCATACATCCAGCAGCGCCTCGCACCAGCGGAAGTCAGCAAGGGCAACAGAGTCAAACTCCACCGACCACGCCGGCGACTTACGACATGCTTTCGTGGATGACCATGGACCCGACGCTGGCCGTGAGCCATCACATGTCGGGCACTGCGAATCCGATCTATACAAGTGTTCTGTCCGATCGCTTCTTTTGGACGAAGACTGGCAAAGGCTATCCGTGGGACATTCAGCTTTATGACAATAATTATATTTACCTGTGGGTCACCAGCTGAACTGGCTCGATCCGAGCACATACAAAGTGTTCCACGATCCAGTGCTTGGGAATTTCAATCTTCCGTTGGTGCCGAGGATCGCGCAGGGCGGATTCCCCGGCTCGAAAATTACTATCCCGCCGTCGAATTCCACGTATGAGATACACAGCGATTGCAACACCTTTACCACCAAAACGCTGGGGGAGTGGTCAATACGGTTTGGGGACCGTACGCCGAGACTCTGGGAGGCGACCTGCCTGCCAACTTGCAGACGCTGGTGATCAGCTATCAGTACAGTTGCGATAGCAATTTGCAGAACTGCCAAAACAAAGAAGAGTTCCACGTTGCCAAACCCTATGGGTGGGTGAAATGGCAGCACCAAAAGTTACAAGCCGACGGGACCTATGCTCCCCCGATAATGTTACTTACATAAATAAACTCTCCACTGGCCAGGTGACGCCGTACACTGTTTGCTTCTGAGAACGTCTTTCGGGGACCCGCTGCTAAAGCTTCAGTAAAATAGAAGCCAATCTGAATCTCCGGCAAAACCTTGGCTGAAATCGAAACTGCCTCTCCATCTGTGTCCGTGACTCATCGCGGCGTCAGCCCGCGCAAGTTCAGCGTTCTGGTCACGGCGTTCTGGTTTGGAGTCGTCGCCGGTTTGATCGAAGGCCTGCTGCTCCTGGCTTTTCAGAGAATCAACTGGCAGCAATGGGGCCGGGGAATCCATGTTTCCAGCGAAATCCTGTGGATTTCTCCGCTGGTGGACACAGTCTTCTTTCTGTTGATTGCGTCGGCAGTCGCGCTGGTTGGGCGGTTCATTCCGCGTTTGCCTGGGTTTCGAGTGGTTGTCTTCCTGCTGACGTTTCTTTCCGTTTACGACTGGCTGGCGCTCACCAATCGTCTCTACCGTCGCTCCTGCTTGCTGCTGGCGTTAGGAATCGCGACGGCGTTCATCCGGTGGATCAAGAAACGTGAATCCGCAGCCACCGTCCTCGTAAGAAAATCAATCTGGTGGATATTTGCCGCTTTCGTGCTTACGTTTTCAGGCATTCAGGGCGGCAAGTGGCTGCACGAGCGAGTCGCCACCGCGGACCTTGCAGTCGCTGCGCCAGGATCGCCCAATGTCTTGGTCATCGTGATTGATACGTTGCGGGCGGACCACGTTTCTTCGTACGGATACTCCCGCGCCACAACCCCGGAAATAGACCGACTGGCAGCGCAAGGTGTGCTGTTTGAAAATGCCATTGCTCCCTGTTCCTGGAGCCTGCCGTCGCACGCATCACTCCTGACGGGCCGCTACCCGTTCGACCACGGAATGGTGAACGTGCAACCAATGCCCTGGCTGGGCTGGAGTAAGAGCAGTCTGCGTGGATATCCAACGCTCGGCGAAGCCCTGCAACGGAATGGCTACCGCACCGGAGCTTTCTCCGCCAACCGCACGTTTTTCACGCGAGATGTAGGACTGGGCCGGGGCTTTATTCATTTCGAAGACTATTTCCACTCGCCTGCGGATGCCTTCCTACGCACGCTTTACGGAAGAGAATTCACCCGCTTTTACCTATACCGAAGCAACAACAGTAAAGTGACCCGGGCGCTGCGTTATTTGGGAATGGACTCTCTGTTTGACAAAGACTCGGAAGGATCGTTCGACGCGGGAGGCGCTCACCGGGTGCGGAAGCGTGCCGGCGAAGTGAATCGCGAAACCTTGCGTTGGATCGATCGTGACCGCCAACGTCCCTTTCTCGCGGTCCTCAACTACTTCGATGTACATGACCCCTACGGCAGCCCCGACTCCTATCTCAAGCCATCGGGCAGCAAGAAGACCGATATTGATGCCTACGACGATGGCTTGAAGTACGTCGACGATTCGATTGCGGATCTAATGTGCGAATTGGAGTCGCGAGGCTTGGCCAAGAATACCTTGGTGGTAATCACCTCCGACCACGGTGAGGCGCTGGGCGCACATGGACTGACGTTTCACGGCGCCGCACTTTATTGGGAACAAATCCATGTTCCGCTGGTGATTTGGTATCCGAGCCACGTGCCGGAAGGTCTGCGGATTGCCCGTCCAGTATCAAACGCAGCGCTTCCAGCCACAATTATGGACATTCTTTCAGCCAACAATCCATTCCCCGGTCCTCCTTTGACTGCGCTCTGGAAGAACCCGGCAACTACATCGAGCTGGCCAGATCCTCTCTCCGAGCTGGCGCAGACCAACATCATTCTTACGCCGGACAAGCGGGCCCAGGGAAAGATACCGATTGCCACCGATGGCGACATGAATTCCCTGATCACGCCACGCTGGCACCTGATTGTGCACAAGAAATGGAGAGCACAGCTTTATGACTGGACGGTTGATCCGGCGGAGTCGAACAACGTTGTCGATAATCCAGAGGGGAGATCAGTGGCGCGGGACCTCGACCGGCGGTTGAAGGTCCTCATCCGACCTTCGGCGAATTAGTTATTTCGTTCTTCTTGGTGAGCCGGACCAGGAGTGACGGGAACACTGGGCAGGGGCTGGCCGACCGTGAGCTTAAAAACCGTGATGTTGCGTCCGAAAGATTGCGCCGGCAACTCGCGAAATTCCGCGTAATTTGTCTGCAATTTCGGAACAAGATCGGCACCCCAACCAGCCTGAAAAATCCAGACACCACTGCCTTGCGGCAATTTGTATGTGCGGACTGCTTCTTCCCACTGCAGCGGGAACGAGGCCGGTGTGAACGACCAGTCGCGGTAGTGAACAGAGATCACGCGGCGCCCCTCGCACTCAAACACATCGAAACCTGAGGCTATCCACGTGCGTTGGATGGGCTTTTGCCGGCAAAGGTAGTGGCCGAGCAGCAGGCTACTTTGATAGTCGACAAAAATTGGTTCTCCCGCGTGTTGCATCAAGATCTGGATCGCAGCATCCATGTGAGCTGCGCTCTGATCGGTGCGCTTGATGTAAAGAGGTGGGCGCGTAGCAAAGGCATTACTGAACGCGCACACAATCAAGGCCAGCGCTACGCCTCGCGCAATCCGTTGCCCAACCGCTCTGGCCACAACGAAGCTCACGCCGGCCAGTCCGAAAATTGCCAGAAACACCGAGTGACGTGTCCCGCCGTAAGGATATTTCCGTGCCAGGGCAGCGCCGCAGTTCACGATGAAGGGAAGTACTAGAAGTAGCGCCAGCAATTTCGGAGCAACCTTCGTAGGCCCCGGCGCGGTTTTCGCTCGCGCCAGAAGCACCAAGCCGGCGATGAACAGAGGTAGCGCTAAATCCCCGATGGCGAGCTGGCCGAAAATAAATTGAAAAACAGAGCCAGTGCGTACGACCATAAACCACAGCGGATTGTCATGACCGGGTTGAAAGAACGACCTGCGCAGATAAATATCGCGCATCCATTGGTGAATGTCCTGCGAGGCCTCAGCAGTCCCGCCCACCAGCTTTGCTACGTACGTGAAGTACAAAAATAAAGCGACCGCCAAAGCGCCTGCCTGTCCCACCATCCATACCACCACGGTGCCGCGAGCCGGGGGTTCGGCCAGCATGCGGAGAACGGCGTACACAGCAATGGCCACTGCGAACAACGCCCCAGAGTAGTGTGAGAGCAGCGCCAGGCAGAGCGAAATCGAGAACAGCAACATCATCGCCGGGGAATTGTCCGCGAGCGCTCGCTCAAGTAAATAGAGGCAACAGCTGGCGAAAACCAGCAACAGCGCGTACTGCCGCACTTCGGCAGAAAGCCCGATCATCGAAGAAAGAAAGGTCACAAAGATCAGGCCAATCCAGCCCGTAGCATTTCCAAACAAATTCGTCAGCCAGCGAAATGTGAACCAGGAAAACAGTGTGCCCGCGATCGCCGATGGCAAGCGAAGTACAAGTTCCGAAGTGCCCAGCACCCGCCAGAAGTAAAGAATGAGAACCAGAAGCGGAGGGTGCATCGTATGATGACTCTCCCGGAACGCCAGGGCGAACGATGGTTGATTCGCCAGTTGGAAGTGCAGGCACTCATCTGGATTTAGAAAGGTGCCGTGCGCGACCCAGACGCGCGCCACGAATCCCAGTGCTAGAACTAATCCGACGCCCCAAGCCGGATAGGCGCTGAACCACTGATCGCAGCCGCTTTCCCAAGTTGGTCCAGGCTTAACCGTGGCGGGTTGTTGAATCCAAGCCAGAAATGTCCTCCTGAGTATTTCTCCCAACTTGGGCGCCAATGGTCAACACTGCAATGGTCAAAACTGTAGTGTTCAAAACTGTGGTGACCTCTGGTGCGAGGCCACAGATTTTGGTCGTCGTTCCTGCGAGAACTCCCGTAGAATCATATGTAAGGCGTTGTGATTGTGATGGCCGGAAACCCGGATGATCATGCCATCATTGCACCGAACGACGAACAATGGAGCCTTCATGCATTTTAGTCTGATCGCGCTGTACGGCGGCCCAGACCAGGTGATGACTGTCACCTCGGGTATCGCCAGCATTATCGGCGTTTTACTGATCTTCTGGAACAAGCTAGTAGCTGCGGTTTTCAAATTGTTCGGATGCTCTTCTAAGGCTACCCCTACTGCGACGCAGCAAGACCCACCCACTAAACCCTCCTAAGGTCATTCTTTGCGCAAAAAGGCGATCGTTATTGGGTTGGACGGACTCGAACCCGCCATCGTTGACGCCATGCTGGCACGTGGCGAGCTTCCAAACCTGGCACGGATTCGGGAGTCAGGGTCTTATTCGCGGCTCAAGACAACGTATCCGGCACAGACCCCGGTTGCCTGGTCATCATTCGCGACTGGTACGAATCCCGGCGGCCATGGCATCTTCGATTTCATTTCGCGCGATCCGGCAACTTATCTTCCCGACGCGGCGCTGAGCCGGTTTGAGCGTCCCAAGAGCATCCTGGCAGCTCCGCAAGTGGTAAATCAGCGCAAGGGAGTGCCGCTGTGGCAACCGCTTTCTCAGGCGGGCGTGACCAGCGTGGTTCTGCGTTGTCCTTGCACATTTCCGCCGGATGAATTGAGCGG